>ENA-UOIY01000349-UOIY01000349.1-human-gut-metagenome-genome-assembly--contig:-P114-NODE-349-length-77438-cov-33.338963_pt1 | contig 77438 bp, 73 predicted proteins | sample MGYA00242335_ERZ723882 | MGnify/ENA metagenome assembly ERZ723882 | reverse complement strand
AGGAGTGATGCCCGTTGATTGTCCGCAGATTTTGACCCGAAGAATAACACGACAAACCAAAAAATTAAATGTTGAAAGCGAGGAAATAACCATTGAAAAAGTATGATGTAACCCTGACTGCCCACTATGAAAAGACCATTTCTGTTTGTGCTGAAAGCGCAGAACAGGCAAAGGCAAAGACCGAAATTATCCTGTTCGATACCGACCTTATCAACTTTACCGATGAGGATTTTATCTGCGGTGAAGCCAAAATCAACGAGTCTTGCGAGGACGGTGCTGAAGATACCGACGAAGAAGAAGCGAACGAGGACGAATGTTGTTCGGACTGTCCGTACTTCTGTCCCGTGTGCGGAGAATGTATGTGTGAGGACGAGTGCAACGAGTAATGTCTTACCAAGCACTGAATTTGGTTATCCAAATTCGCTTGTTAGGGGGCAACCCCTAATACCCCGCAGCAGAAAGAGAGGTGCAGCAAAATGCGAAAACGAAATGTGCAGATACTTTTCCGCTTGACTGAGGAAGAAGCCGAACAGCTCTACTCTCTCGTTAAAAAATCAGGCTGCTCAAAAGAAGCGTTCCTACGAGGAATGGTAAAAGGCTATCGGCTCTGTGAAAAACCTGACCCAGAGTTTTATAAAATGATGCGTGAGCTGTCTGCCATTGGCAACCGTATCAATCAGCTTGCGGCAAAAGCCAACGCCCTGAACTTTGTGGACGCTCCGATGCTGAAAGAGGAAGCGCAAAGGTGGCACGAGTTTCAAATCGCTGTCCGAAAAAAATATCTGCTTCCAAGAAAAGCACCGTAATGGCAGTCTGCGAAATATGGGATGTGCGTGGCAGGCTCGACCACCCCATAGATTATGCAGAAAATCCCGAAAAGACAGCTAACCCCAAATACACCGAAGCGGATTTGCAGGCTATGGTCGATGTAATGGAATATGCAACCAACAAGGATAAGACCGAGCAGCGTTATTTTGTCACAGGCGTAAACTGCGACCCGACCACCGCCAGAGATGAAATGATGATTGCAAAAGCGCAATGGAACGATGAAAGCGAGATTGTCTGCTATCACGGTTTCCAGAGCTTTAAGCACGGTGAGGTTACGCCAGAGCAGGCGCACGAGGTCGGTGTAAAACTTGCCCAAAAGATGTGGGGCGACAGATTTCAGGTTATCGTTGCCACTCACCTAAATACCGACTGTCTGCATAACCACTTTGTTGTAAACTCCGTATCCTTTACGGACGGCAAGCATTACCACGACAACAAAGCAAACCTGCGGCTTTTACGACAGCGTTCCGATGAGCTTTGCCGTGAATATGCCCTGTCCGTCATTGAACACCCAAGCGGAAAGAAAAAGCCATACGCTTTGTATCAGGCTGAGAAAAACGGTATGCCCACGAGGGATAATGTTACACGGCAGGCGGTGGACGAAGCTATCAGCAAGTCATTCACGCTGAAAGACTTTGACCGCATTATGGCTGAAATGGGATACCGTGTGAGCTTTGACCCAAACCGCAAATATTGGACGGTCATCGGTAAGGGGTGGAAACGCCCGAAGCGGCTGTATAAGCTCGGAGAAGAATATACCAACGAGAGGATTATGGAGCGTATCACAGAAAACTCCTACGCCGTGAAGTTCTCCAGATTTACCGAGCCGCAAAGGACGGTCAAGGTGTTCCGTTTCAAAGGCTCTCTAACGGGGGCTAAAAAAATCGGCGGATTGCGGGGGCTGTATCTGCACTACTGCTACAAGCTCGGTATTCTGCCTAAAAATAAAAAACAGAATTACGCAAGGCTTCATTATCTTTTGAAAGACGACTTAATGAAAATGGAAGCTATCACACAGGAAACAAGGCTGCTATGCCGTAATCGCATTGATACGGTAGAGCAGCTCTTGTCATATAAAGGCTCTTTGGAAACGGAAAAAACCGACCTGCTTCAAAAGCGCAAGGAACTTTATTCTATTTCCCGCAAAACAGGCGGCGAAGAAAAGGAAGCAATACGGTCACAGCTTTCCGATTTATCCAAACGCCTGAGCGTTATCCGAAAGGAGGTCAGGCTGTGCGAGAGTATCGAAGCCCGTAACGCTGCTCTCAAAGAAAAGTTATCCACCATACGGGCAGATGAAGAACAACAACGAAAGGAGCTGATGACGAATGAATACAAGCGGCGAAGCGGCAGAACAAATCGTCCGAATGAGCTTGGAAGGATTTGAGGTCGCAGCCAAAATCACAGGCGCAGGTGCGAAGAACATCGCCGTTCTCCTCTATTCCATTCTGAAAGAGGAAAAGAAAACAAAGGGCAAAGCAAGGCTTACCAATATGCTCCGTTCTGGCAAGGAGCTGAAAGTCTTTACCGTAAAGAACGGCGACCTGAAGAAGTTTACGCAGGAAGCTAAAAAGTACGGCGTACTTTACTGCGTCCTTGCGGACAGAGGAAACAAAGACCCCAATGCGGAGGTCGATGTGATTGCCCGTGCGGAGGACGCATCGAAAATCAGCCGCATTGCGGAACGCTTCAAATTGGCGTCGGAAACCACCGCTTCTATTGTGACCGAAACCGAGAAATCCAAAGATGAAAAAACAGGTCAGCCAGAGCCAGACATCGGCGTACAGGAAAAAGCAGAGAAAGACAAGCTGCTCGATGAGCTTATGGGCAAGCCTATTCAGAAGGAGGAAAATGCTCAAAACCCCTCATTGGCAAAGACCGAAAAATCCCCTCAGTCCGAGCCTATCTCAGAGCAGCCAAAGAAGTCCGCAGAGGGGGCTACTATGACTAAGGACGAAAAACCGTCCGTCAGAGAGGAACTGCGGAAAATCAAGGAGAGCCGAAAGGAACAGGAAGCGGATACTTCTTCTGCCCTGGACAAAAGCTCTGCTTCTGACAGGGCGAAGAAGCAGCCCGCAGGCAAGACCGAGCATAAGCAGCCCCAGAGAAAGAAAAAGAAACCCAAATCTAAAGAAACGAGGTAAAACAGAATGAGCATTTATGATGTGTTTAACGGCGGCAGCAAACCGTTTGATAAAGCGGAATGGGCAGCCCAGAAACAGGCGCAGCGCAAGGAAGCCTATGAGCTGATTGACAACACCTGCGCTGAAATGATGATAAGCGGCGACAGCTTCCGTCAGTATCTTGATGTGCAGGGGCGTTTTGACCGCTACTCGGTTGCAAACGCTATTTTGGTATCGGCACAGATGCCCGAAGCGACACAGCTTAAAGACTACAACACTTGGAAGCAGAGCCGTGTCTATGTGAACAAGGACGCACAGAAAGTTGTTATCCTTGAGCCGAGCAAGGAATATACCCGTGATGACGGTACAAAAGGTATTTCCTATAACGCCAAAGCAGTCTATGACATTTCCGAAACATCGGCAAAAGAAAGAATGCAGCCGCAGGAGCAGAAATCTATGCGTGAGCTTGTATCGGCTTTGATTGATGCAAGCCCCGTGCCTTGCGTTCCCGTTGATGACTTGGAACTGCCTGCCTACTATGACGGCTCTCAGCAGACTATCTTTGTCAAAAAGGGACTTTCTGAGGAAGTGCTGTTTATCAGTATGGCAAAGGAAGTATCTGCGGCGGTTTATGACTTTAAGTACAATGAGAGCCGTGATACTTCCGATTTCAAATCCTTTTGCGTTGCCTATATGGTAAGCTCCCGTTACGGCGTGGATACCAAAGGCTTTGATTTTTCCAGACTGCCCAGAGAGTATGACGGAATGGATACGCAGGTGTTTAAGGGAGAACTTGGTACAATGCGTGATGTTCTGGGTGAAATCCAGAGCGATATGTATAAGAGTATGGAGAAAAACAAGCCTGCAAGGAATAAAGAGCAGGAACGCTAATCGGAGGTGCAGCTTATGAAAGAAGAACGATACCATATCGCACTTGATAAGTACGATAAAAATATCGTTATCAATGCGCTCAACAACCTGAGAAATCGGCAGATACAGGAGGAACGCCCCACCGAGCCTGTTGATGAGCTGATTGACAAGGTAGCCAACGCACCGACCAGAAAGGTCAAGGTTGTTCCGTGCAGGTGCAATGAGGAACGATGACAAAAAAACGGGCTTAATCCTTTCTGTCTGCGGTATTGTTCCTGTTATATGGCTTGCGCTATTGACAGCACCCTATGTGGGCGGCGGTCTGGTTGAAATCATCCGAGGTCTGCCTGTAGCGTTAGGCAATCCGTTTCAAATAACGGTGTGTGAGGACAGCGTAAAGACTGTCCTTATTTTTTTGCTTGCCTACGCTATGGGCATCGGAATTTATTTCTCCACACGCAGGAACTACCGCAGGCGTGAGGAACACGGCTCGGCAAAATGGGGCAATGCGGGAGCTTTGAACAAGAAATACCGTGACAAAGACCCGTCCGCAAATAAGCTGCTCACCCAGAATGTCCGCATAGGCTTGGACGGAAAAAAGCACCGCCGCAATTTGAACATTTTAGTTTGCGGGGGAAGCGGTGCGGGAAAAACAAGGTTTTTCTGTAAGCCGAACGCTATGCAATGCAATACCTCAATGGTAATTTTAGACCCGAAAGGCGAAATCGTCCGTGACATCGGCGGGCTGCTTGAAAAGAAAGGCTATGAGGTGCGTGTTCTTGACCTTATCAATATGCACCGCAGCCATTGTTACAATCCCTTTGTTTATCTGCGGAATGACAATGATGTGCAAAGGCTTGTAACCAATCTGTTTAAGGCTACCACCCCGAAAGGCTCACAGTCGCAAGACCCATTCTGGGATACGGCGGCAAGTATGCTTCTGCTGGCGTTGGTGTTCTATCTGAAATATGAAGCACCGCCCGATGAGCAGAACTTTCCAATGGTAATGGAGCTGCTTCGTGCGGGTGAAGTCCGTGAGGACGATGACAGCTATGTAAGCCCTCTGGACGAACTGTTTGACCGTCTGGAAATGGTAAACCCAGAGCATATTGCCCTGAAGTATTACAGGGACTATCACTCAGGCTCGGCTAAGACCTTAAAGAGTATCCAGATTACCCTTGCCGCAAGGCTTGAAAAGTTCAACCTTGAAAGCCTTGCGGGGCTTACCGCCACCGATGAGCTTGACCTGCCCTCTTTGGGCGAAAAGAAAGTTGCTTTGTTCGCTCTCATTCCCGATAACGACACGAGCTTTAATTTTCTCGTGAGTATCCTTTATACGCAGTTATTTCAGCAGCTTTTCTATCTGGCAGACCACAAATACGGAGGAAGCCTGCCTGTGCATTGCCATTTCATAATGGACGAATTTGCAAATGTGAGCCTGCCCGATGACTTCGATAAGATTTTGAGCGTTATGCGTTCCAGAGGTGTGTCGGTCAGTATTATCCTGCAAAATCTGGCGCAGCTCAAAGCTCTTTTTGAAAAGCAATGGGAAAGCATTGTCGGCAACTGCGATACCTTCCTGTATTTGGGCGGCAACGAACAAAGCACCCACAAATATGTGTCGGAGCTTTTAGGCAAGGAAACGATTGATACGAACACCTATGGGAAAAGTTCTGGACGCAGCGGAAACTATTCGACCAACTATCAAATATCAGGGCGTGAGCTGATGACACCCGATGAAGTGCGTATGCTTGATAACCGCTACGCACTTCTTTTTGTTCGTGGGGAACGCCCTGTAATGGACTTTAAGTACGACATTATGAAGCACCCCAATGTAAGGCTGACAACCGACGGAGGTAAACCGCCGTATATCCACGGTGAGCCGACACAGGCTGTCGCAACCCTTGTGTTTGACAGCGATATTCCGAAGAACGCCGTAAGCGTAAAAGCTGTCAGCACTTCCTATGAACTTCTCTCCAATGAAGACTTGGAAGAAATCTTTAACATCTAAAGGAGGATTTTTATTTATGAAACTTTTTAAGAAAAACGAAAACAAGGAAACCGTAAAGCTGCCGATGTCTGGCAAGGTAAAAAAGGGTTTTCGCTTTTACTGTGTGGCGGTTATGGCAACGGCTTTTGTAGTCGGCACTTCCGTAACTGCCTTTGCAGCAAGCGACCCGATTACCGTAGTCAATAATCTGTCCGACTTCATTTTCGGTCTAATCCGTGCTGTCGGTATGATTTTGCTCGGCTTCGGTGTGGTGCAGATTGGTCTGTCACTCAAATCGCACGACCCGTCCCAGAGAGCTAACGGCTTCCTGACCCTTGCAGGCGGCGTTGTCATTACTTTTGCAAAAGAAATCCTTACCCTCATTACAGGCTGATGAGGAATTGACACAAGACAAGATAACGGGAGCAGATCCGCTTTGCGGATTTACTCCCGTTATCCAATTATCTAAGGAGGTGGTCAAATGTCGGATAATTGGATTGTGCAAAACTTAGAGAACGCACTCAAGACTTGGAACGATAAGCTATCGGAAATATGGCAGCTCATTACCCAATCTCCAGAACAGTTCAAAGGCGGGACGATTTGGAATGTTATAGTAGATATTCACGGCGCAGTACAGGCTATCGGACTTGCTTTGCTTGTTCTTTTCTTTGTAATCGGTGTGATGAAAACCTGCGGCAGCTTTGCCGAGGTTAAAAAACCCGAACACGCTCTGAAGCTGTTTATTCGCTTTGCCCTTGCAAAAGGTGTTGTGACCTATGGCTTGGAGCTGATGATGGCTCTATTCAACATTGTGCAGGGTTTAATATCAACCATTATGAGCGCCGCAGGTTTCGGCTCGGCTGCACAGACGGTATTGCCGCAGGAGATTGTCACGGCTGTTGAGGACTGCGGATTTTTTGAGAGCATTCCATTGTGGGCTGTTACGCTCATCGGCGGGCTTTTTATCACGATATTGTCATTCATTATGATTATGTCGGTGTACGGACGATTTTTTCGCCTGTATCTCTATACCGCAATCGCTCCCGTCCCTCTTTCCACTTTTGCGGGAGAGCCGAGCCAGAGTGTCGGCAAAAGTTTTATCAAGTCTTACGCCGCCGTCTGTCTGGAGGGTGCAATCATTGTGCTTGCCTGTATCATCTTTTCCCTTTTTGCGGCTTCGCCCCCTGCTGTTGACCCGAACGCTGCGGCGGTATCTATGGTGTGGAGCTATATCGGTGAGTTAGTATTTAATATGCTCGTCTTGGTCGGCGCAGTCAAAATGGCAGACCGTGTTGTAAGAGAAATGATGGGCTTATAAGGAGGAAACGATGAAACGGTTTTATGTTTTTAAGGACGGAGTACAACAGGGAAGCACCTCTACAAAGGAAAGTGCTGTTGAGCTTATCCGTCAGTATCAGGAAAAGGAAACGCATCCGTTTCTAAAAGCGGAGTTCAGTATTATTGCGGGTGAAGAAGAATATATCCCATATCCGTCCCGCAAAAAGCAGTCCAGACAAAAAAGCGGTATGGAACGATAAGGAGGTGTAACTTTTGGAAGTCAAAATAAATAAGGAAATCCGCAATTATACGGAAAGTATGTTCTTTGGACTGTCGCTCAGACAGTTCATTTTTTCTTTACTTGCCTGCGGTGTGGCGGTAGGACTGTATTTTATTCTCCGCCCGTACTTCGGGACAGAAACCCTCAGTTGGGTGTGTATTCTCGGTGCTGCTCCCTTTGCGGTAATGGGCTTTGTTAAGTACAACGGTATGACCGCAGAGCAATTTGTATGGGCGTGGATTAAGTCGGAGTTTTTGATGCCGAAAAAGCTTATGTTTAACCCCGACAATCTCTACTATGAAACGCTGAAAACCACAATTCAGAACCACGAAAAAGGCATTTGCCCCGTGGCGAAAAAATCAAAAAAAGCCAAGCGCAGCAAGGAGGTAAAGAATGCTGAAAACTCTTAAAACTCTGTTCAAGCAGGATAAGGAAAAGTTTGTCATTCCCAAATCGGTACAGGCGATTATTCCGATTAAGACTATCTGGGAGGACGGTATTTTTCTTGTCGGCAACAACAAATACGCAAAAACCTTTAAGTTTGAGGATATAAACTATTCCGTGGCAAGCCGTGAGGACAAAGAGGCGATGTTTCTTGAATACTCAGAGCTGCTAAACGCTCTCGATAGCGGAGCGACCACAAAAATTACGGTCAACAACCGCCGCCTTAATAAAACGGACTTTGAACAGACCATTTTAATTCCTATGGCAGAGGACGGATTGGATAAATACCGTAAAGAATACAACGAAATGCTGCTTGATAAAGTAACGGGGGCTAATTCTATCGTACAGGATAAGTATGTAACGGTTTCCGTCTGCAAAAAGAATATCGAGGAAGCGAGGAACTATTTTGCCCGTGTGGGAGCTGATTTGATTTCCCATTTCGCACGGCTCGGCTCAAAATGCGTAGAGCTTGAAGCGGAAGAAAAACTCCGTATCTTCCACGACTTCTATCGCACAGGTGAGGAAACGGCGTTCCATTTTGACCTGAAGCAGACAATGCGTAAAGGTCACGATTTTAAGGATTTCATTTGCCCAGATACCTTTGAGTTTGAAAAAGACTACTTTCGTATGGGTGATAGATATGGGCGTGTGATTTTCCTGCGTGAATATGCAGCATATATTAAGGATAGTATGATGGCGGAGCTTTGCGAGCTTAACCGCAATATGATGATGTCCATTGACATTATCCCCGTACCCACAGACGAAGCCGTGCGTGAGGTCGAAAACAGACTGCTCGGCGTGGAAACCAATATCACGAATTGGCAGCGTAAACAAAATCAGAACAACAATTTTTCGGCGGTCATTCCTTACGACCTTGAACAGCAACGCAAAGAAAGCAAGGAGTTCTTGGACGATTTGACAACCCGTGACCAAAGAATGATGTTTGCGGTTTTGACAATGGTGCATACGGCTGAAACAAAGGAACAGCTTGACAATGACACCGAAGCTCTGCTCACAACTGCCAGAAAGCACCTGTGTCAGTTTGCGGTGCTGAAATATCAGCAGATGGACGGACTGAATACCGCCCTGCCGTTTGGTGTTCGCAAAATCAATGCAATGCGTACTCTTACAACGGAAAGTCTTGCGGTATTTATTCCTTTCCGAGTACAGGAAATTCATCACGAAAACGGCGTTTACTACGGTCAAAATGTTATCAGCAAAAATATGATTATCGCCAACCGCCGCTATTTGCTCAACGGCAACTCTTTTATTCTCGGTGTGTCTGGAGCAGGAAAATCCTTTACGGCGAAAGAAGAAATGACAAATATTATTCTCACAGACCCTAATGCCGATGTTATTATCATTGACCCTGAGCGAGAATATTCGCCGCTTGTAAAGGCTATGCAGGGCGAGGTTATTCACATCTCGGCAACGAGCGAAAACCATATCAACGCTATGGATATGAACTCCGATTACGGTGACGGTGCAAACCCCGTCATTTTGAAATCGGAGTTTATTTTATCTTTGTGCGAGCAGCTCATCGGTGGCGCAAGTCTGGGTGCAAAACAAAAGTCGATTATTGACCGTTGTACGGCAAGCGTGTACCGCCACTATCAGCAAGGCAATTATCAGGGAGTACCGCCCACCTTACAGGACTTCCGTGAGGAACTGTTAAAGCAGGACGAGCCAGAAGCGAAAGAAATCGCCCTTGCTATCGAGCTGTTTACGGACGGCTCTCTGAATACCTTTGCAAAGCACACCAATGTGGATACGCACAGCCGCCTTATCTGTTATGACATTCTGGATTTAGGCAAGCAGTTACAGCCCATCGGTATGCTTGTCGTTCTCGACAGTATCTTAAACCGTATTACCCAGAACAGAGCAAAAGGCAGAAACACATTTATTTTCATTGATGAAATCTATTTGCTGTTCCAACACGAATACTCGGCAAACTTCCTCTTTACTCTCTGGAAGCGTGTGCGTAAGTACGGTGCGTACTGTACGGGTATTACGCAAAATGTGGACGACCTTTTGCAGAGCCATACGGCGAGGACGATGCTTGCCAATAGTGAATTTATCATTATGTTAAATCAGAGTTCGACCGATAAGTTCGAGCTTGCCAAATTGCTTAACATCTCTGACCTTCAGATGAGTTATATCACGAATGTCGGTGCAGGTCAGGGCTTGCTCAAAGTCGGCAACTCCCTTGTGCCGTTCGTCAACAAGTTCCCACGCAATACCGAGCTTTACAAGCTGATGACTACCAAATTCGGGGAGGTGTAAAAAAAGAGGGCTTGACGGTGTTCGTGTCGAAAAACCAATCAAACTCAAAAATGTTCGTGTAATTTAGTGTGATAATTTGCGCAAAAGTCATTGATATTTACACGAATATGTGATATACTATGTTCAGCACCTTAAAGGAGGTCTGGCTATGTATCGAAAAATAATGAGCTTTTTAGAAGCGTGGAAAGATAGCGAACACCGTAAGCCCCTGATTTTGCAGGGAGCAAGACAGGTCGGAAAAACCTACTCGATTTTAGAGTTTGGGCGCAGCCACTACGAAAATGTGGCATACTTCAATTTTGAAACAAATCCGAAACTGAACGAAACCTTTGAGGAAAATATCAGCCCTGATTATCTGATACCCATTTTATCCCACATTGCAGGTCAGACGATAGTAAAGGAAAAGACGCTGATAGTATTTGACGAGGTACAGCTTTGCGAACGGGCTTTGACTTCTCTGAAATACTTTTGTGAGGACGCTCCAGACTATCATATCGTAGCGCTCGGCAGCTTGCTCGGTGTGGCGGTAGGCAGGGCGAAATTCTCTTTCCCTGTTGGTAAGGTCGATATGAAAACCCTGTACCCTATGGATATGGAGGAATTTATGCTGGCTTTAGGCGAGGACGCTCTGGCAGGGCAGATTAGAAAGTGCTTTGAAACCAATACGCCGATGCCCTCTGCCCTGCACGATGCGGCAATGCTGCTTTACAGACAGTATCTCGTTGTGGGCGGTATGCCTGAGTGCGTCTTGCAGTTCAAAGAGACAAAGGATTATATCCTTGTGCGTCACACGCAGGACACCATACTTGCAAGCTATCTGAACGATATGAGCAAGTACAACAATGTCAACGAAATCAAGAAAACAAGACTTGCCTATGACAACATTACCGTGCAGCTCTCAAAAAAGAATACCCGTTTTCAGTATAAGCTGATAAAGAAAGGCGGCAGAGCTTCCGAGTTTGAAAACGCTATCGAATGGCTCTGCCTGTCTGGTATCGTTTCACAGGTGTATAAGGTGGAGCAAATCAAGAAGCCTTTGGAGAATTACCGTGATATTGATGCGTTCAAGATTTATGTTTCCGACTTGGGGCTGCTCTGTGCGAAGAAAGACTTAGCGGCAAACGATGTCCTCTATATGGTCGAGGAGCTGAACGACTTTAAGGGAGGTATGGCTGAAAACTATGTCAATGTGCAGCTTACCATTAACGGATACAAGACCTACTATTGGGAGTCCGAGCGTGGGGCTGAGATAGATTTTGTCATTCAGCGTGACGGTCAGCTTATCCCTATTGAAGTAAAATCGGCTGACAACACCAGAGCAAAGAGCCTAAAGGTCTATATGGAAACCTATAAGCCCGCTTACGCCATCAAGCTCTCTGCAAAAAACTTCGGCTTTGAGGACAATAAAAAGACCGTTCCTCTCTACGCCGCATTTTGTATCTAAAATCAATTATATTACAAGGATAACGCTCACAGAAAATGTGGGCGTTATTTTTATGCAGACATCTTATGCCATTCCAAAAGCAGACGGAAATTTCAAGATAAGAAAGGACGAAAAGCCTATGAAAGATTATAAGAAAATCATCTGCCTTACTGCCGCCGTATGCCTGTTAGGTGCGGCGGCTTTTTGCGGCTATCACATTTACGACCATTATACCCACGAAGCCGAGCAAACCGAAGCCTTTGAAGAAATTGCCGCAATCGTGGAGCTGGCACAGGCAGAGGACGGCAATGCCCCAGAAGTTCCCTTGACAGAGGAAGAAAATATCCTCACGGAATACGGCGAACTGTATTTGAAAAATACGGATATGGTCGGCTGGCTTTCCATAGCCGGCACGACCCTCAATTATCCCGTGATGCAGACCCCGAATGAGCCTAACTACTATTTGAAGCGCAATTTTGAAAAGGAATACAGCAACTTGGGTACACCGTATATTCAGGAAAACTGCGACCTTACGAGCAGCGATAACCTTGTTATTTACGGTCATCACATTAAGGGCGGCAAAATGTTCGGGGCTTTGGAGGATTACAAGTCCCAGAGCTTTTATGAGGAACACAAGACCATTCAGTTTGATACCCTTACGCAGCGTGGCGAATATGAAATTATCGCTGTTTTTAAGACCGTTGCGTACAGCTCTCAGGGCTTCCGCTACTATGATTTTGTCAATGCGGAAAGCGAGGACGAGTTTAACGCCTATATTCAAAAATGCAAAGAGCTTGCATTGTACGAAACAGGCGTAACCGCAGAATACGGCGACAGGCTCATTACCCTCTCTACCTGCGAATACTCAGCGCAGAACGGCAGGCTTGTGGTGGTCGCAAAAAAGACAGCTTGATTTTGACCGCAAATCTTCTGGGAAAGGAGGTTATCTATGGCTGATATAAAGACCAGAGATGCAGTCAAAGGAACGATTAAGACCATTGACAAGGCTGCGGTAGCTTCTGAGCGTATGAAGTCGGCTTATTCCAAAATAAAGGACAAGGCGGAGCAAGGCTATTACGCAGAGGAAGGCTCCGCTACCGAATATGCCGCCGATAAGGTTTCAGCAGCTTCAGAGCGCATTACAAATGAGGGCGTTCATCAGTTCAACAAGCAAGGGCAAAAGGCGGTCAAAACCACAAAGGACAATATGGTTAAGGCAAAGGATAAACTATACGATTTCAAGCAGAAGCGAGCCGCAAAAACCGCCGAGCAGCGTATGTCTGGAAACAGCGTACAGACCTATCGCAGTACCGTAAGCCGTTCCGCAGATAAGGCGGTCAAAGGCGCACAGCAAACGGAAAAAGCCATAAAGCAGACTGCCCGAAACGGTAAAAAGACAGTAAAAACAGCCGCCAAAGGTACGGTAAAGACTACGCAAAAATCCGTAAAAACCGCACAGGCGACCTCAAAGGCAGCGATAAAGACTGCCGAGCATACCGCTAAAGCGACACAGGCGGCGGCAAAGGCTTCCGTAAAAGCGGCTCAGAGAGCTGCACAGGCAGCAAGAGCCACGGCAAGGGCTGCGATTGCTGCTGTAAAAGCGGCGGTCAAAGCGACTGCGGCGGCGGTTAAGGCGATTATCGCAGGAACAAAGGCGCTGATTGCGGCGATTGCGGCGGGCGGTTGGGTTGCGGTTGTTGTCATTTTGGTTATCTGCCTTATCGGTCTGCTCGTAAGCTCGGTATTTGGTATTTTCTTTTCTGGCGAGGACTCAGGAAACGGAATGACAATACAAACCGTGGTTAGAGAAATCAATACCGAATATGACACCCGCCTTGATGAAATCAAAAGCGATACAGCTTACGATGTTCTGGAAATGTCGGGAAGCCGTGCCGTCTGGAAAGAGGTGCTTGCGGTTTACTCGGTCAAGACTACCACAGACCCAGACAACCCGCAGGAAGTAGCGACAATGGACGATAACAAAAAACAGCTCCTGACGGACATCTTCTGGGAAATGAACGAAATCAGCTCCAGAACGGAAAGCAAGACCGAAACCGTGATAACCGAAACCGATGACGGTCACGGGAATATCGTCCAGAGCGAAACTACCCAGACACGGACTTACCTGTATATCGCAGTCAGCCACAAAACCGCCGAGGAAATGGCAGACCAATACGGTTTTGACGATGAGCAACGGCAGATGTTATCCGAACTACTTGCCGATGAAAACAATTCGCTATGGTCGCAGGTGCTTTACGGTATATCCGTAGGCGACGGCGAAATCGTGACCGTGGCTCTGTCGCAGGTCGGCAATGTAGGCGGTCAGCCCTACTGGTCGTGGTACGGCTTCAACTCCCGTGTCGAGTGGTGTGCCTGTTTCGTTTCGTGGTGCGCTAACGAGTGCGGTTATATTGAAAACGGAGTTATCCCAAAGTTCTCAGGCTGCATACAAGGCTCTGAATGGTTTATGGACAGAGGACAATGGCAGGACGGCAGCTTTACGCCAGAAGCAGGACACATTATCTTCTTTGACTGGGAAGGTGATGGTCTTACAGACCATGTAGGGATTGTAGAGCGTGTAGAAAACGGGACTGTCTATACGGTTGAGGGTAATTCTGGAGATGCTTGCCGACAGAACAGCTATGCTATCGGCAGCAGCGTTATCTATGGGTACGGTATCCCTGCTTATTAAAAAAGGGCAAAAGAAAACCAGAGGTTACTCCTCTGGCTCTTTTGCCTTACATAAACCGTTTACAGTCGCTTCAATCACGGACAGTTCTTTATCGCCTAAATTGTCGAGCTGTGCGTCTAAGCGTCTGCGGACGGAACTCTTTTTGACTTCTTTGTTAGGAAATATATACTCATCAACCGAAACATCAAACATTTGAATAAGTTGGATAAACAGCTCGATGCTTGGATATTTTCCCTCATTTTCAATGGCTTGAATGTGTCTGGGAGCATAGCCGATTATTCCAGAAAGCTGCTCTCTCGTCATTCCTCTTGCTTCACGGGCTTTCTTAATCGCCTGTCCTATCGGCATAAAATCGAAATCAAAATCGTTGTTTCTCTCGTCCATAAGCTCACCACCTTGTTTCAATATAATCCGTCTCTTATATTGTATGGATTTGTGGCTTCTTATTAAACGATGTGAAAATGCCGACTATAAGATATTTCACTTCTTATAAAGAGAGGTAAAAATTCATATTTGCACACTTGATACAGTTCGTTCAAACGACTATAATAATCACAACACCAATAACACTTTAGGAGGTCTAAAATGTTTGAATATATGACCGCACAGGAAGCAGCCGAAAAATGGGAAGTATCACTCAGATGGGTACAACGGCTTTGTAAGGAAAATCGTGTTAAAGGAGCTATAAATGTAAATCGAGTATGGCTTATCCCGAAAAAAGCAAAAAAGCCTGCTGACGCCCGAAAAAAAATTATTAAATAAATTTTTGAATTTCCGCACATTTGAAGTAGCATATCCGTTAAACAATATGAAGGGAGGTTTTTGAAATTTGGACGTGGCAGAACAATATGACAAAATATATCGCTATTGCTATTTTAGATTATCTAATAAGCAATTAGCAGAAGATATAACACAAGAAACCTTTCTTCGTTTTTTCGGTCAGGATATAAACTTAGACAACGATAAGAAACTCCCATACTTATACAAGATTGCAAGAAATTTATGCATAGATGAGTATCGTAAAAAACCTGCTGAGCCATTGGATATTTTTGAAAAGAATGCCGTTTATGACCCATCTGACGAATGGCTAAACAATTTGGCAATAAAAACAATCATAGAAAAACTACCGCAGGATGAACAGGAACTATTGTTGCTTAGATATGTTAATGAAATATCAGTTGCTTCAATTTGTAAGATTACTGGTCTTTCCCGTTTTGCTGTTTATCGAAAGCTAAAGAGAATATTAAAACAGGTTAAAGAAGAATTTGAAAGGGGATGTGTTTAGTGACGAATAGAAAGTTTAAGAAAATGATTCAAGATGCGTTTGGTTCCCCAACGCCAGACTTGGAAAAAAAAGAACGGTTTTTGAAAATGCTTCCACAGCCTAAAATTAATATGTGGAATTTTATTCTTACACAGGCAGAGTTCACGCGAAAACGGACATGGTGCATATCGTTGCTAATGCTTATACCAGCATTATTAGGAGCTTGGATTGTTTCGCCAAACATCTTGTGGAGTACTTCAGCAGTGATTCCGTTCATAGCATTTTTGGCAACAACAGAAAATGCTAAATCTGTAGTTTATGGAATGAACGAACTGGAGATGGCTACAAGATTTTCCTTGCGAAGTGTTGTCTTGGCAAGATTAAGTATTTTAGGATTATTTGATTTACTTATACTCTGTGTGCTTACCCCATTATGTTGTATTAGTAGCGAGTTCCCATTATTTCAAACGGCACTATATTTATTTGTACCATATTTGATTACAGTCAATTCATGTTTATGGGTGACACGACATTTTTCTAACAAAGAAGCCGTTTATGGTTGCTTAAGCATTGCTGTCTTAGTAAGCGGTGCAGATGTAGGACTGCATTTTGTTGCTGAAATTGTTTTTCAGTTTGCATATTTAGGTTGGTGGATGGTTTTAGCATTTATTTTAGTCATATGGATGACGCAAGAGATAAGAAAAACCCTTAAACAAACGGAGGAATATATATGGAACTTATTGTTGACAGATTGACAAAGCAGTACCAAAACAAGATTGCTGTTGACAGAATAAATTTAAAACTAAATTGTGGTATCTATGGACTGCTTGGTGAGAATGGAGCTGGAAAAACAACTTTTATAAGAATGCTTTGTGGGATATTAAAACCGACTAATGGAACAGTAACATTTGATGGTATGGATGTATCTTCTGAAGAATATCGTGCTATACTTGGTTACTTGCCGCAGGAATTTGGATATTATCCAGATTTTACGGGAATGGATTTCCTTTTATATATGTCTTCGCTCAAAGGTCTTACGAAAACTACGGCTAAGAGAAAAGCTATTAAACTTTTTGAATTGGTAAATTTATCTGACTGTGCAAAGAAAAAAATAAAAACCTATTCTGGAGGAATGAAGCAGCGTTTGGGGATTGCTCAGGCATTGTTAAATGACCCAAAGGTTATTATTTTGGATGAACCGACAGCAGGACTTGACCCGAAAGAACGAGTCCGATTCCGTAATTTGATTAAAGAGTTAGGGAAAGATAGTATTATTCTTCTTTCAACTCATATTGTTTCCGATATTGAAAATATTGCGGATGATGTAATTATGATGAAAGATGGTCAAATTATTTTTGAAGGAGCAACTTCTGACATTAGCGATTTGGAGAGATTATATTTGGAAAAATTTGAGGGATGACTTATGGGTATCATATATAAGTATGAATTGAAGAAACTTTTGAATAACAAGATTATTTTAATTACCGCAGGAATCCTTTGTCTTGTTGTAATTGCATGGGGTATTTTTAATTCGGTGGTGAGCACGAACAGTAAATTAGATGGTGTAGTGCTTACGCGGTATGCCTATAATCAAATCAGTAAGGAATACCAAAATGAACTTTCGGGCAGGAAGATAGATTCGATTTTGTTGCAGGAAATGCGGAAAGCACATGAAACACATATGAAAACAGGTGATTACAGCAATTTGGTTGCGTATGAAGATGTGTTCCTTTTTGTAGGGGAAATTATAGATTCATACTCGACCCCAGAGGTTTTGTCCATAGATGAGAATGAACTGTATCAACAGTTTCTGAATAAAATGCTGATAGATTCCAGTAATGGTATATATAATAAAAATGAAGTGGAATATTGGAATAAAGCTGCGGAAGAAATCGCAGCATCAGCGGTTATATATCGTGGTGACTTTTCAGGTTGGCAAAAAATTATATCTTTTTTTGAAGTATTAATATACATGGAAACATTATTTGTAGCCATTGCACTATCCACTACTTTTCCTTTAGAGCATGTTAGAAAGACAGACCAACTTATATATGCAAGTAAATATGGAAAAAGCAAACAATACTGGGCTAAAATTTTTGCAGGTCTTACTGTTGCCATCGGTTTTGTGGTAATTTTTTCATCACTTTATATAGGTGTTGTAGCACTTGTATATGGGCTGGATGGATTCGATACGGCAATTCAATTTATTATTTTACGCCCTTTTAGGTTAAGTGTAGGGGGTTGCACACTAATTCTATTGTCGTTGTCTCTTGTAGCAACTTTTACTAATGCAATTATATCAATGGTAATTTCTAAATTGACAAAAAGCAGTCTCGCAACGATTAGTATATTTGCAGGTATTCTTATTATGACTTTATTTGTGCAAGATGTTCCTGAGAATTTGCGTCCCCTGTTTGAGTTGTGGTATCTCATTCCAAGTAACATGGTCTCATTGGAAGGAGCATTCAGATATAATCTTCTAACAATATTTGGACATAATTTTCTGAGTTATCAGATTGCACCAATAGTTTTATTGCTGTTTTCATTTGGATTTGTACTGATTGGTAAAATAACTCATGAAAAAGTTTCAAATAGAATTTAATAAAAAAGTTTTATTTGTTGGATTAATTTTACGAATTATACAGTAAAAACAAATTAATGATGGAGTTATCACTAAGAAATTGGAGGTGTAAGATATGAAAAGTTTCTTAAAAGTTTTCATTTTACTTGAGATATTACTATTCGCGTACATTTTTAATAGTTCGATTTACAATATATATGAGAAAAACAATATTGCTGATGATGGTTTAAGTGGCTACATTATTGAAGAAACATCACCAGAAATTCTTAATCAATTTTATACAATATTTATCAATGAATATAGTCAAAATAAGTTAGAGCTTATCAATAATACGCTAACTTCAACAGACAGAACAGTTTATGATTTATATTGCTATCCACTAAATAAATTCCCGCAAAAACAACCTGTATCACAGACAATTGAATTTGAATATTACGAATTAACAAAAGAAGATTTTTTGGACAGTGTTGGTGTATTCTATACGGATTTATCTATTGAGGAAATAAATCAAATTTCAGTGCAGTTGTCTACCTCAATAAGTGAATATGTAGATGAATCTATTCCGTATAGTATGATATTAGAGTTAAATCTCCTGAATTTTATCATTTTATTCATTGTTATTTTAATTATATACTGTATTTATACTTCTTATAGCTTGAAAAAAATTGGCATTAAAAAGAGTATGGGGTTTTCCAACTTGCGTATATTAAAAGAACAAATTATCAGTATAGCAAGGTATTACTCTATCATATGTTTAGCTCTGTTGACTGTGTTGAATTTGTATTACGCATTTACAAATCGCTTTGATTTTTCCTACTTGGTCATGAGCATATTCTTTTTTGGAATCATCTTAATTGTAAATGTGCTTTGTATGCTCCTTACAAGTGTTTTGATAAAATTTGTTCGTTTGGAAGCAATGATAAAAAATAAAACATTAAATAAAAGTACCAATGTTATTGTGCAACTTATTAAAATTGCCTTTTCTTTTATAATAGCTGTTACTATTATTTCTTTATTTGAACAAAGTGGTGAATTTAAGAAAAGTCAACAAGATGTTTTAGATTATAAATATCTTGACGGATATTACACATCTAACGGTTTTAATTCGGCAGAATATAGTAACTCTATGACAAACCCAGATATAGCTAAGCGCTATTCTGATTCGATGTTAGAACTGTATAAAAATCATCATTCGCTGTTGTGTGATTATGCCGGTAGCAATGAAGCGCAAGGTTCGATGGGAGCCTTACGCCCATATTATGTACAACAAACTATTATTGCAAATCAAAACTATCTTAAGGAATTTGCAAATATGCAAGTAGATGGAAGCTCTTTAGATGAAAGCTTATTTAGTACACCGACTGTCTTGATTCCTAATATGTATAAAAATGATGAAAGCCTTATAAAAGAGCACATTGCGGGAGAATATGAACTTTTACTTAACTATAATCAAAATTATGGAATACAAGAAGAACATCGTACAAATAATTTTAATATAGTTTATGTAGATGATAACTCCACCATAAAGGTTAATACAGACAATGGTTTTTCAGATATAACAGGAGGTATTATAATTGTTGATACGGCAAATTTTGGAGGACTTTATTACTTAGATTCTTTAAATAATAGAAGTTTATTCTTTTCACTGGATTCAAGAGCAGAGTTTTCCGCTTTGTTAACTAAGTACGACTTGGCACAATTGGTTGTAGCAGGAACATTGTTGACTCCGTATTTGACGCAACTTGAGAGTGTAACATTTGTTCTCAAAACGCTTATGATGTTTGCTATTGTATTTGTAGTTTCCTTAGTGTTCATTCTGTATATTTCAAATTATGTGGATATTTTTGTTAATAGAAAGAGGTATGCTTTAAAAGAGACTTTGGGTTTTTCTCATTTTAAAATACTAAAGAATCGCTATTTGATTTGGGCAATAGAAATCATGGTATCTGCAATTTTGGTTGTTATAAATGTCAATTTCGCGTGTTTATTTGGCATTATACTACTGGACTATCTATTTTGTGAATTACTATATCAAACTTATATCAAAAAGGTTTTATATGAAATTGAGAAGGGGGCATAATTATGTCATTAGTTGTATTAAAAAATATCAAAAAAGAATATGGAAAGAATCAAGTTTTGTTTAACGATTTATCTTTAGAGATTGAACAAGGAGAGTTCGTTGGACTTGTTGGGAAAAGCGGTGCAGGTAAAACAACACTTTTAAATATAATCGGATTGATTACTGATATATCTGCAGGTGAAATTACAATTGGAGGATATAAAAATTTATCCATGAATAACAAAAATGCTATGCTTCTTAGACGACATACAATAGGGTATCTTTTTCAAAATTACGGTTTGGTAGAAGATGAAAATGTATTATGGAATTTGAAATTAGCCCTTGAGTACAAAAAAATGAACAAGAGTGAAAAACTGAGAATAATCAATAAATATTTAAAACAGTTTGGATTAAGCGGCATGCTTAACAAGAAGATATATCAGTTAAGCGGAGGAGAACAGCAGCGGATTGCAATTATCAAGTTGATTTTACAGGGAAGTAAAATTATCTTAGCTGATGAACCAACATCTGGACTTGATGAAGATAATGAAGCGATAGTGATGGGGCTTCTGAAAAAACTTAATGAAGCAGGTGTTACTATTATCATGGTAACACATAATATGCATTTGTGTGATAGCTTCTCCAGAGTAATAAATGTGGAAAACTATAGATGATTTTGAGTATTTGAGGATAATGTAGGAAGAAAACAAAAAAGAAGTAACCGACTTTTTGTGCAACGAGAAAAACTGGAGGTGATGTTAGATAAAACAAAGCAAATGGATATTATGTCCTGTTTGCAAAAATAAAACGAGGGTACAAATACGGGAAGATACGGAGTTAAAGAATTTTCCTCTCTACTGTCCGAAATGTAAGCAGGAAAGTTTGATTGATGCAAAAGAACTACATATAACCGTCATCAAAGAGCCAGACGCAAAGACGCAGAGCCGATGACCTTGTGAACAATCACGGGCATCGGCTCTTTCTCTTATATTTGGATAAGCTCACCAAATAAAAAAAACGGTGCTTTGGTGGGCTGTTGTGTCACGCCCGAACAGGACTCTCGCTGCCCTCTAAACCCGTTTTGAGTTTGGAGGGATTTTTTATGCGCTGGTCTGCCGTGACCACCTTGCTGCTTATCAGAAGCAGCAGTTATCTTACATAGTATCACGATTAAGTGAGGATAACCTGTTAAAAAAATCCTCAGTTGCTCGTGGCACTCTTACGCCCTTGAAATAGAAGTCAAATATCTACATAATAGCATTTATATCGCTTATAGCCGCAAAGGTATGACTACCTTTGCGGTTTTTTGTTTGTCGTTATTTGTCGTAACAAAAGACAAGCTCATATCTGGCGTTGGTTGCCGTTCGCCGCCCTTCAATCTGGATTTTTCAAAAATTCAGATTGGAGGTAAAACGGTATGGCTTACAACAAAGCCAGAGAAGAAAAGGAATGGCGGCTCTGGAAAGAAGCCGAAGAAATGCAGTTGAGAAAGCTCGGCGTTGATGAAAGCACCATTGAAACGCTCCGCACCCACGATTGGGAGATTTTCAATTCAGACAGGAGGTACTATCAGCGTATACAGGAAGCCGGTACATACCTTAATGGAGTTGCCGATGATACGCAGCAGCCCGAAATAAAGACAGTTGAGGACTTTTTGAACAGTATCGAAAATCAGCAGCTCTATCAGATTTTGGTTAAGGTGGACAAGCTGACCCTGCAAATCGCCTTGCTGAAGATACAAGGCTATTCCACCCGTGAAATAGCCCACTCTCTCAACATAACCGAGAAGGCTGTTTACAGGCGAATGGACAGGCTCAAAGAAAAATTAAAAAAGTTTTTTGAATAGAGGGGAAAATCGCAGTTCCCCACGGGCTACAGGGTGAGAGGACAAAATCCTCACACCCTGTTTTCCTTTGTGTGGCGAAAACAGGATTGTTCCTTGTCAATCGAATAGCCATTCGCCAAATACTTTCTCTTTGTGATTGTGATAAGCATAAGCGTGTCGAGAGGTACGCCACGACCTGCCGTAAGGCAGAGAGCGATAACTACCTACTCAAAATATCGGGCAGCTCCCGATTTCGCCGTAACCCACAAAGAGGATAATGATACTCCCGTCCAGTCACAGTCCGAGCGTGATAAAACCGTCGCAGGCAATGAGGGCGGCTCTGGCAGACCGTCAGTTGGGGTGGAACTCCCGTGGTGTCAGTTCGCTGCTGACCGTTTGGCGACTTCCCTGCGTGAAACGCATTTGCATCTTGGGGTGTCGAGGACAAATAGAGATGCTTCTATCATAAAGCCAAATACAAGGCGGTCTATTGAAACAGAGAATTGTTTATGCTCTCCCGACCTTAAAAACTTCCTTGTGTTTGGCTGATTACATAGGCAGAGCTTACCTGCTTATATCCAGATAGGAGGTCAAACTAATGGATAAAACAATTAAGCGTGGTGACATCTACTACGCAGACTTAAACCCTGTTGTCGGCTCGGAGCAAGGAGGAACACGACCTGTACTTGTTATCTCCAATGATATAGGAAACAAGCACAGTCCTACGGTCATTATTGCCGCCATAACAAGCCGTGTACGCAAAAAGAAGAAATTACCTACACACTTATATTTGGGGCAAATTGAGGGGCTTCCTGCGAACTCAATCATTCTCTTTGAGCAGTTGCGCACGATTGATAAAAGCCGCTTGAAAGAACATCTCACACACCTTGATGAGCAGTATTTGAAATCGCTTGAATTTCCTCTCCTCATCAGTATCGGAGTTGAAAAAAGGAGGAGCTTATGAACTTTGGAGATATATATGCGTTAGTCTTAAAAGAATACCCAGACATTTTAACCGTCGATGAAATGAGCAAGGCTCTTGGTGTCAGCACAAAAACAGGTTATCAATTACTTCGTGAAAACAAAATAGAACACCTGAAGGTGGGCAGAGCGTACAAAGTACCGAAAGCCCATCTTCTTTCTTATTTGAGGTTAGGTCTGCGGAATGCGGAGAATTAAAGAATTTGCACATTCGACTTCTTTGGCTTAAATTGCTACAATGTATATGGTCAACAGCAGAAGTCGGTGCTACGCAAAGGAGGTTATATTTATGGTAGCAGGACATCTGCAAGAGAAAAAAGGCTATTTTTATATGGTTTTGAGCTATCCCGATGCTGCGGGAAAAAGAAAAACGAAATGGTTTCCGACAGGATTGCCTGTCAAGGGTAATAAAAAGAAAGCGGAAAAGATGCTGATGGAAACAAGGCAGACCTTTGTGCCTGAGTGCAAACCCATACAGGAAGATATGCTGTTTTCGGATTTTCTGCTTCAATGGTTGGAAATCGCAAAGCCGACCATCGCACTTACCACATACTCATCGTACTCAGGTATGGCAAAGAGCGTTATCATTCCGTATTTCAAGGAAAGAAAAATCACACTTTCCGAAATAAAGGCGACAGACATTCAGGCTTTTTATATGAAACAGTTGAAGCGAGTAAAAGCCAACACGGTTATCCACTACCATTCCGTTATCCATAGGGCTTTGAAATATGCCGTAAAGATTGACCTTATTTCTGTCAATCCTGCGGATAAAGTGGAACGACCTAAAGCTGATAAGTTTATCGGCAGCTTCTATGACAGCAACGAGGTACAGGCATTATTTGAAGCCGCCAAAGGAACGCTGATTGAAATACCGATTTTTCTTGGTGCGTTCTATGGATTGAGGCGAAGTGAAGCTCTGGGATTAAAATGGGACGCTATTGATTTTCAAAACAATACGATTACCATTAGACACACCGTTACTTCCTGCAACCTTGACGGCAAGCATATCCAGATAGCACAGGATACGACCAAAACCAAATCGAGTATGAGAACACTGCCCCTTGTTCCTGCGTTCAAAGAGAAGCTGCTAAAGCTCAAGGAACAGCAGGAAGAATACAGGCGGGTATGCGGACGATGCTACAACAAAAAGTATTTGGAGTATATCTGCGTAGATGAGATGGGGACATTGATTTCTCCGCACTATCTCACAGCATCATTTCCAAAGCTGCTTGAAAAGAACAATTTGCGCCACATTCGTTTCCACGACCTGCGTCATAGTTGTGCTTCGCTGCTTCTTGCGAACGGTGTTCCTATGAAGCAGATACAGGAATGGCTCGGACACAGCGATTTTTCAACTACGGCAAATGTATATGCCCATTTGGATTACAATTCCAAGCTGTCATCGGCTGACGCAATGGTAAACGGTCTGAGTGGTGCATTAGAGGTTATTTCATAGCTTCTGCGGCGTATCGCTTCACTAAGGATACGCCAACTACATATCCTAAGTTCAAATCACGGAGAGAACTTACGGAAAAATCTTTCCAGAGTGGAGAAAAAGAAAAAGCCTGCAAACGGTAAAAACCGCTTGCAGACTGAACATTCTGGCGGAGAGAGTGGGATTCGAACCCACGGTTCCGTTAGGAACACGACTTTTCGAGAGTCGCACCTTCGACCACTCGGACATCTCTCCGTGTATTTATCTTGACATCAGCCCTCAAAAACACCTCGGAAAAAGGAGAGAACTGATGGAGAGAACTAAGGGATATTTACTTTTCAATGATAGCTGAAAAGCCCTGTAAAATCAAGGTTTTTCAGAGGTGAGCTTCCAAAAAGGTCATTCGTTTTCGAGTCAGGCCCGTTATGACCACTTCGATACCGCTCCCTATGCCGATTCCACATCCTGCGCAGGATCCGGAGCAATCGCATCGAACAGCATTATAACATGAGAAAGAACTGGACGCAAGAACCTGTTCTCTTTTTTTTAAAGAACGGGAATCCGAAACGCCCGGCCGCTTCATATAATGCACTGAGGAGGTGAATGTGTTGTTCCGCAGAAAGAAAAAAGAAGAAAATCAGCCAGATTATGCAAAATATGCCGCAAAGCGCCACCCAGACGCTTCCGCCGAGCTCAGAGGCTCGGCCGCCTATCCGAATTTACGCGGAAAAGTGTCTTTCTATCAGGTGGGAAGCAAAGTGCTTGTAACGGCGGCGGTAGAAGGATTTCCGAATGAAAACGGAAAGTGCCTGTATCCGGTCTATGCGATGCATATCCATACGGGGGCTTCCTGCACCGGAAATATCGCGGATCCATTTGCGGATACGGGATCGCATTATAACCCGAACGGCTGCGCGCACCCGTATCACGCCGGAGACCTTCCGCCGCTGTTTTCCAACAAAGGCAGCGCCTGGTCGGCATTTGTCACCGATCGTTTTACGGTCAGAGAAATCATAAACAGAACGGTCGTCATTCACGAAAGAGCAGACGACTTCAAAACACAGCCGTCCGGCGATTCCGGAAAGAAAATCGCCTGCGGCGTGATTGTCTGAATTTCATTCGTCAAGAATTCTGAAACCCCGGAGGATTCGCCGGCGTATCGCCGAAGGAATTTTCCGGGGAAGGATTTGACAAATTGAAGTAGAGCCGCGAGTCCTCAGTAACCCCGAAGCTTTTATCGGAACCGCTGTCCTGGACTCTGTTAAAAGCCTCCCGGAACAATGCGTTGTGCGCTTCCTCACGGTTCAGAAGAAAATCGATGGTTTCTCTGACCTTTTTATCCTTGATTTGCCTGTAAAGATATTCATAAACGACCTTGGCGCGCTGCTCTGACGCAATATTTGACAGCAGATCAGCGCACAGATCGCCGGTCACCGTTACGTAATCGCCTGTCCAGGAATACCCCGATGCGTTGATCAGACCGGGATTCAGCCCGAGAAGCACATGCGTCTGAATTTCTCCTGCGGTGACCGCGTCGGCATCGACCTGATGTCCGTTCAGCAGGTTAATCGTTTCCGCTACCATTTCCATATGTCCGAGCTCCTCCGCGGCAATATCCATGAACAAATCTTTTATTGCCGGATCCTTGATCCGGAAGCTCTGCGACATATACTGCATGGCGGCTTTCAATTCGCCGTTCCCGCCGCCCAGCTGCTCCTGAAGCAGAGCGGCATACTGAGGATTCGGCGCCTCCACGCCGACCGGATGAAATAATTGCTTTTCATGTTTAAACATCCTAAGACCTCCTTTTGATTTCCGGATTATTATTTGCAAAATCGGAAATATTATCCGGCAGGAGGTGCTTACGATGAAAAATCATCTGTCGGATCAAACGAGCCCATATCTGCTGCAGCATGCCGAGAATCCTGTGGATTGGTATCCCTGGGGAGAGGAAGCGTTTCAGAAAGCAAAACGAGAAGATAAGCCGATTTTCCTGAGCATCGGCTACAGTGCGTGCCACTGGTGCCACGTCATGGCCAGGGAATGCTTTGAAAATGAAGAAACCGCAGAGCTTTTAAACTGCGGCTTTGTCAGCGTCAAGGTCGATCGGGAAGAACGGCCTGATGTAGATCACGTCTATCTGGACGCTTGCACGCTGTTTTCCGGAAGCGGCGGCTGGCCGGCAAGCATTTTTCTGACGCCGGATAAAAAGCCCTTTTTTGCAGGAACGTATTTTCCGAAGCAGAGCGCGTATGGCATGATCGGCTTCGACGAGCTTCTGAAGCAAATTCGTGAGAAATGGCTTCACGATCGGGCGGCGGTAGAGAAAACAGGGGAGCTGGCCGCCCGGCGGCTGCGGGACGGCGCACAGAAAGACCTCGTTCCGGCAAGGGGGCGCAGAATGGAATGCGCAGACAGCGGTCTGATAAAAAGCGGCGTTCAATATCTCCGCAAAAGCTTCGATCGGCTATGCGGCGGCTTTGGAAACGCTCCCAAATTCCCAATGGCGCATAATATCCTGTTTTTGCTTGAATATTATGAGAAAAGCGGAGACGCCGAAATTCTGGAAATGGCGGAAAAAACGCTGACTGCGATGTATCGCGGCGGATTATACGACCATATCGGCTTTGGATTTTCCCGCTATTCCACAGACCGATATTTTCTGGTTCCGCATTTTGAAAAAATGCTCTATGACAATGCGCTCCTGATTTTTGCATACATCCGTGCGTATTCCGTAACGGGCGATGTCCTGTACCGCAGCGTAGCGGAGCGGACGGCCCGCTATGTGCTGCGGGAAATGACAGATCCGGACGGAGCCTTTTACAGCGCGCAGGACGCGGACAGCGCAGGCGGGGAGGGGAATTATTATCTCTTCTCTGAGAAGGAAATTCTCCGTTTGCTTGGAGTGGAGGATGGAGAGCGCTTCGCAAGCGCATATGGGATTACGAAAGAAGGCAATTTTAAAGGAAAAAGCATCCCGAATCTTCTTCGGAACGACGCCTGGAGACAGCTGCCCGAGTCGCTTGCAGAACGCGTTTATGCATATCGGAAGACACGTATGCCTTTGAACGTAGACGACAAGATCCTGATGTCTTCGTGCTCTCTAATGATTGCGGCGCTTGCGTTTCTGTACCGGAGTACGGGAACGCAAGCGTATCTGGACGCTGCCAAGAGGGCGGAACGCTTTCTCCAATGTCATTTGACAGAGGGAGAAGCTGTATTCGTCAGCCTGAGGCTGGGCCGGCGGGGAGCCGAAGGCTTTCTTGCGGATTATGCCTTCTACGCATTTGCGCTGCTCCATCTTCACGAGGCGCTGCCGTCCGAAAATTATCTTGAACGGGCTACCGCAGTCTGCAAAACGGCGATTCGAAAGTTCCGGGATCCCGACCGCGGCGGATTTTATCTGTATGCCGAGGATGCGGAGCAGCTGATCACAAGGCCGAAGGATACGTACGACGGCGCCTTGCCGTCCGGAAATTCCGTCATTGCCTATGTGCTTGTAAAATTGTCGAATCTTTTGCAGGAGGAGGCGCTTTACGAAGAGGCCCGGAAACAGGTGTTTTTCTTGTGCGAAAAATGTGCCGCATATCCCGCGGGAAGCTGCTTCTTTCTTCTGGCGCTCCTGCGTTACCTGGATCCGCCTGCGCGCATCGTCTGTGTAACGCAGAGACCGGAGGAAATCCGGGAGCTGCCGCTTTTGCTACAGCGTGAAACGGATCTCATGGTTCGCGCTCCTTCTGAGAAACAGCCGCTTTTGAACGGGAAAACGACATTTTACGTCTGTAAGGCGCGGCGATGCTTTCCCCCGACGGACAAGCTGGAAAAGCTTATGGAGTTACTGGACGAAGCTTGATTGTATCAACCGGCTTCAAGCCGTATTTTGAAAGAAAACGGCTTGCCTGAACGGCCGTCTCAGAAGCAAGCATAGCCTCCGGACAGTGCGCATCACAGCCCAGCACGATTTCGTTTCCAACCTTGCCCGCGATGCGAAAGAAACGCTCGGAAGGGTAAATTCTGTGATCCCGAACGCCCAGGAAATTGAACTCGAGCGGGATTTGCAGGCGCTTTGCGGTTTCACACAGGCGCGTCATGTATGCGTCGTAAATGACAGGCTCGCCCGTAAAATGGATCAGATCCGGATGCGCCAGATAAGTGAACCTCCCGGTAGCCAGCGCATCCGACACCTGCTGCACGTAACGGCGCAGATGCGCTTCTTCTTTCGTTGGTCTGAGGCAATAAACCCCGTCCTCCTCGTTGTTTGTAAAATGCTGCCCGAGCAGAAGATAATCCGGATTGTAAGGACGAATCAAGCGAAGCATGTCCTCAAAATATTTTGGATAATATTCGGCCTCGAATCCGATTACAATTGTAATCTCGTTTTTGTATTCGGAGCGCAGCGCGTTTAAAACGGAAAAATAATTTTCCAGATCTCTCCGATACAGACGAAAGGAGGATTCATGCCCGTCCGGAAAGGGATAGGGGACGTGCTCGGAGAATCCGAGAAGCTCCATCCCGGACCGGATTGCATTCTCGATATATTCCCGTTCGGTGCCGGAGGCGTGGTGACAGCGGTAGGTGTGAGTATGTAAATTGAAGCGCATTGAAAAGTTCCTTCGCAAATAGTTTTACGCTTCACTATAGCACCGCGCTGCCGGAGGTGTCAAGAAATGGGCTCCTGCGTTCAGTTGTCCTCTGCTGCAAAGCTTTCGAAGGATTCAATATTTGGAAGCTTTGGATTTGTTCCCTTCAGAAGATATTCAAGCGGCTTGTTCAGTATCCTTGCAAAATGCTTCAGCTCCGTAAGGGAAACGCGGCGTTTTCCGCTTTCAATATACAGAATGGTATAATAGCTCATTTCGATTCCGCTTTCCGTCATTTGCTTTGCAAGCTCCTGCTGGGAAATACTGTCTTTTTCCTGATGATATCTTGCTTCGCGGATCCATGTGCCGCAGATGTTTTTCCGGTCTTTCATGGAAGGATCGATTTGAGGCTCATATTCCAGATCCGTCCCATTGTATTGATCGGTGATTCCCAGAAGATAATTGAGGGGGACATTCAGTACCTTTGCAAACCAAAATACCTCGATATCAAAAATATCTCTGACGCCCGATTCGATGTCCGCAATCGTGTCGCGCGATATTTTGCAATTTTCGGTACGGAATCTGGCGGCAAGCTTATCCTGCGAAATTTTATCTTTTTTGTTGCCCTTTCCCTGCCTGATGAAAATGATTCGTTCAGCACATGTTTTGTCGTACAAAACATTCTTTTTTTCCATTTTTTCACCTCCATTTTATTTTTTCATTATCTATAAAATGGAAAGCCGTATTGTGCTGATTTCTCACAATCCGCAAATTTAATTTGTTGGCACTGCGTGAGCATAAAAAGGAATCGGCGTTCATATAAATGAATCGACAGCTTTGCAGAAAGGGTGCTTGGTATGGATATCAGAACATTTCGTTCCGAAATTACGGACAGGTTAGGCAGCGGACAGGCGGTATCTGCGCTGAACGCTGCGTTTGCGGCAGGGAATGAGCTTCTTCACAGCGCGAGTGAGATCCGTCTGCGGACAGGCCTGCCGCTCCTGGTGATCGGTGGGCTTCGAAAAGAAAAATATTTTCTGGCTGCAAGCGGCAGGATCGTTTCTGCACAGAGCGCTTATCTGCCAACGAAGGACGAGGTGAACCGGATCTTTGCCAGTATCTGCAGAAGCTCTGTTTACGCTTATAAAGAAGATATTCGAAACGGATTTATCACGCTGCGCGGGGGACACCGCGTCGGGATTGCCGGAAAAATGCTTCCGGACGGCTCCGTATATGACGTGTCAAGCCTGAATCTTCGGATTGCGCGCCAGGTTAAGGGCTGCGCCTCCGAGATGATCCGCCATATCATCAAAAACCAAGACGAAATATACAGCACGCTGATCATATCCCCGCCCGCATGCGGAAAGACCACGATCATCCGCGACATCGCGCGGATTTTGGGAAGCGGGTGCAAAACGCCGTATTTCAAAGGCGCAAACGTAGGAATCATAGACGAACGCTCGGAAATTGCTGCCTGCTACAACGGAACGCCCGCAAACGACGTGGGAATGATGACGGATGTATACGACGCCTGCCCCAAAGAAAAAGGTATTCTGATGATGATCCGGAGCATGGCGCCGGAAATCATCATAACGGATGAAATCGGTGGGCCAGGAGATGCGGCCGCAGTAGAATCGGCAATGAACGCCGGCGTTAAGATCATCGCTACTGCGCACGGCAGCCGGCTTTCCGACCTAAAGGTGCGCCGGGAGATCGCGGCCATGATTGGCGCCGGAGTATTTGAAAAATACATAACCTTGCGCGCGGGAAGCGGTCCGGCGATGATCCAGGAAGTAACGGAGGCGGTAGAATGATCGGTCTGACAATTAAAATTACGGGCTCGCTGCTGATCGCTGCGGGCGGAATCCTGACGGGACTGAAAATCAGAAAAGAATACAAACAACGCAGAACGCTTCTCAAAGCCTTTCAAGACGCTCTGCACTATGCTGACGACGCAATCGCAATCGAAAATGCGCTCCTCGACGACGTGCTGATGAACTGCGGAGCGAAATTTTTCCCGGATGAAAAGGGCTCGGATCTTTTCTCCTGTGCGGCCGGCTGCCTCAGAAGCGAATTTGGCAGCTTTGAAAACGCCTGGGCGAAGGCCTGCGCCGACTTTTTCCCAAAGACGCCCTGTCTGCGTGAGAAAGATATCGAATGTATTTCCGGGATCGGAAAAGCCCTGGGACTTGCGAATACGCAGCGGCAGTCGGCGCATATCGCTTCCGTTGTCAAAAAGCTGGCGGAGCTGGAACGGGAAGCGCAGCAGAAGGATGAAAAAGAAGGAAAAAATGCGATTAAAATTGCGATCGCCGTTTCCGCGGCAATCATCGTCATATTATTCTGAAACGGGTGACATTGCATGGGGCTTGATTTGATCTTTAAAATTGCGGGCATTGGGATTATCGTCGCAGTACTCAATCCGATCCTGACAAAAGCGGGGAGGGACGAGCAGGCGACGCTTGTTACCCTTGCAGGGCTGATTCTGGCCATGCTTGTCATCGCTGGGGAAGTCCGTGATCTGTTCAGTACGCTGAAATCTCTTTTCGGATAACGGCGACAAAGAGGCGGGATCGATGGATTATCTGATCAAAATTGCACTGACTGGGATTGTCGTTTCCATATTGATTTTTCTTCTGAAGGGCTTCAAAAGCGATTTCGCACCGGCGCTTGCAGCGGTCGGCTCCGTCGTTTTGCTTGGCGCCGTCCTTACTCTGATTGACGGTGCTGCGGATGCGGTAAAGGAGCTCTTCCAAAGCTCGGAGCTGGAGAGCGAGCATATCAAAAATCTTTTAAAAATCATCGGCGCCGCCTACATCGTTGATTTTTCCGCCTCCCTCTGCCGGGACATGGGGGAAGCTTCCATGGCGTCGAAAATAGAACTGGCGGGACGGATTTTTATTGTTCTTCTTGCGGTTCCGTGGGCGCAGACGCTGATCGGCGCCGTGAAATCGTTGGGTGGGTGAGCGCTATGGCGGAAGAACTTTGGAATACCGTATTAAAGGAAATCGGGGAGCATCTGGGAGAAAGCGCGGGGATTCTTCTTGTCATCGTTTCGGCCGCTTATCTGAGTTCTATTTTTACAGCGACTGCGGATCTGGAAAGCAGCGGGAATCACGATGTTGTTTCCTTTGCGGTCATATGCCTGATCTCCGTACCAGTGATTGCGAATATTGGCGAGGTCGTCGCGCAGGCCGGGGACACGATTTCGGAAATCCGTACCGTTATGCTGAGCTCGATCCCCGGACTGTGTGCAATGGATATGGGCAGCGGCGCGGCAGGCGCAGCGGTTTTTATTACCATTACCCAGCTCGTCGCAATCCTGCTCTCGAAAATTTTTCTGCCGGCGGCCGTTGTGTACGCCGCGGTAGGGATCTGTGGATCCGTTACGGAGCGCTTCAGTCTTGAGGGTGTAAAAGGGATGGTCCGTTTTCTGTTTACCTGGGGGCTTGGAATCATGATGATCGGTTTTTCCTGCGCCGCAACGCTTTCCGGCGCACTGACCGGCGCGCGGACGAGCATGGCCGGAAGAACGCTGAAATATACCGGCGCAATGGTCCCAGTTGTGGGCCGATATCTTGCCGAGAGCGCGGACATGGTATTTGCCGGTGCGTCCGTTCTGAAAGGAACGGCCGGAATCGCAGCCGCGGCCGCCATCCTGACCGCAGCCGCAGCGCCCTGCATTCGCATGGTTCTGCATGTTCTGGTATACCGGATCGCGGGAATTCTGATTCGTCCTGTTGCAGACGACAAGATTACCAGAATGGTTGCGGCCGCCGGCGACGCTTTTACCATGATTACCGGTGTCACGATCCTGATGAGCGTGATGTGCGTGCTGAATATTGCCGTTCTTGCCACATTGGTAAAAGGAGGATAACGGATGTACGGCTGGGTGATTAAAATTGCTGCGGCCGCCGTCGTCATGACGGTAGCCGGATATATTTTACCGAAAGGGAACATCAAAAAAGCCGCCATGCTGGCGCTTAGCTTCCTGTTTCTGACGACGCTCCTGCTGCCCTTGAAAAATTTTACGTCTGAGCTTTTGGAGGGAAAAGCCGCATTGAATCTTGAAAAGAATACGTTGCTTGCACAGGCGGAGGACAGCGGCATGGAAAAGCAGATCATGGAGCAGTATAAAGAACGGCTCAGTGAGGAAATTGCTTCTGCCCTGGAACAACAATCCATTTTCTGCAGCAATCTGAGCATTACCGTGGACGAAGACATAGAATCGGAAACATTTGGGTATGTGCTCTCCGTTTCCTGCAGCATTTCCGGCGCCGAAGAATCGGCGCAGAATACGATCGAAAAAATCCGCGTGCCGGAAATCGTTATAGATTTAAACGGCATACGTGTTGAGGATGCAAACGAGAACGCATCGGAACAGGATGCGGCGCAACGGGAAATGGAGCGGCGGGCGGCCGCGGTGATTGCGGAGCTGACAGGCGCCGAAGAAAGCCACATTAATGTCAAATGGAGTGATGCAACATGAAAATGACGCTGAAAACGGGGAGATTGAGATTCTACAAATTGGAAACTGCCGCTATTCTGACCGGAATGGTATTGATGCTCATCGGAAACCTTCTTACGCCGTCAGAAAGCGAACCGGCTCCCTCTCAGACAGAAGCTCCTGCGGCGGCAACGCCGCAGGGATCGGCGGGGCGCACCGGATATGCGGAATATTATGCGGCGCAAATCGAACGGCTTCTTGCAAATATCGAAGGAATCGGAGAGGTAACGGCCGCGGTTTACGTAAAATCGGAGGGAACGGGAATCCTTGCGGAAAACAGCAATACCGACACCTCTGTCACGAAGGAGGAGGACTCCCAGGGCGGAACGCGCGAAGAAACAAAAAATGTCAGCGATAACGAAATCGTCATACTGAAAGACAAGGACGGAAATGAAACGGTAGTATACGTTTCGCAGAATGCGCCGGAAATCGAAGGGATTGCCGTATGCGTCAAAGGCGGAGCGTCTGCCGGTATCCAGGAAAAAATCAAAACGGCATTGATGGCTTTGTATGATATTCCTGCCAGTAAAATCAGCATAACGGGATAAAGAACTGCATATATAAATACTACAAAACGGTAAAGGAGATGTTCGCTCATGAAATTTGACATTTTAAACAAACTGAAGAATATGTCTATGAGAACGAAACGTATCATTGCGCTGGTTGTATGCGTATCGCTTCTGGCGACAGCGATCATACTGAATGTGAGAACGGAAAAGGGAGAGGCCGGAGATAAAACGGGCGGGGACAATGTTAATGTCAGCGTCGGGGGAGACGAAACAAATCAAAACGGCAGTGAAAATGTTATAAACGGAAATGAGGAAACGGATGTCGGCGCCGGCGTTACAAAGGTAGACGACGCAGAAGAATATTTTGCAACGATCCGTCTGAACCGCCTGAATTCCAGAAGCGAAACGGAGGAAAGCTGCAACGAGATCATAGACAGCGAAACGGCAAGCGAATCCAACGTTGCCGATGCCGTCGCCCAGATCGAAACCCTAAAGAAAACAACAAAAATGGAGACGGATCTGGAAACGGCCGTAAAGTCGCGCGGCTATGACGACGTATTCGTTATAATCGAAAACGACTGCGTATACATAACGGTGCAGTCCGATTCCATGGACAGCGGCGAAGCCTCCGCCATTGCCACGTCCGCCTGTGAAATTACGGGATACACGTTTGACGATATCGTACTGAAAGGCGTATATTGAACCGGAACTGTATTTCCCGGGAAATAAGGAAAAGCATTTGCAAAATCGGTGGATTTATTATAAGATACCTCCACTGATTTTTGCATTATAAAATATTTATTCGCAGCATTGCAAAAATCGTTCGGATTCTTGCCAGAGGAAGGAACGGGTGAATGCAATGTCTGACTTGAAAGAACATCTTTGCACAAAAGAAAAAGAGCGCCTGGAGAAGCTTTACCGGAAGGTGAAGGGCTACGCGGCCCTGCGCAATCTGCCGCTCGCACCATGCAAAAGCACCGGGAAGGCCGAACGGGCGGAATGGCTTGCAGAGGCGATGGCACGGAAAGAAATCCTGTATTCAATCGTTTCCGACCTGCGCAGCGGCGAGGCGGCATATCTCGGATATATTTATGAATCCGGAGGCTGCGGAGAATATGTGGGAAGAAATGCATTCTGGGAAGAAACCGGTCTGATTCGAACGGTGACAGACAGCGAAGGCGGCGAGCATGGCTTCGCAAGCGCCGAGCTGATGGAGTTTCTGCAGGAAGGGGGACCGGCGCTGCTGGCGCGGATCGGAACGCTTTCCTTTCTTAACAGTGCCGTATGCGCGATGACTAATTTATACGGGACGGTATCCTACGCGAAGGCGTACGACATTTTCCGGGAAATCGCTCTGACGGATCGGGAAATCGACTATCAGACTTTTACGGAAACCGCCAGCCGGTTTGCCGAATTCCGCGAAGAATGCGGAGTCGTCACCTATCAAAAGAATTTTGTCGCATCGGAATATATGGACGTTCGGATCCGTAGCGGCATCCGGCGTGTTGCGCCGCTGCCATCCTACTACGAGCTGATCAGCAGGCAGGGAGACAAACCGTATTATACGGATCTCAGCGTCCGGACGCTTCTGGATTACGAATCCCCCGGTTCCTGCGCCCTGCCGCACCATGCTGCGGAATTTGCCGAATTTCTGAGCAACGCATTTGGCAAACACAGACTGGAGCTTATGCAGCTTATTCGGGAAATCTGCCATGCCTGCCGCGCGGAACGCGGGATCAATGAAATCTTCGGAATGCTGGCGGAAGCCGGGTATATGCCGCCATCACAGAAAATACAGAAAACGATGGTGCGGTACATTATGGAAATCAAAAGCAACGTGCGCCTCCGGATAAACCGAGGATATACCATCAATGAGATGAGAAGCATCCGCTACGACACAGGCACAATCTGCAGCAGCCTGTAATTAAGTATTATTTTATTCTAAATAATAATAAAATAGTATAAAAATCGCAAAATATACGATTGACAAAAGAAAAAACTTTGCTTAGAATTATGAATGTATATTGAAAAAATCAATGAATAATAAACAAAAAAAGAGAAGGAAATGGGTTGTTGTAATTATGGCGGCGATTACGGTGTGTCATGCTGTCGGCTGTACAAAGAGAGAGGATTCGCGGAAAAGGGGAATTCCCTCCGGCTCGGCCGACGTGCGGCAAAGCATTCCGGATGACGAATGGAAAGAAACGCTTGGCGTCGGAAGGCTCTGCGCAGAAGGCGCGGATCCGGACCGGGAACAGTCGGAGAAAGCAAAAATTTTGTACGTAAGAGACTTTGGCGCAAAAGGAGACGGCATCAACAACGACGGCTCTCCCATTCGGAAGGCGATCACCGTGCTGAAGAAAGCAGAGCCCGGAAGCCGGCTCGTTTTCGACGCCAATACGACTTATTATATATCGAGCGGAGAATATGCGCTGGCTTTGCAGAACCTGAAAGACGTAACAATCGAGGGGAAGAATACAACGATCCTGGCAAAACCAATCATGGGGCTTTGCCTCGTACAGGATTGTACGAACGTGGTAATACAGGGGATCAATTTCGATTATAAAACAAAACCGTATGCCGTTGCGGATGTGATTGCCGACAAGGGAAACGGCGTCGTTCATATTAAAACCGATCGTTCGCTGAATTTCCGAGGGACCTACAGTCAGCCGGCCGCGGACTATTTTGGCGTGGTAGACCGGACGGAGGGGCGGTATCATGTGGGAATCACCAGCATCAAAGTCGTTGATTCCGCAGAGCGTATCTACGAGGTGCGGTGCAATGATGTTTTTGCGGGACGAGACGAGCGAATTCGTATGATGACCGATGACGGATACAGATTTATTGTCCCTATGCCGAATGTGGGGCAGGCGATCGAGCAGGCCTTTACGGTGATCGGCAACGAAGACCTAACGATGAAAGACTGCAATATTTGGAGCGCCGCAAAATTTATGTTTTTTTTGAACGGGAACGATGGCATCATAAAGTTTCAAAACGTACATATCGCTCCTGCGCCGGGAGAGGACGCCCATATTGTAGGCTGGCGGGATGGCTTTCACTGCAAGGAAAACAGAGCGCAGCTGATCTGGGAGAACTGCAGCGCCAAATATTTGTACGACGACGTTTTCAATATTTCCGCGTCGATGCTGCAGGTACAAAAAGTGGAAGAGAATCGGCTTTATTTATATTGGCAGGAAACGGGCGGCGCATATCCACACATCCGAGCGGGCGATGCCGTCAGTTTTTTTGATACCGCTTCCGGTGAGCAGATCGGCAGCGGTACCGTAAGGCAGACCGCCGTTTACGGCGCGGAAACGACAGTAATATTAGAAGAGCCTCTGACTGGAATTGAAGCACGGGAATCCTGTAAGGCGGTTGTTGATACGCTGGCGGCGCCCGGCTCAATCATTCGAAACTGCAATTTTCAGGGGACGTTTCGATTTCGCTCACCAATTTATATTTCGGACAGCAGACTGCATGTAACGCGGATGTGGCTCAACGTTGAAGCGCCCTGGGAAGGACCGGTCACAAACCGTGTCCTCTTCAGCAACTGCGTTTTTACATTTGATAATCCAAAGGAAAAATTTATTCATATCGGGAGTGGAAACAGCAACTGGAAAAATGCTGAGAATCCGTACCGGGTGAAGGATATTGTCTTCTTTCACTGCAGCATCCGCCAGGATGCCGTGGAAATCGGTGAAGCGGAATCCGCGCACGACGAGGTTTGCTTCCCGGACTGCTATTAAACGATTTGCCGCCCGCAGCAGCCGTGCGGCCGGCACGGCCGAAAGAAAACATTGCCCTAAGGGCTTTACTTTTCTTTTAAAAGAGAATATAATGTGAACGTGTGTTCGTATTTGAAATGTACAGCGAACGGGTGTTTACTAAGGTGCAGATCATTCTTCCGAAAAAATTGGAAACTGAGGAAAAGCTGGCGCTGATGCAGGCAGACGCAGAATTTGAAGTGGGAAGTGACGGAGATGCGGAGCTTACTGCTGCTGCGTTTGCTTCCGCAATCAAGGGCAGACCGGCTCCTGCAAAGGTACCAAAGCTATTTTTGGCAAGCAGCTGTATTTTTAACTGCGCGTATTGCTCCTGTCGCTGCGGCGGAGAGGAGCGGCTTCATTACTGTAATTCACCTGCGGAGCTGGCGCGTCTGGCAGCCGCCGCCGCTTCCGAAAACGGACATGGTGTATTTTTGTCCTCCGCAATTTATAGAAATGCCGATTATACGCAAGAGCTTCTTGCCGAGGCGTCCCGGATCCTGCGGGAGGATATTGGTTATAAAGGGTATTTGCACACAAAGATAATGCCGGGCGCAGATCCGGCTCTGATTGCAAAAACCGGGCAGTATGCCAGCCGGCTAAGCGTAAATATCGAAGTAGTTCACAGCACGGTATTTTCCAGGATTGCAAAGCAAAAAAACAAGCAGAATATTCTGGGCCCACTGCGGCAGATTTCTCTGCAGATCCGGCAGGCCAGAGAAGAGAAAAGGCCGTTTGCAGTCGGTCAGACGACACAGCTGATGGCAGGAAGCTCGGATGAAACGGACCGCACCATCCTGACGCTTTCCGACGCGCTTTATCGGACGTATCGTTTAAAGCGTGTGTACTATACGCCGTTTCAGTATTGGCATGCGGCAAAGGGATATGAGGCGGAGAATCTTCCCATGCGTCAAACGCCGCGGTGGCGTATGACACGTTTGTACCAGGCGGACCGTCTCATACAGCTTTACGGGTTTACACCGGATGACGTAACACCGGAGAACGATCCCTACCTGCATCAAGAACTCGATCCGAAAACGACATGGGCACTCAGACACCTGGATTTGTATCCTGTAGAAGTGAATCAAGCGGATTTTGAAACGCTGATCCGCGTTCCGGGAATTGGAATCACTTATGCAAACCGAATTTTAGAAGCGCGCAGACATGCGACCGTCACTCATGAGCTTTTAAAGAAAATGCGGATTTCTCTCAAGCGCTGTACTTATTTTATAACATGCAACGGAAAATACCGCGGAGGATCGATGCTTGATTCTTCCGATCTTTGGCGTTTGCTGACAGATGGTGCGGCGCAGTCGGACGGCTCGCCTGCCTCAGACCGGCAAGACGAACCAGCCATACAGAAAACGGGCATTTCTCGGGATAAATCTCTGTAAAATTTATATTTCATATTGAAATTTTAACCTGAATCATCTATAATACATCAGATACAGTCTGTACCGTATCTGAATTTGCTTATAAAGGTGGATATTTGTGATCAGAAGTATGACGGGCTTCGGCCGCGGAGAAGTAAAAACAGATAGTATACAATGCATCGTCGAAATCAAAACCGTAAATCACAGATATTCCGATTTCATCATTAAAATGCCGCGGGAGCTTCTTCCCCTGGAGGACCGGGTTCGGACGGAGCTGCAGCAGTTTATTCAGCGTGGAAAGGCTGATGTTTATATTACGTACACGGATATCTCGCAGAATTCCTTCGGAACCGTGACCGTTGACGAGGGTGTTGTAGGAGCCTATTTCCGGGCGATGCGGGAAGCCTCCGAACGACTTGGCTATCGTTTTGAACCGGAAATGTCCATGCTTTTCAGAATCCCGGATGCATTTGCCCAGTTCCGGGAGGAACCGGATCAGGAAGCGGTCTGGAAATTTCTGGAGCCTCCGCTTCGTACCGCAGCGGAACGTCTGGTGCAGATGCGTGAGAAAGAAGGAGAAAAGCTGGCAGAGGACCTGAAAAAGATCCTCGCAAATGCACAGGCTCTTTTTCAGATCGTGAAAGAACGAAGTCCGTATGTTCCGATTGAGTACAGAGAAAAATTAACCGCAAGACTAGCCGAACTGATGGATCACGCTCCGGTAGAGGAGCAGCGTATTGCCGCGGAGACGGCAATTTTTGCAGATAAATGCAGCATTGACGAAGAAATCACGCGCTTTGAAAGCCATATCCAGCAGTTTTACGATACGCTGGAAGCCGGCGGCGCGGTAGGGAGGAGACTGGACTTTCTTGTTCAGGAGATGAACCGGGAGGTCAATACGATGGGATCGAAAGCAAGCGATATTACGATCACCAATCAAGTGATCGCGCTGAAGAGCGAAATCGAGAAGCTGCGCGAGCAAATACAGAATTTGGAGTAGATGTGAGAGTATGAAGCTGTTGAATATCGGTTTTGGAAATCTGGTACAGGCAGAAAAAATCATAGCGATCGTAAGTCCGGATTCGGCGCCGGTCAAGCGGATCGTCCAGGAGAGCAAGGACCGTTCGATGTGCATCGACGCGACGTACGGCAGGCGGACGCGGTCCGTTATTATCATGGATAGCGACCATGTCGTGCTTTCCGCGATTCAGCCGGAAACGGTTGCCGGCAGGGCGGGCGATTCCGAAGACGAGACCTCCGGAGGAATATCGTAACATGACGAGAAGGGGAATTATAACCATTATCTCGGGCCCTTCGGGCTGCGGCAAAAACAGTATTATAAAAGCGGCCGTAGAGAAGAATCCGCTGCTTTCCTACGTAACGTCTGTCACCACGAGAGAAATTCGGGCCGGAGAGTCGGAGGGAGTTAATTATTACTATAAATCGCGGGAAGAATTCGCACGCCTGATCCAGACGGGGGAAATCCTGGAATGGGATGAATTCTGCGGAAACCGCTATGGGACGCTCAAAAGCGAAATTTCGTCAAAAATCGCCGCGGGGATGGATTTGATTCTTGATCTCACGATTTCGGGGGCAATTGCAGTCAAAAAAGCGTTCCCCGAAGACGCCGTGACCGTTTTTATTTTACCCCCTTCCATCGAAGAACTGGAAACAAGACTCCAGTACCGGCTTAGAGAAACGGAAACGCAGATCCGGGAGCGTGTTTCCAACGCGCTTTCCAATGAGATTCCGCAAATCGGAAATTTCGACTATGTATTAGTAAACGACGTTTTAAACGATACAAGAGACCAGCTTCTGGCGGTCATTACCGCTGAACGGCTGAAATATAACAGAAATAAGCAAATACTTGAAGAATTGGATCTGAAAGGAGAAACAGTATGATTTATCCGGCTATTGCTCAGCTTTTGGAGAAGGTGGACAACAGATATACGCTCGTGATGGAAATTGCAAAAAGAGCGCGTCAGATTACCGCAGGATCGGAAAGCAGGGTCAACTGCGAAAGCCGCAAGCCCGTTACGATCGCGGTTAATGAAATCAGCGAAGGAAAAGTAACGTATACCAGAACGAAAGAGGGCATCAAATAGTATGAAAACAATGGAGAAAATTGTTGCTCTTGCCACAAACCGCGGATTTGTCTATCCCGGCTCCCAGATTTACGGGGGCCTTGCGAACAGCTGGGATTACGGACCGCTCGGCGTTGAGCTGAAAAACAACGTCAAAAAAGCATGGTGGAAGAAATTCGTACAGGAAAGCCCTTACAATGTGGGCGTCGACTGCGCCATTCTGATGAATCCCCGCGTTTGGGTGGCCTCCGGCCACGTCGCCGGCTTCAACGATCCGCTGATCGACTGCAAGAAATGCAAAAGCAGGCACCGCGCCGATAAAATCGTAGAGGACTGGAACCGGGAGAACGGCATAGAGATTTCCGTTGACGGATGGCCGAACGAAAAACTGACGGAATACATGACGGAGCATAAGATCCCCTGTCCCGTCTGCGGCGGAACGGAATGGACGGAGATCCGGAAATTCAATATGATGTTCAAAACCTTCCAGGGCGTTACGGAGGACTCTCAGTCGGAGCTTTATTTAAGACCGGAAACGGCGCAGGGAATTTTCGTCAATTTTAAAAATGTACAGAGGACGAGCAGAAAGAAGGTTCCGTTTGGCATTGCACAGATCGGAAAATCTTTCCGTAATGAAATCACGCCTGGGAATTTTACGTTCCGGACGCGGGAGTTTGAACAGATGGAGCTGGAATTTTTCTGCAAGCCGGGAACGGATCTCGAATGGTTTGATTACTGGAGGAGCTTCTGCCGCGAATGGCTGCTTTCCCTTGGAATCAAAGAGGAGAATCTGCGACTTCGCGACCACGCGAAGGAAGAGCTTGCATTTTACAGTAAAGCGACGACCGATTTCGAATATCTCTTTCCGTTCGGCTGGGGCGAGCTGTGGGGAATTGCGGACAGAACGGATTACGATCTTAAGCAGCATATCGAATATGCGAAGGAAGATCTTTCTTATTTCGATCCGATGACAAATGAAAAATATGTTCCGTATTGTATCGAACCGTCTCTTGGCGCGGATCGCGTGACGCTGGCGTTTCTGTGCGAGGCATACGATGAGGAGGATCTCAGCACCGAAGAAAAGGCGGACAGCAGAACGGTGCTGCGCTTCCATCCGGCAATCGCTCCTGTCAAAGCAGCCGTGCTGCCGCTTGTGAAAAAGCTTTCGGATGACGCATATAAGCTTTATGAACGACTCAGTAAGCAATTTGTCTGTGAATTCGACGAGGCGGGCGCCATCGGACGGAGATACAGAAGACAGGACGAAATCGGAACGCCGTTCTGTATCACCTATGATTTTCAGACCAAAGGCGAGGAAGGCAAACCGGGAGACAATTCGGTCACCGTCCGCTTCCGCGATTCAATGGAACAGATCCGGCTGCCGATCGACAGCCTGGAGGAATGGCTTTCAAAGCAGATTGCATTTTGAACGGATCAAGGTGCATCCTGCTGAGACATATAAAAATTAGGAGGTTTATACAAAATGAGTAAGAAGTACGTTTACGACTTCAAGGAAGGTAACGGCAGCATGCGAGAGCTGCTGGGCGGAAAAGGCGCCAACCTTGCGGAAATGACGAATCTTGGAATGCCCGTTCCGCAGGGCTTTACCATTACCACGGAAGCCTGTACGCAGTATTATGCCGACGGCGAAACGATCAACGATGAAATTATGGCGGAGGTTATGGAGCATATCAAAGGACTTGAAGTGCTTTCCGGCAAAAAGTTCGGCGATCTGGAAAATCCTCTTCTTGTTTCCGTCCGTTCCGGCGCGCGCGCTTCCATGCCGGGCATGATGGATACGATCCTTAATCTTGGATTGAACGATGAGGTGGTAGAGAGCTTTGCAAAGAAGACGGGAAATCCGCGCTTCGCATACGACTCTTACCGCCGCTTTATCCAGATGTATTCCGACGTCGTCATGGAGGTTGGCAAGAAATATTTTGAAAAGCTCATCGACGAAATGAAAGAAGAAAAAGGCGTAAAGCTGGATACGGAGCTTGACGCGGACGACCTCAAGAAGCTTGCGCAGCTTTTTAAAGCGGAATATAAAGATAAAATCGGGGAGGATTTCCCCAGTGATCCGATCAAACAGCTCATGGGAGCGATCAAAGCCGTTTTCCGTTCGTGGGACAATCCCCGCGCGATTTACTACAGACGGATGAACGATATTCCTTCCAGCTGGGGCACGGCCGTAAACGTTCAGATGATGGTATTCGGAAATATGGGCAACACGTCGGGAACGGGCGTTGCATTTTCCAGAAACCCTGCTACGGGCGAAAAGAAGCTGTACGGCGAGTATCTGATGAACGCGCAGGGCGAGGACGTCGTGGCAGGCGTGAGAACGCCGCAGACCATCGACCAGCTCAAGGCGGAAAATCCCGCGGTATATCAGCAGTTTTACGATATCGTTTACAAGCTGGAAAACCACTATAAAGATATGCAGGACATGGAATTTACGATCGAAGACGGCAAGCTTTACATGCTGCAGACGAGAAACGGTAAAAGAACCGCGGCTGCCGCGCTGAAGATTGCGTGCGATCTTGTGGACGAGGGAATGATCACACCGGAAAAAGCGGTGCTGATGATCGATCCCAAGCAGCTGGATGCGCTTCTGCACCCGCAGTTCGAGGCTTCGGCTCTGAAAAAGGCCGTTCCGATCGGCGAAGCGCTTCCCGCATCTCCCGGAGCTGCCTGCGGCAAGGTTGTGTTTACTGCGGAGGATGCGACGGACTGGGCGGTCAACAAAAAAGAGAAGGTCGTACTTGTTCGCCTTGAAACTTCCCCGGAGGATATCGAGGGAATGCATTACGCGCAGGGAATTCTTACCGTACGGGGCGGTATGACGAGCCACGCGGCGGTTGTTGCAAGAGGCATGGGAACGTGCTGCGTTTCCGGCTGCGGCGCGATCAATATCGATGAGGAGAAAAAGGTCTTTACGCTCGGCGGAAAAACGTTCCATGAGGGTGATTATATCTCTCTGGACGGATCGACCGGCAAAATCTACGGAGAGGCCATTCCGACGGTCGACGCCTCCATTTCCGGCGATTTTGGACGGATCATGGGCTGGGCTGACAGCTTCCGGAAATTGCAGGTGCGGACCAACGCCGATACGCCGAAGGACGCGAAGCAGGCATTTAAGTTCGGCGCCGAGGGAATTGGTCTTTGTCGTACGGAGCATATGTTCTTCGATCCGGACAGGATCGCCGCCATGCGGGAAATGATCGTATCCAAAACGACGGAACAGAGAAAAGCCGCGCTGAATAAGCTGCTCCCGATGCAGAGAGGCGATTTCGAGGCGCTTTACGAGGCGATGGAGGGCAGACCGGTTACGATCCGCTTCCTGGATCCTCCGCTGCATGAATTCCTGCCGACGGCGGAAGAGGATATCGTAGCGCTGGCTGCGGAAATGAGCCTTGAGGTTTCGGAGCTGAAAGCCGTTATTACTTCTCTTCATGAATTTAACCCGATGATGGGCCACAGAGGCTGCCGCCTTGCCGTTTCTTATCCGGAAATTGCAGAAATGCAGACGACGGCCGTCATTGAAGCCGCTATCAACGTACAGAAGCGCCATCCCGAGTGGAACATTATACCGGAAATCATGATCCCACTCGTCGGAGAGGTCAAAGAGCTCGCTTACGTAAAAGGCATCGTGACGTCTACGGCGGATAAAATCATTGCCGATCAGAAGATCGATCTCCATTATAAGGTCGGTACGATGATCGAAATCCCGCGGGCCGCGCTGACTGCCGATGAGATTGCGAAGGAAGCGGAATTCTTCAGCTTCGGTACGAACGACCTGACGCAGATGACGTTCGGCTTCAGCCGCGATGACGCGGGCGCCTTCCTCGGAGCGTATTACGAAAAGAAAATTTACGAGAACGATCCGTTCGCAAAGCTGGATCAGACAGGCGTCGGCAAGCTCGTAAAAATTGCGGCGGATCTGGGAAGATCCACGCGTCCGGACATCAAGCTCGGAATCTGCGGCGAACACGGCGGAGATCCGTCCACCGTTGAGTTCTGCCATAACATCGGCCTCAACTATGTTTCCTGCTCTCCGTTCCGCGTGCCGATTGCACGTCTTGCGGCGGCGCAGGCGAATCTCCGCAATCCGAGAAACTGAGTAACAGCAGTGGGAATCGGATCGATTAAGGAATTCGAAAGACTGTAAAAACAACGCAAAAAGGGGACCACGGTTCATCAAAAGGGGTGAGGCGTGGTCCCTTTTGTTATGGGGATGAATAGAAAAGCTTTGTGCTGTTTCAGGGAACTGATTTTTTCGGCGGAGAATTCTGCCGCATAAACCTTGTTTATGACTTTATGGTTGCAGATCTGAATGAATTAGGATATACTGCAACATAGATAACGGCTTTATCCTTAGAAAACAATCCGCATTCTGACGGAGCATGATCGCATAAACCCGGCCAGGGTTTGGCCGAGCAACAATGCTTGCGTAAGGAGGAATAAAAATATGACCGGAAAAACAAAAAAAATTATTGTTTCTTTCGTCTGCCTGCTTAGCATGCTGACGCTCGGCATAACGGCTGCCGCGTTTGCCGGAGCTCTTCCCTTGGAAACGGAAAAAAGCCGGAATCCGGAAACAGAAACGATCTGCGCAGCCGCGATCGATCCGGCGGAACTCCGGGAAATTCGCGCCTCCCTTGCGGCCTCCGAGGAATATGAGGGGCTTACGTATGAGGAGGTGACCGCTGCCATCGCATATTCAGTGGAGTTGTACCGGGACGCGGACGAGATCACGCTGTACGGATTCGGAGAACGGGAAACAACCGTCGTCAGGCCGCAAAAGAATAAAGTGAATACGGAAGACGCATATTATGAAAAAACAAGAGGTGTTTATGAAATCATAATTTATCTGCTTACGGCGCGCTCCTCCGAGGGAAAGTTTGCCACGGCAGCGGAAATTTACGATTGGGAGTTCTGGAACCGCCTCGGCGCAGGAGAGACGGTTTACTACTTATTCTCCTGCTCAAATGCGCAGGAGCGTGCGGAGGCATTGCTTTCATTGAAGAACGGTACGTATGACGGCGCATGGATTACTTATAATCTGCATCCGGAGCACCCGCCGCTGATCCATTACGAAACAAAAAACGAACGCATAAAGCTTTATCCGACCGCGGAAATGCAGGCGGAAAAATCGGCGTTACGCGCAAAATCCTAAAAATAAAGAACGGTGTGTAAGGTCATTTGGCTGCCTGCACACCGTTTGCGCTTTATAAACACATTTTTGCTAATTTTCTTCCAGATATGATGCGGCCGCAAGCGCTGCAGCGGAACCGTCGGCAACGGCGGTCGTCAGCTGGCGAACCGTTTTCGTGCGGCAGTCTCCTGCGGCAAAAATTCCGGGACAGGAGGTTCTGCAGTCCTCTCCGGCGGAAAGATAGCCGTTTTCATCCATCTGAACCAGATCCCGGAACGATTCGCTCCCCGGAATGAGGCCGATCGCTTCAAACAAAACATCCGCCGCGATTTCCGAGACGTCTCCGGTGAGAACATTTTGAAGCGTAAGCGCGTTCAGGCGGCCTTCGCCGGAAAACGCGGTAATAACGGTATTCGTAAGAAGCCTGACATTCGGCCTCTGCTGCAGCTCCGCAAGCAGGCGCGCTTCGCCGCGAAACGCGGCGCGTCTGTGAATCAGCCGGACGGAGGCGCAAATTCCTGAAAGGTAAAGCGCTTCCTGCAGCGCAGAATTTCCTCCTCCCACGACGGCGGCCGCTTTGCCTTTGTAAAAAGGCCCGTCGCAGATTGCGCAGAAAGAAATGCCGCGTCCGATATAGCGATCCTCTTCCGGCAGGCCCAATGTCCGGTGGCGAACGCCGGTAGCCAAAATGACCGTTTTACACGAAAAAGCTCCATTCTCACAAATCACTTCAAATCCGCCGCTGATCTTTCGCAGTCCGGTGACGCACGTAACGTCGATGTCCGCACCGAGCTCCGTGACCTGGGAGAGAAGCGCGTCCGCAAAGTCAAGGCCGGCAATGTTCGGGATTCCGGGATAGTTCGCCACGCTCGGAGACGACGCGATCTGCCCGCCGAAGGAATCCGATTCCAGCAGGAGGACGCGTCTGCCCAGACGCAGCAGATACAAAGCGGCCGTCATTCCCGCGGGACCGGCGCCGACAATCACCGTATCATACATGTACGGCAGCCTCCTTTGAATCGATGTAACGCCGGATGGGAGATACGCCGGCGGCCTTTTCCGTTCCGGCTTCTCCGGAATAAACGAGCGTCGGCGCCTGTGTGATTCCATATTGTCTGGCCAGCTCCGGCTGCGCTTCCGCATCGATTACGGTATAAGCGATGCCGGATTGATCCAGCAGGCTTTTTGCGACGCGGCAGTTCGGACATCTCTGCGTCGTGAACAGAAGCGGCAGCGCTTCTTCCGGCGCTTCTTGCCGTTTTCCGGCCAGAAAGCCGGCAGCGTCATAGACTTTGCGCTGCTTGAATTCCTGCGCTTTTCCGTCGTTCCAGTTCTGTACGGGCCGATAATATCCGGTGATCCGGCTGTATACTTCGGTTTTGCTGTGGCAGACGGGACATTCGTACTGCTCTCCGGAAAGATAACCGTGGTCCTTGCAAATCGAATAGGTGGGGGAAAGCGTGTAGTAGGGAAGCTTGTAGTTTTCGGCGATTTTCCTTACGAGTCTGGCCGCGGAATGCCATTCCGGGAGCTTTTCACCGAGAAATGCGTGAAAAACCGTTCCGGAAGTATACAGCGTCTGCAGCTCGTCCTGGATGTCCAGAGCGGAGAACAGATCGTCCGTATATCCCACGGGAAGATGAGAGCTGTTTGTATAATAAGGGACGCCCTTCTCCTCGGAGGCCGTAATGATATCCGGATATTGCTTGACGTCATGCTTAGCCAGACGGTAGGAGGTGGACTCCGCGGGCGTCGCTTCGAGGTTGTACAGATCTCCGTACTGCTCCTGATAGTCGGAAAGGCGTTCCCGCATATGATTCAGCACCTCAGCCGTAAATTTCTGCGTTTCCGGATGCGTCATATCCTTGCGGAGCCAGGCGGCATTCAGACCGGCCTCGTTCATTCCGACGAGCCCGATGGTGGAAAAATGGTTTTCAAACGTGCCAAGATACCGTTTGGTATACGGATAAAGACCTTCCTCCATCAATTTGGTGATGATCTCCCGCTTGATTTTCAGAGAGCGCGCCGCAATATCCATGAGATGGTCGAGCCGGCGGTAAAACTCTTTTTCGTTTTTCGCAAGATAGGCGATGCGCGGCATGTTGATCGTGACGACGCCCACGGAGCCTGTGCTCTCTCCGCTTCCGAAAAAGCCACCCGTTTTTTTGCGGAGCTCCCGCAGATCCAGACGCAGCCGGCAGCACATGCTCCGAACGTCGCTCGGCTGCATATCGCTGTTGATATAGTTTGAAAAATACGGGGTGCCGTATTTCGACGTCATTTCGAAAAGCAGACGGTTGTTTTCCGTGTCGGACCAGTCGAAATCTTTTGTAATGGAATACGTCGGGATGGGATACTGGAAGCCTCGTCCCTCGGCGTCTCCCTCGATCATCGTCTCGATAAACGCACGGTTCACCATATCCATTTCTTTCTTGCAGTCTTTATATTTGAAAGGCATCTCGCGTCCGCCGACGATGGCGTTCAGCTCGGCCAGATCGTCCGGAACCGTCCAGTCCAGCGTGATATTGGAAAACGGCGCCTGCGTGCCCCAGCGGGACGGAGTATTGACGCCATAGATAAAGGATTCAATGCATTTTTTTACCTGCTCGTAGCTCAGATTGTCCGCCTTTACGAAAGGCGCAAGATAAGTGTCAAAGGAAGAAAACGCCTGTGCGCCAGCCCATTCGTTCTGCATGATACCAAGAAAATTAACCATCTGATTGCAGAGCGTAGCAAGATGCTTCGCCGGCGCAGAGGTGATTTTGCCCGGAATTCCGCCCAGACCTTCTTTGATCAGCTGCTTCAGAGACCAGCCCGCGCAGTAGCCCGTCAGCATCGAGAGATCGTGAATATGGATATCCGCGTTGCGGTGTGCGTTGGAAATTTCATCATCGTAGATTTCGGAAAGCCAGTAATTAGCCGTGATCGCGCCGGAGTTGGAAAGAATCAGGCCGCCTACGGAATAGGTGACAGTGGAATTCTCTTTTACGCGCCAATCGGTGACTTTTACATAATTGTCTACGATTTCCTTGTAATCCAAAATGGTTGATTTCATGCTGCGGAGCTTTTCCCGTTGCCGGCGGTAAAGAATATAGGCTTTGGCGACCTCCGCATATCCGGCCTGCACCAGCACCGCTTCTACACTGTCCTGAATATCTTCCACGCCGATTTTCCCGTCCTTGATTTTCGGTTCGAAATCGGCCGTCACCTTCAGCGCCAGAAAATCAATGACGGAATCGTTGTATTGCTTCTCCTGCGCTTCGAAAGCCAGCTTGATGGCATTGATAATTTTTGTAAGGTCAAATTCAACTATTTTCCCGTTTCTTTTTTGAACCTGATACATGATATTCTCTCCTTTGCCGATCCTGCGGATCAAAATTCTATGATACTCCGCGAAGCTCTGCCTGCGGAACGTATACTCTTGCGGCGGCAAGAAAGGCGTCCAGGGCCTCCCGGGACGGTTCGCTCAGGCCGTCTGAGAGCAGATTCCCTGAATCACGGAAGCACTGGATGTAATACTGCCGCGCACCTCGGATCCATTTTCCGATTTCCGTGAAATCCTCTGCCTCGTGCAGCTCCCTTACCGCGGTAGTGCGGAATTCGTAAGGGATTTTTCCCTCTAAGAGCAGCGCGATGCTGCTGCCGATGGCCTCCAAATCGACTGCAGTACCGGCGGTGCGGACATATTTTTGCGGACTGTTCTTGACGTCCATCGCGATGCAGTCGAGCAGTCCCTTTTCCGTCAGCATGCGGATCCGTTCGGGGAGGGATCCGTTCGTGTCGAGCTTCACACGCAGCCCCTTTTCCTTAATCTTGTACAGAAACGAGGCCAGATCGTCCTGAAGCAGCGGCTCTCCGCCGGAAATTACGACGCCGTCCAGAAGCCTGCGCCGGTTTTCCAGAAAATCCCAGAAATTTTTCTCCGTCAGCTGCGCCTGTGTCGGACGGCAGACGACGAGCTCTGCGTTATGGCAGAAGGGACATCTGAAATTACATCCGCCCGTGAAGACGGTACAGGCCACAAACCCCGGATAATCCAATAAGGTAAGCTTTTGTATTCCCGCTATGTTCAAGCTGTTACCGCCTCCGAATTTCTGTCTGCCACAGCACTATAACACAAGATGTTGTTGTTGTCAACATGATAAACAACAAGATATGCAAATATGGGAACGAAGAGTACTGTTCTCAATCCTTCCTTTTGCTTTGCGCGCGGCCGCAGCGATTTGCTGAAAGCCGATTTTCGTAGTATAATAAAAGATAAATGATTTGTGAAAGGGCACAGTGGGGGACAGCAGTATGATTTATGACTACAAGAATATAAACCGATATATTGAAGACGGGCGCTTCGGAGAGCTGATCCGCATTTCCGAGGAGAAAATCCGTTTGCAGTTTGAGACGCTTTTAAAGCTGATCCGCGTGAAGGACGAATCGGCCAGCGAATCTTTGACGGACCTTTTGATGGTGACCGGCCCCTCTTCTTCCGGCAAAACGACGACCGCAAATCTTCTGGCGAAATATCTTTCCGAGGACGGCTACAACTGTACCGTGATCTCGCTCGACGATTATTATTATGACATTGAGACGACGCATCGCATCCAGATTGAAAAGGGACTTGTGCCAAAGGGCAGTACGGAATTTGATTATGAAACGATTGAAGCGATCGACGTACAGTATTTCCGCCGTCAGATGAAGGATTACACGGAAGGACGCTCCATCCGCCTGCCGAAATTTGATTTTACCGTCGGAAAACGCAGCGACAGCGGCCGTGTCGTGGAATCCACGAACAAGGATATGATCATTGTGGAGGGCATTCACGCCTTTCATCCTGTTTTGACGGAGGGCCTGAATTTCAGCACGAGTTTGAAAATTTATATTTGTCCGTTTGACAGTTACGTGTCGGAATACGAGGGAAAGGCTTATCTTGTGGAGCCGCATCAGATCCGATTCATGCGGCGTGCGATCCGGGACGGCGCGCACCGTGCGTCTCCGCTCGGAAAAACAATAGACATGTGGAGCGGCGTCCGGCGCGGAGAAAAAAATTATATGGAACCGCTGATTCCCTATACAGACGTATTTTTCAATTCCTCGCATGAATATGAAATTGCATATCTCAAGAAGAAAATTACGGAAATGGCGGAATCCTGCACAGAGGAGGACCAAAAGCGCCTGAAAGAGATCATTCCGCCGGAGGCGCTTCGGCCGTTCCTTGGAAAGGATGCATTTGAAATCCCGCAGGATTCGCTGTTTGCAGAATTTTATGTGTGAAACGGCTTGACAGCAGGACGTGAAAACGATAGTATAATAATACGCTCTTGTGCCTATTTCAAGGGCTTTTCAGAGCGCCAGAAAGAAGAAGGAGATGTTGTTTTATGAGAAAGGTATTTATCACTTTAAGCTCCATTGACGACGTAAAGGTTTTTGTTAATGAAATAAATCTGCTTCCCTGTGATGCGGATCTCGTTTCGGGAAGATACACGGTAGACGCGAAATCCATCATGGGAATTTTCTCTCTGGATTTATCGAAGCCGATCGAGCTTGACATTCATTCTGACGACGATGCCGCCTGCGACGCGTTCCTGAAGAAAATCGCGTCGTTTGTGACATCCGAATAAATACGAAGGGTGACAGACATTGAACGATAAGAACACCATGCTTTTCGTCGTGCCGAACGACAAGCAGTCGGAAATGAGCCAGGTCATGAGCGAGGTGTACAAGGCGCTGAAAGAAAAGGGCTACAATCCCTTGAGCCAGCTTGTGGGATACGTCATGTCGGGAGATCCGACGTATATCACAAACCATAAGAACGCCCGTTCTCTCATCACGCGGCTTGAGCGCGACGAAATTATCGAAGAATTATTTTCGTTTTATATTTCCGAGCATCTTGAAAAAGACTGCGGCAAAGCTTCCGAATAAAGGAAAACGGAGAAAAGATACATGAGAATACTGGGGATCGATTACGGCGACAGTCGGATCGGCGTTGCCGTAAGCGACGAGGGAAGCAGGCTGGCCTTCGGCGTGTGTGTGGTAGACGCGTCGAAGGGCCGTAAGCATGCCGTCACCGAATTACTGAAATTAAAAGAAAAATACGGAGCGGAGCTCGCCGTGGTCGGGCTTCCGTCCCATCTGAATGGAACAAAAGGAGACCGTGCCGTCGTAACGGAAAAGTTTGCCAGAGCGCTGCGGGAAGCGGCGCCGGATCTTGCAATTGTGTTTGAAGACGAACGTCTTACGACAAAATATGCGGACAGGCTGATGCTCGAATCCGGAAAACGCCAGAAGGAAAAAGGAGAGAGCGACAAGCTGGCCGCAATGATTATTTTACAGGGCTATCTGGACCGAATGAATGCAGACAGACAAGGAGAATAAGGATGAACAAGGACAGAAACGACGATTTTTTCGACAACGGCGTAGATACGTTTACGCTTACGGACGACGAAGGCAATGAATATGAATTTGAGCTTTTGGATTTTGTGGATTTGGAAGAAAAGCTTTACGCGGTTTTGATACCATCTTCTCCGGACGATGCAGACGAGGAAGATGGTATTGTAATAATGGAGACGATTTTTGAAGGGAATGAGCCCGTATTTACTTTTGTGGAGGATCAGGCGCTTGCGCAGGCGGTTCTTGACGAGTACGCCGCCAGAGCGGATGAAGATGAAGACGATGACGATGACGATGAAATAAATTGAATCAAAGGAGCCGAAGAATATGCACATTAATACGAAATGCGTACAGTCGGGATATACCCCGCGCAACGGAGAACCAAGAGTCGTGCCGATCGCGCAGAGCACAACGTTTAAATACGACACAGCCGAGAATATGGGAAATCTTTTTGATCTGAAGGAGTCCGGTTTTTTTTATACGAGACTTGCAAATCCTACGGTAGACGCGGTGGAAAAAAAGCTTGCAGATTTAGAGGGCGGCGTCGGAGCCGTGATTACGTCTTCCGGGCAGGCGGCCTCGTTTTTCTCCGTGTTTAATATCTGCGGAGCGGGCGGGCATGTGATTTGCTCCAGCGCGATTTACGGCGGGACGTATAATCTGTTTCATAAAACGATGCGGGAAATGGGAATCGATTTTACCTTTGTTCCGCCTGACATTACGGAAGACGAGCTTCGCAGCGCGTTCCGCGAGAATACGAAATGCGTGTTCGGAGAGACGATTTCAAATCCCTCGCTGGATATTATAGACATTGAGATGTTTGCCAGAGTGGCGCATGAACACGGGGTGCCGTTTATTATCGACAATACGTTTGCAACGCCGGTGAACTGCAGGCCCATTGAATTCGGCGCGGATATCGTGACGCATTCCACGACGAAATATATCGACGGCCATGCGTGCGCGGTAGGAGGCGTTGTGATAGACAGCGGGAATTTTAACTGGGATAACGGGAAATTTCCGGCGCTGACCACGCCGGACGAAAGCTATCACGGCGTTGTTTACACGAAGGATTTTGGCCGCGCTGCATATATTACGAAAATGCGGACGCACCTGATGCGTGACATCGGCGCGATGGCGAGTCCGCAGAATGCGTTTTACACGAATCTTGGTCTGGAAACGCTCTTTTTGCGTGTCGAACGGCACGTTTCCAACGCGGAAAAGGTTGCGGCTTATTTGTCGGAACGCGAAAAGGACGGCAGCATCACATGGGTAAATTATCCTTCGCTTCCGGGAAATAAATATTATGAGCTGGCCCGGAAATATATGCCGAACGGCACGTGCGGCGTCATTTCCTTTGGCGTCAGAGGCGGCCGGGAGGGCGCCGTGAAATTCATGGAGGGTCTGCGTCTTGCCGCAATCGTAACGCATGTGGCAGATGCGAGAACCTGCGTACTGCATCCGGCCAGCACAACGCACCGGCAGATGAATGATGCGGAATTGGCCGCTGCCGGAGTGTCGCCCGATTTGATCCGCTTTTCCGTAGGAATCGAATACGTCGGCGACATTATTGCTGACATCGACAACGCTCTGCGGGAAATCTGACACAGGAGCGTTTCTGAAAAACTTGAATGAAGGATTGAGAGAAAAAATGAACGTGCGACGCATTTTTGTGGAAAAAATCAAGGGAATGGATGTGGCGGCGCAGGCCGCAGCAGCGGATTTCAGAAATAATCTCGGGATCGCCGGGCTGAAAGGGGTAAGGCTTCTGAACCGCTATGACGTGGAGGGAATCAGCGATGCGGAATATGAGGCCGCAAAAACGCTCGTTTTTTCGGAGCCGAATGTGGACCGGGTATACGATGAGGTTTTTCCCTGTCCGCCGGGAGCCGTGCTGTTTGCTGTGGAATATCTTCCTGGGCAGTATGATCAGAGAGCGGATTCCGCCGCGCAGTGCATCCAGATTCTTACGCAGAAGGATCGTCCCGAGGTGCGCGCCGCGCAGCTTTACGTGCTGGAGGGAGAAGCGCTGACGGAGAACGACGTCGAAAAGATCAAAGCGTATTGCATCAACCCCGTCGAGTCCCGCGAGGCTTCTGCAGAGAAGCCGGAAACGCTCCGCATGCAGCTTGAGCTTCCCGAGCGTGTGGAGACGCTGAACGGTTTTACTGCGCTTTCCGACGAGGAAATCATTCGCATGCGGCGGGACATGGGCCTTGCTATGTCTGCGGAGGATCTGCTGTTCTGCCGGAAGTATTTTAAAGAAACGGAACACCGTGATCCGACTGTTACAGAAATCCGAGTGATTGATACATATTGGTCGGATCACTGCCGTCATACGACGTTTTTAACAAAATTAAATCAGATTCGTTTTGCACCCGGCGAAGAAAATGAGCGCGTAAGGGCTGCCTTCGAGGAATATCTGGACGTGCGGCGGGAAGTGTACGGCACGGCGGCGGATTCGCGTGATATCACGCTGATGGATGCTGCAACGATCGCGGCAAAATATCTCAAAAAGAAAGGGCTGCTTGCGGATCTTGATGAATCAGAGGAAATTAACGCGTGCAGTGTGAAAATCAAGGCTGACATTGGCGGAGAAGAACAGGACTGGCTGCTGATGTTTAAGAACGAAACGCACAATCATCCTACGGAGATCGAACCGTTTGGCGGTGCCGCGACATGCTTGGGCGGCGCGATCCGCGATCCGCTTTCCGGACGCTCTTACGTCTATCAGGCAATGCGCGTTACGGGAAGCGCAGATCCGAGAACCCCGGTTTCGCAGACGCTTCGGGGAAAGCTTTCGCAAAGGAAAATCACAACGGGAGCCGCCGCGGGGTATTCCTCCTATGGGAATCAGATCGGCCTTGCAACCGGTCATGTGCGGGAAATTTATCATCCGGGCTATCTCGCAAAACGGATGGAAATCGGAGCCGTCATTGCCGCGGCTCCTTCGGAAAACGTAGTACGCCAGCGTCCCGAAGCGGGCGACATCGTGATCCTGCTGGGAGGGAGAACGGGACGCGACGGCATCGGAGGGGCGACCGGCTCTTCGAAAGAGCATACCGTCGAGTCGGTAACGACGTGCGGCTCCGAGGTACAGAAGGGAAATCCGCCGACGGAACGAAAGCTCCAGCGGCTTTTCCGAAATCCAGAAGCAAGCAGAAGGATTAAGCGCTGCAACGACTTTGGCGCCGGCGGCGTCTGCGTTGCAATCGGCGAGCTTGCCCCGGCGCTGGATATCGACCTGGACAAAGTGCCCAAAAAATACGAAGGTCTGGACGGAACGGAGCTTGCTATTTCCGAGTCGCAGGAACGGATGGCGGTTGTAGTAGCGGCGGAAGACGCAGAGGACTTTATCGCTCTTGCGCATGATGAAAATCTGGAGGCCGTCAAAGTCGCGGAGATTACTTCGAACGGGAGACTCAGGATGTTCTGGAACGGAACGCTGATTGTCGATATCGCCCGGAACTTTTTAGATACAAATGGCGTGAAGCAGAATGCAGACGTTCTGGTTGATGTATCGCGCCGCGCAGGCGAGCAGGATGCGCACGTTTGCGCCTGCACTTCTGGAAAAGGAATGCGGGAACGCTGGCTGACGATGCTGGGAGGCCTGAACACCTGCTCCCAGAAGGGACTGGAGGAGCGCTTTGACAGCACGATTGGGAACGGTACGGTCATTATGCCGTACGGAGGAAAATATCAGCTGACGCCCGCGGACGGCATGGCGGCGAAGCTTGCCGTCGAAAAGGCGGATACGCAGACCGGCACCATCATGACGTATGGATTCGATCCCTATCTGATGGAGGAAAATCCCTATACGGGCGCCATGTTTTCCGTTGTTTCTTCTCTTGCGAAGCTGACTGCGCTCGGCGGAGATTTTCGGCACAGCAGGCTGACCTTCCAGGAATATTTTGAACGGCTCGGAGCGGATCCTGCCAAATGGGGGATTCCTTTTTCCGCCTTGCTTGGCGCCGTACAGGCGCAGATTGCCATGGGAACTCCTGCAATCGGCGGAAAGGATTCCATGTCCGGAACCTTCGAGCAGCTTCATGTGCCGCCGACGCTTGTGTCATTCGCGGTAACGACGGAAAAAATCCGAAATATGACCTCTCAGGAATTCAAGAATCCCGGAGCTGAAGTAGTATTATACAGGATGCCCGTCAAAGACGGAGGCATTCCGGATTTTGCGGATCTGAAGGAAATGTATGCGTATATTCACGCGCTGATCGAAAAGGGAGCGGTGCTTTCTGCGAAGGCGGTCGGCTTCGGCGGAATTGCGGAAGCCGTCAGCTGTATGTGCTTCGGCAACAAATACGGGTTCCGCTTTGAATATTCTTCGGAGCTCGAAGAGCTGGATTTATTTGTGAAGGGCTACGGCTCCCTGCTGCTGGAGCTTGCTCCCGATACGCGGGCAGAAGAGCTGGATGCGCGGCTGCTGCGGCTCGGCACGGTAACGAGAGAAGCGGAGATCGTTTACGGGGACAGCAGAATTACCGTAGAGGAGATGCTTTCGGTTTGGAGAACGGCGCTTGACGGCGTCTTTCCGGAGAAAGCTGCGTCGCCGGCAGCCGGAAAAATGCAGATTCCGGCGCACTCGGAAGAACACAGAGCAAAAAGCCGCGTCAGGCTTGCGAAGCCGCGCGTATTCATTCCTGTCTTTCCGGGCACCAACTGCGAATACGATACGATCAAAGCCTTTGAAAAAGAAGGAGCAGCTGTCAAAACGCTGATCTTTAAGAATCTGAGCGCCGCAGATATCGAGTCTTCCATCGCGGAAATGAAGCGCTTGATCGACGAGGCGCAGATTATCATGCTTCCCGGCGGCTTCAGTGCAGGAGACGAGCCGGACGGATCGGGCAAATTTATTGCCGCTGCATTTCGCAGCCCCGTGATCCGTGAGGCGGTAGAGCTTCTTCTGAAAAAGAGGGACGGGCTGATCCTGGGAATCTGCAACGGTTTTCAGGCGCTGATTAAGCTTGGCCTGGTTCCGTACGGAGAAATCCGCGCGCTGTCTCCGGAGACGCCGACACTTACCTTTAATACCGTTGGACGTCACATTTCACGTTATGTATATACCAGCGTAGTTTCCAATCGGTCTCCCTGGCTGATGCATACGGTTCCCGGCGAGATTCATGCCGTTCCGATTTCGCATGGAGAAGGAAGATTTTACGCGCAGGAAGCGGTGCTGGAGGAGCTGATTCGAAACGGACAGATTGCGACGCAATACGTGGCTCCGGACGGAACTGCGTCGGAGGATCCGGAGTGGAATCCGAACGGCAGCATTTGTGCGATCGAGGGAATTACCAGCCCGGACGGCAGGGTGTTCGGAAAAATGGCTCATTCGGAGCGCTACGGAGACGGAATCGGGAAAAATATCCCGGGAGAGAAAAATCAGAAGATTTTTGCCTCCGGCGTCGCATATTTTACGAATTAAAAAAGGAGACGAAGCAATATGAAAGTTGGCTTTTTAGGCGCAGGAAACATGGGCGGCGCCATTCTGCGGGCAATCGCAGGCAGCGCTTCTTTTGAAACGGCGGTATATGAGAAATCGGCCGAGCGTGCACAGCAGGCCGCACAGACCGCAGGCTGCCTGGTTCTGCCATCCGTAGAAGCACTCGTTGCGTTTGCCGACGTCGTATTGATCGCGGTAAAACCCGTTCATATCGACGCGCTGCTGCAGGAGATTGCAGCATGCGGCAGTTGCGGCTCAAAAATCTATATTTCCATTGCGGCGGGCGTTAAAATCGAACGTTTCACTGCGGCTTTGGGCGAGGTTCCGATCGTACGGACGATGCCAAATCTGCCGGCTCTGGTGGGGGAAGGCTTTACCGGCATTTATTATCATAATATGGACGGCGAGGCGTTTGCCGAAGCGCGGAGTGAAATTCGAAAAATATTTGATTCTTGCGGAAAAACGGCTGTGCTTTCTTCAGAGAGCGCCATCGATAAGCTGATTTCCGTAACGTCGAGCAGCCCTGCGTACATTTGTCTGATGATCGACGCGCTGGCGGACGGTGCGGTGCGCGCCGGATTCCCGCGCGCGGATGCGTATCTGATGGCAGAGCAGACCGTATACGGAACCGCCAGGTATCTTTTGGAAACAGGCACGCTTCCGGCCGTATTAAAGGATCAGGTCTGTTCGCCGGCAGGAACTACGATTGAAGCCGTCGTAGCTCTGGAACGAAGCGGCCTTCGCAGCGCCGTTCTAGATGCGATGGAGGCGTGTGAGAAAAAAGCAGAGGGTAAGCTTTGATGAAAAAGGTAATCATTTATACGGACGGCGCTTGCTCCGGCAATCCGGGCCCGGGAGGTTATGCGGCGATTCTGATTTGCGACGGAGTACAGAAAGAAATTTCCGGCGGAGAAGCCGAAACAACGAATAACCGCATGGAACTGATGGCTCCGATCGAAGCGCTGAAATTACTGAAAGAAAAATGCGACGTGGAGATTTATTCGGACAGCTCCTACGTCGTAGATTCTTTTACGAAGGGCTGGATCTATTCCTGGAAAAAAAACGGTTGGAAGCGCAAGGACGGACCGCTTAAAAATCCGGAGCTGATCCGCACGCTGTATGAGCTGTGCCAGAATCACGAGGTAAAATGGATCAAGGTAAAGGGGCATTCTGACGATCCGCTCAACAATCGCTGCGACATGCTTGCCGTGGCCGCTGCGGCGTCTTATAAAAAACAGAGGCCGTCCTCCGCTCCGGAGGAAACGGAAAAGACCGAGGTCCGCGACCGGGAATATTACGGCGCGCTTGCGGAAAAAATCATCCATACGGAAACGATATTCAGCGGCAGGGTTTTTCGCGTGGAGGTATCGGAGGTTGCGCTCCCCGACGGGAAAACGGCAGAACGCGAAATTATACGCCATAACGGAGGTGCCGCGATTGCAGCGGTGGACGCGCAGAAAAATATTTTGCTGGTTCGCCAGTTCCGTGTGGCAGCCGGGGCAGAACTGCTGGAAATTCCTGCGGGAAAGCTGGAGCCCGGAGAAGACCCGCGTTCCTGCGCGGCGCGCGAGCTGGAAGAGGAGACGGGCTGTCGTGCGGGAACGCTGAAGCCGCTATTTGCGATGTATCCAACGCCCGGCTACTGTTCCGAGCAGCTGCATCTTTATTATGCTTGCGATTTGGAGCAGGGGCACATCCACAGAGATGAAGAAGAGTTCCTCCATGTGGTGCGGCTTCCCTATGAAATTGCATATAAAATGGTATTAAACGGCCAGATCTGCGACGCGAAAACAATCGCCGGCATTCTGGCGGTCCGGGAGCTGATTTGAAGCGTTCGCCCGGCGTTGCTATGTAAAAACGGCGTCTGCCTCGCAGTCCTGAGAAAGCGAGGCAGACGTTTCATTATTTGGAATTTTTCTTGTTATAGGTCTTTCCGGTATATTGCTCAAAAACCTTCTGAGTAATTCTACCGCCTATAGAACCGTTTTCTCTTGCAGTTTTATCTCCGTTGTAACCGTGGTTCAGCTGAACGCCCATTTCGTTTGCAACTTCGTATTTCATCTGATCGAATGCACTGCTTTTCTTAGACATAAAAATTCACCACACTTTAAATAATTGCCTTTTTTCTCGGCACACATAATATTCTCCGTGCGGCAGCATCCTATGCAGGTAAAATTTAACAACTGATCATAAAACGAGCAGCAGCAGCTTTGTGAAAATAAAATTCGACCCGTTTAATACGGCGGAGGCGGGAACGGATACGATATTGTAGAACCCCGGTATGAAATTCAGCAGCAAAATAAAAACGATGAAGATATACATATTATATTTTTCGATTCTGTAAAGCGCAGAATAATACCGGTACGGCAGAAAGTTCGCAATCAGGCGGTATCCGTCGAAGCCGGGCAGGGGCAGCAGGAAAAACACGGCCAGAAAAATCGAAACCGTCGCGGTCTGCGCAAGAATGCAGAGGAACGCGTTGTAAAGCATCGCTCCCGTCCCCACGCTTGTAATGGCGGTACGCAGAATATCATAGCCGGATCCGAAATAAAAAATCGGAAGCGGCCGCGTTACCAGGTTGAAGCGGAACCCGATAAACCAGAACAGATAAAGGGCAAAACAGGAAAGAACCATCAGCACGACGCCGCTCAGCGGAGCGGAAAGAATCTGAATGGCATTATCGCGTTTGAGATGCTTATAATTTCTGGAATTTGTAGGAACCGGATTGCTGAAGCCAAACCCGAATATAATCAAAAAAACAAAACCGATCGGATTAATATGCTTCTTCGGATTCATCGTCAGATACCCGTTTAAATACGCCGTATTATCTCCCAGCTTCAGCGCGGTCCAGGCCTCGCAGAATCCCCGGAAGCAGAGGAAAAGCACGAAGCCGGGAATCCCGAGCAGCTGCTCTACAATATAATCGACAGAAAGTCCAAAAGCAGATAAAGACATAGAAACCTCTCTCGTCAGTAAAAATCACTCATAAAAACAAAACGAGTATAGCATCATCTTTAGGAAAAAGCAAATAATGCTTGGAAAAAGGATGAATTTTTACTCAAATCGTGATATACTGAAGCGGTATCAAATCGCTTTCCAGGGAGGATTCCGGTATTGTCCGAGGAACAGAAATCAGAAATCAATATCAAGCTGGATGTATTCGAGGGCCCGTTTGACCTGCTCCTTACGCTTCTCGAACGCAACAAGCTTGAAATTACCGATATCCGAATCAGTCTGATCGCGGACCAGTATCTCGACGTGCTCAAAGAGCATTTTAATATGGAAATGGCCTCGGAATTCCTCGTTATGGCAAGCTGGCTGATGCATTTGAAATCAAAAAGGCTCCTGCCAAAGCAGGAAAAAGAAGAAGAGGAAATTACGGAAGAGGAGCTGGCCCGGCGCCTGGCGCAGTATAAAAAATACAGAGACGCCACGCCGGAAATAACGGAGCGCTACCGTTACTGGTCGAAGGCTTACTATAAAATGCCGGAAGCGCTCGAGTTCCCGAAGAAATACGCGCTGCCGGAAATCGATCCGGATGTGTTTGCGGACTGCTTCGCAGAAGTCCGGACGCGCTACAGACTGCGCAGGAATGATGACCGGGAGAAAATGGAACGCATCCTGAAGGTGGAAAAGGTCAGCCTGCGCGACAAAATGAAGCAGGTTGTGAAGAGCGTTCTCCGCCGGACAAGAGCCAGGTTCTCTGAGCTTTTTTCTTTTGAAAAAAGCAGCCGGACGGAAATCGTAACGGGCTTTCTGGCCCTGCTGGAGCTGGAGCGCCGAAAGCGCGTCCGGGCAGAACAAACGGAAAATTTTGGAGAAATTGAAATTTTGCCGGGCGAAGAGATCAGTGAAAAGGATTTGAACGGAGAGCTTGGAGATGGACCAATATTTGAATGAACCGATATACAGCAAAAAGGAGGCGGCTGCGGAGGCGCTGCTCTTTGCCTCGGGCGGAGTCATTCGTCCGGATGAGCTCTGTCTCGTTTTGAAGGTGAAAAAGCAGGAAGCGCAGGATGTCATGCAGCGCCTTTCCGCAAGATATGCGGCACGGAAGGGCGGGATCCTTTTAAGAACCGTCGGAGACGGCTGGCAGCTTTCTTCTAATCCGGATTATTACGAGGATCTGAGCGTGTATTTTCAGGAAACGGCCTCCGGGAATCTCAGCAGAGCCGCCATGGAAACACTCACCATTATCGCATATAATCAGCCCGTAACGAGGGCGGGCATCGAACTGGTTCGAGGCGTCAACAGCGACGGCGTGCTGGCTAAGCTTGTAGAACGTGGTCTCGTTGTCGAATGCGGAAAGGCAGACAGCCCGGGCCGACCGGCTCTCTATGCGACAACCGAGCTTTTTTTGAAAAGCATTGGCCTGAGTGATCTCAGCCAGCTCCCTGCGCTTGCGGAGGAGGAACCGAAAGAAACAGACGAAGGGGAAGGAATACAAAAATGAAGGAAGTTGGATATTACAACGGGAAATTCGGCCCGCTGGAAGAAATGCAGATCCCGATGCTGGACAGAGCCTGCTATTTCGGAGACGGCGTATATGATTTTTCTTTGGCGTATAATGGGAAAATTTTTGCGCTTGACGAGCATGTGGATCGTCTTTATCGCAGCGCTTCTATGATTGAAATTGAGATTCCTTACACGAAAGCAGAGATGAAAGCGATTCTGCAGGAGGCCGTCTCCAGGTCCGAATATGAACGCGTAAGTGTTTACTGGCAGGTTTCCCGCGGAACTGCGCTGCGCAACCATGTTTTTCCGGATGCGGGAACGAAGGCAAATTTGATGATTATGGTCAAACCGGGCTCAACCCCCGGCGAGGACGCAAGATATAAACTGATTACGCTGGAAGATACGAGATATCTCCACTGCAACATTAAAACCATCAATCTGCTTCCAAGCGTCATGGCGGCGGAAAAAGCTAGAAGAGCCGGCTGCGACGAGGCCGTATTGCACAGGGGAGACCGCGTTACGGAGTGCTCTCACTGCAACGTGCATATTTTGAAAAACGGCGTATTCCGTACGGCGCCGGCAGACCGTTATATATTGCCGGGAATTGCAAGACGCCATCTGATCGATCAGTGCGGCGTTCTCGGCATTCCGGTTGACGAAACGCCTTTTACGCTGAAGGAGCTCATGGACGCGGATGAGGTGATCGTATCGAGTTCTTCCACCCTATGTATACAGGCTGTTGAAATAGATGGCAAGCCTGTAGGCGGAAAGGATCCGGCTCGATTGGGGAGGATCCGCTCCGCGGTCTATCAGGAGTTCAATGATTTTATGAACGGCTGATGTTTTATTCTTCCGGCGCATAAAATTCCGCCGCGGAAGCGTCCGCGCCGCCGGAGGAATTGTTCCGGCTCTCGGATTGGGATTGTCCGGTTTTTTCCGAAATCAGATTCATGATTTTATTGAAAAGATCGGGCACCATATTTACGAGCTTATCAAGCGTATTGCTGCTGTCGATCGGCACCAGCTGTACCTCTCCGGCGCCTGATTTGATGAAAGCCGTCGGAGTGATGGAAACGCCTGTTGCACATCCTCCTGCGAACGGATATTTTACGGGAACGACGAATTTATCGTCAAGCGGCTTGCTGACGCCGGCCATGGGATTTGAAAAGTCGATGCTTCCCTGGTATTCGCCGCCGCCGGACGCAATTCCAAAGCACACTTTGCAGATCGGTATGATTACGGAGCCATCAGGCGTTTGCACAGCTTCTCCGATCACTGTGTTTACATCCACCATTTCCTTGATGCTGCTCATTGCGGTCGACATGACGTCGTTGATAGGATTTGACATTTTGATTCCTTCCTTTCAAAATATTCAATGTTGTGCTTATAATATTGCCGGTATTGCATTTTACTATGCATTCGAACAGAAAATCGAGCCGGATCGTGTTGTCGTAAACGGGACGGATGTCGATTCGGCTCACAAAGATTTTTGATGCCAGCGATCCGAGAAATGCCGTAAGCGCGCCTGCGGCAGCGTTTAGACCTCCTGCTGCGAGCGCCGTGTGGTCGGCGCTTCCGAACGAAATTTCGCCCAAAAAGGAGAGCCTGTGAATTTCAATATATGGCTTGAAGCTTTGAAAATTGGCCTTTAATTTCTTGGAGGCGGACGTTTTCTTCTTTTTTGTTTTGCGTTTCGGCTTTTTCTTACGATCGTCCGTGATCCGGTACAGTTCAAGGGAGCGCTTTTCGCTGCGGATGGAAATGGCATATCGATATAATTTTTGCGTTTCCGTGGAAGCATAGAAGGTGACCACGATATTCAGATTCAATGAGAATAGCGCGATCACAAGAAATAAAATGATTAGAATCACAAGAAGAATGATATTCGCCGCCATATATAATCCCTTCAAGAGAGAGTATGGGCAGGAAAATCATGCGTTATACAAATGCAGCACGCGGCCGAATCCATTCAGGTCCCGAACAATGGTGATTTGTGAAAATTTCGGCTCGAAAAGAGCCTTTACCTGCTCGGCCTCGTCGAAGCCGACCTCCAGAAACAGATGTCCGTCTTCCTTTAGAAACTGCAGAATACCGGCGGCAATTTTTCGATATGCCATAAGGCCGTCTGCGCCGCCGTCCAGTGCGATCCGCGGCTCGTGGTCGCGGACCTCGCATTCGAGACCCGCGAGATCGCCCGTTTTGATATATGGGGGATTCGAAACGATCACATCGAACGGCAGGGAAGGCAGGGAGGCGAAATAATCGGATTTTATAAAGCTTATTTTCTCACAGCGACCGTCCAGATGCGCGCAGTTTTCTTTTGCTACGGCAAGCGCCTGCTCGGACACATCGCTCATTACCAGCTCCACGCCGGCGGATCGGTCCTGTTCCAATTCTTTTATGATGCTGATGCCGACACAGCCGCTGCCGGTACAAAGATCCAGCACGCGGCTGTGCGGCTTGCTTTTTCTTCGGATCCATGCGACCGCTTCCGCCACAAGAAATTCCGTATCGGGGCGGGGGATCAGGACGCCCGGACATACGCGGAAGCGACGGCCCAAAAAATAAGCAAAGCCAAGCACGTACTGCAGCGGTTCTCCGCGAAGACGGCGCGCCTGCAGGTGCGCCAGCTTTTCAAGCATCTGATCCGAAAGCAGAACGGAGGCTCCGTCCGATACGATATGGAGTTTATCTATGCCGCAGACCGACTCGATTAAAAGGTCTTTTTCCTGAACGGGCAGTGCGCAGGCCGCGCGCCAGTCAGACAGCTTCATGATCCGGCAGGGCGTCCGGGCTTTCCGGTTCTTTGCCGAGCGCGCTGTAATTCGGAACGGCTTCGTAAGCTTCCTCGAATTTCAAGGCCTCCTTCAGCGCAACGATGGCGACCTCGATCATATCGTCGTCCGGTTCTCTTGTTGTAAAACGCTGCATTGCCATGCCGGGGGCGCGCAGGATTTTTGTCAGGCGATTGTTATGCTTCCCGGCAAAGCGGTTGAATTCGTAGCTGATTCCCGCAATCAGCGGAAGCAGCAGGATCCGCATCCCGATGTTGAGCCATATGACGGAAAAGCGGGGAACGATCGAATAAATCAGAATACTGATAATCATGACGACAAAAAGAAAAGCGGTTCCGCAGCGCGGATGGTGTTTGGAATATTTTCTGACGTTTTCCACCGTCAGCTCTTCCTCATGCTCGAAGCAATGAATCGTTTTATGCTCGGCGCCGTGGTACATATAAACGCGCCGGATATCCTTCATTTTGGCGATGATGATCATATACCCCATAAAGATCGCCAGCCGCACGATTCCCTCGCAGAGATTGTACACGATTTTCGGCGCGGCCTTCGGGATGCAGAAGGAAGAAATCAGATTCGGCAGGAGAAAGAAAAGTCCTACGGAGAAAGCGACTGCGAGAATCATGGAAATCGTCATGAATACGCCCATTGCTTTGTTGCCAAGCTTCTTTTCTACCCACTCGTCGAATTTAGACGGCTTGTAATTGGGATCCTCCTCCGCGGCGGCAATTTCGGCAGAATCAAAAAGCGCCTTCATCCCTCGACGCATGGAATCAACCAGCGTAACGCCGCCGCGTACGAGCGGCAGGCCGAGAAACTTGTTTTTACGGACCCAAGGGGTGATTTCCTGCTTTTTAATCACGAGCTCTCCCTCCGGGTCTCGGACGACCTGCGCCATCCCGTGCGGGCCAAGCATCATGATTCCCTCCATCAGCGCCTGCCCGCCGACAGAACAGATCTTTTTCCCCTCTGTCATTTTATGCTTCTTATGACTTGCTTTCGATTTATCAGACATGTGATGTCATCTCCTCTTGTTCCAGTACAGTATACGCCACTTTCCCTACTTTCGTCAAAGGAAGGGATTTCCGGAAGACAAAATCCTTCGGCACCGCATAACGCGCGATTCTTTCCATACAGTAACGGCGGATGGAGTCCTTCACATCCTGCGTTTCCGCAATGCCGTCCTTGAGAACGATAAAGGCCTTCAGCCGGTTCATTTTATAGTCATCGGGGACACCGATCACGCAGGAAATTGCTACGGCTTCATGGGAGTTGATGATTTCTTCGACCTGCGAGGGATATACGGAATATCCGGAGCATTTTACCATCCGTTTGATTCTGGACTTGAAATAGATAAAACCGTCCTCATCCATGGAGCCCAGATCACCGGTATGAAGCCAGAGTCTGCCGTCCTCATGAATCTGGAGAACCCGCGCCGTTTCCTCGGGATTATCCAGATACCCGTTCATTACCGTAGGACCGCTGATACAGATTTCTCCGTCGGTGCCGGGCGCAAGCTCTGTTGTCTTTCCCGGCTCTGCAATCATGTAAAAGGTATCGGAATAGGGAATGCCGACGCTGCCTCTGCGGTATTCCGAGGCGGGCGTCAGGGCGCTTGCCGTTACGCATTCCGTGAGACCGAAGCCCTCCCGCAGCGTCACGGATGCGCCGCGGTCCTTAAGCGCCGCGTCAAAGCGCAGCTTGACATCCGGCGGAAGCGTGTCGCCTCCGGAAAAAACGCCTTTGATTCCCGAAAAATCAACGCCCCTCAGCCGGTCGTTCCGCAGAAGCGCTTCATACAGCGTGGGAACGCCTGCAATAAAAGAAGGCTTTTTCTTCCGCAGAAGCTCGGCAAAGGAATCCGCGTCGAAGCGCGGCACCAGGATTACCGTGACGCCCTTGGCAATCGCCGTATGGATGCATACGCCAAGGCCAAAGCCGTGGAACATCGGCAGGACCGCAAGCATGGTATCTCCCGGCAAAATACTCTCCGTACCGTTGGCGGCCGTCTGTTCGGCCAGCGCGTTGAAATTCAGATGGGAAAGCAGGATGCCCTTTTGGACTCCGGAGGTTCCGCCGCTGTAAAGAATTACGGCGGTATCGGTGCATTTCAAACCGGTCGCACCGAAATCGTCCCGGAGCTCTGCGGTTTTGTATTTTCCAAGAAACGTTTTCCAGGAGTATACGGAAGCGGTCTCCTGCGGCTTTTTTATTTTTCTGCCCTGCGTCAGTCGAAATCCGGCGCGCAGATAAAAGGGAAGCAGATCCGCCGCGCCCGCAAATACGATTTTCTGCAGAGACGGGCAGCGGATTCCCTCCGTTTTTCCGAAAAAGGCATCGAACATAAAAAGAATCTTGCTTTTGCTTTCGTTAATGTAAAATTCGATTTCATTTCCGGAGGACAGCGGATGAATCATGTTTGCTTCCGCGCCTATGTATAAAATTGCGTAAAATACGATGACCGCCTGCGGAATGTTAGGCAGGCAGACCGTGATCCTGTCGCCGCGTCCTGCGCCGAGCTCCTTCAGCGCCGCAGCGCAGCACAGCACCTCGTGGTGCAGGGTACGGAACGTCATCCGGCTCGTCATATAGTCGATCGCCGGAGCGTCCGGATTTCGCAGGACCGTTTCGCGGAACACATCGTACATGGTGCCGTCCGGATATTCGAGATCCGCAACGGAAGGGGAGCTGTAATATTTGATCCAGGGACGCGGTCTGGTTTTGTTCTGTTCCTTAAAATTCATTTTTTGTCTCCGTTTTCAGAATCTGCGCAGGGCAGCTCGATGTCGAACGATATCCCGTGCTTGCTGTCGCTGATTACGGTAATGTATCCTCCGCAGAGCTGTATGATCCTTTTTACCAAGGGAAGACCGAGCCCGTTTCCCTTTGCCGCATGGGAGGTATCGCCCTGATAAAATTTATCGAATATATGGTTCAGGGTATCCTGGCTCAGCACCTGGCAGTCATTCTCTATTATAACATGGATTGTATCTTCTTTCCTATAGCATTTTACAGAAATACTGCCGCCCTCCGGAGAAAATTTAACGGCGTTTTCCAGGAGGTTCCTCCAGGCATGCGACATGAGCTCCAGATTGCCGCAATATTCCGTTTTTTCCAGGTCGACGGTAAGCGTGAGCTTTTTCTCTTCCCACTGCTTCTGAAGGAGGAGAATACAGCCGCGAAGCTGCTCATCCAGGGAATAAAAGGTGCGGTCGGTAATGATCTGCTGATTTTCCAGCTTTGACAGCAGTAAAATATTGGAAGACATTTTGGAGAGGCGCTCTGCCTCGTTGATAATGATGTCCGCGTATTCGCTCCGTTCCTCTTCGGTAGCGGAGGGAGATTTGAGCTGCTTTGCAAAACCGCGTATGGAAACGATCGGCGTCTTAAATTCATGCGAAAAGGTATTGATAAAATCATTGCGGAAAATTTCAATGCTGCCAAGCTCTTTTGTCATGGCATTAAAGCTTTCAATCAGCTCGCGGACTTCTCCGGCGGTGCCGGAGGAATCGACCTTGGCGCTGAAATCGCCTTTGGCTACAGTTCTCGTTGCAAAGATCAGCTGCTGCAGCGGGCGGAGGACCATCCGGCTGAGGATTGCAGACAGGAAAAAGCCGATGAGAATACTGAGAACGAGCGTCAGAAACGTCATGGTCATCGTTGCATGCTTCAGATCGGGCACGATGTTCAATACGTGGAATGCATACATCAAAAGGAATGTTAGAAATCCGGAAAGCAGCATGACCGACGTAACGAAGAAAACGGCGGCGCCGATAAAGGTTCTGGAACGGTTGATTCCTTTCAGCTTTTTCATATTTGCCCGCGCTCCTTTCTGACGGCTTTGTAGCCGAGCCCTCTTACTGTGACGATCTCAAAATCGGGATTTCCTCTGAATTTGTCGCGCAGCCGGTTGATGTGGACGTCTACGGTCCGTTCATCCGTTTCGCTGTACAGTTCCCAGATTTCATCCATAAGCTGCCTGCGCGTAAATATTTTATTTGGATAGGAGAGCAATTTGAATAAAACAAGAAATTCCTTCTGGGGCAGCTCCGCGGCGCCCGCTCCGGAGGTTACCGTGAGGCTGTCGTAATCAAGGATGGTTTTCCCGATTACGAGCTTATGCTCGTTTGCAATCTGAGCACGCCGGAGCAGAGCGGCGATCCGGCACAGCAGCTCCTCCTCGTCTACGGGTTTGACCATATAATCGTCGGTGCCGGCGCGGAATCCGCGCACCTTATCGGCAGAGGCCTCTCGCGCCGTTACCATTAGTATAGGCGCCGTATTGCCGCTTTCCCGGATCCTTTCCGTAAGCTGGTAGCCGTCCATGCCCGGCATCATGATATCGAGAATCAGCAGATCGACCTGAGACGTTTCCAGCAGCTCCAGCGCTTCCGTTCCCGTTCCGGCGGCAAGCACCTCATATCCGCTTTGCCGCAGAACTGCGGACATCAGCTTCCTTGTATTTGTATCGTCTTCGGCAATCAGGATATGGAACACAGCCGAATCGAACCTCCTTACATTCGGAATATAGAGAAACCCCAATTATTTTACTAGTTTAATTCCTGTCCGAATAAATGTCAAACGCCGCACTCCTGTTTATATTCAGTTTATAAAACGCGTGTAAAATATCTTCGTTACGAAGGAAAGGAGTTTTTCGCATGCTGAAATTAAATCAAATTACGAAAACATATACCGTTGGGGACCTGCGCGTGGAGGCGCTGAAGGGGATTACAGTTGAATTCCGCAAGAGCGAGTTCGTATCGGTGCTCGGCCCTTCCGGCTGCGGAAAAACAACGCTTTTGAATATCATCGGCGGGCTGGACCAGTATACGTCGGGCGATCTCGTGATTAACGATATATCTACAAAGGAATATAAGGATAGCGACTGGGATGCCTACCGCAATCATCGTATCGGTTTCGTTTTTCAGAACTATAACCTGATTTCCCATCAGAACGTGCAGTCCAATGTCGAGCTTGCGCTAACGCTTTCCGGCGTCAGCAAAAGCGAACGGAAGAAACGGGCCATGGAAGCGCTGGAGAAAGTCGGACTGAGTGATCAGGCCCACAAGAAGCCGAATCAGATGTCGGGCGGACAGATGCAGCGCGTGGCAATCGCACGTGCGCTTGTCAATAATCCGGATATTTTACTTGCCGACGAACCGACCGGTGCGCTTGATTCGGAAACAAGCGTACAGATTATGGAAATCCTGAAAGAAATTTCAAAGGAAAAGCTTGTCATCATGGTGACGCACAATCCGGAGCTTGCGGCGCGGTATTCAACGCGGATCATCCGCCTCCTGGACGGAACAATTACCGACGACACGGATCCGTACACGGCCGCACGCGTCGAACCGCTGCCGAAGGAAAAGCGAAGGAAGACAAAAGAAAAGAACAAAAAGCAGAAAACCTCCATGTCGTTTTTCACGGCGCTTTCTTTAAGTCTGAACAATCTGATGACAAAGAAGGCGCGAACCTTTATGACCTCCTTTGCCGGGAGCATCGGAATCATTGGAATCGCTTTGATTCTGGCGCTTTCCAGCGGCGTCAATGCGTACGTAAAACGAGTGGAGGCCGATACCCTGTCAAGCTATCCCTTGACGATTGAGGCTTCTACGATGGACATGACCGGCATCATGTCGGCAATGCTCTCGACGCAGAAGGACGAGGTCGAGCATGGTGCCGACAAAATTTATTCGAACGATCTGATGACGGATATTTTGGAAACGATGTCCGGTCAGGTAATCATAAACAACCTGGAAGCGTTTAAAACATATCTGGAAGATCCTGCAAGCGGCTTTTCCGAGCTGGTTTCGGATATCCAGTACAATTATTCGACGCCGCTGAATATTTATAAAGCTGATACTTCGGAGGGGGTGCTCCAGGTAAACCCAAGCCAGGTACTTACAATGCTTGGGCTTTCCGGTATGTCGGACATGACAGAAATGAGCGGGAGCTCTTCTTCGATGTCCTCCAGCTTCAATGTCTGGACGGAGCTGATGGATAACGAGGAGCTGCTGGAATCACAGTATGATGTTTTATACGGAAGCATGCCGCAGGCATATGATGAGGCGGTGATCATCGTTGATAAGAATAATGAAATCAGCGATTATACGCTGTATGCGCTTGGGATCAAGAGCCCGGCGGAGCTCGAGCAGATGATGAAGGATATCATGGCCGGAAATCCCGTAGAAGTCGGGAAGGCGGAGGAATACACATATGAATACCTCTGTTCTCTGTCGTATAAGCTGCTGCTCAGCACGGACTATTATTCCTATGACGAGGAATCGAACCGATGGATCGACCGCTCAAGCGATACGGAATACCTGAAAAGCGTCATTGAAGACGATTCGCGCGGAATTGAAGTGAAAATCGTAGGAATTCTGCGCCAGGCGGACGATACGGCCTCCAGCACTGCGGTTCGCGGTTCCGTGGCCTACCGATCCGATCTGATGGAGGCGCTGATCGAGAAGGTCAATGAAAGCGAGATCGTAAAGGATCAGAATGCCAGACCAGATACAGACGTGTTTACGGGGAAAAAATTCACGGAGACGACGGGAGAGGAAAGCGGCGCCGGTTTTGACGTATCAATGCTGACGCCGGAAGAACAGGAATATTTCATGTCTCTGACCGATGAGGAAAAGGCGGAATTTGCCAGCGCGTACATGGCGCAGAACGCGACTTCCTCCGCCACGCTGGAGGGGAATCTGGAAAAAATGGGCGTCGCCGATCTTGACAAGCCGTCCGCAATCAATATTTATCCCGTAGATTTTGAGTCCAAAGAGGAAATTGTTGCAAAAATCGAAGAATATAACGGCAGCAGATCGGAAGCGGATGAGATTCAATACACGGATTATATCAGCATCATGATGTCATCCGTCACGACGATCATCAACGCCATCAGTTATATTCTGATTGCCTTTGTAGCGATTTCTCTGATCGTTTCGTCGATCATGATCGGTATCATTACCTACATTTCCGTTTTGGAGCGGACAAAGGAAATCGGGATTCTGCGCAGCATCGGCGCTTCCAAACGCGATATTTCCAGAGTGTTTAACGCCGAAACACTGATCGTCGGCTTTGCCGCAGGAATTATCGGAATCGGTATTACGCTGCTTCTGACCATTCCGGTGAATGTGATCATCCATGCGTATACCGGAATTTCCGGAATGGCAGCGCTGCCGTGGCTGGGCGCGATTATCCTCGTTGCAATCAGCATGCTCCTGACGTTTATCGCGGGACTGATCCCATCGCGTTTTGCGGCCAAAAAGGATCCTGTGGAGGCGCTGCGCTCGGAGTAATAGAAAAAGGCAGAGCAATACGCCAAAAGCGCGCAAGAGGCACACACGTGTGTGCCTTTTGTGCTTTTTTGTGCGGATTGGTCTGCGCTGGGCTTGAAGTCGAAAAGGAAATATCGTATAATAAACAAATGAAAAATAATAAATAAGTGAGAAACAATGCGGCAAACGATGACAAAAATTCATACCGATAAAGACAAAGTATTCATGAGGGATAGAGTGCAGCCCATGCCGAATGCCGCACAGAAGAAGATTGCTTTTCAGGCAGCGCGGGGCGCGGCTTTGCCGTGCCCTGTGCTGCCTTCTTTTGTGATGAGCGGGACTGCGCTTGGTTCTGCCGCAGGCAAATGTTCCTTTATTTCCCGCGTGCTGCTGAATCTGTACCTTGCGGCCTAACGGCCGAAAATATAAAAATTGGACTTTGGAGCGTGATCATATTATGACAAGATCATCCATTCAAAAAATTATATTCTCTTTGGCGGTGCTTGCCTTTCCTGTGTGCGCGGCGCTGGGAATTTTCTTCCTGACGCTTCAGCCGACGACGGCACAGGCAGATACTCCCCATACCGATCACGCCGGCTGGACAGAGCTGACGGCGAGTCTCGTCAATTCCACGGACGGCAAGGCGGCCGGCGAGCTTGCGGCGGGCAGCTACTACCTGAATTCCGACGTCACACTTTCCGGCAACGATATTACCATTCCCAGCGACGCGACGGTTACCCTCTGCCTCAATGGTCATATGCTCCGCGGCACGGGCACGCAGTCGGTCGTCACGGTCTGGCCGGGCGCGACGTTTCATCTGTGCGACTGCAACAGTTCAAACGGCTCGCACGATTATTATCTTTCCTCTGACGATCCCGCTACAACCTCGAACGAGGGCGGCAAGTATCTGTTCGACGACGGCACAGACGCCTGGGACACCGCCTATGCGGCGGCCGGCGAGGAAAGCAGGGGCGCTGTTACGGGCGGCGTCATCACGGGCGGCATAGGAACAAACTCCAATGATTATTACTATCCTTCGTGGAACGGCAGTTATGTCGGCGGCGGCGTCTATGTTATGCGCGATGGAGCCACATTCAACATGACCGGCGGCACCATTGCCGGCAACAGCGCGCAAAACGGCAGCGGCGTATTTGTGTATTTCGGCAGCACAATGACCATGACGGGCGGCGCAATTTCGGGCAACCATTATATATCTCCTGAAAACCATAATTATAATGCCGGCGGGGGCATATTCGTGCAGGGCGGCACAGTGAAACTGTCGGGCGGCGTGATATCGGAGAACGTTAATCAGATTGGAGGCGGCATTCATGTTAGCACTCCTGCCGGCGGCTACGAAAAATATCCCCCCGCGTTGGAGCTTTCCGGGACGATTGAAATTAAAGATAACATTGCCAATTCCTGGGGCGGCGGCATAGGCGTTTACTGTGGTACAATCACCATGACGGGCGGCTCTATTACCGGAAACACAGTGAGGTCGATCAGCGGTGATGGCGGCGGCATAGACTTAATTGGGAGTTATATTAATCTGAAAATATCAGGCGGCACGATCAGCGGCAACTCTGCAGGGACCTACGGAGATGGCAATGCCATTCATGTAGATGGTTCCGCCGTCGTTCAGCTTTCCGGGAATCCCACGATCGACGGCGATGACGGCGACAACAATGTCAGCGATAACGCCGATATTTATATTTGGCAAACCGGTAGTACGCTTCGGCCGTCCATAGAAATCACAGGGGAACTTACCAATGAGCAGCCCTATGAGGTGTACAGCAATAAAACCGGCATAATTTCTGCCGGCTGGAGTACCTACATGAGCGGAAAAGCGGTCGCAGGTTATTTCAATACGAACAGCTCTTCCAGCTATGAGATCACCGTGTATGAGGGCGAATTGCAATATGCCCCTAAAAATGAGCATTGGCACAATACGCAGAAATTTGAAGCGTTTGAGTTTACTCCTGTAAGCAATAACAGCGGACCAAGCATCTATCAGATCACGACGAGCGGCTACTACTACCTTGCGGACGATTTTAATCCCGACCAGCTCTATGCCGATTCGCTGTTTATCGGCAACGGGACGGATGCGGTGGAGGTGTATCTGTGCCTGAATGGGTATGCGCTGTCTGTGCAGGACATTGATAACGCATTGTCAGGCAGCGAGACGCCGAACAGCTCGGCGATCGTGGTCAATCCAAACGCTACGCTGCATATCTGCGACTGCGGCGGGCTGAGCGGCATACACAGCGAGGGCGTCGTCAAGGGCGGCAAGGGCACCCGGTATCAGGATTCGAGTGAACCGGCCAATACATATACGTTCGGAGGCGGTGCGCTCGTGTTCGGAACAATGTACCTCGAGGGCGGCACGATCACGGGCAACACCGCCGATTACGGCGGCGGCGTGTATGTGGCTGACGGCGGCAAGTTTGTTATGACGGGCGGAACCATTTCGAACAACAGCGCGCAAGCAGGAGGGCCGAGCGTCATGACCGAAGCGACCGGAGAGGGAACAGCCGTACTTACGCCCGTAAAGCCAGACGGTGCAAGCTTTGATACGGGGATTCCCGGCTGGGATGACGGCGGCGGCGGCAGCGGCGAAGCCGCTATGAATTTGGCCTTTACCGGCGGCGCAGACTTTCCGCTTGCCTCGCCGCAATACCTGACGTACAACGCTCTCCAGCTTCCCAAAGCCGCCGGCCCCATTTTTGCGCCGACGTATAGCAACAGCGGCACTGCCGCCACGACCGCTGCGGTGGAAATCTGCGGAGGCTATCTCAGCGGCGACATGGCGGGCGGCGGCTTCACGATTCAGGCCGGTTACTTTGCGGCGGGCACGGCGGGCACGTTTGACACGGCAGGAACAATCGGCACAGCGGGTACAGTGGCAAACGACTACGCCGTTGCGAGCGGCAGCTTCGTCATGGAAATCTCGTCGCTGGGAACGAAGTTTGACGGCGATTTCGTGTCGGATTTCCCTTATGCGGTGTATATTTACGGAGACGCAAACCTAACGGGCGCCGCCAACGAGACCGATCCTACCTTCGACGGCAACGAGATCGTCGCCGGCACCGACTTCACCGTCTCGGCGGCCTACGACCTTTCCGATGCAATCGGGCTTGCCTATTCGTATATGGAAAATAACCAATCGCGTACAGGCCTGCCTGCCGGCGTGGGCACATGGAGCATTACGATGCGTACGGAAATCGTTGTCCTGCCTGATGCGAACGGCGTAAAGACCTATTATCCCGCGGACAGTACTACCTTTGCGGTAACGATCGGGCCCTGCAAGCATAGCTCGTATACGGTGAACCCCACTACAAATATTTGCAACGACTGCGGCCTGCACATGGTGGCGAACGCCATTTATAGCGGGCAGCGATACTATTTCAGCGATCTGCGTGAGGCGATCGAGGCGGCAGAGACGAACGATGCTACATCTGTCTATCTGATCGCCGATAACGACCTGTCGCAGCCTTCTCCGATGCTGGGGATGACGGGCGGTGTCACCATCAGCAAGACCATCATTCTCTATTTCAACGGCAGCTATACCCTGAGCGCCCCTGGCAGCGGCAGCACAATTACCGTAAGCGAAGGCGCAACGCTGACCGTTGCAAATGCCGTGGGAGCGGTCGGCACCATCGCGGGCGACGTGACCGTAAACAGCGACGCATCCTTCACGATGGAAGGCGGCTATTTGACCGGAAGCATTGTCAATAACAGCGGTACCGTCGCCATTCGAGGCGGTTATTTTGCACATAACCCGACAGATTATGTCGCAAGCGGTTATACCGCCATCAATCTCTTCGCGGATACAAACCACTATGGCGATGAGAATTTTGTCGAAGGCTGTCCTTACGCCATATATGTGAACGGCAGCACGTCAAGCTACAGCGCAAGGGCAAGTAATATCACCTATGGCGAAACAGTCGTTCCTACGTTGAACAACCCCAACAATGTGACGGTAACATATTCTTATACCGTGAACGATCAAACCTATGACGCGTTGCCCACAAACGCGGGAACCTACACCGTAAAGGCGATTTTTTCCGCTTTTATTGACGGCGCAAACAAGACGTATTATCCGCAGACGGAAAAGTCCTTTACCGTTAAGATCGGCAAATATATCCTTGCTGCATCGAACGTAAGCTGGACTTATACGAACAGCGGCATTGAAGGCGGCAGCGAGCAGGCTTTGCGCGACAGCGTGACTTATAACGGCAGCGCCTACACCGTTTCGGCATCTATTTCAGGCATCGGCAATGACGGCAAGCTCATCCTCAACGTGACCGGCGGCGAACGCGGCAATGCGTTTACCAATGCCGGCACGGGCAGCTATATCCTTTCAGCGGCGCTTTCGGAGGGAGACTATGCAAATTATGCGTTTACGACAGGCGGCGCGCGCGCCGCAAGCAAGAGCGTGACCGTCGGGAAGGCGACGCTGACCGTCAGGGCAGAAAACAAGATCGTGACCTACGGTGACGCCGCTCCTGCCTATACCGTATCGTACAGTGGCTTTGTAAACGACAACGATAACGAAAGCGATCTCATCACCGTTCCCACGGCAACGTCAGATTATACGGTTGGAACGGGCGTATCGTCCAGCGGCATGCCTATTACCGTCTCCGGCGGTGCGGATGACAACTATACGTTTAACTATATAGATGGCACGTTGACCATCCTGCCGAAGAACATTTCGAGCGCGACAATCGAGCTGGGCGCTTCGCTTACTTACAACGGC
>ENA-UOIY01000348-UOIY01000348.1-human-gut-metagenome-genome-assembly--contig:-P114-NODE-348-length-77623-cov-113.563518_pt1 | contig 77623 bp, 78 predicted proteins | sample MGYA00242335_ERZ723882 | MGnify/ENA metagenome assembly ERZ723882 | reverse complement strand
TGGAGTGGCACATCGCCAGCATGTTTGGAGAGCTGATGCCGGACTGCGGGATCTACTTCCTGCGCGAAGGCCGGTCGTATCTGAAGGAGGCAGAACATCAGAAGATCCTCTGCAATATGAAGGACTACGCCATCTGCGTGGTGAAGCTGGTATGGGAGGGCGCACATGATTCAAACTGACCTGTCTGTTCTGACAACTCTCCTTTGCGGGGCAAAAGAACGCAAACATCCACCGCAGCTGTCAGGCTGGGAGAAACCCTTGAACCCGTACCTTGTGTATCGTGTGGCCCTTCCAATTCTGGCTGACCAGAACATATATGTGGATGATATTTGCTATGAGGAATTTGAGCCGAAAGATCTATGGTCCGTCGCGGGGTTCTTTCTGAGCAACTGGCCAGACAGTTATTACAGCTGTGTTCTTGCAGACGAAGTTGTCTCGCTTCCTGCTCAGGCGAAAAAAATGAAGCAGTTTTGCTAACAGGAGGGTCTATGGATATTGAGCTTATCTTTGGCGCGATCCAAATCGCAAAATCCTTTTATGACCATGGGCGGTTCGATGTTTTCAAGGAAACCTTTCCCCGGCACATTCTGAGGGAGGATTCCTTCTACGAGTTCACAGACGCGGCCATGGACATCGTATCTGAGTTTCACGACCTCAATCAGAAACAGGACCGTGAATACGATATGAGCACATACTATCATTATTTTTCGTCAGAAAACATGACCGGCTATGTCCGCCTTTGCAGACAGTATGAATCACTGCTGGGCATGAAACCTGAGGAAAATCCATTTTGGCACGATGCCGGCATGTGCATCCAAAATGCTTTATGCCTGGATTCCTACAGCTACGACTGGGCATGGAAAGAGGCTGTCGGAAAAAAGTTTTCCAGCGGCATTATTTTCGCATACGACGACGAATTTAATGACTATATCGGAATGATCGACGGCCTGCTCGATATTTTCACGTTTTTCGATCAGAAACTGGACGAACTGAAAGAAGCGGTCGAGACAGCTCAGGGCAATGCGCTTTGCACAGAACGGAGGGCTGCATGATGGACAGAACACAAAATCTGGTCATTGAGATCGATCCTTTGCGGGCATCCATGGTGTTGAAACAGGAGATCCTTGGCGTGGTCAGCAGAAAGGAAATCTGCCCGGAGGATCTGTTCCAGGCAATCATCCACGCAACAGACCGCAATACGTTCGTTTCAAGCGGTTTGCTTCCGAAGGGATGCTTCTCCGTCAAGATCGGTGATAGCGGTGCAAAAAGATACTGTCTGCTCTGCCAGCAGCGCTATGCGGATATCACATACCATAATACCCTTTACGAAAGATTTCCGCTGCCGAAGCTCGTCTTTGGGTTTCAGATATCTGAACTCGGCAAGGTCAGTGGCTGCCGCCTTGGAGTCGTTGCGGATGAAGAACTGAAAAGCAGCACAGAAATGTTCTGCTATCCGTTCTCCAACGTAACGCAAAGTAATTTCCATCTCTGCACCGGAAGCAACGTGCTGCCAGTCTATAAGACAACGGGCAGCATCTCCAACCTGCCAGGATATCTCCTGAGTCTGCCGAACAACGACGATTATTTCAGCATCAGTAATAACAAGCTGAAATTGGAGTACCGCGATCTTCTGGAGCACCTGAAAGACAAAGACCCATCGTATTACTATTCTGACGTGCTGATCCCCAACGGAAAGACCTTGAAGGACTTTATAGGAGGGTAACGTATGGCAAAAGACACAAAAACCATCCGCGAAGAATTGGCCCGGCCATTTGCGGCGGAGGATCTGGAATGGCGCATTCAGGTGACGTCGAAAGACAAGACCAGCGGCCTTGCTATTCCATATGTCACGAACCGCGCCATTCAGGATCGGCTGGATGAAGTCGTGGGGCCGGAAAACTGGTACAACGACTACAAGCCGTGGCACGGAAACGGAAAGAAGGACGCACAGATCTGCGGCATTTCCATCTATTTTGAGGGCAAAGGCTTCATTACAAAATGGGACGGCGCGGAGGATTCCGACATTGAGCCCATCAAGGGCGGCTTGTCCGACTCGATGAAGCGCTCCGCCGTGCAATGGGGCATTGGACGTGTCCTCTACAAGATGACAAAGCCGCTCTGGGTCAAGATCGAGCAGAAGGGCAACTCCTATGTGATCTGCGATACCGAGCGGCCGAAGCTGAATGCCGCGTATCTGGAACTGCTGGATAAGCTGCATCAGCTTCCCACATCTCCGGGTGCAGCACAGGCGCAGCTCAGCTACAAGCGCGACGGACAGGCTGGACAGCAGGCGCAGAATACAGCGCCGACGGCAATGCCGCAGACGCAGCAGCAAGCGCCGCAGCAACCATCGCAGCAGCCGCAGCAAGTACAGCAGCCGCTCCCGTTTACGACGCGACAGGTCTGCCAGTACGTTGTGTTGTCTGTGAGCAATCAGCAGGATATGTCCGGTCAGCCGTTGGTCTGTGCCGTGCTGCAAAACGCAGAGGGCAAGCAGGCGAAGGTCTACGCACAGGGCAGTCATCCCATGCTTATGCCCGGTGCGCAGCTCTATGACGCGCAGGTCACCATGCGGAAACAGGGAAACGTCGCATTTTATACGCTGGACGGCTACCAGGTCGTGCAGCAGGCAGCGTAAGGAGGCAGAATGGAAAAAATCAAAGGATTTCAGATCAGTAGCATGATCGTCTCCGGTTTCAAATGCTATGAAGAACCAACGGAGATCACGTTCGGCAATCCTACCATTGTGACCGGCGGCAACGGCCGCGGCAAATCCAGTCTGGCAGACGCCATTGCGTTTGCCGTTACGGGGCTTCCCTTTTTCGGGGAGCGCGGCATTGACCGGCTGTACAATGAGACGAATCCGGACTTGCAGATCACGATGCGCTTTACGGATGATACCGGCAGAGCGCACGAGCTGACCCGCAGCCGGCAGAAGGATCGCATGAGCATCACCTACGACGGCTACGCCATTCGGCAGACGGATCTCAATGAGATGTTCGGTGAACGGGATGTGTTTCTCTCTATCTTCAATCCCCTGTACTTCATTGAAGAACTCGGCGAAGATGGAAAGAAGCTGCTGGAGCGGTATCTGCCGCCCATCCCGCAGGCCGACGTGCTATCTCAGTTCAACGAGCAGACGCAGCAGCGGCTGTCCGGGCTTCAATTACCGTCTCCTGAGACGTTTCTCAAGAATCGCCGGGAGGAGATCCGGGAGCTGGAACAGGATGCGGTTTATCTGAGCGGCAAACTGGATCTGGCGCAGAAGCAGCGGCAGAGCAGCAAAGAACTCTCCAGCGGACTGACTGTGCGGATTCAGGAATTGCAGCGTGAAATTGCATCGCTGGAAGCACAGCGATTCGAGAACGTCAACTTAGAGGATTTGCAGGAGCAGCTTGTGCAGGCCAGCGAGCAGTATGAGGAGCTTTCCGGTGAAGCGCCGGAAACGCCGGATACGGCAGAGCTGGACGCGAAGCTGCAAGAATTTCACGCAAAGCTGGGCGCTCGGTCGTCCGAGGTCTACCAGCCAAAATACACAGGCCCGCTGGCAGAGGATACGGCAAAGGTGCAGGCGCTCGGAAAGAAATATCAGCAGAACGCCGCACTTTTGAAGCGGTTTCAGTCGGGTACAAGCTGCCCGGTCTGCCGCCGTGTCCTCTCCCAGCAGGAATATCCGGCGTTCCGTCAGGCTTTACAGGCGGAAACGGAGAGAATCGCTGCCGATGGCACACAGCTGAAAGGTCAGATCGCGGAGCTTCAGGAGATGGAGCAGAAAAGCCAAAGCACGTTCGAGCAGTTCAAAGCGGATGATCTTGCCAAATATCAGGCTGAGATCGACGCGCTGAATCAGAAACGGGAGCAGCTTCAGGCCGCTGCCGCACAGCAGAATACGCGGCGCCAGCAGACCCTGGAGCAGCTGCGCACACGCATCCAGAACCTGACTGCAAGCATGGAATGCGGTACGCTGAGCCCTGCGGACAGTGAACGCCTTGCCGAGTGCAAAGCATCGCTGAAAGACTGCCGGGTGCAGCTTGCCGCCGCGCAGCAGGTTCTGAGCGCCGCGCCGGAGGACTTTGATACACGCATCAAAGCCATTGAGGAGGAGATCACGGAAAAGAGAATCGTTATGAAAGACGTGATCCTCTACATGAGCAAGCGCGCGGAGATGACATTCTCCAAACTCGCGCTGAACCGCGTGAAGATCTCGCTCTACGATGTGGTCAAGACGACCGGAGAATTAAAGGACGTGTTCCGCTTTACCTACAACGGCCGCCGCTACGACCGGCTCTCGCTCTCTGAGAAGATCCGGGCAGGTGCGGAGGTATCCGAGCTGGTGAAGCGGCTCACCGGCCGAAATTATCCGGTGTTCTTCGACAACGTGGAATCCGTAGACGATCTCAGCAACATCCGCCCGACCAGCCAGATGATCCTCGCCAAATGCGTCCGTAATGCGGAGCTTTCCGTGCGGGCCGGCAGCCAGACGATGCCGAAGGCGGCGTAACCCTACTTTCGCAGAAAGGGGGCGCACCGTCTGGCCTATCAGAAGCTGCCGATTTTGGAAGCCGCCAGACGGTGCGGGCTTGTCCTCAACGACCGAACGCTTCACTGCGAGGAAGTTGAGGCAAGCTGCCCCTTCTGCGGCGATCATGGAACCGGCAAATATCATCTGAGTCTGAACACACGGACCGATCAATACCGCTGCAATCTCTGCGGCGCGAGCGGCAACAGCGTGACGCTGTATGCGCGGCTGAATGGTCTGACAAACAAAGAAGCATACTTGGAGCTGGCTGCAAAGAGCAACGTGTATAAGCTGCCCTTACAGCCCAGCTCCCCAAACACAACGAGCCGCGAGCCGTATGCGCTAAAGCAGCGCCATGCGGCCTATTCGGAAATGCTGTCACTTCTGACGCTCTCCGACCGGCACAGAGAAAACCTCTATGAGCGTGGACTTCCTGACGAAGTTATTGAGCGGAACGGCTATAAATCCATGCCGGAAACAGAAGCCGAACGGCGCTTGTTGGCGTCGCTTCTTGCGTGCGATCATGAATTGCACGGATTACCCGGTTTTTACACAAAGGACGGGGCATGGACGCTGGCAGGCGCGAATGGCTTCCTCATTCCGGTGCGGAACAAGGACGGCTTGATCCAAGGTATGAAAATTCGGCTGGATGACAACGCGGCGCGAAAATACCGCTGGCTGTCCAGCCGGCCGAGCCGCATGGAAAACGGCACCCGCAGCTATTCGTGGATCCACGTCACCGGCGACACGACGCAGAAGCGCGCCTATCTCACCGAGGGGCCGCTCAAGGGCGATATTGCAAGCTACTTTGCAAACGATGCGCTCTTTGTGTGTCTCGGCGGCGTGAACGCCCACAAAGGACTGCAGGAAACGCTCTTGTCGCTCGGCGTCACGGAGGTCATGGAGGCGATGGACATGGATCAGTTTACAAATCCGCAGGTCCGGCAGGCGATCCTCACCCTGCGCCGCGAGGTGCAGGCGATCACGGGTATCCGGTACTATCAATGTACCTGGAACCCGCGGTTCAAGGGCGTGGACGATTATCTGCTGGACTGGACAAAACGAAAGACGGCTTAAAGAAAGGATATCTTATGACGAACGTTACGAATTTTCAGGACATTATTGGCGCAGCCAACGGCGACAAGACCTCCGTGCTGGGTAAGTTCCTCTATTTCTCGCTTGCCAACATTCTGGTGGAGAAAGCGGCGCTGGCGCAGCTCTGCGACGACTTAAATATCCCGTACTCCGGCAGCAAGCGAATTTCCGTTTCGGATGCGTTCCGCTCCGCGACGGGCGATATCAAAGACCGGATCACGGTAAAAAGCCCCGGTGAGCATCATATCTACGCGGTCTACTGCCGCGACAATGCGCACACCGAGGATGTTTATTCCCGCGAGCTGGTCAAGGAAACGCTCAACCAGCGGACGAATCAGTATGAAAAACTGGCAAACATCTTTTATGACCGGCGCGACAATCGGTTTGGGTATGACAACATCGGCTTCGACGCCGACATTGATCCCCTGAACTACTGCCGCCGGGCAGAGGAGCTGTTTGAACTCTACCAGGTCTGCGCGAATCGTAGACAGATCGAGACGATCTGCCTGAGCTATCTGCGGATGCTGGAGGCCACCAAGGTCAGCTCGACCGGGCATCTGTATTTCATTCCGCGGCAGCACATGGACAAAGTGGACACGTTTGAAACGTTTATTGAGCAGCTCAGCGCGATGAATCAAAACGACAACGCGCTCAGCGTCAACAGCTTTTACATCATTGACGATGCGAAGCAGCGCGACAAAATGACGGAGGAATTTTATTCCGCGGTCAAAAAAGAGATTGCGCTGTATCAGGAGAAGGCCGACTATCTCATCCAGAGCGGCAGCCGCAGCCCCGCCGTCATGGAACGGTGGGTCAACAAAATTGCCACACTGGAGCAGAAGAAGCAGCACTACGAAGAAATTCTCCGCCGGGAGCTTGACGGCCTCGACGATGAATTTGAAACGCTGCGCCTCCTGTCGCAGGAGCTGTCCGTGCGGGCAAACGGCCTGCGATTTCGGAAAGTGGCTTGACATGGATTTTTGATGGACAAACAGCAGCGTTCCCAGCTCGGATTGAGCTGGGAACGCTGTTCTTTTGTATAAAGAAAACCACCGGCAATGCCGGTGGTTCCAAAAAGCTTTAGCTATGCCCAGAAAAAATATCCGAGCGAAGCGAGGAACAAGTCTGGAAAGCGGGCGATAAGGTGTGATTCAAAAAGACGGATAACCAGGGAGAAACGAAAAGCAAAATGCGCCAAGCCGCCATTTCAATAGCAGTAGGGCGCATCATGCAGTAGAAAGAAGATTCGATGAACCTATAGGTTCGGCTGGTAATAGGCCCCAAGGGGGCCTGTGCAAACCACCGGCACGGCCGGTGGTTATGATTAATCGTAGTCTTCAATTTTCCACTCGTCCAGCCAGTCTATATAGGCCATTTCTTCGTCAAAGCGGAGCGGAAGCCAGACATAATCGGCAAGAGAGGTGTTATCAGGGCCGGTGTCCGGAATCTCCTCTTTTTGTAGAGGTGGATAGAACATATCCGGATTGCTGCCAAACAGCCGTTCAAAAAGAACGCGGTATTTGTCATAGCAGAGCGACATTTTTTGCGGCAGCCAGCGGTCAGCAAGGGCGATATAGAGATCCTGTTTACCCGGAACCTTGAACACAGAGGAAACCTGTGAATGGAAGGATGTGTGTGTTTCATCGGCGGGATGCGGATCGCCCAGAACGCGATATGGGCCGTGCCATGTGTCTGCGACAGCGAGTTCAGAGGGATTTGGAAGATATCCGGTCGTACCGGAGGTGAAAAGGTAGTGCCTGCCTTTTCGGATAAAATGCGCGGGGGCTTCTCTTGTATATGGCGGGCCGAGCCGTGGGAAATGCGTACTGTAATAGCCGCTAAGACCGGTATAGTCGTCTGTCAGGTCGGCGCAGATCAGCTCAGAATGTACGCGCTCAAAGTAATAGTACGCTTTTCCATCGTCTGCGACAGCAAGATCAAAATCACCGGCGCTCATGCCAAGCGGCAAAAGACCTTCCTGTACTTTCGTATACGGGCCAAGAAGCCGATCCGCAGTCAGGATGGTACAGCGCTGTGTGCCGTCTGTGAACATGACCTTGAGCCAGCAGACATATTTCCCTGTGCGGGCATTATGAAGGATATGCGGGCGATCCACGCAGCGGCTTGGGTGCAGCGTAGAGGCTGGATCATCCGGCTCCGGCGGAATAATCAGCCCAAGATCTTCCCAGTTATAAAGATCATCCGAAACGTAACAGCGGATGCCCCAATGCCATATCCCGTTTTCACCGGTCGTTTTCTCCTTGTTTTCGCCGTACCAGTAATACCGGCCGTTTTCATATAAAATCGAGCCGCCATGTGCGTGGATTCGCTTTCCATCCGTGTCGAGCCAGACCTGTCCGGGATGAAAACTGTTATATCGCATTCGTATTTTCCTCCTGAAGCAAGGTGTCGGGTACTGCTGCATCAAAGTAATCCGGCGAGGCTTCGTCGCCGACCACCAGACGCCGCATCAGCGGGAAGCTGGGGTATTGCCATGTTTCTGCCGCGGCTGACAGCTTTGTCTGCAGCATCTGCACCATATATGACGGATAGTCTGGCGGCAGCGCCGCCCTGTCATGCGCGGAATAAATTTTCTGGATCGGCAGCAGCTGAAGATTCTGTGAATTGTTGCAAAACCGGGCAAGGGGCGGGCATCCGCTCAGACCGTACAGCAGACGCCTCGCAACTGTATCGCCGGAGAACAGAATGCCGGTTTGCCGGTCGAACAGGAGAATGCTTCCCATCGTATGACCGGGAATCACGATCGCGTCCAGAATCCGTCCGCCGAGATCAAATTGCATTCCATCCGGCACATCGCGCAGCTGCGGCCGCTTTTTTGGAAGCTCTGCACCGGTCAATTCGCAGAGCGGAAAATCCCAGTCCGCCTGATTCAGCCAGAGCACATCGAAATCCATCATATGGTAAATATGATCGGGATGCCCATGGCTGATAACCGTCAAAAGCGGCTTTGCGGCAAGCGATTGCGCATACTGGCGAAGACCCGGTGCGGGAACGGCCAAATCGAACAGCAGTGCGCGACTTTCTCCGACGATCAGATAGGAGTTCGCGGTCGGTTTGCCAAATGCAGGATCTGTGCCGAAGCTGTCGTCGGAAATCAGGTAAGTATTGTCTGCGATTACAGCATGAAAGAGTTGTGCCATTGCCGCCTCCTTTTCACAGATCCCATTGATGGATCACGGCCCATGCGGATTCAAGCGCTTTTTGCTGTGTGTCGTTCATGGAAACACCCGAAGCGTCAAGAAGCGCACGGATGCTCCCGTGTGCAGTTGCGGAAAGAACCGGTGGAACGGAAGCGGCCTGCGGAACGATTTGAAGCAGCGGTACAAGCAGCTTTTTATTGGAAAAAACGACCTGCGCGGGTGTGTCCAGATCATAGCGCACATAATAGCAGCGCGTCGGCGCGTAGACAATGCGGTAGGTTCCGGACGGAAGCGTCATACCGGGCGTATAGGGATGCGCGGCTCCATTGATATGGATAAGGGACGGTGCATCCGGCAGAACCAGCTCTGCTGTGCAGGAGCAGGGAATACGCAGGCTGAAGCAAAGCGCATCCGCAGTGATCTCCCAATCGCTCATATACAGACCAAACGGCGTGATGAGTTTGGACTTGCAGAATTGCAGCCGGCCGTCGGGCTGCGGCGCATAACGAATCCGCTGGAAGCCCGGAGCGGCATCGATGGGCTGCAAGCCTGCCATATGGCGATACATCCATTCCAGTATAGCACCGTTTGCGTAATGATTAAAGGAGTTCATTTCGGGATCGGCAAGTGCTCCGTCGGGATGGATTCCGTTCCAGCGTTCCCAGATCGTTGTCGCGCCGTGCGCGACCTCATAGAGCCAGCCGGGATATTCACGCGACAGCAGCAGAGAATAGGCAAGATCGCTGCTGCCGGATTCACTCAGTGCATGGCAAAGGTAGGCAGTCCCGATGAAACCGGTATTCAGATGCCCGTTTGCTTTGCGCATGATCCTGTCGCGCAGATCTGCGGCGGTTATCTCACGGTTTGCAGCAAAGCCCAGATACAGTGCCAGAACGTCCGCCGTCTGCGTGCCGCCGGCAATGCGGCCGCCTGCTGTGACGAATTCTTTCTGAATTGCAGCGCGGATCTTGTATGCAAGCGACTCCAGCTCTGCCTGTGTTTCGGCATCGCCCAGCGCTTCTGCGGCCTTGGCCGTCAGTGTGACGGAGTACAGATAATAGCTGCTGGCGACCAGTGCTTCCGGCGTCTGGCCGAATTTGACTGTTTCCGGCGTGTCGAGCGCGAGCCAGTCGCCGAGCTGGAATCCAGTGTCCCAGAGGTGATTGCCCGTATCGCAGGAGCGGATATACCGGCACCAGTCCAGCATGGCAGGATACTGCCGGTGAAGCTGGGCCAGATCGCCGGTATGCAGATAGAGATTCCACGGGATGATTGCTGCGGCATCGCCCCATCCGGCAAGGCCGGTGTTCATAGTAGCGTGATCGCCTTTGCCAACAAATGTGGGAACGGTAACGGGCACATGGCCATCCGCATTTTTTACCTGTTCACAGCGCAGATCAAACATGAATTTCTCCCAAAAGGCTGCGCAGTTACGTGAAAAGAGGGACGCACCGCTGAAAATCTGTGCGTCGCCGGTCCAACCGAGGCGTTCATCGCGCTGCGGACAGTCTGTCGGCAGATCGACGAAGTTTCCGCGTTGACTCCATGCAATGTTTTCAATCAGCCGGTTTAAATCCGGATTGGAGGTGCGCAGCGTACCGGCCTCCGGCATTTCGCTGTGAAGAACGAGCGCCGTAAATGCGTCGGGCGGAAGCTCCGTATTTGCGTCGAGCCAGACATAGCGGAAGCCGTAATAGGTGAATTCCGGCACGATCGTCCGCGCTTCGCCGTTTGAACGATAGACAAGCTCCTGTTTTGCGGTGCGGAGGTTTTTCGTGTAGACGTTGCCGTCAGGAGCCAGCGTTTCAAAAAATCGCAGACGAAAATCCACGGACGGAAATTGTGCGGTGTCAACACGAATAAGTCCAGCGAGGTTCTGGCCAAAGTCCAGACAGAATGCGCCCGCAGGGGTATGAAACGCGCGAACGGGCTTGATTTCCTGCTGTACTGTGACCGGGGGACTGAGCCGGTCACGCAGAAGTTCCTTTGGAATCGAGAAAATCCGGAGCGCTTTATGCTGCGGCGGAAGGCCGGCATCGATATGGACACCGTCATAGATCCCGTTTTGCGTATATTCCGAGGAGAAAACCCGCCAGCGTTCATCCGTGACGATCCGCTCCTCGCTACCGTCTGAGTGCGTCAGGACAAGTTCTGCGATCACGGCAAGCCGGTCGCCGTAGATATTTTCCCGGTTCATGAGGGAAAAGCGGCCCTTGTACCAGCCGCTTCCCAGCGTGAAGCGGAGCGTATTTTGACCCTCACGCAGATATTCGGTCACATCATGCGTGATGACCTGCATCCATGCGTCGTAAGCGTTGCAGTATGGGGTCAGATATTCCGCCCCAACGCGCCTGCCGTTGATATGCAGCGTGTGCAGACCGGCGCAGCCGACGTACAGCCGCGCGCGTTTCAAGTCGGAAACAAGGATCTGTGTTTCCGCACAGAATGATGTGCAGTCATCTGCCGCACCGATCCACTGGGCATGCCATGGTTCATCCATTTTCCCAGTTTCGAACCAGCTTTCCGCTTCCGCACGTTCATTGGCGTCCGTTTCCGCATGGATCGTCAGCCGGTAGCGTGTGCGCGGCGAAAGCACTGCTGCAAGCGGATAGGCTGGGAGTACCTGCGTCAGTTTTCCGCTGTCGTAGACCACTGTATTGTCGCAGGCGCGGGTAAGAATAAAGCGAACGGAGGGCTGCGTTTTTCCGTGAACCTGTTCAAGCGTGTAGCTGACGCTGAAAGGGCAGAACAAATCGAAGCCCATCGGCGTACGCAAGTGATTGATTTGAATGTTTGATAATTCCATGAACGTTCCTCTCTCAGCCCTTGACTGCGCCGATGGCAATGCCCTTGGCAAAGAATTTCTGGAAGAACGGGTATGCGATCAAAACGGGGAGGATCGCGACAACGGCAATCGCCAGCCGGATCGTTGCGCTTGGGATCGCGCCGAGATCAATGCCGCCGAGATCTTTCGCATTGTTCGCCAGAAATGCGATGTTGTTATTCATTTCGTTCAGAAGCTGCTGGATGCTGAACAGCTTTGCGTCCGTAACATAATAAAGCCCATTTGTCCAGTCGTTCCAGTAGCTCACTGCGGTGATCAGTCCGATGGTCGCAAGAATCGGGGTGGACATGGGCAGAACCATCTTGCGGAAAATATAGAATTGACCCGCGCCGTCCAGCTCCGCCGCGTCAAGCAGCTCCGCTGGAATGTTGGTTTTGAAGTAATTCCGGACCAGAATGACGCTGAACCCGTTAAACAGCAGATTCGGAACGATCAGGGCGAACAGCGTGTTTTTGATTTTCAGCATATTGCTGTAAACGAGATATTGTGAAACAACGCCGCCGTTAAAGAGCATGGGGATAAAGCAGAGAACAAATGCAAGTTTGATTCCGCGCACACGGTCTTTTGTCAGCGCGTAAGCGTAGGTGCTGACCAGAAACAGACTGCAAACTGTGCCGATCACGGTAACGAGGATCGTGACCCCGTAAGCACGGCCAATCTGCTCCCATTGCTGAAAGATATACTGATACGCCTCCAGACTGAGCTCTGCCGGAAAGAAGCGATAGCCCTCGCGCGTGGCATAGGCAGGTTCGGAGAAGGATGCGGAGATCAGCAGCCAGAACGGGAGGATCGCAAGTGCGGTAAGCAGCAGCAAAACAATATGACCGCCGATTCGGATACCGAGATCTTCTTTTTTCTTTAATTTCATACTGCCACCTCAGAACATTGCGTTTTCTTCGCTGATTTTGCGCACGACCCAGTTCGCAAGCAGGATGCACACAACGCCGCAAACCGACTGCAAAACGCTTGCCGCGCTGGAAAGCGCGATGTTATTATTCACCATCAGGGCGTTATAGACGTAGGTATCAATGGTCTGCGTCGCGCTGAAAAGCATGCCGGAATTGCGCGGTACCTGATAGAACAGGCCAAAATCAGAGAAGAAGATTTTGCCGACGCTCAGAATGAAAAGCGTAATTGCCGTGGGAACCAGATTGGGCAGCGTCACATTTTTGATCTGCTGCCACTTGCTGGCCCCATCCATACGCGCAGCCTCATAAAGCTCCGGGCTGATGCCTACGATAGAGGCAAGATATACGACGGTAGAGAAGCCCAGAGCCTTCCACAGATGTACAAAGGTCAGAATAAACGGCCAGTATTTCTTTTCCTGATAAAATACAATGACTTTATCCTGCCCGAACAGTGGAATGAGGACTTTATTGATAAAGCCGGTGTCCACGCTCAAAAACGCATAGGCCAGATAGCTGACGACGACATAGCTCATAAGATACGGTAAAAGAATGCTGGTCTGATAAACGCGGGCCATGGCTTTGCTGCGGATCTCATTGAGCAAAATGGCAACTGTGATCGGAATGATCGTGCCGAGCACGATGAACGCGAGATTGTAGCAGATCGTGTTCCGCAGCATCGTACCGACGCTTCCGGAAGCAAAAAGAAATTTGAAATTGTCCAGACCGTTCCACGGACTGCCGAAGATACCGAGCTTGAAGTTGAGCTTTTTGAACGCAACGATGATACCGGCCATGGGCAGATAATTGTTGATGATCAGGTACGCAAGGCCCGGCAGGAGCATCAGATAGATGGGAACGGATCGCCGGAAGGTGTATTTTTCGGGCTTGATTTTGATTGCTGTTTTCATTTGCAGGCACCTCTTACAGAAAGGGGGCTGCCGAAGCAGCCCACCCTCCTATCTTCGTGTAAACTTACTTTGCGGCTCTCCAGGCGTCGAACTGCGCCTGATTATCGGCAATGACCTCGTTGATCCCTGCCGATTCGAGGCGGGAAATAAATTCGGGAAGGACAGTGTCAACATCGACGCTGCCGGCCTCCAGTGCGCGGCAGTATTCTGCAATCACGCTCTGGATCACGGAGATCTGCGTCGCCATGGCCGTTGCGTCGTAGGCATAGCCGACGGCCTGTGTCTGGTTCTGCATGGCAATTTCAGAATACGGTCCCAGAACCTTCTGCGACTGCGCTTCGCTCCAGACGTATTCGTAGCGGCGGTCGCCCCAAACGCCGAGCTGATTATAATAGGTGCTGGTTGTGGCATCGACACCTTCGGGGAAGCCGATGACATTGTTTTCTGCGTCTGCAACAACGTAGTGCTCACCTTCGATGCCCATCATGAGAAGATTGGAGACTTCGTGGTTGGAGCAGACGTAATCGAGGAAGCGAATCGCCGCGTCCGGGTCGGAGCAGGTGATGGGAAGCGCCCAGAACGAGCCCGTCGAACCGGAAGAAATAATGCCGGGCTCTGTTGTGCGCAGCGCGACCATTTTGTGTCCGGCGACATCGGACAAAACGGATGGATGGCCGCTCATGAAATAGCCTGCGATCGTGCCGCTGGCGACAAGCTCGGTAACCGTAGAGCTTGTAACCGCTGCGTCAGGATAGCTGAGGCCTTCTTCATACCACTGACGCATGGTGCGGACATACTGTTCATATTCAGGCGTTGCAAAAAGGTTTACAATTTCTGTGCTGTCTGTGCCGATCAGCGCGCCGGAGCAGTCGTTTGCGCCAAGCAGATCAACGGTCAGCGCGGACATGCCGGCCATAGAGCCGGTGCCCTGGGCAAGCGTGCCGTTGGGATACATTTCTGGATGCTTTTCCTTGATCGCGGCGAGAACGTCGTGAACCTCGTCCAGCGTGTAGACCTTGTCTACTTCGTGCTCAAATCCGATTTCATCCAGATAATCCTTGGCTACGACAAAGCCCGCGCTGTTGCCGAACGACTGCGGGATCGGCGTGACGCCGTATGCCTTGCCATCTGTGTAGGTGCCTGCACAGATGTCCACGGTTTTGCGGAATTCAGAGATGTAAGGCGCGTCAGCGGCGAGATAATCGTCCAGCGGCTCCAGAAGACCCTGATCGGTCCATGTCTTGACGCTCTGCAGCAGCAGCATGACCAGATCGAGGTCATCGCCGCCGGCGACCTGTACGGAAAGCTGTGCGATCGCGTCATAGGCGGACATCGGGCGGAGCTCGACCTCAACGCCGATCTCCTTTGTCGTGATGGCGTTGACGGCATCCTGTACTTCTTCCAGTGCGGGCGGTGTTACGCCGGTCGTCAGATAGGTGACGACAATGTGGGAAATATCGCCGGTCCAGCCGGTCGCTTCTTCGGCAGCGGCTTCGTCCTGAGCGGGTGTTTCTGTTGCCGGCTCCTGCTGAGCGGGAGCATCCGCAGGTTCTTCAGCAGGCGTTTGCGTTTTGGTGCAGGCCGCGAGGCTCAGAAGCATCACGCAGGCGAGCAGCCATGCAAGAAATTTTTTCATGTCAAACCCTCATTTCTATTTTTGCCGGTATTTCTGCACCGGCTGATGAAACAAGTATAGCATGGATTCTTCCAAACGCAAGTAAATAAGTGAGTAATCACTCAATTTCTATTTCGCGCACATTTTTGCTGTGTAATTTTTGTGAAAACGTAACAAAACAATAGATATGACAATCATACTCGTATAATAACAGAAAAGAAAAATACAACGGTGAATAGATACTTACCACTTGGAGGGCTTGCTTTTTTCGTGTGCAGCCGCTACAATAAGAGCAAACACAGATCGGAGAAACGGCATGGGAGAAGCGAACACGCAGAAGAATGTAAGAATGGATGCTGCAGCGAGACGGGAGCAGATATTGAATACCGCGTGCGGCCTGTTTTATAAATATGGATATGACAGTGTGACAACAAAACAGCTTGCCGAGGCGCTGGGGTGCAGCGAGGGGCTGATTTTCAAGTACTTTCCGTCAAAGGATGCAATCTATCAGGCGCTGATGCAGGAATGGGCGGAGAGTATGACAGAGCCGGTCGTCTTTGAGCGGATCGACGACTCCCCTCTGCGGACGTTAGAGAAAATGTATACGGATATGGTGATCCGCCGCGAATGGCAGAAAAGCCCCAAAACGCGACCGCATCTGGAAGCGGCCATCCTGACGCGCACCAGTATGAGCAAAGAGCATTTCCGGATCCTCGGCGAAAGCCCCGATGTCGTCTTTTGCAGCATCATGCCGCTTGTCCGGGAAGGACAGGATAAGGGCGAGATCAGGCAGGGCGACCCTGCCGCAATTTCTGTGATGTTTGCCAATATGGTGCTGGGCATGATCCAATCCAACCGGAATTACCCGGGACGCTATCCGAGAATTCCATTTGAAGTCGTCCGCGCGGCATTATTTGATCCGAAGTAAAAGTTGTCCGTCAGCAGTTGCTTTCTGCTGACGGACTTTTTACATATGGATCAGTACTTGCGCGACAGCTGGGCTTCGCATTCTGCGCGACTGATTTCGCCGGCGTTGCATTTGGCCATGAGCGCCGCATCCTTGTCGCGCAGCTTGTACAGGGACATGACGGCTACGCCGAGAATGGTGCCGATCGCAGGGATCAGCATATATACGATCCACAGCGTATCCAGTGCGCTTTGCGGCTGAACGACATTCAGCGCGGCAAGCTCCTCAAAGCTGTCGGCCTCGACAGCAATCCAGCTGGACAGGCCGAGGATGAACAGACCAAGCGATGAGGAAATGCTGCTTGTGAGTTTGTTCAGGAATGCGTTCAGCGAGAAGAAGATGCCGGAGCAGTCTTTGCCGGTCTTATAGCGCGTGTATTCGATCGTATCCGGTGTGAAGAATGTTTTGGCAATGTTGGAAACATTGCCGGGGGCAGCCTGTAAAACAAGCAGGATCGTGATCACCACGAAATTATGATATCCGGCAAAGTAGATCAGCGAATAGATCAGCGCGCCGGAAAGCCCGCAGACCATGAACACCTTTTTCTTTCCGAACCGGCGACAGAGCCGCTCGGTATTGAGCTGTGCGATCAGCTGCGGGACAAACGCAATGGCGATCGGGATCACAAGAATCATGGAATCTCCGTAGAGATAATAGGAGGCGTAGGTGCCGAGCGCACTGCCGGTCTGAAGACCGCTGAAGATCAGGGTGCTCAGCAAAATGATGGCCATATATTTGTTTGTCTTGATACACTCGAGCATATCCCGGAAGGTGTAATGCTGCGTTTCCTGCTCGTTTTCGGCATTTTTCAGCTCGACGTTGTGCTCTTTTACCTTCGTTGCCAGCGGCAGCATCATAATGAAGAAGATCACGGAGGAAACGATCGCGACGGCACGCATGGAAAATCCAACGTGCTCGCTGACGAGGAACATCCAGACGACACCGGCAAGAACCGTAAAGATACCGGACAAAATCCCCTTGAATTGCAAAATGCTGTTGCGTTCATCGACGTTGTCAGTCAGGGAAACGATCATGGAGTTCATCGGAACCTCCACGAGCGTATAGGACAGGTCGTAGAGCAGATATGTAACCATGAACCAGCCGATTTTCAGCGTGTCAGACGCCTCCTGCGGCATCAGGAAGAAAATTACGGTAAAGATCGGGAAAAGGAAAAACGTTGCGCGGTACCACGGCAGATATTTTCCCTCTCCGGCCAGCTTTCCCAGCAGCCGGCTGTTCCGGATATTCAGCTTGTCAATCAGGAATCCAAAGACCACGTCGTCGCAGGCGTCAATGATTTTGACGATTAAAATAGCAGCGGAGATCTTGACCAGATTGATGCCCTGAAAGAGCAGAAACAGCGTCATGAATGCTGTGACAATATATCCTTCCAGCGTGCGGCCAAGGTCGCCGATATAATAATTCAGCCGTTCCGAACGGGTTGTCTGCCAGTTTTCCCGGTTAACGGACGCTTTTTTTGTTTTCATGCCTCATTCTCCTCATAATTCTGAATCGTATATGGAAGCAACTTGTCTGTGCGGAGGGTATTCCCGTGTCTGTCTACCTGCACAGTGCGGAGCGCCTGCGGCGCAGAGCCTGTTTCGACCCACGCGATCAGCGCCTGCATGCCGTCTTTTTCTGTGATCCCGGGCGCGTGCCACCGGCAGCTTCCATGCCCGTCGCCCGGCGTGATATAAAGGCGGAAGAACTTTTCTGCCTTGTCCGCACCGACCTCGGAGAGCATTCTTCGGCAGTAATCCAGTGTTCCGTCCACCGGAATGAGCGGGTCATCGATCCCATGGTCGATCATCAGCTTGCCGCCATGCGCAGCAAATGGATGCAGATCAGCACTGTCGGCAGAAAAACGGGCCAGCTCAGTCACGCTCTGCCGGTGGAGGGATCGATACTGCGGAACCGTGAGTGATTCAAACGTCTGCTTTGGATTTTTCGTGACCCAGCGCAGATAGTAGGTGCTGAGAAAAAACGGACGCGGTTTGCCGGAAAGCGTGTAGTAAAATGCCCCGATTGGGATGACCTTGTTCCAGAACAGGACGCCGGGGCGGAATCCGTACCAAAGGCGATTCCCAGCCTCATCCGTCGGCCCATCCCAAAGCTGCTTCATGATGCGTGCATCTGCTTCGGTAATGCCGTCTGTCCCGACAAGGGTAAATGGGTCAAACTCCACAGGGGACAGGCGGCGGTAATAGGCATCCTGCCCGCCCGCGCTGTTCTGAGCGGCCGCCATAAACTGACGGATATGCCGCTCGGAAAGAATATGCTGCGCACTGTTCATCACAGCGACCGGCCACAACCCCTCCGGCAGGAAGCTGGTCCAGTTGATTGCGGGACATGACGCCCAGATCCCATTATAATCCGAAGGATACTCCTGCGCCAGTACCATTGCCTGTCGACCGCCGCCGCTTCCGCCGTGAAAGTATGAATACTGCACCTGACGGCCGTGGAGCAGTTCGCAGACGGCTTTTCCGGCCAGCGTCATGAAATGCGTGCTTTTTCCGTGCCAGTTTTCAAGCCGCTCCATGTCGAGTGTGCCAGCCCTGTCCAGAGCCCATTCCTTTTCCCGGTTTGCCGCGTCCGTCGTTGCAGCGGCAAATCCGTTCATGACCGCAAATGGCAGCGTCATGCCGCGCGAGGTATTGTTTGGGCGGGTAATATACTGCTCACCGCCTGTGGCGGTTCCTCCGCCGCCGGTGCCGATGAAACGGTCATTCCAGCGAACAGGGACCCAAACGGTAATGTACTCGGTATGCCGCCCGGTTTTGTGCGCCAGCCGGATGTCTATAAACGCAGGCAGGTCCGTAATTTTTCTCAAACCGCAACGGTAGATCCCAGTATCATTACAATGGACGGACTGAACGTTCAGCTCCTCACCGGGGAAACGCTTGTGAAGCGCCTGCTGTAACCAGCCGGTGTTGGTCCGGCTTTGGATATCAGGTGTCGAGGAGAGCGAGTCTGTGTCATAAAAAAGAATGTTGTCCCGTTCCTTCAAGCTGATTCCTCCCAAAAAAGAATGGCTTCATCGACCCAGCCGGAGAGCGGTGTCTGACGGCCGAGGCCAAAGCCATGTCCGCCGGTTTCTGCCTGACGCAGACGGTAGGAAACCTGATGGCAGGATAACGTGTGCAGGAATTCTGCGGTATTGTCCGGCGGGACTGTGTTGTCGTCCAGTGCGCGTACAAGAAAGGTTTTGGGATAGTCTGCATCCACGCTTTTCCCTGCGTCGTATCGGTTCAGCTGTTCCGGAGAATAACCGCTTCCAAACAGGCCCTTGCAGATATACTCCTTGGCAGGGCTTGCCGGATACTGCGCCATGCTGATAAGCGGGTAAGCAAGTGCCAGCAGAAGCGGCTGCGGAAGACCGTAATGCCGCGCACCCAGCGCAGCTGTCCCCCAGAGGCTTGCCAGATGTCCACCCGCAGAGAAGCCGAACAGGAGATACTGCATCGGATCAACATCAAACACGGCACGGTTTTCCGCGATCAGGTGAAGCGCATCAGCCAAGTCATCCAGCGGCTGCGGCATCAGGCCGGATGCAAAGCTTTCCGGCACGGCCGTGCGGTAGTTCAGGCAGAAGCAGTCAAAGCCGAGTGTGTTTAACCGGGCTGCGACTGGCATGGCTTCTACCATTGTGCAAACTGCGCCATAGGCTCCGCCTGCGGCCAGAACAGCGAACGCGGTATGCTGTTTTTTCGCGGCGGGCAGATAGACAAGCGACGCATACGGAAGCGGCCATACAAGCCGAACCTTGCTGTCTGAAACGCGGCGCAGATTCTCCAAACCGTAAAGCATATCCTCCAGCGCCCATGTGGGCTGTTCGCAGTGAAGCTGCGCAAGCGTTTTTTCGGCATTGCTTCCGGAAAAGAAATCCCCGCCGGAGATAAACTGGCCCTTCATCGCCGGAAAAGCCGCCTCAAGCTCCCAAAGCTTTGTTTCTGATGAAAAATGCAAAATACCATCCCCTCTTGACAAATGCGTTCTATGTGCTACACTTGTAACTGTTGCAAATGTAGCACTTATTCTTCGGTTTGAAAAGAGAAAAGATCAATTCTGATGCGAACTGTAACAAAATACGGGAGAGTGTAACAGATATGGCAAGAAAAAATGAGGCGCACGACGCCGTTATGGAAAGCCTGACACAGGCGCTGCTGCTGATGATGGAGCAAAAACCGCTTGTGCAGATCAATATTTCCGAGCTCTGTGAAAAGGCCGGCGTGAGCCGCGTATCCTTCTATCGCAATTTTGATTCGATGGAACAGATCCTGCTCCAGCATTTTATCCGCTGTACAGACGACTGGTGGGCGGATTTCAGGAAAAAGGACAGCGCGGCAATGAGCGAGAGTTTCTGGTCGGAGCTGCTGGAGCAGTATCGAAAAAACAAACGGCTGGTGCAGCTCCTATACGAAAACGGCGTTTCCCATATTATCAAGGAGCATATTTTTGCCTGCTGCGCACCGGATTCCGCGGCAGATGAAATGGAGGGGTATGCGAGGGCGATGCTGGCCGGAACGCTGTACGGTCTGATCGACGAGTGGATCCGCCGCGGGATGAAAGAACTTCCGCCGGATTTCAGCATCCGCAGCGTCATTGCGAGGTATGCTGCGCAGGGGGCGGAAGGATGAAACAGAAAACGGTAAAGCTGCATCCGCAGCGGGATGTAACACTGTCCATCTGGCTGTCTGACAAAGGGGCCGGAAAGCCATGCTTTCTGATCTGTCCCGGCGGAGCGTATCGAAACTGTGATGAGTCTGAGGGAGCGCCGATCGCAAAAGCCTATAACAAACGCGGCTATACGGCGTTTATTCTTCGATATTCCGTTGGAAAAGACAGCGGCTGGCCGAATCCGCTGGAGGATTTTGAAGCGGCGATGGAATATCTGACGGCACATCAGGAGGAACTGCATATTTGTGCCGACCCCGTGATAGCGGTTGGACTGTCTGCAGGCGGGCATCTGGTCACCGCTGCCGCGTCTTCCGCAAAAAACCGGCCGTATGCTGTGATCTCCTGCTATGGACTTGCGATCCGGAAGACGCTTGCCTATTGCCTGCCGGATGCGCCGGATACCAGCGAACTGGTCAATGAAACCACCTGCCCGGTTTTTCTGGCCTCGTCCCGCAACGACTGGATTGTCCCGATCGAAAATACCACAAAACTGATCGAGGCGTTTGAAAAGCATTTTGTGGATTATGAGGCGCATATTTACGGCTATGGGCTGCACGGCTTCCGCCTTGGCGCAGAAACAGGCGCGAAGGGACCGCTGTTTTGCGCGCGTGTCGGAAATTGGATGGATGACAGTCTGGGCTGGGTCGAGGAACTTACAAGCGGACGCTATGTCTCCATCAGGGACTGCGCGGAGTATCAGGATGCACACGCGGCGGTATTGTCGACGAAAAACTCTTGCCGCAGAATTTTTGCGAACCCAAAGACGGGAGAAATGCTGCAAAAGAAGTTTCCGATACAGTATCTGCTGTATCAGGGCGCAAAAAAGCAGGTGGGCGCTTTTATGGACACGGTGAGCCTCAGAAACCTGTTTCAGCTTGCAAAGGTGTCCGAAAAGACAATTTCAAAAATTGATGAGGCGCTTGGCGCGTTTGAAAATGTGGAGGAATGCAGATGAGAGAAGAACAGATCTCCGAGGTCATGGAGCAGTATGTCCAGAATGAAGAAATTGCCGGAGCGTCGCTGCTGGTGCGGCAGCATGGACAGACGGTTTACCGGAACTGCTGGGGATATGCTGACAAGGCGGCAAAAACGCCGATCCAGGAGAATTCGATTTTCCGCATGATGTCTATGACCAAATGCGTCACGGCTGTCGGTATTTTGCAGCTGATGGAGGCAGGAAAGCTGAATCTTGACGATCCCCTTTCCCTGTTTATTCCGTCGTTTGCGGAGCCGCGCGTTGCAGCTGACGCGCGATACCGATGGCATGACGGCATGAAAATGGGAGAGCTTCTGCAAAAAACGCTGTTTTTCCAGATGGAACGTGTGAAAACGGTTCCGGCAGAGCGGGAGATCACGATCCGCGATCTGCTGTCCCATTCCTCGGGGTTGGAGCAGGGAATGGTCGGCCTGCTTGCCATGCTGAAAGACCGTCAGGAACGAGTCGATCTTGCGGCGCAGGCGGAGCGGTATGCAGGCTATCCGCTGGATTTTCAGCCCGGCTGCGGCACGGGGTATTCACCGCTGGCCGGGTTTGACGTGCTGGCGCGCGTGATCGAGGTCGTTTCCGGTACGGACGCTGTGCAGTATTATAAAGCGAACATCTTCCAGCCGCTTGGGATGCGGGATACGGCGTTTCATCTGAATGAGGAGCAGAAAAAACGGCTGGTACATATTTATTGCCGAAAAAATGGGCGGCTCATGGATGTGACGGGCAGCAAAGAGGATCTGCCGAAGAAATTTCATTTTGGAGAACGCTATATCTGCGGGGCGGGCGGACTGTATGCAGCGCTGGACGACTATGGCGCGTTTGCCGAAATGCTGCAAAACGGCGGCAGCTATCACGGCGTTCAGATACTCAAGCCGGAAACGGTTCAGCTTATGCGCACGGAAGCACCCTTGAAGCACATGGAACCGGAGCCGGGCTTCGTCTGGGGACTGGGTGTAAAAATACGGCAGGATCCTGTTCGCGGCGGCAGCGCCGCCACAAAAGGAACGTATGGATGGAGCGGCGCGTTCGGCACACACTTTTTTGTCAGTCCGGCAGATGAATTAAGCTGTGTTCTGATGCTGAACCGCTCTGATTTGGACGGCGCAGGATCGTATATCAGCAAAAAGGTGGAGGAGCTTGTATTCGGAACGTTTGCCGGAAAAGGAGGATAATCATGAAGCTGACACATCTGCGGGTCAATCATCGGCAGAACCCGCTTGGAATTGACGGAGCGCCGGAGTTTTCGTGGCGGATCGAAAGTGACAGACAGAATATTTTGCAGAAGCGATATCGCATTTGTGTCGCGGAGGGCGGAAATACAGGTTGGGACAGTGGAGAGCGTGAAAGCCGCCTGCAGAGCTTCATCCGCTATGATGGAGAACCGCTGAAGGCCTGCACCGCTTACACATGGCATCTTACCGTTTGGGACAATTCCGGTGAAGCCGCGTGCGCGGACGGTGAGTTTGAAACAGGATTTTCAGTTGCAGAGAATTGGCAGGCAAAGTGGATCGAAAGCACGATCCCGCGTCAGGACATCCCGCTTTTTACCTATGGCGTGGAGAACCCCGCTGTTGTTTTCAGCCGCAGCTTTATATTGCCAGAGCAGGTTTGCAAGGCGCGCCTGTACGCAACGGCTTACGGCTGTTATCGTGTGTCGGTGAACGGGCAGCGGCCGGACGAACGGGAGCTGGCGCCGGAGTTTACACCGTACAATCATAGCTTGAATTACCAGTGCTATGACGTAACAGCGCTTCTGCACAAGGGAGCAAATACACTGGAAATGCTGGTCGGCGACGGCTGGTTCTTCTGCCCGCAAACAGCGGTCAATATGGATACGCCGCACGAAGCCCCAGCTGTCCTGTTCCAGCTTCACTATACACTTGCGGATGGCAGAACCGGGATGCTGGGTTCCGACGGCAGCGAAACGGTGCGGACAAGCCAAATTGTGTTCACGGACCTTTTCATGGGAGAGAAACTGGATCTGACGCGCGAGGAGGGCGCGCCGCGGGCAGTCGCAATCAGGGATTATGGCTACACCCAGCTCCGCGCGCAGCCTGTCGATCCGGTACAGGCTGTCGAGAAGCTTCCGGCCAAGGCGATCCTGCAAACGCCAGAGGGCGATACGCTTGTGGATTTTGGGCAGATCATCTGCGGACGGGCGAGGATCCGGATTGACGCGCCGCGCGGAACGCAGCTGCAGTTTGAATACACCGAGGCTGTGGACAAGGCCGGGAATTACTTTTCCGCGTCCGCCATCCGGCAGTGTGACGTTCTGGTATCTGACGGGATCCCGCGTTTATATGAGGCAGTGTTCACCTTTCATGGATTTCGCTACATCCGCGTGCGTGGAATGAAAGAGGTCAGCAAGGATGATTTTACTGCTGTTTTACTGTCAACGCCAAAGGAAAACGCAGGAAGCTTCTCCTGCTCCGACGCACGGCTGAACAGATTGTATCAGAACATCCGCTACTCACAGAAAAACAACATGCTCTCCATTCCGACCGACTGCCCGACGCGCGAAAAGGCTGGCTGGACGGGCGATATCCTGATCTATGCACCCACGGCGATACGCAACGAGGAAATGACGCCATTTTTGCTCAGCTGGCTGGATGGGCTTGCTGCCGAGCAGCGGGAAAACGGTGTGCTGCCGATCATTTCTCCGCTCACGGCGCTGTACGAAAAGGGGTCTGCACAATTTGCGGCTGCGTTTGGCGATACGGGGCTGCCGGGTGTTGCGGGCTGGAGCGACGCGATCGTATGGGTTCCATATACGCTTTACCGGGCAACGGGGAATCTCGATGTGCTCCGGCGGTATTTTGAGCCGATGAAGCGCTGGTGTGACTATATCGTTCACACCGCAAACACACGCCGGGGAAGCGAACTGCCGGAAAAGACAGACCGCTGGCTTTGGAATACGGGCTTTCACTTCGGTGAATGGCTGATCCCCGGTCAGCCGTCGGAGGGGTTGGAGGTCTGCAAGGAAAGCGCGGGCTATATCGCGCCCTTCTTTGGCTATTGGACGCTGCGCTTGTTTGCGGAAATCTGTTTTCTATTGAACCGTGCGGAATATTCTGAATATTCTGATTATGCTGAGCACATGAAGCAGGCAATCGTGGATGGACTTTTAACGCCGGGGCATCTGCCGAAGCATTTGATGGGGGCATACGTACTGGCCTTTGCATTCGGGCTTGTGCCTGAGGCACTGTATCCGCAGTTTACCGCGCAGCTCAGAACGCTGCTGGATGATGCGGATGATTGCGTCGGCACGGGGTTTCTCGCAACGCCGTTTCTGCTGGATGTTGCGGAAGCCCTCTACGGAGCGGAGGCGGCGCTGCGCATCCTGATGCAGACGAAGCAGCCGTCGTGGTTATTTGAGGTGGAGCAGGGTGCGACTGCGATATGGGAAAACTGGTTTGCGTTCAGCGAACAGGGCGAACCGCAGAAATGCAGCTTCGATCACTATGCGTTCGGCTGCGTAGACGATTGGATCTGCAGAAGACTCTGCGGCATTGATGCGGCGAAACCTGGCTTTTCGGAATTACGCATTGCACCGCTGGACGATGTACCATTCGACTGGGTACGCACATTTGTGTGTGAGGCCGGAGAAATCGCAGTCAGAAAAGATGGCGCATCGCTTCAGGTCAGGATACCGCCCAACACAACGGCAGAGGTTTTGTGGAATGGCATTGCGCGCAAAATCGGAAGCGGCGCGTACACGTTTCATTGAAAGGTGCAGAGCATGAGAAAGGGAAACAGTACGGAAGCTGTGCTGCAATATGCGCAGAACGCGCAGCTGGAATCGGTTTGCGTTTCGGATTCCTATCTGGACGCCTATATCCAGAGCTTTGAGCAGCGCTTTACGCAGGTGCAGTTTCTGCGGCAGGAGTCCGGCTTTTTACACAATTCCTTTGAGTGGGGCTACCTGATCTACGAGAGCGTTAAGAAAAACGACAAGCAGGAGCTTACGCGGCTTTTGAACGGCGAAAAGAGCTTTCGTTATGGCGTGCTGTCAAAGGAAAAGCTCCGCTCGGCAAAGGATCTCGTCATCTGCCTGATTTCGGCGATCATCCAGTTCGCGATGCTGGATCGCATCGTAGAAGCGGAGCTTGCGTTTACGGCCGCTGATGTCTGCATCCAGCTGATCGAGGAAGCTGAAACGGTCAACGATGTTGTCTGCCATGCACACGCGAGTCTGTATAAGCTCAGCGATTTTATTGAGGAATATCGCCAGCGGAACTACCATCCGATCGTCCGGCAGGCAAAGGACTATATCCACCGGCATGCACATGAACCGATCCGCACGGAACAGCTTGCGCAGACGCTGGGTATCAGCCGCGAGTATCTTTCCCGCACGTTCAAGGCTGTTGAAGGCATCAGCCTGCGTGCGTATATCCGCGATACCAAAATCAAAACAGCGGAAAAGCTGCTGCGTCATTCAGACCGCAGTATTCTTGATATCAGCCGTTATCTCGGATTTTCTTCGCAGAGTCACTTCACAGAATCCTTCAAAGCGGAAACAGGGATGACGCCGCAGGAATACCGGCGCACGTTCCGAGAAGCGTAATTGTGCAGTATAAAAGCCACATCCGGCATGGATGTGGCTTTTACTATATGCACAAAAAGAAGACGCTGTTTTGCGGCAAAATTGACGAAAATGAGATAACATCACAAACGTGGTAAATACATCACAAGTGTGATAGGAAGTGAAGCGGCGTTCCCGATAAAATAACAGAAAATAAAGGAGGTTGGGAAAATGGCAACACAACTGAAAGATATCCAGTCTATTGAAGCGATCCTATCAGAGATGACCCTGGAAGAAAAGGCTGAAATGATTCAGGGCAGCTCACCGTTCCGCTCGGCGGCTATGCCGAAATACGGAATTCCGCCCATTTACATGATTGATACCTGCACAGGACTCAATCTGCGTGAATATCTGGGCGAGGCGATCTATCAGCAGCTTTCGGCGGAGGCGGAAAAAAACGGAACGCCGCTTGACCGCGAGAAGAACGGCTATATGGGTGGCCTTCTTCTTGCACTTGCAGAGCTGAAAAAGCGGATGGCTGCGCAGGCGGCATCTGGCGCTCCAAAGCAGAAGCGTGAGGACGGCTGCTATCCGCCGGCCATTGCGCTTGGCTGCACGTGGAACCCTGAAATCGCGGAATTGTGCGGAAAAACGGTTGCACGGGAGATCGGAAGCCATGGCATCGACATGATCCTCGGTCCGTGCATCAACATTCACCGCGATCCGCTTGCAGGGCGCCTGTCGGAGAGCTATTCCGAGGATCCGAAGCTGCTCGGCGAGATCGCCGCCGGTATGGTGCGCGGCATTCAATCGACCGGTTTGCTTGCTGATGTGAAGCACTTCGCAGCCAACAGCCAGGAGAAGGACCGTTTGGGTGTCAACGAGCGCGTGTCTGAACGTGCGCTGCGCGAGATCTATTTTCCTGCGTTCCATGCCTGCCTGAAAGCGGGCGCAAAGACGGTCATGTCTGCCTATAACAAACTGAACGGCGTGCCGTGCGCGATGAATGATTGGCTGCTGACAAAGGTTCTGCGCGAGGAATGGGGCTTTGACGGCTTTGTCGTATCCGACTGGGGCGCTTCCTATGACGTTCCCTCCGCCGTTGCTGCCGGTACCGATCTGACGATGCCGGGGCCGCTCGGCATCTGGAATATCGTGGACGCCGTAAATTCTGGTCGGCTTCCGGAGGAAAAACTGGATACGGCGATCCGGAACATTCTGCGCGTCACGCTGGGATCGACGGCATTTACGGGGAAATACCCGGAGTTCCATATTCAGGAGGCTTATGAAGCGGCGGAGATGGCCGCAAGGGAAAGCGTCGTGCTGCTGAAAAACGACGGCGTGCTGCCGCTTGATAAAACGGCGGACGTTGTCTTCTGCGGCAAGCGCAGTAAGGACTTTGTCCTGATCCCGGTGAGTGTTGCCGCTTCTACTGATCTGGGCACAAATCCGTATGACAGGGCATGTGAACTGTCAGGTACAGAACATGTTCGATATGAGGTTGCCGGGAAAGAAACAAAATACTGGATCGTCACGGTCGGTGCAGACGCCTGTGAGGGCGCCGACCGGCTGACAATGGACATGGATGAGGACGACCGGCTGGAACTGGAACGCGCATTAAAAGAAGCGGAAGCGGCTGGCGGCAAGCTCATCCTGATTGTGAACGCGACAGGTCCAGTCAATCTTTCTGCGTATGAATCGCGTGTCAGCGCGATCGTCTGCCCGTTCTTTGCAGGTATGATGAGCGGAAAGGTTACGGCGGATATTCTGTTCGGCCTGGTCAACCCGTCCGGCCATCTGCCGCTGACATGGGCCCGCCATTATTATGACTGCCCGAGCTACAAGAACTACGGCGGCGAAAACAAGGAAGTCTGGCACGGAGAAGGGATCTATGTCGGCTACCGCTGGTATGACGCGCGGCACATTCGGCCCTTGTACCCATTCGGACACGGCCTGAGCTATACCAGCTTTGCGCTGTCTGATCTGTGCGTGCCCGAAAGTGTCCGCATCGACGACGAACCGCTTGCCGTGCAGGTGAACGTCAAAAATACCGGAGCCATGGCAGGCAGCGAGGTCGTACAGCTCTATGTGCATGACGGGGCGTGCTGCTATGACCGTCCGGAAAAGGAACTGAAGGCGTTCTGCAAGGTGTATTTGCAGCCCGGAGAAGAAAAAACGGTTACGCTGACACTGAAAAAGGAGGACTTTGCCGGTTGGTATGCAGACTTCGGCGAATGGATCGTTCAGCCGGGACGTTTTGAGCTGCTGCTCGGCATCTCCGCAGAGGATATCCGGCTGACAGCGTCCGTGCGTGTGCGCTGCCGCGACCCGTTCGGACTTTCCGGCCGCACTGCCATTGGCGCGCTTGTGAAAGACCGCCAGGCGCTGGAGATCGTGAACCGCATCATGGAGGACGACATGGAAACGCTTGCGGCCGTTGCGCTGGCCTATGCGCCGGATAAGACGCTGCATGAGCTCTGGAATGCGACAAACATCCACGGAGCGCTGCTCCGAAAGGGCTGGGATGAAGAGGAGATCGCGCGGCGGTATGCGGCAATCATGGAGGAATTTGAAGAATTACAGGCCCGGAAAATCTGAGCCTAAGAAAAAGAAGGAGGAAACACATGAAAACGAAAGAACGTCCCTTTGGCGTGACCAGCGGCGGTGAAAAGCTGGCGTACGCCCTCGGAGATCTTGGTTCCAACTTCGTCTGGACCTTTATCTCCTCGTTCCTGACGCTGTATTACACGGACAGCGTGCTGATGTCAGCAGGCCTGATTGGAACGATCATGCTCATCTGCCGGATCTTTGACGGCGTGAGCGATATTCTGATGGGTATGCTGCTGGAAAAGACGCGCACAAAAATGGGCAAAGCCCGGCCGTGGTTCGGGGGCAGCATCATTCCGCTGGTCGGCATTCAGCTTCTGGTATTCAACGTGCCGGGAACGCTGTCCAACGGTGCAAAGCTCGGCTGGATCATTGTGAGCTATTTCCTGCTGACGGTCGTGGCTTATACAGTCAACAACCTCAGCTATCATGCCATGCTCTCCCGCATCAGTCTGACGGGCGAGGACCGCAACAAGGTCAGCTCGCTGCGCGGCGTGTTCGCGTTCCTTGCGGGTCTGATCCTTGCGATCCTGACGCCAAAGCTGCTGGCTGGATTCGGCGGAGAAAAGGTGCAGTCCGCATGGACGACCACCGCGCTGGTGTACAGCCTGCTCTGTCTTGTCTTTGAGACCATCTGTTTCTTTGGCTGCAAGGAGAAAATCTCCTGCTATGACGAAAAAACGGAAGTAAAAAAGGAAACGCCTGATCTGAAGGCCGGCATCCGGATGCTGCTGCACAGCAAGTATTTCTATCTGTCCGTTCTGGTGTTCATTGTGACCTACATTCTCAACGGCATGACGCTTGCAACATCCGTTTATTATGCCCGCGACGTGCTGGGCAGCGCCGATCTGTATTCGATCATTGCGTTGGTCGACGTCTTTGCAGTTGTCATTGGTATTTCGATTTCACCGAAGCTGTTCAAAAAGCATGGCAAGCGCACTGTTATGCTGGCAGGCTCCTGCATCGCGATTGCAGGCTGTGTGCTCGGCCTGATCGGAAGCCGCAATGCGATTCTGGTCTTTGTGGCGACAGCGCTCAATGGTCTCGGCCTCGCACCGTATGTTTCCGGTCTGTTTACCTTCGCGCCAGATATCATCGAGTATTTTGAGCGCAAAAGCGGCGCGCGATATGAGGGCCTTGTCACAGCAGTCAATTCCGTTGGCATCAAGATTGGCACCGGCCTCGCATCTGCTTTCATTGGCTGGGGCCTCGCTGCCGGCCACTACGAAGGCGCACTGACGGTGCAGCCTGCATCGGCAATTACAGCAGAGGTCATTCTGCGCTTTGCCGTTCCCATCGTGATGAGCCTGATCAGCATCGTCTGCATGTTGTTCTGGGATATGGACAAGCAGCTTGCAAAGAAAGATTGATTATTCCAATTCGAGGGGCCGCAGCATGCGGCCCCTCAGTTGCTGCCGTAAAATGGGTTTCCATTGTACGGCAGTATTTCTTAATCTGCGCATGACAAAATATGTATTTTGGCAAACTGAGAGGAGAATGCAAATGCACCAAAGCAGCCACAATGTTTTATGTCGCTATTTTGTCGCATATTTTTCACCAATTTGCTCTGTTCTGGCTCTTGTAATGTCGCGCTGCTCTGTGATAATCTTATCATAGAAAATTTACGAAAACAGATGTTTCGCGTGCTGGTGCGCAGAAACATCTGTTTTTGCTTTCCAGTTTGATTTTGCGCGGATGGGAGGAACGCTATGGAGCCCACATACAAAAGCTACGTTCTGGAACTCCTTGAGAATTCTTCACATCGGCTGCGGCAAATTGAACTCATGCGATATGAGCTTCAGCATATACCGCAGGTTTCTGATTTGGAAATGATTGAAGCGATGTCCTTGCCGTCCTTGACAAGCAGCGAAAAAGCAGCTAACTCAAAAGCTGTTCCGGACGTTGCGCTTTCCTATAAGAAAACGGCTGAGCGGATGAATGCTGAGGCGCTGGGCGAACTTGCGTCTGCCTATGTGAATCTCTGGCGGGAGCATGACCGACTCCAGCATTATATTGGATTACTGGATGAGCGCCAGGGCAGAGTACTCCAGCTATACTACTTTGAGTCGTATGTGTGGACAGACGTTGCAAAGGCTATGCACATGACTGTACGGACAGCACAGAGGATCCGGCAGCAGGCAGTGGATGAGTTGGCAAGACTGTACGCATTTGCCGATTCCTTTTTCCAACTATAGATTTTAACATAAATAAAGATATTAGGAAAGGAAGGGCAGAATGAAAACTCAGGATCTGTTTGCGGATTATCCGGATTTGGTGAATGTGAAGCAATTTCAGACAATGATGGGCGGTATCAGCGTAAAAGCGGTCTATCAATGTCTGCACGATGGTGAAGTGGAGTTTTTCAAAATTGGCCGAGGGTTTCTGATTCCAAAAGCAAGCGTGATTGCGTTCGTCAGGCGAAGAACGAATTCTAAAGATGTTTGACGCTCAAATAAAACATTGTGCTCAGTTTATGGGAGTGGTAAAATAAAGCCAGTCATTGGCAGAAATTTTACCGCTACCGAAAGGAGAGTTTATGATGGTAGCAGGGCATCTGCAAATCAAGAATGAGAAATACTATATGGTTCTCGAACTCAGAAACGAGCAAGGAGAACGCAAGACGAAGTGGATCGGAACCGGATTGACAGTAAAGGGCAACAAACGCCGGGCGGAAGCCATGCTGGAGGAAACACGAACGAAATATCTCTCGCCGGTTGTGAACGATAAATCCCAAATGCCGTTTGCAGAGTATATGGGCTATTGGCTGGAAATTGTAAGACCCAATCTGGAGGAAAACACTTACGCCGGATATAAAAGCAATATCGACAAAAGAATTGCGCCGTTTTTCAAACAAAGCGGTGTTACGCTCGGCGAAATAAAAGCTGTTCAGATTCAGGAATTCTATACATACTGCCAGACGGTTTTGCGTGTCAGCAATAATACCGTGATCCATTACCACGCGAATTTGACGAGCGCATTCAAATATGCGCTGAAAATGGATTTCGTTCGTGTAAATCCTATGAATAGGGTCAAGAAGCCAAAGCCGATACAGCACAACGCGAATTTCTATAGCGCAGAAGAAGCGGAGAAACTGATTGCAGCAGTGCACGGGGATACGATTGAATTCCCGGTCATGATGGCTGCATATTATGGACTCCGGCGGAGTGAAATCGCCGGTCTTCGTTGGAGGGCTATTGATTTCAAAAGCAACCGGATAACGATCGAGCATACTGTGACGCAGGCGATCGTAGACGGAGAGCGGAAAATCATTGCAAAGGATCGGGCAAAGAATAAATCCAGCTGCAGAAGTCTTCCTTTAATGCCGCAATTCAAAAAGATATTGCTTCAGATGAAAAAGCAGCAGGAGACCAACAGAAAACTCTGCGGAAACTGCTATCACGAAAGTGAGTATGTATATGTCAATCATCTTGGCATCCCATATACGCCGGACTTTATAACAGATCATTTTCGTAAGTACCTGAAGAAAGCCGGATTCCGAAAGATCACTTTCCACGAACTTCGTCATAGCTGCGCCAGCATGCTGCTGAAGCAGGGCGTTGGAATGAAAGATATTCAGGCGTGGCTCGGTCACAGCACATATAACACGACAGCGAATCTCTACGCACACCTTGATTCTGAATCCAAGGTCAGCGTAGGCACAGTTATGGAAAATCTGCTCGATCTCTCATCGGCACTCGAAAGTGCGTAAAAGCCATCGCGAAGCGACACGGCTATTGCTCGGATGTGCTTCAAAAAGCAAAATCGTAACCCAGCGTTAGCGGTTACGATTTTGAAAGGAGGAGCGACGGAGAAGCCGAATTGCAAACCAACGAAGTGTTTGCAATTCGGAAACGAAGAAAGACCTTTGCTGTCGAGATGGACGCGCTTGCGCGGTCATCTGACACCCAAAGGTCATTTCTGAGTGGTGCCGCTGACGGGACTCGAACCCGTACAGAAGTAAAATTCTGGCAGATTTTAAGTCTGCTTTGTCTACCGATTCCAACACAGCGGCATATGAAAACTGTAAATTCCAGACAGGAGAGAACTCAGGAGAGAACTGAGCTATTGATTCGGGAAATGAAAACTGAAAAACGCTTGATTTTACTGGAGACTTAAGGTTCGGCGGGCAAATAGACCCACCGGATTTTAAGTCCCTTGTGTCTGCCATTCCACCACACCGGCAGGTGGGAATATTTTAGCACTGAATGGCGGGCGCGTCAAGGATAGAAATCGGGGCTGGGGCGGAAGAATGGGCGGAAGTCCGGTTTTTGGGACAGTATGACGTTCGGGCGGATAGAAAATTTCGCCGATTCTTTGTATGTTCTGCCATATTGCAAAAATGGAACAAATGTTTTAATATACAAATACTGCCTCATACATCAGCTGCCGGAAGAACGGAACGGAATTTTAGGAGTGGATGCAGAATGACGAAACACCGAGCAGACAGACAGGACGCATGGGAAACGGCGGACGAGCGGATCGTCCGGCTGTTTGCGGCGCTGAGCCGGGAGGAAAAACAGCAGTTTCTTACTTTTTTTGAAAACGCTCTAAAAACGCGATCATGGCCTGCTTCAGATCATCGTCAGCATGGGAAAGAAGCTCCCTGAGCTGTGCGTCGAGCGGGTCCTCCTCACCGGCCGGTGCGCCGGTGGGGAGCATTTTTTTATCCGTCGCGCCGGTGAGGTAGGCGGGCGTTGTGCCAAGGGCGGCGGCGACGATCTGGAGCTGGTCGGCGCTGGGCTCGGATTTGCCGGCCTTCCAGTCCTGGCAGACGGTCGGCGTACGGCCGATGCGGCGGGCGATGGACGCCTTGGTCACGCCCGTCTCGCGGATCAGCGCTTCGAATCTGCTATAAATAAACAAAACAGACACCTCGCATTTGTGCAAAATAGAGAATCAAATAAAAATGCGACATACCTCCCTTGACAATCGCATATAAATGCGATACACTCAGGGGGCAGGTGCGGAGAGCGCTGCGGGCCGGAAGCAAACAGGCTCGTGGGCCAGGGAATCAGAGGGAACGGCGCCGCAGCCGGAGATTCATGCAGATTTATTGTATCCGGCGCGGCGCGTTTTGTCAACTGCGTATCGCATAAAAATATGATTTCGGGAGGTGTGGGAGGATGATGCGCGGCTGTGTCTGCCGGTGGTGCGGCGAGGCCGTTACGGAGGCGGACGAGCGGTATGAGGCGATGGACGGCACGGCGGTGCACGCGGAATGCATGGAGGCGCTTTTGCTGGAGACGGTGGGGGTGGAGGCACTGGCGGAGCGCATGGGGTATGAACACAGACGGGAGGTGGAGATGGATGCAGAACGGAGAGAAGGGCTTTGAGCCGGCATGGTGCCCGTTTTACCGGGAGGACAGCGGCAGGAGCATTTACTGCGAGGGAATCACGGACGAGAGCTTTCTGCGGCTGACGTTCGCTTCGGGGCGGGCGAAGCGGCAGCAGATGGAGATCTTCTGCCGGACGAAAAACTGCGAGAAATGCGAGCTTTATACGGCCATCAACGCGAGGTATGCGGATGACTGAGGAAAAGGCCGGAAAGGCACGCCGGGATCCCATTGAAAAGGCGTCCGGGAATCTGGAAAAGGCGCTGGAGACGATCTCGAAGCGGTTGCTGGAGCAGATCAAGGACGGCGAAACGCCGAGCAGGGAGCTGGGCGAGCTGGCAAAGGTGATGAAGCAGGCGGTCGAGATCCGGCAGGAACTGCAGGAGGAGCACGGCGGGCAGGAGACGGGCGTGCGCGTGGTATTTGAGCGGGAAGCGGAGGAATTTTCGGAATGACGGAGCTGCGGATCGGCGCGCCGAATGAGAAGCAGAGGCGGTTTTTACTGGACCGGCACCGGCACATCGCCTATGGCGGGGCCAGAGGCGGCGGGAAGAGCTGGGCTGTGCGCACAAAGGCGAAGCTGCTGGCGCTGCGGTATGCGGGGATCAAGCTTTTGATCGTGCGCAGGACGCTGCGGGAGCTGCAGAACAACCATATCGACCCGCTGCGGCAGGAGCTGGCGGGGATCGCGAAATATAAGGCGGCGGACAAGCGGTTCGAATTTCCAAACGGGTCGACGATCACGTTCGGCTACTGCGCGTGCGACGGCGATATGGGGCAGTATCAGGGCGCGGAATACGACGTGGTGTTTCTCGACGAGGCCGGGCAGCTGCAAAAGGCGTGGATCGACGCGATCAATGCCTGCGTGCGCGGGACAAACGGGCTGCCGAAGCGGACGTACTACACGCTGAACCCCGGCGGGCCGGGGCACGGATATTTTAAACGGCTGTTCATCGACCGCCGGTTCGAGACGGGCGAGGAGCCGGAAAATTACAGCTTTGTGCAGGCGCTGGTGACGGACAACCGGGCGCTGATGCGGCAGCAGCCGGAGTATTTGAAGCAGCTGGAAACGCTGCCGCCGAAGCTGCGCGAGGCGTGGCTGTATGGGTCGTGGGACGTGTATGAGGGGCAGTTTTTTGAGGACTTCCGCGACGTGCCGGAGCATTATGAGGACCGGAAGTGGACGCACGTGATCGAGCCGTTTGCGCCGGACAGGGGGTGGACGGTCTGCCGGAGCTATGACTTCGGGTATGGAAAGCCGTTTTCCTGTGCGTGGTGGGCGGTCGATTACGACGGCGTGATCTACCGCATTCTGGAGCTTTACGGATGCACGCGGATGCCGAACGAGGGCGTCAAGTGGACGCCGGACCGGCAGTTTGCCGAGATCAGGCGGATTGAGACGGAGCATCCGTGGCTCAAGGGCCGGGAGATCACGGGCGTGGCGGACCCGGCGATCTGGGACGCCTCGCGCGGGGAAAGCGTGGCGCAGACGGCGGCGCGGTACGGCGTGTATTTTACGCCGGGCGACAACGAGCGCATCGCGGGCTGGATGCAGTGCCATTACCGGCTGCAGTTCGATGAGAACGGGTACCCGCGTATGTATGTATTCAAAAACTGCAAAGCATTTATCCGGACGGTGCCGCTGATGCTGTATTCACAGACGCGGCCGGAGGATCTGGACACGGCGATGGAGGATCATGTGTGCGACGAATGGCGGTATTTCTGTATGTCGCGGCCGGTGAAGCCGATGATGCAGGCGCAGACGGCGGCGGTCTGGTCAGACCCGCTGAACCAACTGAAATAAGGAGGAAGCAATGGAGGTACGGACAACAGGCGTTCCCGTCATTGGGGCGCGGGAGCTGCGGCGGGCGGCGGATATTCTGCGCCGCTACAAGCAGGGCAAGCAGAATCTGGAACGGCGCATCATCGCTGACGAGGACTGGTGGAAGCTGCGGCAGTGGCGGCAGTTTTCGGATAAGGGAAACCCGAATGACGACCGGCCCGCGTCCGGGTGGCTGTTCAACGTCATCATGGGCAAGCACGCGGATGCGGTCGCGGCCTATCCGGGGCCGGTCATCCGACCGCGCGAGCCGGACGACCGGCAGGAGGCGCAGATGCTCTCGTCGATCATCCCGTGCATTCTGGAGCAGAACGACTTTGAGGAGGTCTATTCCGACACGTGCTGGCAGAAGATGAAGCAGGGCACGGGCGTGTGGGGCGTGTACTGGGATCAGGAGAAGCTCGGCGGACTGGGGGATATCTCCATCCGGCCCGTGAATGTGCTGAATCTGTTCTGGGAGCCGGGCGTGACGGATATCCAGAGGTCGCAGAATGTGTTTTATCTGGAGCTGGAGGACAACGAGACGCTGCTGGCGGCGTATCCGCAGCTGGCGGGGAAGCTCGGCGGGAGCAGCGCGGTGCTTTCGCGGTACCGGACGGACGATGCGGCCGATCTTTCGGAGAAGACGCTGGTGGTGGACTGGTATTACAAGAAGCGTGTGGGCGGCAGGACGGTGCTGCACTACTGCAAGTATGTGGGCGAAACGGTCCTGTACGCGACGGAGAACGACACGTTCATGCCGTCGGTCACGCGGGAGGCGCGGGACCCGGAGACGGGCGAGACGGTTCTGGTGCAGACGCCGGTGCGTGCGCCCGCGTGTGAGCAGGGGCTGTATGACGACGGAGAGTATCCGTTCATCTTTGACCGGCTGTTTCCCATCGAGGGCTCGATTTGCGGGTACGGCTATATTGACATCGGCAAGGGCGCGCAGGAGCAGATCGACCGGATGGATCAGGCCATCGTGAAGAACACGATCATGGCGGCGACACCGAGGTGGTTCCGCCGCTCGGACGGGTCGGTCAACGAGCAGGAGTATGCGGACTGGACAAAGCCGTTTGTGCACGTGGACGGGAATCTGGGGCAGGATTCTCTGCAGCAGGTGCAGGTCAATATGCTGCCGGGCATCTGCGTGCAGGTGCTGAACAACAAGATCGAGGAACTCAAATGGACGACGGGCAACACGGACGTGACGAACGGACAGGTTTCGTCCGGCGTGACGGCGGCCTCGGCCATTGCGGCTTTGCAGGAGGCGTCCGGGCGCAGCTCACGCGCGTCGACGCAGTCGGCGTACCGGGCCTATGCGCGGCTCATCCGCATGGTGATCGAGCGCATCCGGCAGTTTTATGATCTGCCGCGCAGGTTCCGCATTGCGGGTCTGAGCGGGGCGGAGGAATTTGTGTCCTACTGCAATGCGCGGCTGAAGGCGCAGAGCATGGGGCCGGAGGCGCTCATGCGGACGCCGGTGTTCGATGTGACGGTCACGGCACAGAAGCACACGGCGTATACGAAGCTGGCGCAGAATGAGCTGGCGCTGCAGTTTTTCCAGCTGGGCGTTTTCCGGCCGGAGATGGAGCAGCAGGCGCTGGCGTGCCTCGACATGATGGATTTTGACGGCAAGCAGCAGATCTTGCAGAAGCTCCGTTCGGGTGCGGATGCGGCGGCGTGGCAGCGGATGGCGCTGACGCTGGCGGGACGGTATGAGCCGGAGCTGTACGAGCGGCTGGCAGGACAGCCCTCGCCGGAGGCTCCGGGGACGGTTCGGACGGCGAAAAAGCAGGACGCGGAACCGGCCAGAGTGCAGCAGGCGCGAAAACGCGCCGGAGAGGCGGCGCAGCCGGGATGATCGAGGTATGGCTGGACAGAACGGCGCTGACGGTGCGCGGCCACGCGGGTTTTTCGCGGTACGGCAGCGATATCGTCTGCGCGGCGGCGTCGATGCTGGCGTTTGCGCTGGCGGAGGCGGTGCAGGCGGCGGGGCTGAAAACGCCGCCGGTGATCGAATCGGGCTGCGGACGCTTCCGGCTGGAGGCGTTCGCGGACGGACGGGAGCAGGCGCGGCTGGACGGGATGTTTGAGACGGTTCGCGCAGGATACCGGCTGCTCTCAGCGCGGTATCCGGACTATGTGCGGGTTTTGGGTGAACGTGACCCTGAAAATATGATGCAGAGACCCGAGCGTCGCCCGCTTGAAGGGCAGAAGGAGGAAAAGGATGAAAAACTTTGATTGGCTGCAGGCATTTGCGATGGAGCAGCAGGAGCAGCCGGAGCCGGGCGTATCGGCGGACGCCGCGCCGCAGGATGAGCAGGAGCGCGCAGAGGCGTTCCGGGCGCTCATCCAGGGACCGTATAAGAAGGACTATGACAGGCAGGTGCAGATGATCGTGCGCGAACGGCTGAAAAACTGCGCGAGAAGCGAGCAGGTGCTGAAGTCTCTGGGGCCGGCACTGGAAAAGACCTTCGGCGTAGATGCGGCACAGCTCACGCCGGAACAGGCGGAGCGGCTGGCCGCGTGCGCACCGGAGGGGAAAGTCCCCGTGACAAAAGAGCAGCGCGAAGAGGCGATGCGGCAGGGGTATGAGGCGCTTCGGGAGCAGTTTGCGGCGGTGCGCGAGGCGTATCCGGGCGCACAGCTGCATGAGGAGCTGGAAAGCCCCGTGTTCATGCGCCTTGTCATGTGCGGCGTGGATGCCAGAAGCGCTTACGAGCTGACACATTTACGGGAGCTTCGTGCAGGCGCGATGGCATACGGCGCAAGACGCGCACGCGAGGAGCTGACGGCGGCCATGCAGGCGGGTTACCTCCGCCCGCGCGAGAGCGGCATGGCCCCGGCAGCGGGCGGCGCATTTGCCGAGAGTCCGGAGAACTGGTCCAGACAGACGAGGGAGGAACTGAAGGCGCGGGCCAGACGGGGCGAGACCGTCCGGCTCTGAGAAAAGGAGAGATTTTAATGAATCTGAAGCAGGAACTGAATTTGCAGCTGTTTGCCGACGCGGGTACGCTGGTGAACGCCAGCGGCAATTACGTGAACGCGTATTCCGGTGAGACGAGCGCGTTCCCGGATGGCGGCGGTATGACGGCATCAATGAAGACGTTTTACGATACGGAGCTGCTGGAAAACGCGCGTCCGGAGCTCATCCACACGCAGTTTGCACGCAAGCAGGCGCTGCCTGCCGGACGCGGCAAGACCGTGGAATGGCGTAAGTGGAACACGCTTGAGGACGCGGGCGCGCTGACCGAGGGTGTCATTCCGACGGGCCAGAAGTTCGGCCAGAGCGCTGTGACGCAGGCCATCACGCAGTACGGCACGTATGTGTCCGTGTCCGACCAGCTGGAGCTGCACGCCATTGACGACGTGATTCTGGGTGCGGCGGAGGAGCTGGGCGCGTCCGCCGGTACGACGCAGGATAAGCTGGTGCGCAATGTCGCCGCAGCGGGCACAAATGTGCAGTACTGCGACAAGGTCGGCACGAACGGCGCACATACCGCCGTGACCAGCCGCGCAGGTCTGGACACCACCGCGAAGCTGACACCGGACGAGGTCAACAAGGCCGTGACGCTGCTCAAAAAGCTCAAGGCCCCGAAGATCGACGGCAAGTACATTGCCATCATCCACCCGTCCGTGGCATACGATCTGCGCTCGTCCGAGGCATGGATCGAGGCGCACAAGTATGCGGGCCTGACGGAGCTGTTTACCGGCGAGATCGGCGAGCTGCATGGCGTGCGCTTCATCGAGACGACCGAGGCCAAGATCTTTAACGGCGAGGGCTGCCCGGTCAAGACGGAGGCGGACGAATCCAAGGGTACGCCTGCGGTGTATTACAGCGTCTATGCAACGCTGTTCCTCGGCAAGGACGCCTACGGCATGATCGACCCCGAGGGCGGTAATCTGGAGATGATCATCAAGGATAAGGGCCAGGTCGGCGGGCCGCTCAACCAGTTCTCGACGCTGGGCTATAAATTCTCCAGCGCGGCAAAGATCCTGTATCAGGATCGCATGGTGCGCGTGGAGAGCTGCGGCGCGTATTCCGCAGAAGACGAAGCAAACTGAGAAAGCAAGATGGAGACCGGCGCAAGCCGGTCTCCGGAAAAGACGGGACAGAAAAGGAGAATTGCTATGGAAAACGCATTTGCAGTCATGAAGACCATCACGCTGCCGCGCGCGGGCGGCACGGAACAGCAGTCTGAGTTCGTCTGCGTCAACGGACGCACGTTTCAGGTGCCGCGCGGCAAGGCGGTCGAGGTGCCGGAGCCGGTGTATGAGGTGCTGGAAAACGCAAGACGGCAGCTGGAGGCGGCACGGAAGCTCGAGGATGAGCTGGCCGGCGGCTGAGGTCTGCGGACAGAAGAAAGGAGGCGGGGCGCATGACCATCCGCGAGGTGCTTGAGACGGTCGACCGGCTCAAGCCCAACCAGTATGGGAGCGCGGACAAGCTGCGCTGGCTGTCGGAGCTGGACGGAGCGGTGTACCGCGAGATCCTGACGCAGCATGAGACGCAGACGGCGGCGTTCGCGGGCTATACGCCGGAGGCGGATCTGGACGGGACGGTGCTTCTGATCGAGTGGCCGTATGACGAAATTTACCGGTGGTATCTGGAGATGAAGATCGACGACGCCAACGGGGAGATGACGAAGTACAACAATTCCGCCGCCAAGTACAATATGTACTATCAGGCGTACCAGAACGCGTACAACCGGGCGCATCTGCCGAAGAGCGAAGCGGCGTATATCAAGCTGTAGGGGGGATAGCGGGATGTTTTATCCAAAGCTGACGGAGCAGCGGCAGCAGACGCTGACGACCGAGGCGTTTCTCGGCTATGACCACGATCTGAAGCTTTCTGACGGGGAATTCTACGACATGGAGAATCTGACGTCGGACTGCTATCCGCTGCTTGCGCCGAGAGTGCGGCGGGGGACGGTGCAGGCGCTTTCAGGGGTGCAGGCGATCTGCGCGCGGGACAGGCTGTGCTGGGTGCAGAATCAGGTTTTGCATATCAACGGCGCGTCCATGGAGGCGTATATGCCGTCGGTGAACATCAAGGCGGGAGAAAAGCAGCTCGTGTCCATGGGCGCGTATCTGTGTATCTTCCCAGACGGAATTTACTTCAACACGGAGGATTATTCCGACAACGGGTACATGGGGCATGAGAATACGGTCGACGCGGCGGAAACGCCGATCAGTGTGTCGCTGTGTCTTGCGGACGGGCAGGCGCTGACACTGAGCTTCTCGCAGGCGGCGCAGCCGGAAAGCCCGTCGAACGGGCAGTATTGGCTGGACACGTCGGGGAGTCTGCACACCATCAAGCAGTGGGCCGAGGCCTCGGGGCAGTGGGTGTCCGTGCCGACGGTGTATGTGAAGCTGGCGGCGAACGGCATCGGCAAGGGCTTCAAACAGTATGACGGCATTGAGATCTCCGGGCTTTCCGGGAACGAGCAGCTCAAAAAGCTGAACGGCAGCCAGATTTTATACGGCGCAGACGAGAGTTCTATCGTCATCGTGGGGCTGATCGACCAGGCGGCGGAGGTCACGAGCGGGACGGTGAAGACGGCCCGGCGCGTGCCGGATATGGACTTTATCACCGAATGCGGCAACCGGCTCTGGGGCTGCAAGTACGGTGTGGCGGACGGGAAGACGGTGAACGAGCTTTACTGCTGCAAGCTGGGCGATTTTAAAAACTGGGCGTGCTACCAGGGGGTGGCGACGGATTCGTGGCGGGCCAGCTGCGGCACGGACGGAAAGTGGACGGGCGCGGCGACGCTGGCAGACAGTCCGGTGTTTTTCAAGGAGGACTGCTTCCACCGGGTCTATCCGTCGGCGGCGGGCGCGCATCAGGTCGTGGTGCAGAAGTGTGCGGGTGTGCAGAACGGGTCAAGCAAGAGCCTCGTGGTGGTGAACGACCGGCTGTATTACAAGTCGCGCATGGGCGTGTGCGTGTACGACGGGAGCCTGCCGCAGGAGATCGGCGGCTGCTTCGGCACGGTGCTGTATGCCAACGCGGCCGCGGGCGGTGTGCGCGGGAAATACTTCATCAGCATGGAGGATGCGGCGCACAGCTGGTCGCTGTTCGTCTACGACACGCGCAAGGGTCTGTGGCACCGGGAGGACAGCACGCACGCAAGCGAGTTTGCGCGGGTCGGCGACGAGCTGTATTTCCTTGAAAATGGAACGCTCAGGACCGTTTACGGCACAGCCGGGACGAAGGACGGGCCGGTCGGGTGGATGGCGGAGACGGGGATCATGACGTATGGCCTTGTCGGAAAGAAATACGTCTCGCGCATCAATCTGCGGATGCAGCTGCCGAAGGGGTCGAGCGTCGATTTCTGGGTTCAGTATGATTCGGACGGCGTGTGGCGGCACTGCGGGCACATCGAGGGCCGGGGACTGCGTACCTTCCTGCTGCCGGTCCGGCCCGCACGGTGCGACCATCTGAAATTCCGGCTGACGGGAAAGGGTGAGCTGAAGCTGTTCAGTCTGGCGCGGGTGCTGGAAGGCGGAAGCGATGTATAACGCGTTCTGTAGGGGCCGATGCCCACATCGGCCCGGCAGAATGCACGTCCGAAACGAAAAACGCTGCGGCGAAATTGAAGGTTCCCAGTGGGCCGGTGTGGGCATCGGCCCCTACAACGTACGGAAGGAGGTGCAGAGGATATGGGAAGTTTAACGCTTGCATACCCGTCCATTACGGGCAGGACGACGCAGGAGCAGCTGGAGAGCATGCGGCGGTATCTGTGCAGCGTGACGGAGCAGCTGAACCTTGCCGACTGGTCGGCGAAGGCGACGCTGACGGAGATCTCGCAGGCCATCGACGCGGACAGCCTGCCGGAGGCGGAGAAGAAGACAACGCTTTCGGGATACGCGGCTTTAAAGTCCCTCATCATCAAGACGGCGGATTTTGCGGCGGCGAATTCGGAGGTCTGGTCGGCGAAGCTTGCGGGGAATTATGTCGCGGCGTCGGACTTCGGGACGTATCTGGAAAAGACGCAGCTGACGATCGAGGGCAATTCCGTCGGGATCAAACAGCTGTATGATTACACGGCGGGCGTGAACAACGCGTTTTCCGTGAATGCGCAGCAGTATATCAAGACGGGGCTGCTGTATTACAACGACGTGACGCCGGTGTACGGTGTGGGCGTGGGCAATATCGAGACGACCGTAACAGACGGCGGCGGAAGGATCGTCGACCGGACGAAAAACGAACTGCTGACCGTGACGCCGAAACGCATTTCCTTCTGGCAGGAGGGGATGGAGGTTGCGTATCTGTCGGAGAAGAAGCTGCATTTCCCGTCCGGAACACTGGAGGCGTACAACGCGAAGCTGACCGGGACGATCACGGCGGCGGCAGGCTCGGCCTTTGGGCCGTGGACGATCTCGGACGGGAGCATCTACCGCGTGGAAAACGTGTTCGGCAGCAGCGCGGGTATGTATTTCGGGACGGGCGGCCTCTCCGTATCAGACCGGTTTCAGGTGGACGCGAACGGATATCTGACGTGCTCCGGCGCGACGATCTCCGGCGCGATCAGGGCGACGAGCCTGAATGTGACGGGCGCAACCATCACGGGGCTTACGGTCGATGCGGCGAGTGTGACGGGCAATCTGTCCGCGTCGCGCATCAACGGCGGCATTCTGGATTTCAACAATTTTTCGGTCGATCACCTGTCGGCAAACGACATTACGACGGGGCTTTTATCGGCGGATTATATCAAGCTGGGCGGCGATATGGCGGTATATGATTCGCTGAGCAGCGGCACGGTCGGCGGGTGGCTCGGCTATACGACGGGCGCTTACGGCGGCGCGGGGATCCATATGCAAAGTGGGCTTGGCGAGGTCGTGGCGACGGCAAGCGGCGCGAAGCTCTGCTATGGTGGCAATACGCTCTCCGTCACGGAGGGCGGCGCGCAGACGAACTGCCGAATGGCGGTAGGCGGCGATCTGGTCGTGAGCGGCAGTGCGGCGCCGTCTGTTGACGGCGCGGGATCGCTCGGGTTTTCCGATTACCGGTGGTCGGTCGTGTACGCGCAGACGGGCACGATCACTACATCTGATCGGGAGAAGAAGACGGACATTTCGTATGCGCTGGAACGCTATGACGCGCTGTTTGAGAAGCTGCGTCCGGCAAGCTACCGGCTGAAAAGCGGCACGTCCGGCAGGACGCACACGGGGCTTGTCGCGCAGGATGTGGAGCAGGCGCTGCGGGAGTGCGGATTGACGGGAAAGGAACTCGCGGCCTTTGTGAAAACGCCGAGGGAAGACGGCGGCGCAGACTACGGCCTGCGCTATGAGGAGCTGATCGCCCTGTGCATCCGGCAGGTCCAGATGCTGCGGGAAAAAGTGAGAAAATTGGAGGAAACGGCATGAGTAAGCTTTCGAATGCGATCGGCGCGCTGCGTATGGGGCTGGTGGAGGCGATCAACGCCTCCGAGCTCCCGCCGTGCGTCGTCGGAATGGTGCTCGATCAGGTGCGCGAGCAGGTGCGGCTGCTCGAGGCGCGGGAGGACGCGGAAACAGAGGAGAAAAAGGAGGAGGACAATGGCGCTTTACAGAGTGCAGGGTAACGGAAAGGCTCCGGCAGGGCTGCAGGCGGGCGACGAGGTCGTGACGGGCGGCGGCACGTACCGCATTCTCGGCGTAAACGCAGACGGCAGCTACCGCAGCTCGCTCAGCAACAAGTATCAGACGATCTATAACTATCGCGGCAGCTACGGAACGGCTCCGGCCGGTCAGACGGACACAGCGCAGGTCAGAACGCCCAGTTATACGCCGTCCGGCGCGGCAAGCGAGGCGAAGGCGGCGCTGGACCGGGTGCTGTCGGAGAAGCCCGGCAGCTATACGTCCCGGTGGGACAGCGAGCTGGACGCGCTTTATGATCAGATCGCGAACCGGAAGGCGTTTTCCTACGATCTGGGGGCAGACCCGATGTACCGGCAGTACCGGGAGCAGTACCAGAGCGCGGGACGGCTGGCGATGGAAAACACGATGGGCGCGGCGGCGTCTCTCACGGGCGGCTACGGCTCAAGCTACAGCCAGCAGGCGGGGCAGCAGGCGTACAACGCGTATCTGCAGAAGCTCAACGAGGTCGTGCCGGAGCTCTACGCGCAGGCGCGCAGTCAGTATGACCGCGAGGGCTCGGCGCTTTCCGAGCGCTATGCGCTCATCAGCAGCCGTGAAAAGAGCGACTATGACCGCTACCGCGACCAGGTGTCGGATTATTACGCGGCACTGTCCGACGCGCGCAGCGCGTATCAGAGCGAGGCGCAGCGCAGCGAGAATCTGGCGCTGCAGTACGCGAAGCTGGCGAACGACAATTACTGGAACGAGCTGAACTATCGCTCCGACCGGGAGGATGCGGCGAACGCGCAGTACTGGAAGCAGCTCGCCTATGCGGACAAGCAGGCTGCGGCGGCAGAAAAGGCGGCGCAGGCCCGGCAGAAGGCGGCGCAGGCGGGCACGGCGAAGGACAAGCAGACAAAGCGCTCGTCTTCCCTTGCCAGAGGCAGAGGCGAAAAGCGCGGCAGAACGGCGCCCGGCACGGCGCGCCGCGATGAGATCAACTGAAAAGGCCGGAAGGAGGAGAACAGATGACAAAGCTTCCGGGCGCAAGGCCAAGCCCGCGCATTGCGGGCGGCGTGCTGCGCTGGTACGCGGGCGATACGTTTTCCGTGACGCTGGCGCTGGAGCTGCGCGATCAGGACGGCGATCCGGTCACGGTCGGCGCGTCCGACAGTCTGACGGTCAGCTTTTTTGACGCGTCGCACGCGCCGGTGCATACGTTTCAGTTTGACCGCGTGACAGGCGGGCAGGCAACGCTGACGTTTGACGATACGGTCAGCGCAAAATTTCCGAAGGGTGCGTATTTCTATGACATTTTGTATACGCACGGCGACAAAACAACGCTTGCGCGGGACAACCGCGCGGCGGCAGAGTGAGGTGCGGATATGCGGGTAGAGATTCCGAATACGATCACAGCAACCATTGGCGGACTGATCTCCAGAGGCGTGAAGGCGGTTGAGGTCACGGACGGGGGACGGCTCGTCTTCACGCTGACGGACGGCAGCACCGTCGATGTTGGAAGCGTCGTGGGGCCGCAGGGCGAGAAGGGCAGCACCGGCGCGCAGGGCCCGAAGGGCGATACCGGCGCGCAAGGCCCAAAAGGCGAGACGGGTGCACAGGGGCCAAAAGGCGAAACAGGCGCGCAAGGGCCAAAGGGTGAAACAGGCGCGCAGGGTGAGAAGGGCGACACCGGCGCACAGGGTCCGAAGGGCGGCACCGGCGCACAGGGCCCAAAGGGCGACCCCGGCGAACGCGGCCCGAAGGGGGAAACCGGCGCACAGGGTCCGAGGGGCGAGACTGGCGCGGGCTTTCTCGTGAAGGGGTATTATGAGACGGCCTCCGCGCTGGAAGCGTCCGTGCAGGCGCCGATGGCGGGCGACGCTTACGGCGTCGGTACGTCGGAGCCGTATGACATTTATATTTTCGACGGCGTAACAGAGAGCTGGATCAACAACGGGCCGCTTCAGGGCGCAAGGGGCGAAAAGGGAGACAAGGGCGACCCCGGCGCGGACGGTGCGCCCGGAAAGGACGGCGCACAGGGCCCGGCGGGCGCGGACGGTACGCCGGGGCAGGATGGCACAACGTTCACGCCGTCTGTTTCTGCAGCCGGTGTTCTCAGCTGGACGAACGACGGCGGGAAGCAGAACCCGGCCAGCGTCAGCATCAGAGGCCCGGCGGGGACACCCGGGCAGGATGGGGCTGCCGGGCCGGCAGGTGCGGACGGTGCGCCGGGACAGGACGGCACGACCTTTACGCCCCATGTTTCCGCAGCCGGTGTTCTCAGCTGGACGAACGACGGCGGAAAACAGAACCCGGCCAGCGTCAGCATCAAAGGCCCGGCGGGCGCAGCAGGCAAAGACCCGGAGCCGTTTTATGTGACCTGCACGCTGTCGGGGCAGGATGTGTACGACGAGGATGCTACGCATGATAAGTCATTCGCTGAGATCCTTGCCGCCCATCAGGCAGGGCGGCCATGCCGTGCAATTTTGACGCTGGCCGGGAGCACTGGTGATGATACCGTGCTGCTTCCGCTGGCAGAGCTGAATGCGGACGCTTCGGACGGGTATGCAAAATTTGCGCTGACAGAAATGACGCAGGGCGATACGCCGGAAGAGCTGAGGGTCTGCTATGTGTGGATCCATTCGACGGACGCTGCGGAGGGCTTCTGGGGAACCAGATATACGCTGTCCGGCGATGAGACTTTCCTGCCGGATGTGACGGCCTCCGACAACGGAAAGTTCCTGCGGGTGTCCAATGGCGCATGGGCGGCGGCGACGATCACGAACGCGAATGGAGGCAGCTTCTGATGGCGGATTTTTTGACATTTGACACCGACCTCACGGCGGTCGCGAACGCGATCAGAGCCAAGGGAGGCACATCCGCGCAGCTGATCTATCCGTCTGGCTTCGTGTCGGCGATTCAGGCGATCCAGACCGGCATTACGCCGAAGTTGGTCGTCACAACGACACCAGGGGCTGCGATCACAGCGACGCCTGCAGAAGGTTTCAAGGTGGTAAAGGGAACCGCCGGTGCTGACGGAATGTGTACGCTGGAGTTGCCAAAGGCGGGCACATGGCACGTGACGGCAATGGCAAACAGTGTAAGTAACAGCCAGAACATCGTAATTGGAACACAGAATATGCTTCTGCCGCTATATCACGATACCTTTGCCAACAATACATGGGAAGAGATTATTACAGTGTGCAGGACCGGGATCGCCCCGGACAGCTGGGCTGTGGGCGACAGCAAGACCATGAACATCGGCGGGACGGCCTATCAGGTCGATATCATCGGCAAGAATCATGACGAGTATGCGGACGGCTCCGGCACGGCTCCGCTGACATTCCAGCTGCATGATTGTTACAGCGAAGCAAAGCAGATGTACAGCACCAACCTGAGCGGTCTCGGCTGGAAGAACACCGATATGCGCCTGACCTATCTGCCTGCGATTCTGGCGCTGATGCCGGCGGAGGTGAAGAACGGCATCCACGCGGTAAACAAGAAGACATCTGAGGGGGGCAACAGCACGACGATTGAGACAGTATCGGACACGCTGTTCCTGCTCAGCGAGGTGGAGATTTTCGGGACTGCAAGTTCTTCCGTAGCCGGGGAAGGAAGCCAGTACGACTATTACAAGGCAGGCAACCCGAAGATCAAGAAGAGAGAAGGCGTTGACGAGTTCTGGTGGGAACGGTCGTCAGCCAGCGGCGGTATGTTTTGCAGAGTCAGAGCAAACGGCCAGGCGGGCGCGTCCAATGCCTCAAACAGCCTCGGCGTAAGCTTTGCGTTCTGCTTCTGAAGGGAGGAAGCGTATGGAATATCTGAAGGTAAACGGAACGGAGTACTCTGCGCACTTCTGCGGAAAGCAGATCGACCGCGACTGGGATGGCCGCGCGTCGAAAACCGTCACGCTTGCCATGCCGTATGCACAGGCTGTGCAGCTGTTTGTGGATGGGCTGCGCTGGGGCATCGTCCGGCGTGAGGCCGACGCAGATGACGCGGCGCAGGAGCAGGACTGCTCCGGCTACTGCGTCGCAGGCCCGATCACAGACAACCGGGACGGGACGCTCAGTATTAAAATGGGCAGCTATACGCAGCTGGAGCAGGCGCTGCGGGAGCTGGAGGAGGCGCTGGCATGACGAGACTGGAACGGGAATCGCTTGCACGGATCAGGGAGCGTCTGGCGATCTTCGACCCCGGCGCGGCGGAGAAGCTGGCGGCCCTGCTGCCGGTGCTCAGGCGCTTCGCACAGAGCTATGCGGCGCTCGGGCCGGCAGCGAAAAAGACCATCGAGGCGCTGCTGCCGGAGCTGGCGGCGCTGCTGGAGGCGGCGGAAGGAGCGATGCAATGAGTGCGGAGCAGACGGGCGCATTCTTCGCGCTTGTAAGCGTGTGCAGCGGGCTTGGTTCCGTGCTGAGTCTGCTGCTGCTTCTGGCAAAGCCGGTGCGCGAGCGGCTGTTCGGCCTCAGCGCGATCCGGGAAGGGCAGCGCTGTATGCTGCGCGCGGATATGCTGGCGGCATATTATAAGCATAGGGAAGAAAAAACCATCCGGCAGTATGAATATGAGAATTTTCTCTATGAATACAAGGCGTATAAGGCGCTGCGCGGCAATTCGTTCATCGAGCGCATTGCCCGCGAGGTCGCCGAATGGGAGATCGTGACATAGACACAGGTATAGGAAAGGAGCTTTGGAGGTATGGAACAGTTTTTGAAGCGCATCGAAAATCTGCTGACGGTCAAGTCAATCGTGACGCTGGCGCTGACGGCGGTGTTCGCCTGTCAGGCGGTCAGGGGCGAGGTCAGCCAGGACTTTATGATGATCTATACGACGGTCATCGCGTTTTATTTCGGGACGCAGGCGCAGAAGCTGCAGAGCGGCGCGGAGACACGGCATGACGACGGCGCATCCGAGTAATTACACGAAGGGCCGCAGCGCACCCATCGAGTTTCTTGTGCTGCACTACACGGCCGGGCGCAACGACTCCGCCGCGGCGGGACTCAAATATTTTGAGTCCCCGCGCGGGGCCTCGGCCCACTATTTTGTCGACCGGAACGGCTGGCTGCAGTCGGTCAGCGACGAGGATACGGCATGGTCGGTCGGCACGGCGGGCGTTTATACGCAGAAGCACCCGCGCTGCCGCAACGGCAACTCGATCTCCATCGAGATGTGCTGCCGGTATGACGCGGGGCGCTACTGGCTGGAGGACGCGGTCGTGGCGAACGCGGCGCTGCTGACAAGAAGGCTGATGCGCAAGTACGGCATTCCGATCGAAAACGTGCTGCGGCATTATGACGTGGTCAGCAAGCGGTGCCCCGCAATGTGGGTGGACGACGAGAACGCGTGGCACGCGTTCAAACGGCAGGTCATGGAGGTGATGGAGATGACGAAGGAGGAGCTGCTTTCTCTGAAGGGAACGGGCGACCATCCGTCCGACTGGGCGCTGCAGGCGGCACAGTGGGCCAAGGAGAACGGCATTTTTACCGGCGACAGCGCGGGCAACTTCGGCTGGCAGCAGCCGGTCACGCGCGAGGCCGTGGCGAAGCTGCTGTACGAATACGATCAGGCACGTAACGTTGACAGCGGCGCGGCGGACATGGTAAAATAAGCGGGAAGAAGGAACACGCGGAAAGGGGGGAGGCGGATGCTGGAGATTCTGCTGATCAGTGCGGGCGCGGTATTGGAGACGCTGTTCATCATGCGCTCTTATAAGCGGCGCGATGCGTCGTCTGTCGTACTCAAGACCATGGCGTCGGTGGTGTTCGTGCTGCTGGGGCTGCTGGAGCTGCGGCGGATGGGGCCGAGTTTGTACGGATGGTATGTCGTGGCGGGACTGACGCTCGGGATGCTGGGCGATCTGCTTCTGGCGCTGCGGTTTTTGTCGGAAAAGCTGCACCGGCTGTTCTTCGCTGCTGGCTCCGTGTCGTTTTTTCTGGGCCATATCGTGTATATTCTCGCGATCCTGGCGCTCTGCCCGGCGGCGTGGCTGTACGCGATCCCCATCGCGGTGGTGGCGCTGGGCGCGGCCTGCTTCTACGCATACGCCAAGGAGGTGCGCGCGGGCAAAATTACGCCGCTCGGCGTGCTTTATATCGGCGGCGTTTTGTTCATGACGGCCTGCGCGGCGACAGGCGCGTTTATCGAGTCCAACCGGGCGCTGTTCCTGTTCTTTGTCGGCGGCATCTGCTTCTCGACGAGCGATAATATGCTGGTCGTGCTCTCCTTCGGCAAAAACGACAGCCCCTACCGCAACGCGGTTCTGCACGTGCTGTACTATATGGCGCAGATCTTTATCGCGCTGACGATCAAGTTTGTGTAAAGCAGCGCATTCGAAGCAAGCAACGGGGCTGTTTCGCGGCAGCCCCGTTGACAGTCCGCCATGCCTGCGTATAATAAGCAAAGCATATTGCATGATGCACATCACGCAATATGCTTGACAGAAAAATAAAAACGTCAGACGCAGTGCGATCCGATCAGGCCGGTTTGCGCTGCGTCTGTTGTTTTCGGGCCGGAAGCGATTGCAGAAAGGTCTTGCCGCGCGTGCTGGCTGGGAAATCAGGTGCAGGGACCATGCAGATACGAAAAATATGTCTGACTGCAGCAGTGACTGCGATCATTCTGTCCGCTGCTGCGGCGATCTGCCGCAGCTCCGCGTAACGCTCCCGGTCATATTGGTCCTTCCCATATTGCAGCCCGGCCTGCGCGATATCGTCCGTGTGGGAAAAGGCGGTGATGAGCGGCTGCATAACGCCGAAGGACAGCACAATGACCGACAGGAACGTCTCAGCAGACAGCGTGCCGCGCATGGAGAGCAGGCACCCGACCGGCAGAATGCCGAGCAGCGTCGACGGCAGGATCGTCATGCCCGCGCCGGTGCGTGATGTCAGGGACTATTGTGAATCTATGGGCGAGGATCTGGATGATTTCGAGTCCGATGTGGGCGCGAATTACAAGCTGCGCTATGAGGTGCAGGAAATCGATACGGCTTCCGAGCGCAAAATGAGCACCCTGACTCTGCTGCAGAGCGGCTGCTTTTTGACAGACTGACAAAAAATCGATGCAGAAAGGCGGGTTTTTGGGGCGAATCTGCCATTGACATTTGCTGGCCCGCTGTATATAATGACCCCAGAAATCAGGGAAGGAGCCGACACGCGATGAAAAAGCTGTTTACCACCGCTATGATGATGCCCATGTGCATGCGCTGCATGTGCATGTTTTCGCGTACTCAAAAATCGGCTCGCTTTGTTTCATAAATTTCCATATTGGCAGTCAAACCGCCAATGCCGGAGCTGAGAAACGATGTGAGTTTCCCGGCTCTTTTTATTTGTCTCAGAAAACCTATTAAAACACTGTGGAAGGGGATTTCCCATGATCGAGCTGAAACACCTCGGCAAAATCTATTCCTCGGCCTCCGGCAGCGTGGAAGCGCTGAAGGATGTGAACCTGACCATCGCGGACGGCGAGATCTTCGGTATCATCGGCCTGTCCGGCGCGGGCAAATCGACGCTGGTGCGCTGCATCAACCTGCTCGAACGTCCGACCTCCGGCGAGGTCTGGGTCGACGGGCAGAACCTGACGGCGCTCAGCGAGAAGGCGCTTTTGCAGGTACGCCGGCAGATCGGCATGATCTTCCAGAGCTTCAACCTGCTTGAGCAGCGGTCGGTCCTGCGCAACGTCTGCTTCCCGCTTGAAATTTCCGGCACGCCGAAGGCGGAGGCAAAGAAGCGCGCGGAGGAGCTGCTGAAGGTCGTGGGCCTTGCCGACAAGGCCGCAAGCTTCCCCTCGCAGCTGTCCGGCGGACAGAAGCAGCGCGTGGCCATCGCCCGTGCGCTGGCGACCAATCCCCGGTACCTGCTGTGCGACGAGGCGACCAGCGCACTCGACCCCAACACGACGCGCTCCATTCTGGAGCTGCTGCGCGAGATCAACAAGACGCTCGGCGTGACGATCATTGTCATCACGCACGAGATGAAGGTCATCGACCAGATCTGCGACCGCGTGGCCGTCATCGATAAAAGCTGCATCGCCGAGGAGGGCCGCGTGGCGGACGTGTTCACGAACCCGAAGTCCGATATTGCGCGCGAGCTTGTGCTCCCACAGGAGCGGCCGGTGCTCGATCCCACGACCGGCGGGCGGAAGCTCCGCCTGATCTTCAACGGCGAGGATACGCAGAAGCCTGTCATTTCCGAAATGATCCTGGCCTGCCGCGTGCCGGTGAACGTGCTGTTCGCCGATACGAAATCCGTCGAGGGCGCGGCCTACGGCCATATGATCCTCGAGCTGCCGAACGACGAGCACGACGCGGAAAAGGTCGTCAGCTGGCTGAAAAACAGCGGACTGACGTGGAAGGAGGAGCGGTAAATGGCTACCGAATATTTCGTAAAGCTCTGGGATAACAACATTATCCAGCTGGGCATCTGGCAGACGGTCTACATGACCGCGCTCACCACGATCTTCGCGTATCTCATCGGCCTGCCGCTGGGCGTCATTCTCTGGGCGACGGACAAGGACGGCCTGCACCCCAATAAGGGCGTCAACACCGTGCTCGGCTTTATCGTGAACTTCTTCCGCTCCATCCCGGCAGTCATTCTCATGGTTGCCATGATCCCGGCGGCGAAGCTGCTGCTCGGCACCTCGACCGGCAACGGCGCGGTCATCGTCACATTGATCATCGCCGCCGCGCCGTATGTGGCGCGCATGGTCGAGTCCTCTTTGAAGGAGGTTCCCACAGGCGTGATCGAGGCCGCACAGGCCATGGGCTGCACGAATTTTCAGATCATCTGGCACGTGCTGCTGCCGGAGGCAAAGCCGTCGCTCATCTCCGGATGCGTCATTTCGACTGTCACCATTCTCAGCTACACGGCGCTGGCCGCGACGCTGGGCGGCACGGGTCTTGGACAGATCGCCATCATCCACGGCCACCAGAGAAGCCAGAAGCTCGTCGTCTGGGTCTGCGTGCTGCTGATTGTCGTGATCGTCCAGCTCATCCAGATCGTGGGCACCACTGTCGTTCGGAAGACCGATAAGCGCGCCCGCTGAAAGGAGCGTCCCATGAGACTGATTTTTGAGCGGCTGCTCCGCATCAACTGGCGATGCGGCCGAATGTGACCGAAGCCGTCCGCACGTCAGAAACAAACCGATTTTAAATTATATAAAGGAGATTTTATCATGAAAAAGGTACTTGCAATCGTCCTTTCCGCTCTGCTGCTCGTCGCCGCGCTTGTCGGCTGCGCTTCCAAGAGCGAACCCGCTTCCAACGACAACAATGCTTCCGCCGATACCGCCGCTTCCACCGACGGCAAGCTCGAAACGCTGAAGGTCGGCGCTTCCTCCACCCCGCACGCTGAAATTCTCGAACAGGTCAAGGACACGCTGGCTGCCGAGGGCTATGACCTCCAGATCGTGATCTATGACGACTATGTGCTGCCGAACCAGTCTCTGGCTGACGGCTCGCTCGACGCAAACTACTTCCAGCACACCCCGTATCTGAACAGCTTCAACGCCTCCAACGGTACCGATCTCGTCTCCGCAGCCAAGATCCACTATGAGCCGTTCGGCCTGTACGGCAACGGTGTCGCCTCTGTTGCGGACATTGCCGCCGACGCAACTATCCTGATCCCCGCCGACGACTCCAACGAGACGCGTGCTCTGCTCCTGCTGGCGCAGGAAGGCCTCATTGAGCTGCCCGCCGATGCTTCCGCCGAAAAGGGCGTGACCACGCTGGATATCGTCGACGCGAAGGGCCATGACGTGCAGCCGCTGCAGGCCGATACCGTCCCCGCACAGCTGGCGAACTCCAACCCTGGCACCGTGGCCGTCATCAACGGCAACTATGCGCTGCAGGCAGGCCTCCACGCCGCTGACGCGCTCGCGATCGAAGATGCCTCCGGCGACGCGGCCCAGACCTATGCCAACATCATTGCCTGCCGCGCAGGCGAAGAAAACAGCGCCAAGATCCAGGCACTTGTCAAGGCGCTCCAGTCCGACGCTGTGAAGGAATACATCGAAAAGACCTACAACGGCGCTGTTGTTGCGATCTTCTGATCCTAACGCATTTCCGCCCGGCTCCGATTTGGAGCCGGGCGGTTTCTTGTTTTGGGGCAGCGGTATCAACGGCCCTTGGAACAGGCGCAGCAAAGGTTGGCTCTATTCCAGCGCCTCGTACAGCGGGCGCAGCTCTTCGAGCTTGGTGAGACTGCAGGAGGCGTTCCATGCCATGAAGCCGCCGGTAAGCCCCTCTTCCCGCAGCGCGCGGATCTCGTCGCCGATCTCCTGCACGCCGTATTCGTTATAGGGCGGCTGGATGGCGTTATAGGCCTGAATCCAGGTGCGGTCGACTGCGGGCGTAGGCGTTTCGGCCTGCCGCTTGGCGGCGGATTCGGCCCAGTCGAGCAGCGTCTCATACGGATGCTCCCACGGGCGGTAGGCCCCGTTGCGGGCAAAATGGTCAGGATACGGCATGCCGGAAATCACGTCAACAACATTGCTGATCGCGGGCCAATACTGGCCGTAGGCCGTGACATAGTTGCCGCTCGTCTCACCAAAGACATCCGCGCCGACGTAGACGCCGTATTCGTGCAGAATATCCGTGGCATACATCAAAAAGCGCTGGATGGCCTGCGCCTTTGTCTCGCCGTACTCGTTGCGGAAGTCGATATCGCCGGAGGCCTCATATTGGTCGGTGTTGTCCGGGAAACGGACATAGTCGAACTGGATCTCGTCGAAGCCCATGGTCTGCACCGCGTCGATGGCCAGCGCGACCTTGTATTCCCATACGTAGCGGCAGAAGGAGCTGGGCCAGTAGCTGGCCGCGACATACAGCGGGTCGCCGGAGCCGTCAGCGATGGCGTATTCGGGATGATCCTGGCAGAAGAAGGAGTCATTGAAGGTTGTCAGACGGCCGATCACATAGAATCCTGCGTCCTTGATTTTCTGAATGACTGCCTGATAATCTGCGACGGAGTTTTGGGCGTACTGATACGCCGTGGGGGAATATTCCTCGTACACAGGCGAATCGTAGCCGATGGACGTGCCATCCATGATGTTGACGACGAAGGCGTTGATCTTCGTCGATTTTGCGTATTCGATGTACTTGTCGATATCTTTTAAAATTGCCGGGTCGCAGGTAAGATAAATTGCGTAGCACGGGTTCGGCATTTTGTTGTCTTCAAAGCTTGCCTTCGTGCGTGGGAAATAATCAAGGCTTTCCGCGTCGCCGCCGCCCCACTTATCACCGCGTCCGGCGTGGATGGCGTAGACGCCGAAGCGGTCATAGACGTCGTTGGCCTCCTCCTGCACGGTTGAGACGTACTGGCCGCTGATGTAGCCTGTCTGGCCCTGATAGGAGACCTGATACAGATCGACGACGCCGTCGGTCGTGCCCTCGTAGCTCAGAACCTGCAGCTCCGTTCCCTTTTCGACCAGCGTGCCGAGCTCGAGCGTGTTTTTGTCCAGACGGAGGTTCTGCGGCGTGCGGACATAGACGACCTTCTCTGCGATCACGGCGGAGGGGTCCTGCGTCAGGTTTTCCTCGGAGACATAGCCGCAGTCCAGCGTGGAGAAATAGGTCAGATAGTACCGGACGCCGTCGCGCTCGACAGAGCGGTCGGTCGAATACGTGATCTGCATCCCGCGCGCGACCGTTCCGGCCTCGGAAAGCTCCTCGGTATAATACGGGACCTGCGTCGTGATGGCGCAGATAAAGCCCGACTCATAGCGCGGCGTCTCGTCCTGCGTCGTCTCCGGCGCAGGCGCTTCCTTGGGCGCGGCCCCGGCGATCACGCAGACGAACAGGATCAGCGCGATCATAATCAGGACCGTGATCATCACGCCCCAGGTGTGCTCGCGCAAAAACCGCTTCAGCTGCGCCAGCCTCTTTGCGCGCAGCTTCTGCTTTGCCGTGGCGGGCATTCGCTTTGTTCTGCGTAGTTTCATATACACTCCCAAGCGTCCGCGCAGCGGCGGGCGCTGTTTATCAAGATAAGGGCATTATACTACATTTTGATCAGGATTTCTACCTTTTTTGGAATATCGTCCCTGATCCAGCCTGAATTTTCCCGCTTATTTTGCGTTTTTCCTCCACTTTGCGAAAAATCTCTTTTTTCTTCGACACGCATATGATAGGATAAGAGGCAAGATATCCTGTTCAAAGTGAGGCCATATTTATGCTTGGGGTTCTTGTCAACGCGCTTGCCATTCTCGCCGGAGGCTCGGTCGGGCTGCTGGCAAAGAAGGGCATCCCGGAAAAAATCACAAACGCGATCATGACCGCGATCGCGCTCTGCGTGATCTATATCGGCGTCAGCGGGATGCTGAAGGGCGAAAATACGCTCGTGCTGATCGTGTCAATGGTGCTCGGCACCGCCGTGGGGACGCTTCTGGATCTCGACGGGCGCATTGAGCGCCTCGGCGGCAGGATCGAGCGCCGCTTCCAGCGCGGCGGGAAGCGGACCCCCATCGCCGAGGGCTTTGTGACGGCGTCGCTCCTGTTTTGCGTGGGCGCGATGGCGATCCTCGGCAGCTTCAACGCCGGTCTGAAGCAGGACTATGAGCTGCTGTTCACAAAATCCCTGCTCGACGGCATTTCGTCTTGTATGCTGTCCGTCTCGCTGGGGCTGGGCGTGCTGTTTTCCTCCGTGCCCGTGTTCGTGTATCAGGGGTTGCTTGCCCTTCTGGCGCACGTGATCGCGCCGCTGCTGTCCGACGCGGCCATCGCGGAGATCACGTGCTGCGGCTCGGTGATGATCCTTGCCATCGGCCTTAATATGCTGCACCTCACGAAGATCAAGACCGCCGACCTCCTGCCAGCCGTGCTGTTCGCGCCGGTACTCACATGGGCGTTCTCCTTCCTGCCGCTGTGACTCCGCAGCGGTCTGGTTCAGAAGCAACTGGCAGCAAAAACCGCACGCACCCAAGCCGGACGCGCCTGGCTGCTGCTTCTCTTAAATGAGCTCCCGGCCATACCGGCGGTTCCCACGGTTTCCCTTGCAAACACTGGATTTTGTGGTATGATAAGAAAAAATAACATTGATGAGGTTTTTCTATGATCACCATTTCCAACCTTGCCATGCAGTTTGGCGGCTCTGTGCTGTTCAAGCAGGTCGATCTGCAGTTTACGCCCGGCAGCTGCTACGGCATTATCGGCGCCAACGGCGCGGGCAAATCGACGTTTTTGAAGCTCCTGTCCGGCGAGCTGGAGCCGACATCCGGCGAAATTTTCATCAAGCCCGGCGCGCGGATGTCCGTTCTGAAGCAGGATCAGAACCAGTATGACGCGTATACCATTCTCGACACCGTCATCATGGGCAACCAGCACCTGTACGACGTGATGAAGGAGAAGGACGCGCTTTATGAAAAGCCGGATTTCTCCGAGGAGGACGGGATGCGTGCGAGCGAGCTTGAGGCGGAGTTTGCCGACATGGACGGCTGGGAGGCCGAGTCCGACGCGTCAAAGCTTTTGCAGGGCCTCGGCATCCCGGTGGAGCTGCACTATGATCTCATGGCCAACACCGACCCGCGTCTGAAGGTCAAGGTGCTGCTTGCGCAGGCGCTGTTCGGCAAGCCCGATATCGTCATGCTCGACGAGCCGACGAACAACCTTGATATCGAGGCCATCAACTGGCTCGAGGATTTTATTCTGGATTACGAGGACACCGGCCTTGTCATCGTCGTCAGCCACGACCGTCATTTCCTCAACACCGTCTGCACGCATATCGTTGATATTGACTACGGCAAGATCAAGATGTATGTCGGCAACTATGATTTCTGGTACGAATCCTCCCAGCTCATCCAGCAGCTCATCCGCAACAAGAATAAGCGTGCCGAGGAAAAAATCGCAGAGCTGCAGACCTTCATCGCCCGCTTCGCGGCCAACAAGGCCAAGAGCAAGCAGGCGACCTCCCGCCGCAGGCTGCTCGACAAGATGACCGTCGAGGAAATGCCCGCGTCCTCGCGCCGGTACCCGTTCGTGGGCTTTGAGCGCGAACGCGAGGTCGGCAAGGACATCCTGTTCGTGACGGATGTGTCCAAGACCATCGACGGCGTGAAGCTTCTGGATAAAGTCTCGTTCATTGTCAATAAGAATGATAAGATCGCCTTTGTCGGCGAAAACGAGCTGGCGCAGACGACGCTCTTTAAAATTCTCATGGGCGAGCTGGAGCCGGACGAGGGCAGCGTCAAATGGGGCCAGACCGTCACGACCAGCTATCTGCCGAAGGACAACACCGCCTATTTTGAGGGCTGCTCCGACTCGCTTGTCGACTGGATCCGGCAGTATTCGGCGAAAAAGGACGACGTGTACCTGCGCGGCTTCTTGGGCCGGATGCTGTTCTCCGGCGAAGAGGTCTTCAAGCCCGTGAATGTGCTGTCCGGCGGCGAAAAGGTCCGGTGTATGCTCTCGCGCATGATGCTCTCGGGCGCGAACGTGCTGCTGCTCGACCAGCCGACGAACCATCTGGACATGGAGGCCATTCAGGCCGTCAACAAGGGCCTGTGCGCCTTCCCCGGCAACATTCTCCTTGCCTCGCACGACCATGAGCTTTTGCAGACCACCTGTAACCGCGTCATCGAGTTCCAGCCCGACGGCACCATTATTGACCGCCTCTGCTCCTACGACGACTATGTCGCGTGGAAGCTGGCGAAGGAAGCATAATAAAAGAGGTTTTTATGGACATTCCGTATCAGGAGATCAACAGCAAAACCATCGACCGCTGGGTCGAGGAAGGCTGGGAATGGGGGAAGCCTGTTTCCCACGAGGAATATGAAAAGGCAAAGGCCGGTACGTGGGACGTCAAGCTGACGCCGGTCAAATTCGTCCCGCACAGCTGGCTCGGCGAGCTGAAAGGCAAGCGCGTGCTGGGGCTGGCCTCCGGCGGCGGGCAGCAGATGCCCATTTTCGCCGCGCTGGGGGCGCAGTGCACGGTACTGGACTATTCGCAGCGGCAGCTGGATTCCGAGAAACTGGTCGCGGAGCGGGAGGGCTATGACATAACCATCGTCCGCGCCGACATGACCAAGCGCCTGCCGTTTGACGAAAACAGCTTCGATCTGATCTTCCATCCCGTCTCCAACTGCTACGTCTACGCAGTGCTGCCCATCTGGCGCGAATGCGCACGAGTCTTAAAGCCCGGCGGACGGCTGCTGGCCGGGCTTGACAACGGCCTGAACCTCGCCTTCGACGAGGACGAAACGCGGATCATCAACACGCTCCCGTTCAACCCGCTCGAGGATGAAGAGCAGATGCGGCAGCTGGAAAAGGACAAAAGCGGCGTTCAGTTTTCCCACACCGCGCACGAGCAGCTCACGGGCCAGCTCAAGGCGGGATTGCAGCTGCTGGACCTCTACGAGGACACCAACGGCTACGGCAATCTGCACGCGCACAACATCCCCACCTACTGGGCGACGCTTGCAAGAAAGGCATAAAAATGCCCGCCCCTCCTGCCGAAAATGGCAGGAGGGGCGGGCGTTTGCGCGCTCACAGAATGTACGCGGAGATATTTGCACAGATGCGTTTGATGTCAACGCGGGAGCGGAAATCGAATTGCAGCTGGTTGCCATCGCTGAAGACGAGCAGCAGTTCACTATCAACGTCCAGAATGCCTGCCGTCTCGATGCCGAAATACTGCACCTTCGAGTACGGATAAGAGAAATATGAAACTTTCTTTCCTGTGACGCCCTGCACGTTTACGATGAACACGCGCTTATTCGTGAACACGACCTGATCACGGATGGTCTGGAAACACTGCACGGCCTCCTCGCCGGGAGCGAAGAGATCTGCAACCTCGCGGCGCATCTGCGGCAGGGAAACTTCTTTCAGATTCGGGTAATTTGCGTCCTTGGGGATGGTGCAGGAAATACTGCCTGTAGCCATAACGGAACCTCCTGTATGTTTATTTTATACGGAGCGCCTCAGCATCTGCTGCGCGCAGGCAAGCATCCAGAACACGCTGCCCGCATAGATCAGAAGTTCCGGCAGCTGTGCACCTGCGAGACTGACTGCGCCGAACAGAACGCCCAGCAGCGAATAAAACGCCAGCCGGCGCCGTGCGCCCCGCTCAAAGCTGAACGCGCCCGCGTGATAGCTTGCCAGCATGAACGCGATCATGGCGAACAGCGAGAAGCAGTAGTCCAGAATCGCGGGATTGATCTCCCAGTGGCGGAAATCGCGGAAGAGCTTCGCAACATAGAACAGCACAACGAAGACGGAAAACGCCGCCGACGGCTTTTTTGCCTTCCACCGCAGCACGGCCCCCGCGCCGAGCGAAAGTCCGGCCAGCAGGCCGAGCAGGCTCACGAGCATCTGCGCAATAGAGCCCCGGAAGCTGAGCACGCAGCCCGCGATCAGCCCCAGCGCACCGAGCAGCGAAAACGTCAGATCCTGCCCGCTGGGCCGGTAGACGGCTTCATAGGCGGACTTCTTTTCCAGACTGACCGCAGCGAGCGCAAAGACGAAGACCATCAGGATGCTGAACGCGATCAGCGGGACGCTGCTGCCGCCGGACAGCTGCGTCATGCGAAAAAAGTAACCGGCGATGGCGGAAAGGATCGCGGCGTAGACGACGCCGATCATGCCGGATTTCTGCTTCATATCTCAAATACCCCCAAGCGAGCTTTATTTCATATAGTATAGCACACACGCGGGGGAAATGACACCCCGCAGACAGGAATTTGCGTTTTTTTCGCGCACAGTGCGCTTTTGCGCAGATCAGGGCGAAAAAAGAAGGAAAAAAACAAGAAATTCCGGGTCAAACACAGAAATACTCCTTGCAATTTCCGCCCGCGGATGCTATAATAAGGCCATCTTGATAGTATTTTACTTGAGAGTGGGGAATTGCTCCCCACTCTTTCTTGCTGGTAAGGGGGATTTTTCATGAAGGTAACGGAGCAGGTGGCGCAGTTTGCAGAACCTGTCGTGCAGGCGCACGGCTGTACGCTCTGGGATGTGGAATATGTCCGCGAGGGCGGAGAATGGTTCCTGCGTCTGTACATCGACAAGGACGGCGGCGTGGATATCTCCGACTGCGAGGCCATTTCCCGCGCGCTCGATCCGATCCTCGATGAAAAGGACCCCGTGCCGGACAGCTACAATTTTGAGGTCTGCTCGGCAGGACTCGAACGGCAGCTGAAGCGTCCGTCTGATTTTGAGCAGTTTATGGGCAGTTCTGTTTCGGTCAAGCTGTTCAAACCCGTCGGCGGCGCGAAAGAGTTCGTCGGCAAGCTTACGGGCTACGCAGACGGCGCCGTGACCATTGAAGCCGCAGGAACCACACATACATTCCAGAAAAACGAGGTCGCGCAGGTGCGGCTTCACGTCGAGTTTTAAAGGGAGGAATTTAGAAAACTATGAATGCCGAAATTTTTGCAGCGCTTGCGCAGCTTGAAAAAGAACGCGGGATCCCGCAGAGCTACATGGTCGAGAAGATCACGCAGGCTCTCGTCGCTGCATACAAAAAGGACAAGGACGGCTACACCGATAACGTCTTTGTCGAGGTCAAGGACGACGATATGCACATGTACGTGCAGAAGGAAGTCGTCGACGACGTCATCACCCCCGCTACGGAGATCACCCTTGACGCGGCCCGGAAGATCAGCAAGACCGCGCAGCTGGGCGACCTTGTAAACGTCGACGTGCAGACGAAGGACTTCGGCCGTATCGCCGCGCAGACGGCCAAGCAGGTCATCATCCAGGGCATCCGCGAAGCAGAGCGCGGCATGGTCTTCGACACCTTCTCGTCCAAGGAGCATGAGATCCTCACCGGCACGGTGCTGCGCATCGAGCCTGCGACCAACGACATGACCATCCGCATCGGCGGCGGCAACGACAAGACCGACGCCATGCTCTCCGCATCCGAGCAGGTCCGCACGGAGTATTACCACGAGGGCGACCTCATCCGCGTCTATGTCGTGGAGGTCCGCCGCTCGACAAAAGGCCCGCAGGTCATTGTATCCCGGACACACCCCGGCCTTGTCAAGCGCCTGTTTGAGCTTGAGGTTCCGGAGATCGCCTCCGGCCTCGTCGAGATCAAGTCCATCGCCCGCGAGGCAGGCTCCCGCACGAAGCTGGCCGTCTACGCCTCGCAGGACGGCATCGATCCGGTCGGCGCCTGCGTCGGCACGCGCGGCGCAAGAGTCGGCGCGGTCGTGAACGAGCTGCACGGCGAAAAGATGGACATCATCGTCTGGTCGGAGGACCCGGCCAAATTCGTCGCCGCGGCGCTCTCCCCGGCAGACGTCAAATCCGTGACGCTTCTGCCTGGCAGCGCGAAGGCCTGCCGCGTGATCGTCCCGGACGACCAGCTGTCGCTCGCCATCGGCAAGGAGGGCCAGAACGCCCGTCTCGCCGCCCGCCTGACCGGCTACAAGATCGACATCAAGCCCGCCTCGCAGGAGCAGGAGCTCGAAGCGATCGACGCGCAGCCGGACGAAGCGCCGGAAGACGCCGAGCCGCAGGCGTAAGCCTGCTTCTTGAAAAGGAGGCGCGCATATGCAGAAAAAAATTCCCATGCGCCAATGCGTTGGCTGCCGGGAAATGAAGGCGAAAAAAGAACTGGTCCGCGTGGTCAGAAGCCCGGAGGGGGAAATTTCCCTCGATTTCCGGGGCAAGGCTCCCGGCCGCGGCGCATATGTCTGCCCGCAGGCCGAATGCCTCAGGCGGGCGATCAAGTCCAGGGCGCTCGAGCGGGGGCTTGACTGCCAGATCCCGCAGGAGATCTACGATCAGCTCCTTTTGAGAATGGAGGCGGGCGATCATGACTGACCAGCAGCAAAAGGCGCTGCGCCTGCTGGGCCTTGCCCGCCGCGCACGGCTTCTGGAGATCGGCGAGGAGCCGGTCGGCATCGTCTGCCGCAGCGGCAAGGCGAAGCTTCTATTGGTAGCAAAGGACGCCGGCGACCATACCTTCCGCCGGGCACGCTCCTTTGTTTCGGGCAGCAAATGCCCGTATATCTGCGCGCCGTACACCAAAGACGAGCTGGGGAACGGACTGGGCTGCAATGCCTGCGCGCTGTGCGCGTTTACCGATCCCGCGTTTGCAAAATCGTTTCTTGAGGCACTGGGCGATCCGGGACATGATGAGATCCTGAGCCAGCTGACCGTGCAGACGCAGCGCGTCCTGAAGCGCCGGCAGGAGGCGCAGGCGCACAGAAAGAATGTCAAAACAGGGAAGAAATAACTGGAGGTGGCTGTATTGAGTATTGAAGTGAAACAGAAGATCAAGGATGTCGCGGACGATTTTGCGATGCCGGCCAAGAAGCTGATCGAGATCGTCGGGAAGTTCTATGAAAAGCCGAAAAGCAGCTCCCAGAATTTATCGGAAGACCAGCTGAACGTGATTTTTGACTATATCACGCAGCAGAACCAGATTGATTCGATCGAGCAGGTCTTTGCCGCAGCTGCGCAGAAGAAGGAAGCGCCCGCTCCCGCGCCCGCACAGCAGGCAAAGCCCGCCGCACCCGCGCAGACCGCGCAGGCCGGTCAGAGCCAGCCGCGCCCGCAGCAGCAGGGGAATGCGCCGCGTCCGCAGCAGAACGGCCAGCGCCCGGCGCAGCCGCAGGGTGGCCAGAACCAGCCGCGCCCGCAGCAGACTGCTGCCCAGCCTGCCGCCAAGCAGCCGCAGCCCGAGCGCAAGCGCGAGCGCCGCGTCATCGACACCAGCGCCGTCACGGTCAATGCCGACCGCTATGACGACCGCGTCGATTCGCTCGTCTCCGACTGCGTGCAGAATTATTCCAGCGGCAAGCAGAAGATCGGCAGCAAGAATAAAAAGCAGCAGCAGGCCAAGCGCTTCGGCACAAAGTCCCGCTCCGAGGAGCAGGAGAAAATGCGCCGCCTCCAGCTTGAAATTGCCAAGAAGGCGCAGCTGGTCGTCAAGATCCCCGACGAGATCACCGTCGGCGAGCTGGCCTCCCGCATGAAAAAGACGGTGGCCGAGGTCATCAAGTGCCTGCTGAAAAACGGCGTCATGGCCACGGTCAACCAGACCATCGACTTTGACACGGCGGAGTTCGTCGCCACCGAGCTTGGCTGCAAGGTCGAGCACGAGGTCATCGTCACCATCGAAGAGCGTCTGTTCGACGACCATCAGGACACCGCAGACGAGCTTGTTACCCGTCCGCCGGTCGTGGTCGTCATGGGCCACGTCGACCACGGCAAGACGAGCCTGCTCGACTATATCCGCCACGCGAAGGTCGCGGCCGGAGAGGCTGGCGGCATCACGCAGCACATCGGCGCGTATACCGTTGAAATCAACGGCCAGCCCATCACCTTCCTCGATACCCCGGGCCACGCGGCCTTTACCGAGATGCGTGCGCGCGGCGCGATGTGCACCGATATCGCCATTCTTGTCGTCGCCGCTGACGACGGCATCATGCCGCAGACCATCGAGGCCATCAACCATGCCAAGGCCGCTCAGATCCCCATCATTGTGGCCGTCAACAAGATGGATAAGCACGGTGCGAACCCCGACCGCATCCTGACCCAGCTGACCGAGCATGGTCTGACCCCGGCAGAATGGGGCGGCGAGACAGAGGTTTGTAAGATCTCTGCCAAGACGGGCGCAGGCATCGACGAACTGCTTGAGACGGTCATTCTGACCGCTGAGATGGAAGAACTCAAGGCCAACCCGAACCGTGCGGGCAAGGGCTGCGTTCTTGAAGCGCGTCTGGATAAGAACCGCGGCCCGATTGCGACGCTGCTCGTGCAGAACGGCACGCTGCGTCAGTCCGACCTCATCATCGCGGGCACGGCTGTGGGCCGCGTGCGTGTCATGACGAACGACAAGGGCGCGCAGGTCAAGGAGGCAGGCCCGTCCGTTCCGGTCGAGATCACCGGCCTTGCTGAGGTCCCGTCTCCCGGCGACGAGTTCAGCGTCGTTTCCGACGAGCGCATGGCGCGTCAGCTGGTCGAGCAGCGTAAGCAGAAGATCAAGGACGACGCCAACAAGCTCAACCAGAAGGTCACGCTCGAAAGCCTCTTCTCCAAGCTGCAGGAGGGCGAAATGAAGGAGCTGAACCTCATCGTCAAGGCAGACGTGCAGGGCTCGGCCGAGGCCGTCAAGGCTTCGCTCGAAAAGCTGTCGAACGACGAGGTGCGCGTGCGCGTCATCCACGCGGGCGTCGGCGCGATCAACGAGTCCGATATTCTGCTGGCCTCCACGTCCAACGCCATCGTCATCGGCTTCAACGTCCGCCCGAACGAGCTGGCACAGGCCGCTGCGAAGCGTGACAAGGTCGATATGCGGATGTACCGCGTCATTTATGATGCCATCAACGAGATCACCGACGCCATGAAGGGTATGCTTGCGCCCAAGTTCCGCGAGGCCATCATTGGTCACGCCGAGGTCCGTCAGACCTATAAGGTCTCCGCCATCGGCACCATCGCGGGCTGCTACGTCAAGGACGGCAAGATCACGCGCGACGCGTCTGTCCGCGTTCTGCGCGACAATATCGTCATCCATGAGGGCAAGCTCGGCTCCCTGCAGCGCTTCAAGGACGCGGTCAAGGAGGTCGCGGCCGGTTACGAATGCGGTATGTCGATCGAGAAGTTCAACGACATTAAGGAAGGCGACATTTTTGAATGCTTCGTTATGGAGCAGATCAAGGAGTAAGGACGGTATGGTCAGCGCCGGAAAATCGGCGCTGGCCAACCTGATTGTTTACAAGGAGGTACTATGGCTTCCAACCGAATTGGCCGGATCAACGAGGAGATCCAGCGGGAGCTGGCGGAGCTGATCCGCTCGCTGAAGGACCCGCGGGTGCAGACCATGATCTCCATCACGCGCGTGGACACCACGCCCGATCTGCGCTACAGTAAAATTTATGTGAGCGTGCTGGAAGAGGCCCGGTCGCAGGACGCGCTGCGCGGCCTGAAGTCCGCGGGCGGATGGCTGCGGCGCGAGCTTGGCAGCCGTCTGCAGCTGCGCTATACGCCGGAGCTTGTCTTCACGCTCGACGATTCGCTCAAATACGGCGCGCATATGTTCGATCTTCTCGAGAAGCTCGAACGGCAGGAGGCTGCGCGGGAGGCGGAGAAGGCCAATGACGAGGGCTGAATTCTGCGCGTTTGCGCGCGCACATGACAACTTTGTCATCCTGACCCACCGCCGCCCGGACGGCGATACCATCGGCAGCGCAGGCGCGCTGTGCCTCGGCCTGCGGCAGCTGGGCAAGACGGCGTTTGTCCTGACGAACGAGCAGTTCACGCCCCGCTTCAATCCGTTCCTGGACGGGCTTGTCTGCGAGGCGCTGCCCGCAGGCGCGACCGTCATTTCGGCGGATATCGCGTCCGAGGGCCTTTTGTCCTTCGACGCGGTGCGCATGGGCCTCACGCCCGTCTGCGCGGTCGACCATCACGGCAGCAATTCCCTTGCCTGCCCGAAGCTCGTCGAGGCGGACAAGGCCGCCTGCGGCGAGATCATCCACGCGATCCTGCTGGAGCTTGGCGTGACCGTTACAAAGCGGATCGCGGAGTGCCTGTATGTGGCGATCTCGACGGACACGGGCTGCTTCAAATTTTCCAACACCACGTCCAATACCCACCGCACGGCCGCTGCGCTGATCGAGGCGGGCGCGGACGTGTATCCCATCAACAAGCTCTTTTTCGATACCAAGAGCTTTTCCCGCCTCCGGATGGAGGCAAAGCTGACGGAGACGATGGAGTTTTACGCAGACGGAACGGTCGGCGTGTGCGTCATGCCCAAGCGTCTGCTTGCGGAATTCTCCGCCACGGAGGACGATCTGGACTCGATCTCCGGCTTTGCCCGCAGCATTGAGGGCGTGCGGATCGGCGTCATGATCCGCGAGGTCGAGGACGGCCTCGGCAAGATCAGCCTGCGCACCGAAGCGCCGTATGACGCGGCGCAGATCTGCGGTCTGCTCGGCGGCGGCGGCCATGCCGCTGCGGCGGGGGCCAGCGTCCCCGGCGGCGTCGAGGGCGCGAAAGCAGCCATTTTGCAGGCGCTGCGCGACAGCGGCGTGAAGCTTTGAGGAGAACCTATGGCAAACGGAATCCTTGTGATCGACAAGAGCGCCGGTTGGACGAGTCAGGATGTGGCGGCCAAGCTGCGCGGCGTATTTCATGAACGCCGCGTCGGCCACGGCGGCACGCTCGACCCGATGGCAACCGGCGTTCTGCCCATTTTTATCGGCCGCGCGACAAGAGCGGCAGAATTTCTGGAATCAGCGGAAAAGGAATACATCGCGGGCCTGCGCCTCGGCACTGTGACCGACACGCAGGACACGAGCGGGACTGCCCTCGAAACGCATCCCGTGACCGTCACGCGGGCGGATGTGCAGGCCGCACTTGCGCAGTTCCTTGGCCCCATCGAGCAGATCCCGCCCATGTATTCCGCCATTAAAATCGGCGGCCAGAAGCTCTATGAGCTGGCCCGCAGGGGCAAAGAAGTCGAGCGGAAGCCCCGCAGCATCACCATCCACGAGCTGGAGCTGCTGGAAGGGGAGGGGACGGAGTTTACCCTCCGCGTCCGCTGCTCCAAGGGGACGTATGTCCGCACGCTCTGCCACGATCTGGGCAGCGCGCTCGGCTGCGGCGGCTGTATGTCGTCCCTGCGCCGGACACGGGCCGGAAGCTTTACGCTTTCGCAGGCCGTCACGATGCAGCAGGTGCTGGATTTTGCGGCAGAACACGATCCGCAGGAGCTTCTCATGCCCGTCGACGCGGTTTTTTCGGTACATCCGCCGCTCATCGTCACACTGGGACAGGCTGCAAAGCTCAAAAACGGCGCACAGGTCAGGGACTGGCAGTTCAAGCCCGGCACGTACCGTGTCTTTGCCGAGGACGGCGAGTTTCTGCTGCTTGGCCGCGTGGAAAACGGGCTGCTTACCACCATCAAGAGCTTTTTCGAGGTGAACACACTTGCAACATGACCGCGTTCTGGCCCTCGGCTTTTTTGACGGCATCCACCTGGGCCATGCCGCGCTTCTGAATAAAACGCGCGAGCGTGCGCGGGAGCTTAGCCTTACCCCGGCGGCCATGAGCTTTGACACGCATCCGGATACGCTCGTGTTTGGAACGGCCGTGCCGCTTCTCAATACCATGGCCGAGCGTGAGCTTCTCATGCGCAGGCTCTGCGGCATTGAAGAGGTCATTTTCGCGCACTTTGACGAGGCGATGATGCATATGCCGTGGGAGGTCTTCATCGAGGACTATCTCGTCCGGCAGCTGCGCGCCCGCCATGTGGTCTGCGGGCACGATTTCCATTTCGGCGACCGGGGACAGGGGAATCCCAACCGGCTGCGCGAAAAATGCCGCGCGCTCGGTGTCGGCTGCGACGTGATCCCGGAAATTCAGCTGGATGGGCAGTGCGTCAGCTCAACGGCCATCCGCGCGCTTCTGCGTTCCGGCGACTGCAAAACTGCCGCGCGTCTGCTCGGCCACGGCCAGCTTGTGACCGGCACCGTGCAGAAGGGCGCGGGCAGGGGAGCCGGGCTTGGCTTCCCAACGGCGAATCTGCCGTTTTCCCCGGATGTGCTCGTCCCGGCCTTCGGCGTCTACCGCGCGGAGGCGGAGCTTGACGGCAGGCGCTATCCCGCCTGCGTCAACATCGGCGTCCATCCGACGCTTGGCGCGCTGTCTGCGCCGGTGCTGGAGGCCAATCTGATCGGCTTCTCCGGCAATCTATATGGAAAGGAGCTTGCGGTCTGGCTGGAAGAACATCTGCGCGGCGAACTGCGGTTCGAGAGCCTCGAAGCGCTCCGCGCCCGCGTGCTGTACGACCGGCAGCTGGTCGCAGACTTTTATCAGACATGATTTTTGAACGCATCGGCGCTTCCCATCCGCTGTTTGAAGCGTCGTTTACCCTTTACGAAGCCAGCTTCCCGCCCAACGAGCGGCGCACGCGGGAAGACCATCTGCGCGCCTTGCAGGACGAGGACTTTTTCCCGCTCGGCGCAGTCGAGGACGGAAAGCTGCTGGCGGATGTGTTTTTATGGGAGACAGAGGACTTCTGCTATCTTGAGCATTTTGCTGTTCAGCCGTCTCTGCGCGGCCACGGGACTGGCAGCACGCTGCTCCGGCAGCTTTTGCAGCGGGAAAAGCCCCTGATTCTGGAGATCGAGCTGCCGGAGGACGAGATTACCTGCCGCCGCAAGCATTTTTACGAGCGAAACGGCCTGTGTGCGCAGCCGTACCGGCACGTGCAGCTCCCGTTTCAGGGCGGCGGCCCCATTGTTCCGCTTGTCATCATGTCAAACCGGAATCTAAGCGCGCAGCAGTGCCGCGCATTTCAACAATATCTGCTGAACCGTGTCGTCCGGTACACGCAGTACCGGAAAACGCTTGACATGGCTGATATAATTGACATATAATACACATCGTATGATTGCCGGAGGGAGGTGTGTTCCATGGCGGAGGGCGTGAAGATCGCCGCGCGGAACCAGAAGGCGTTCCATGAATATTTCATCGATGAAAAATTCGAGGCCGGCATCGAACTCACCGGGACCGAGGTCAAATCCATCCGCCTCGGCACGCTCAGCCTGAAGGAAGCCTGGTGCCAGATCAAGGACGGGCAGCTTTTCATCCGGCAGATGCACATCGCGCCCTATGAGCAGGGCAATATCTTCAACAAGGATCCGCTTCGCCCGCGCAGGCTGCTCATGCACAAGCGTGAGATCATGCGGCTGTACGGCAAGGTGAAGCAGGACGGATATGCGCTGATCCCGCTGAGCGTTTATTTCCGCGGCAGTCTCGTCAAGGTCGAGGTTGCGCTTGCAAGGGGCAAAAAGCTCTACGACAAGCGTGACGACGCCGCAAAGAAGGATGCCAAGCGCCAGATCGACCGCGCAATGAAAGGACGGTAATCCCATGGAAAATCCCATTATGACCCTCACAATGGCAGACGGCGGCAAGATCGTCTGCGAGCTCTACCCCGACAAAGCGCCGCAGAGCGTCCGCAACATGATCTCCCTTGCCAACAAGGGCTTTTACGACGGCCTGATCTTCCACCGCGTTATTTCCGGCTTCATGATCCAGGGTGGCTGCCCCAAGGGCACCGGCACCGGCGGCCCCGGCTACTGCATCAAGGGCGAGTTCAAGCTCAACGGCGTGAAGAACAATCTCAGCCACAAGCGCGGCGTTCTTTCTATGGCCCGCGCGCAGGCGGCCAACTCCGCCGGTAGCCAGTTCTTCATCATGCATGAGGACGGCGAATTTCTGGACGGCCAGTATGCTGCGTTCGGCAAGGTGCTCGAGGGCATGGATGTCGTCGACAAGATCGCTGCTGTGAAGACCGACGGGAACGACCGCCCGCTCACCGAGCAGAAGATCGCCTCTATCCGCGTCGACACCAGGGGCGAGGAATACCCCGAGCCCGACAAACTCCGCGACCCCTACGGACGCGGATGACCGCAGCCGTCATTACCGGCGCGTCCGCCGGACTCGGCGCGGAGTTCACGCGTCAGCTTGTGCGGGAATTCCCGGAGATCGAGGAATTCTGGCTCATCGCCCGCCGCGTGGGCAAGCTCGAAGAGCTGGCCCAGCAGTTCCCGGAAAAGAAGTTCGTCTGCATGGGCCTGAACCTGCTCGACCCCAAAAGCTTCCGCTATCTCGGCGAAAAGCTGGCCGAGCAGAAGGCCGATGTGCGTGTGCTCGTCAATAACGCGGGCTGCGGCACGACGGGCAATATCGGCTCAAGCGCGTCGCCGGCAGACGTCATGCGCGTGGTCGACCTCAATGTCCGCGCGCTGACCATGGTCACGCAGACTGTCGTGCCGTTTATGACGCGCGGCGCGAAGATCATCAACGTCTCGTCCATCGCGGCCTTCTGCCCCACGCCCCGCATGACGGTCTACAGTGCCTCCAAGGCGTATGTCTCCGCCTTTACCGGCGGCATCGCCGACGAGCTGCGCCCTAAGGGCATTTCCGTCACAGCTGTCTGCCCCGGCCCGATGAAGACTGAATTCTTCGACGCTGCGGGCGACCATGACCTGTTCGGCAATAGTCCATGGTGTGACCCGGTAAAGGTCGTCGCCGGGACGATCCGGGCAGCAAAAAAGGGCCGGACGTTCTACACGCCGACGGCATTTAATAAATTCTATCGCTTCGTGGCAAAACTCCTGCCCATGAAGTGGATGATAAAAGCAACGAGAGTCTAATTTAGAGTTTTCCAGCGATCCGCAGCGGTTTTCCCGCTGCTATATGGGGCTGCACTGGTTTCGACGGGGGCAGTGAGGCTGGATAAGCGGGCGGAGGCGCCTGGCCTCCATAAAACGGGCAATTTCTCTAAATTAACTGACAACACTTACGTTGCTCAGGCTGCCTAATTAGGCAGCCCGTCCTCCCCGGAAGGGCCACGAGCCGGGCTTGGGCGTGATCTAGTGGCGTCCGTGAACGCAGTAAGCTTTGCCTGCGTCATGCATCATGAAGCTACCAAGGCGCGTAGAGTGTCTGCTCTCGCCGCGCCGAGGGAATGTAAATAACAGACTGCGCCCGGAGAAAGTCCAGTCAAGTTGCTTTCGGACAGGGGTTCGATTCCCCTCAGCTCCACCATAAGTCCACCGTAATTTTGATAGAATTACGGTGGACTTTTTCTATGGCCGAAAACCGCTTGAAATAAGGGTTTTCGGCTGTTTCAGAACATAAGCGAACCCCGCTGCAGAGCAATTCTGCGGCGGGGTTTCGCACGTTTTATGGAGATTGCGGCTTTCTGTGACGTTGTAATCGTTAAACGGCTGGGGCAATCGTTAAATCACAGCGGTAATCGTTAAACTGATGTTGTACGCTTTCTCAAGCTGCAATAACAACTGCATTATCTTTAACTTTGTTAATCGCAGCCATAATTTCCATCTGCATCTTTTTATCAAACAACCTGGTAAAGCTTAGAGGCTTATCGAACGGAGGCTTGGTAGCCTCACGCTCCTTGTGGATATGATTTCCGCATTTTCCCTGTTTTTATACCAAGCTGACCTCCTGAACGCAAAAAAGCCGGGACTTCTAAAATCCCGGCTTCCTGCGAATATTACATTGTCTGTTCCATTGTGAACCCCTGCTCCTGTTCCGGCTGCAGCAAAAGCAGCGCGATCGGCTCCTGTACACTGATAAAAAGCGTCCGCAGGCTCTGAGCCAACGGATGCTTGAATTTTATCTCGTTGAAAAAGAGCAGTTTCCCGAAATCAGGAAACTGCTCAAGCTATGGATGTGGGCTGCAAAACCCTGTGGATCACAAAGAAAACGATCGTGGCTGGAAGAGTCTCGGTCCTTCCGTATAGAAGATATAGGCAGGACGATGCAAGCTGCGGGAATATACCTGCGATTCAGCAAGCGATACCAATCGTAGGTGTGGAGTTGGTCTTCTCTCACAGCAAGTATTACAGCCGCCGGCGGATGGTGTGTCCATCCACCGGCGGCTGTGTGTAAGTTCTGTGAAGTCCCGCTGCGGCTCAGCCGAAGAGGAGATCCTTCAGATTTGTATTAAACAGGTATTCTGCAATGTAGGCTCTTGTTCTCTTATACAGTGCATCCTGTGCAAATGAGACATCATTGCCGGATTCTTGCAGCGCAAATTCATACGTCTGCCTGAGCTCCGTACCGACATTGATCTTGGCAATGCCGGCGGAAATGGCGTCGAGAATGTACTGGTGCTGAATTCCGGAGCCGCCGTGCAACACAAGCGGAATGCCGACTGCCCGGTAGAGCTCTGCCACGTGCGCAACGTCGATTTTGGCTTCCGGCTTTTTCTGGTTCCGGACAGCCTCGGCGACTGCGCCGTGGATGTTGCCGACTGCGACGGACAGCCAGTCGCACTTACTTTCCTCTGCAAACCGCTTTGCCTCGTCCAGGCGGGTAAAGCCCATCTTCGAAGCAAAAATCTCTTCATACGGCGGCATGACCTTGTTTTCGTGCCCCATGACCGCGCCGAGCTCCGCTTCACAGGGGATCTGCGCGGCATGCGCAAGATCAGCCGCTTCCCGCGTTGCGGAAATGTTTTCCTCCAGCGGCAGACGCGAACCGTCAATCATGACGGACTGGTAGCCTGCGCGGATGGCGCGCTCGATCAGTGAGCGATAATCCACGCGCTGATAGTCCTCGTCAATCACGGGAACGTGATCCAGATGCAGCAGCGTATGTGCCGGATCCTTGTACCGGTCATATTCCTCCGCGATGCGCTCGAGAGATTCGGCTTTCATTTTTTCCCACTCCACGCGCGCAACTTGAATCATGGCGACGCTGTTTTCGTCGCGAATGGCCTCGATGATCGGCTTGACCATCGGGATATGAGGTACGTTGAAGGCGGGCACGCATTTGCCCTTTTCACGGGCTTTCAGAATGACTTCTCTTGTGTTCACAATTGTATCCTCTTAATAGTGTCGCAGATAGTCAGCGGAAATTGCCTTGTATTTCGCATACCGTTCTGCATATTTTGTTTCGTTTTCCGGAATCGGCTCGAAGTAGGAAACGGGATTGCTCATATGGGCGGCCGCGTCTTCCACGCTGGCATACCAGTTGTTTCCGAGACCAGCCAGCATACAGGCGCCAAGCGACGGAAGCTCGATGTTCTGCATTCTTCCGAGCGGAGCCTGGATCAGATCTGCCCGCAGCTGCAGAAGTTTGTCGGTACGGGAACCACCGCCGCCGAAATGCAGTTTGGTAAACGGCTGCTTACGTGTAGAGCGGATGTAGTCGACGCAGGCGACAAACTGGTAGGCCAGGGATTCGAGAATCGCTGCGAAGATCTCGTCCGTCGTGGTGGACAGGCTCATGCCGACAACGGCTCCGTGGAAGTTCTCTACATACGGCAGCATCATAAGCGAACCGGTTCCGTCGAGCTTTGCATCGGCGATGAGCTTGCCGATGTCGGCGGACGGATCGCGCAGAATGTTCTTGCAGAACCACTCCAGCAGCGCGCCGGCAGTTGGGAACGCGTCCATGACCGTATACTTGTTGTTGAACGGGGAGCTGTAGCAGCAGGAGAAGATCAGAGAATCGCCGAAATCGTTGCAGCCGTCGACGAAGGTATCGGAGAAATATCCCATCTGCTCATAGGTACCCATCAGAACGCCGATGGTATCTGGATTTTCAAGCCGGACACCAGCGGACAGGAGAGAGGCAGAGACGTCATGGCAGCCGATTGTGACGGGAAGCGTCCGCGGCAGCCGGACAGAACCGTAATGGTCAATCGTGCCGACAACCGTTGCGGATTCGACAATCTGTGTGCCGAGCTGCTGCTCGGTGACGCCGGCCAGCTCCAGAATCGGCGCAGACCAGCAGTTTGCCTTGACGTCGATCATCAGTTTGCGTGCGGCCATGGTACGATCCTGCACGTCGCCAAGTCCGAGCTTGCGCATTACATACTGCTGATTGGAGTAGAAGCCAGCCGCTTTTTTGAAGACCTCCGGCGCGTTGTCCCGCAGCCACATGATTTTTGACGGTGTTGCAAGCGTGGAGAGCGTATTGCCGGTGATTTTCGCGTACGTGTCCGCGCCGATTTCGCGGCCGATGGTCTGTACTTCTTTGAACGACCGCCCGCAGAAGCCGGGAATCATGCCATACAGCGCTTCGCCCTTTTCGTCGACCGGCGTGATGCTGTCGCCAAAATAGGAAAACGTGATGGCCAGCAGCTCTACATCCTCCGGCAGCTGGCGAATCACTTCGCCAACTGCCCATTCAGATGCCTTCCAGGTTTCGTCAATATGGAGCTCAACCTGATTCTGTGCGGGATAATACCATCCGTATTTTTTGTTCGTGTTCACGATAATCCGGGTTGTTTCGGCGTCAATCACCGATGCGTGCACATTGGACGTGCCGAAATCAATGGCCAGATATGCGCTTCGTTTTTTCACAGGAACGCTCCTTTCCCGGTCAGTGATTCACAACGTTTTTCAGTTCTCCGCCGCTGAAATACTGCTCAAGGTTATCCGCGACAATCTTGATGGAGCCGCTGAAGGTTCCGATATCCGTACCGGCCAGATGCGCGGATAACGTCACGTTTTTCAGCTTTCTGAGCGGGTGGTCAACCGGCAACGGCTCTTCGCGGAAGACGTCGAGCACGGCACCGCCGATCTTCTTCTGCTCCAGCGCGTCGATCATAGCGGCTTCGTCGACAAGACCGGCGCGCGCGGCATTTACAAAAATGGCCGTGGGCTTCATCTTCGCGAATTCTGCTGCGCCGAACATATTCTGCGTCTGCGGGCTCAGACGGACGTGCAAGGAAACGAAGTCGGCCTGCTCCAGCAGCTCGTCAAGCGAAACCGGCACGCAGCCGAACGCTTCAATGCTTTCTTTTGTGCAGTAAGGATCATACGCGAGAATCGTCGTGCCGAAGCCCTTGAGCCGCGTGGCAATCTTTCTGCCGATGTCGCCGAAGCCGACCAGACCGACCTTCAGGTTGCACATGTTGTCGGAATAGGTGCGGTTGGGGTATTTCTTTGTCCAGCCGCCGGTCTTGATATCTTCGTCCGTTCTTGCAATATTCCGGATCTCGCAGAGCATTGCGGCAACCGTAAAGTCTGCAACCGCAACAGCTGCGCGACCAGGCGCGTTGATCACCCTGATGCTGCGTTCCTTTGCAGCCTCCATGTTGATGTTTTCCATGCCGGTGCGGAGTGTCGCAATAATCTTCAGGTTCTTTGCCGCCTCGATCATGCGGCGGCTGACCGGTGCAAAGTGTGTGATGATGATTTCTGCGTCGTCCAGATACTGGAAGACCTCTTCGTTGATGGGTGTGCCGTCGGGCCCGTTGACCTCGACGGAAAGCATGGAATTCTGGTAAGCCAGCTCGTCTTCGTTGACGGTTTTTTCAACCAGCGTCAGCTCGTATCCGTACTTTTCCAGGACATCAAAGCCCTGCATCAGATTTTTGTCAATGCCTCTGTCATAAATTGCAACAATTCTCTTTGCCATGTTATAAGTCCTCTCTTTGCCCCAGGTTATTTACTAAAATCCAGCCAGCCCTTCATATAATCCAGATCCTTGCCGTGAGACATGACCTCTCCCAGTGTATCGAGCGTTGCTCTGTGGGAGAAAATCCGTTCAAGACCGAGCTGCTTGTACTTCAGAAGCATCTGGAATGCCTTGTCGAAGGTCTTTGCCGTGTTGACGCTCATGCCGATGTACGTAGCATGCTTGCCACACAGATCCTTGCCCGGATAGAACTCCACGGGCTTACCGGTGCCGATGTTGCCGATTTCAACCAGCGTGCCGACGTTTTTGAGCAGATCCACGCCGTCGCGGAACGCATACTGCGAGCCTGCACACTGGAAGACGACGTCAGCGCCGTTCTTGTGGTTGTATTTGTGGATGATTGCACGGCGTTCTTCGATGGAAAGCTTGCTGGAATTCATGACTTCGTCCGCGCCAGACAGCTCCTTTGCCAGCTGGAGCTTCTGATCGCTGAAACCGCTGATGATGATGTGCTGGATGCCCAGCGTGCGGGCAATTGTCGCCACAAGCGCTGCAATCTGGCCATCGCCGATGACAAGCGCAGTCGAACCAAGATTGAAGCTGTCCTCGAAGATGCCGGGCGCGCGCATCGCAAGCTCAACGCCACGCATGGCGACCGCCATCGGATCAAGCAGCGACGCAACATTGCTGGGCATATCATCAGGCACCTGCCACATGAAGGTGCCGGGGAAAACGTACATATACTCGCCGAAGCCACCCTTGATATAAGGCGCTTCATAGATGGAGTTCGAGCGGATCGGCGCGCCGCCGAAGCCGAGCGACTCATACGGCACACCGTAGACGAACGAATTGTCGCAGACACCGCAGGCACCGATACCGTAGGTCAAGCAGTTTTCGCAGGTGCCGCAGACAACCCACGGATACAGGCAGATCCGATCGCCGAGCTTCACTTCGCCGGTGTAGCAGCGCATGGATTTCGCGGCGTCCGGCCCCATTTCGACCACGCGGCCGCAGAGCTCATGACCAAGAATGACGGGATATGCCGGATCCTCTTCGAACAGATGAAGATCGGTGCCGCAGATGCTGGCGGCCTCCAGCTTGATAATCATGCCGTCGCGGCCGCATTCCGGCATCTGGACGTCCATGACCTCAATGGTGTGCTTTTTCGTCAGCACGGCGGCTTTGCAGGTTTGATACTAAAATCTAGTAAAACACTTTAACCGTCTTACCAGATATGCTATACTG
>ENA-UOIY01000341-UOIY01000341.1-human-gut-metagenome-genome-assembly--contig:-P114-NODE-341-length-78060-cov-10.986270_pt1 | contig 78060 bp, 75 predicted proteins | sample MGYA00242335_ERZ723882 | MGnify/ENA metagenome assembly ERZ723882 | reverse complement strand
GATGGTATACCTTTACGGTCTGGGGGTGCAGTAATGGACACGCGGAAAGAGCTTGTAGAGATGAACTGCTCCATGAACAAAGAGCAGTTCGCGTGGTTTTGCGAAAAGGTCATGGAAGTACTTACACCAGACGAGCGCGAATTTTACGAAAAGACTTGCAAGATTACGACCGAGTGAGAATAGGGCCCGCGCTAATACGAAAAGCCGTCCAAAAGGGCGGCTTTTTCCTGTCGGTATGGGCTTTTGTATGGGCTTTTCAAGACCGCCCCAAAGCGTCAGAATAGAAATTTTCTTCAAAATGTTATGAAAAATAAGAAAAGCCGCTCAAATCTTTCGATTTAAGCGGCTAATCGTTGGAGCTGTTACCCAGATTCGAACTGGGGACCTCATCCTTACCAAGGATGCGCTCTACCGACTGAGCTATAACAGCATAAGTCATGCCCCCGATGAAGGGGGCATGGTGGCGACCGAGAAGGGACTTGAACCCTCGACCTCTAGCGTGACAGGCTAGCGTTCTAACCGACTGAACTACTCGGCCTCAAGGCTTTGTCAGTATACGAAAAATCTGCGAATTTGTCAAGCACTTTTTCCGAATATTTTTCAAATTTTTCCGAATGCGATTTCTCTTGAAAGCAATAATAAAATAAAGTATAATAAAATGCTTGATAATTTCTTTCTAAAGAGGCACACCGTGAGAGACACCATTTATATCAAGGGCGCACGCCAGAACAATTTAAAGGACATCACGCTGGAGATCCCGCGCGATAAGCTCGTGGTATTCACCGGCATTTCCGGCTCGGGCAAATCCACGCTCGTTTTCGACACGATCTACGCCGAAGGCCAGCGTCGGTACGTGGAGAGCCTTTCCTCGTATGCGCGCATGTTCCTCGGCCAGATGGAAAAGCCGGACGTGGACTATATCGACGGCCTTTCTCCCGCTATTTCCATCGACCAGAAAACAACGAGCCGCAACCCGCGCTCTACCGTCGGCACCGTGACGGAAATTTACGACTATCTCCGCCTCCTCTGGGCGCGTATCGGCATCCCGCATTGCCCGAAGTGCGGCAAGGAGATCCGCCAGCAGACCATCGACCAGATCATCGACCAGGTGACGGCGCTGCCGGAGGGGACAAGACTTCAGATCCTCGCCCCGGTCATCCGCGGCAAGAAGGGCGAGCACGCCAAAATTTTTGAGGACGCGCGCAAAAGCGGCTATGTCCGCGTGCGCGTGGACGGAAATCTTTACGACCTTTCCGAGACCATTGAGCTCGATAAGAATAAAAAGCACCGCATTGAGATCATCGTTGACCGTCTCGTGATGAAGCCGGACATCCGCCGCCGTCTGACGGACTCGATCGAAACGGCGTCCTCGCTCACGGGCGGGCTCGTGACGGTCAATCTCCCGGCGGAGGGGCGCGAGCTCACGTTCTCGCAGAACTACGCCTGCGAGGACTGCGGCATTTCCATTGAGGAGCTCTCCCCGCGCGCATTCTCGTTCAACAACCCCTACGGCGCCTGCCCGAGCTGCACCGGCCTCGGCACGCAGCTGCGCGTGGATCCCGAGCTCATCATGCCGAACCCGGCGCTCTCCATTCTCGGCGGCGGCATCGTGGCGTCCGGCTGGAACAACGTCCGCGGCGACACGATCTCGCGCATGTACTTTGAGGCGCTCGCGAAAAAGTACCATTTCAGTCTTGATGCGCCCATCCGCGACCTGCCGGAGGAGGCACGTAAAGTGATCCTCTACGGTACGGGCGGCGAGAAGCTGACGCTCCACTATGACCAGCAGCGCGGCAAAGGCACGCTATATCAGCCGTTTGAGGGCATTGCGGCCAATCTGGAGCGCCGCTACCGCGAAACGCAGAGCCCCGCCATGCGCGCGGAGATCGAGCAGTGCATGGCGGAAACGCCCTGTCCGGACTGCGGCGGACGCCGTCTTCGGAAGGAAGTTCTCGCCGTCACCGTCGGCGGGATGAATATCTCCGAGTTCTGCGACCTTCCCGTAACGGAATGCCTCCGCTTCCTTGATACGCTCGAACCGCAGCTGAGCGATATGCAGGCGATGATCGCCGGGCGCATTATAAAAGAGATCCGCGGCCGTCTCGGCTTTCTGCAGAGCGTCGGTCTGCAATACCTCACGCTCTCGCGCGCCGCGGCAACGCTCTCCGGCGGCGAAGCGCAGCGCATCCGGCTCGCCACGCAGATCGGCTCCTCGCTCATGGGCGTGCTCTATATCCTCGACGAGCCGAGCATCGGCCTGCACCAGCGCGACAACGCGAAGCTTTTGAAAACCATGAAGAATCTGCGTGACATGGGCAACACGCTCATCGTTGTCGAGCACGACGAGGACACCATGCGCGCGGCGGACTATATCGTGGACATCGGCCCCGGCGCGGGCGTCCACGGCGGCGAGGTCGTGGCGCAGGGCAGCGTGGAGGACATCTGCGCTGAGCCGCGCAGCATCACCGGCGACTATCTGAGCGGCCGCAAGCGTATTCCCCTGCCCGGCACGCGCCGGAAGGGGAACGGGCAGGCCATCACCGTGCGCGGCGCAACGGAGAATAACCTCAAGAATATCGATGTTTCGTTCCCGCTCGGCGAGTTCATCTGCGTGACCGGTGTGTCCGGCTCCGGCAAATCCTCGCTCGTGAACGAGGTGCTCTATAAAACGCTTGCCTCGGAGAAAATGCGCACAAAGGTGCGCCCCGGCAAATGCGCGGGTGTAGACGGGCTCGAAAATGTCGATAAGGTCATCGCCATTGACCAGACGCCCATCGGCCGCACGCCGCGGAGCAACCCCGCGACATATACCGGCCTCTTTAACGACATCCGCGATATTTTCGCTTCCACAAAGGACGCTGCGCTTCGCGGCTACGGGCCGGGACGGTTTTCCTTCAACGTCCGCGGCGGACGCTGCGAAGCCTGCTCCGGCGACGGCCTGTTGAAGATCGAAATGCACTTCCTGCCGGATGTGTTCGTCCCGTGCGACGTGTGTAAGGGCAAGCGGTATAACCGCGAAACGCTTGAGGTGCGCTACAAAGGCAAGAACATTGCCGAAGTGCTTGACATGACCGTCGAGGAAGCGCTGACATTTTTTGAAAACCAGCCGAAGCTTGTGCCGAAGCTGCAAACGCTCATGGATGTTGGCCTCGGATACGTCCGTCTCGGCCAGTCCTCGCCGACGCTCTCCGGCGGCGAGGCGCAGCGCGTCAAGCTCGCCACCGAGCTCTCCCGCCGCGATACCGGCCGTACGGTGTATATCCTCGACGAGCCGACGACCGGCCTGCACATGGCGGATGTCCACAAGCTCGTGGAGGTGCTGCAGCGGCTCGTGGACGCAGGCAATACCGTGATCGTTATCGAGCACAATCTCGATGTGATCCAATGCGCCGACCATATCATCGACCTCGGTCCCGAGGGCGGCGACGGCGGCGGGGAGATCGTATTCACCGGCACGCCGGAGGAATGCGCCGCGTGCAGCGCGAGCTTCACGGGAGAATTTTTAAAACCGGCATTGGAACGTTACAGCAAGTGAACCTTTTCCCGCCGCCTCTCATAGGATATACCGGAGGGATGGCGGTATGGGAAAATGGATCCTGGCTTTTCTGATTGCAGCGGCGGTGCTCTTTCTCTGCTGGAAGCTCCGCGGCGTGATGCTCACGCCCGTGTGCCGCGGAAAGGGGCAGAGCCTGGAAATCGTCCTGCGCGTCTCCGGCGCATCGCCGGAGCTGGAAGCGACAGTGGACGGCCTTTTATGGCTCATCAATGACGGCGTACTTTTTGGAAAAATCGTGCTGCTCGACGACGGCATGGACGAAGAAACGAGAGAAATCGCCCGGCGTTTATCGCTGGGGCAGGGGAATGTGACACTATGGACGAAGCAAACGAACTCCGCAGCTCCTTACAGCTCATCGGAACCGTAAAAAGCGTGATCTTCCAGAACGAGGAGAACGGCTATACCGTTCTGCGTCTGGATGTCGGCGGCGACGAGCCGGTGACGGTCGTGGGCTGCCTGCCGTTTGCCGCGCCCGGCGAGGGCTTAACGGTAGAGGGCGCTTGGGAGCGCCACCCGAGCCACGGCGAGCAGTTCAAAGCGTCCTCGGCCATGCGCTCGCTGCCGGTGGGGGAGAAGCACATTTATGAATATCTCGCCTCCGGCGCGGTGCGCGGCATCGGCCCGGCAACGGCGGCGGTGCTCGTGAACCGCTTTGGTTCCCACACGCTGGAAATTTTATCCGACAGCCCCGAGAAGCTCGCCGAGATCAAGGGCATCAGCGCGCGCCGCGCGCGGGACATCTCCGAAACGTTCCGCCGCCAGACTGGTATGCGCCTTCTGATGGAGTTCCTTGCCGCGAACGGCCTCAAGCCCGAATACGCCATGCGGCTCTATAAGCTCTATGGCGACGGCGCGCTCGAACTCGTGAAGTCCAATCCCTATGTCATTGCATCCGACCGCATCGGCGGGCAGTTTGACGAGGCGGACGCTCTCGCGCTCTCGCTCGGCTTTGAGGAGGACAGTCCTCCGCGCATTGCCGCGGCGCTCATTTTTGAAATGGTACATAATCTCAATAACGGCCACAGCTTCCTCCCGCGGGAAAAGCTCGTCGCTGCCACGGCGCAGCTCATCGGCGTGGAGGCTGAGGCTGCCGAGGAATGCCTGGACGTTCTTGCCGACGAGGGCGAGATCGTGCAGGAGGTCGTGGCGGGCGTGAACGCGGTGTATCTCCGGCGGCTGTACGAGGCCGAGACCTACACCGCCGCAACGCTCCGCACCATGGCGCAGGATACCGTCCCCGCGAAGAAAAACGTGGACGAGCGTATTGCCGAGCTTGAGCGGGAAACCGGTATGCGCTATGCCGCGCAGCAGAAGGAGGCCATCCGTCTCGCCTGTGAGCGGCGGCTGCTTGCCGTGACCGGCGGCCCTGGCACCGGCAAAACGACGATCATTCAGGCCATACTGCGCCTCTATGACGATATGCAGCTCGACTGCCTTCTCGCCGCGCCGACCGGCCGCGCCGCCAAGCGCATGACAGAGCTTACGGGTCGCGAGGCCTATACCATCCATCGCCTGCTTGGCGCGGCGTGGGCGGCCGAGGGGGACGAGCTCACGTTCCGCAAAAACGAGAGCGACCCGCTCCGCTGCGGCGCCGTCATTCTTGACGAGTGCTCTATGGTTGACATAACGCTTATTCAGGCGCTTTTGAAGGCGCTGCCGAAGGGCTGCCGCCTTGTGCTCGTGGGCGACGCCGACCAGCTGCCGAGCGTCGGGCCGGGGAGCTTTTTCCTCGATGTGCTGCGCTCGCACGCCGTGGCGGCGGTGCGCTTGACGGAGATTTTCCGCCAGAGCGGGGAGAGCCGCATTATCCGCAACGCGCACAGCATCAACCGCGGCGAAACGCCGGAGCTGCGCGAAAATAAGGGCGATTTCTTCTTTTTGCAGCGTCCGTCCGGCGAGCGGCTGGCCGCGACGGTCGCGGAGCTTTGCAGCGAGCGGCTGCCGCGCGGCATGGGCATCCCGTCCGGCGATATCCAGGTGCTCACACCGACGCGCAAGGGCGAATCTGGCACCTACGCACTCAACGAGCGCCTGCAGCAGGCACTCAATCCGCCCGCGCCCGGAAAAAAAGAAAAAATTTTTGGCGAAACTGTGTTCCGGGAGGGCGATCGGGTGATGCAAATCCGGAACAACTATGATATAGTATGGTGTAAAGGCGGCGATGCCGAGGCGATCATGGCGGGAAACGCCGCGCCCGGCTCGGCTCCCGAAGTTGGGACGGGCATCTTTAACGGCGATCTCGGCACCATTTTGCGCATCGATACCGAAAGCGAGCTTATCTGGATCGATTTTGACGAAAAGCTTGCGTGGTATGCCTTCGAACAGCTCGGCGAGCTCGACCACGCCTTTGCCGTCACGGTGCACAAGGCACAGGGCAGCGAGTACCGCGCCGTTGTGCTCGCCGCGGGACGCGCTCCGGCGCGGCTTTTGAGCCGCGATCTTCTCTATACCGCCGTCACGCGCGCGAGAGAGCTTCTTGTCGTTGTCGGTGAAACGGCGATCGTGCAGGCCATGATCGAAAACGGCCGCAAAATGCGCCGGTACAGCGGGCTGCGCGCCCGTCTGGCCGGAGAGGTTTGATATGAGTCTGAAAGAGCTTGTTCTCGACTTTTTCTTCCCGCCGCGCTGCGTCTTCTGCGGCGCAATTCTGGAGAAAAGCGGGGACGGCGTGTGCGAGACCTGCCGGAAAACGCTGCCGCGCACGGCGGACGTGAAACGCTCGTGCGACTTTGTCCGCGCCTATACTGCGCCCTTTTATTACGAAGAGCCGGTGCGGCAGGGCGTTCTCACGTATAAATTTGGCAACACCCCGGCGCGTGGAAAGGTTTTTGGCCGGATGCTCGGCGAGGATCTGCTCTCTCGCGGCATCGATGATTTTGATCTTATTTCCTGGGTGCCGCTGAGCGCAAAGCGCTGTCGCCGCCGCGGGTACGATCAAGCGCAGATCCTTGCGGAAGCAGCGGCGGAAGTCCTTGGAACAAAAGCCGTGCCGCTGCTTCGAAAATCGCGGGACGTTTCGCCGCAATCCCGGCTGCACTCGCCGGAGGAGCGCCGGGCGAACATCTCCGGCTGCTACGTTGTCCGATCCGCGGACGCGGTGCGCGGGAAGGATATCCTGCTTATCGACGATATCATCACCACCGGCTCCACGCTTTCCGAATGTGCGCGCATGCTGCTGACCGCCGGGGCAAAGAGCGTCCGCGGCGCGGCGCTTGCCTGCCACCGGGAAGAATAACAGAAGAATTTAATCGCTTTTGAAGGGAATTTGACTATGCCTATTCTGTCCTCCATTATCGAAAAAGATATTGCCATCGACCTCGGTACCGATACGACCATTCTTTATGTCGCCGGAAGCGGCATCCGCCTGCGTGAGCCGACGGTCGTGGCGATGGATCGCCAGACCGGCCGTGTGCTCAAAGTCGGCGAGGACGCGCGGAGAATGCTCGGCCGCACGCCGGCGAACATCGTCTCCGTCCACCCCATTTCCGCGGGCGTCATCTCCGATTACGACATGACCTGCGAAATGCTGCGCGAATTCATCCGCCGTGTGACAAGTTTCAGTCTGTTCCGCTCGCGCGTGCTCGTGTGCGTGCCGGGCAGCATCACCGGCGTGGAGGAACGTGCCATCGTGAACGCCGTCATTGAGGCGGGCGGACGCAAGGTGTATCTTGTTCCCTCGGCGGTCGCCACGGCGGTCGGCGCGGGTCTCGACGTAAACCGCCCGGATGGCCACATGATCATCGATATCGGCGGCGGTACGACGGAAGCGGCAGTTGTATCGCTCAACGGCGTGGTGGAGTCGGAATCCATCAAAACGGCGGGAGAGGCGTTTGACGAGGCGATCGTCAAATACGTCCGGCGCAAGCACAACCTGCTTATCGGCCTGCGCACGGCGGAAGAGCTCAAAAAGAGCATCGGCTGCGTCAAGGAGCGCCCCGAAGTCAGCTATGAAGAGGTCAAGGGCCGCTGCCTGATGACCGGCCTGCCGCGCACCATCACGCTCAACTCCGACGAAATGGTAGAAGCGCTCGCCGAGCCGACGGAGACCATTCTCGAAACCGTTCACATGGTGCTTGAGCGCACGCCGCCGGAGCTGGTGGCGGATATCTCCGAAAACGGCATCGTCATGTCCGGCGGCGGAAGCCTGCTGTACGGCATTGATCGCCTCGTCACCGAACGCACCGGCATTGAAGCGCACGTCGCGGACGACGCGCTCTCCTGTACCGCCTACGGCGCGGGCCGCATGCTCAGCCGTCTCGACTCCATGACCGACGGCATGCAGAATTTTGCCCGCCAGCGCCAGCTCGACAAAACCGGCAACTGAAGCATCTTTTCGACGCACTAAGACCCATCTTCGGATGGGTCTTTTCGTTTTCTCAGCACGGATTATTTCCGGTCATTTCCGAGGCGGAAAAACCCCAATATGACAGCGCCGAACGACCGCCTTTACTCCCCCGGCGGGCTATGCTTGTTTCATATTCAGTTGGGGGTAGATGTATGTCATTGGGAGATAAGACCGTGCTGCTGCGAAATCCGTGGAAAGGGGAGACGCTGCGCATCAACCGTCCCGCGGCGGTCAAGGCCGCCTCGCTCGGCACGCATTTCGCGCTGGGCTTTGTGACGGGCTGTGTGCGCGTATTCGGCTCGTGCGCGCCGTTCGGCGTGGCGATGGCGGCGCGCTCGGGCGGCGGACTTGGCGGGCTTGCATGCGTCCTTGGCGCGGCGGCGGGATATCTTGTCTCCGGCTCACTCGCATGGGCGCTGCGGTATATGGCGGCGCTCGTGCTCGTATTTACGACGGCATTTCTCCTGCGGGAGACGGCGCTCGCCCACCGTGCGTGGTTCATGCCTGCCGTGGCTGCCGCCGTGATGGGCGCCACGGGGGCGCTCAACGCCTTCGATAAGCTTTTGCAGCTTTCCGTAGCGGTCAATCTTGCCACCGAGGTCGTCCTCACGGGGCTCTCGGCCTATCTCTTCCACATGGCACTCACCGCCGAACGGCTGCGGCTGGAGCGGGAGGAGCTGCGGCGGGAAGCGGGCGGCGTTTTGATCCTCTGCTGCGCGCTGATGGCGCTCACACGTGTCACGATCATGGATGTCCTGTGTCTCGGCCGCGTGGCGGCGGTGCTGTGCGTGATGATCTCCTCGTTCGGCGCGGGCGCGGCGGAGGGCGCGCTCATCGGCGTCATCACCGGGCTTTCCATGGACATTGCCTTTCCCGGCACACCGATCTTCACGATCTGCTACGGCTTTGCGGGACTTATGTCCGGCGTGCTCAAGCGGCAGGGGCGGCTTGTGTTTCTTTTGATCTTCCTCGCGGCCAACACGCTTGCCGTGTTCTGGAACTGGGAGGCAACCCCCTGTCTCCCGGCACTCTATGAGGCGTTCTGCGCCTCGGTGATCTTCTTCGTGCTCCCGGCAAAGACGATGACGTTCATCGTCTCCATGGTGCAGCGCCCCGCTCTCGGCGAGGGTGAGCGCGGCATGCGCCGGTACACCGCCGGGCGGACACGCGCTCTGGCGGACGCCTTTCGCGAGCTGTACGAAACGGTTCGCCGCAGCGTGGAGAGCCGTGAGAACGATGCCGACATCGCCACCGTGTACGACCGCGCGGCGGAGGAGGTTTGCGTCCGCTGCCCACGGAAGGAAAAGTGCTGGCAGGAAAACTACATGGATACGCTCGCGCTCCTGAACGATGCCACCGCGGGCATGCGCCGCCGGGGGCATCTGGAGCTTGCCGATCTCCCGGCGCGCTTCCGCGAGCAGTGCAAAAGCTCCGCGCCGTTCACCGCGGCGGTCAATTCCGAGCTTCGCGCGCTCATTTACCGGCGGCAGCTCCGCTCGCGCCTGAAGGAAAACCGCATGGCGGCCTATGGGCAGTACCGGTATCTCGCCGGTGTGCTCGATGCGATCAGCGAGGATCTTCGCTGTGCGAACGGCTCGGACACCATCGCCGAGCGGCGGCTCGTCCGGTATCTCAACTCGCTCGATATCGATGCGGAGGTTTCCGTCTTTCGCGACCAGACCGGGCGGCTCCGCGCCGTGATCGAAAGCGCGCGCCTCCCGATCCTCTTTCGCGAGGCAGACTATATGCAGGAGGTCTCCGACGCGCTGGGCGTCCGCATGTGCCGCCCGGCGTCGTTCAACCGGGACGATACGCGCCTTGTGCTGCTCGAGGCCGAGCCGCTCGCTGTGTCGGTCGGCGTGGCGGCGGTGAAAAAGGAGGGCGAGCCGGTCTCCGGCGACCGGGGGACGTATTTTAAAACCGAGCAGGGCGTATTGTGCGTGCTGCTCTCCGACGGCATGGGCAGCGGCGAGCAAGCCGCGAAGGAATCCATATCGGCGGTGCGCATTTTGGAGCGCTTTCTCCGCTCCGGCGTGGAGCCCGCTACGGCCATGAAGATACTGAACTCCGTCCTGCTTCTGAAAAGCGGGGAAAACTGGGGCTACGCTGCCATCGATCTCATGTGCATTGACCTCTTCACCGGCCAGGCCGGGTTTTATAAATACGGCGCTGCGCCCTCGTACATCCGCAGCGGGCGCAACGTTCGCCGCGTCAAGGGCGAGACGATGGCGGCGGGCGTTCTCGCCGGAGAGGGCGAGCCGCCGGACGTTGTGCGGCTGCATATCCGCCCCGGCGCGCTCGCCGTCATCGCGAGCGACGGCGTGGTAACGCGGGAAGACGATGCCTGGCTCCGCCGCCTCCTTCTTGATGATGACGGCACGGACATGCGCGCTCTCGCCCGCAGCGTCGTGCATGAGGCGGGCGAGCGCTACGGATACAAGGACGACATGACCGTCCTCGCCATCCGGCTGGAGGAGCGCAAATGAGCGGAAGAGAACGGCTGCGCCGCGGCTGGCTGCGATTCGGAAAAGTGCGCCGGAAACCGAATAAGGATGGCAAAAACCGGTTATGCTTGGAGAAGAACCGCTGCCGGGAGGAGGAAGAGTTCCCCGTGGTCAAAGGAATCTCCAAAAGAGTCATCGTCGTAAAATCGCCCGACCCGAAGGTATTCGAGCAGGCCATATTCATCATCCGCGAGGATTTCGCCGGGCAGTCCGGCGTGAGCGAAAAGGATGTGCTGCGCCAGGCGCGCGCCGCGGCGGAAGGCTATCTCGGCGGCGGAAAGCGCACGACCGGCAAGCTTTTTGCCCGGCTGCGCGCGCCGCTCTACGCCGCGGCGGGCGCCATCGCCGGGGTCATTGCCTGGTTCGCCCTGCATCTGGCGCATTTATGAAAATCGGAGCCGGTCACAAGCTGACCGGCTCCGGTTTTTTCTGTTGCGCGATGTGCGGCGGGATGGTAATATGAAAATACCATAGAAAAAAGGAGTACAGCCATGTACGAAAACCATATTGCCGATATCTCCCTTGCGCCGGAGGGCGAAAAAAAGATCCGCTGGGCGGCGGGGCATATGCCGGTGCTCGCTGCCATTGCGGAGGATTTCCGCGAGACGAAGCCTTTTGCCGGGCTGCGCGTGACGCTCTCGGTGCATTTGGAGGCGAAAACCGCGTGGCTCTGCCGCGTGCTGGAGATGGGCGGCGCGGAAATGCACGTCACGGGCAGCAACCCGCTCTCCACGCAGGACGACGTAGCCGCGGCGCTCGCCGCGGGCGGGATGCACGTCTGCGCCGTCCACGGCGCGACTGGCGAGCAGTACCAGAGCGCGATCGACGCCGTGCTCGAGACCGCGCCCAACATTATCATTGACGACGGCGGCGATCTCGTCCACCGGGTGCACACAAAATACCCGGAGCTCATAGCGCAGGTCATCGGCGGCTGCGAGGAGACGACGACCGGCATTTTGCGTCTGCTGGCGATGGATCGCGCCGGGGAGCTGCGCTTCCCGATGATGCTCGTCAACGACGCGGACTGCAAGCACCTCTTTGATAACCGGTACGGCACCGGCCAGAGCGTCTGGGATGGCATCATGCGCACGACGAATCTCATCGTTGCGGGCAAAGAAGTTGTGGTCTGCGGCTACGGCTGGTGCGGCAAGGGCGTGGCGATGCGCGCGCACGGTCTCGGCGCGCGGGTCATCGTCACGGAGGTCGACTCCGTTCGCGCCATCGAGGCGCACATGGACGGCTTCGTTGTCCTCCCGATGGACGAGGCGGCCAGGCGCGGCGACATTTTCGTCACCGTCACGGGCTGCGACGACGTCATCTCCGCGCGCCACTTCCCCATGATGAAGGACGGCGCGATCCTCTCCAACGCCGGTCACTTCGATGTGGAGGTCAATGTGGCGGCGCTGCGCGAAATGGCAACGGAGCACTACGAGGCGCGCCATAACATCGAGGGCTACGTCCTCCCGAACGGCAAAACGCTCTTCGTGCTCGCGGAGGGGCGGCTCGTGAATCTCGCCTCCGGCGACGGCCACCCGGCGGAGATCATGGATATGAGCTTTGCGGTGCAGGCCATGAGTGCCAAATATCTCGCCGACCACCGCGCGGAGCTTTGTCCCGGCGTCATCCGTGTCCCGCACGAGATCGATGACGCCATCGCCCGCAAAAAGCTCTCCACGCTTGGCATCACCATCGATACGCTTACCGAAGAACAGAAAAAGTACCTTGGGATTTAAAATTATGTAAACGGAAAGCAGCCCGGACAATAAATGTCCGGGCTGCTTTCCGTTTGATCTCTCCCTCAGTCAGCGGCTAAGGCCGCTGCCAGCTCCCTCGTCAGAGGGAGGTGTCAAAAACGAAGTTTTTGACGGAGGGAGAGAAAGTTATGCTGTTGTTTATACGATACAGGTTCACATAATATAATTTACATAATCTTCAACTTTCGGCATTTGACAATGGCCTCGCGGTGCTTCTGCTGCGCGGCGAGAAGATACCAGCGCTTGGCCTCGTCCATGTCCTTTTCGACGCCCTCGCCGTTTTCATAGAGCGTGGCGAGATTGTACTGCCCGTCGCGGTCGCCGTGCTCAGCGGCGCGATGCGTCCAGTAAAACGCCTGGGCGAGATCCTTCTCCACGCCGAGTCCACGGTAATAGAAGTACCCGACCTGGCATTCGGCAAGGGGATAGCCATTTTCCGCAAGCTCCAGATGACCGGCGAAGCACTTGTCATACTGCTCGGTTTCCCAGTATTTTTCGATCAGCTCATCGCACCGGTCAAGCTCCGGGCAGGGTTTGTAATAGCTGGATGCCATAGCCCGCCCCCTTACTTGAACAGGGGAACGAGCCCGACAACGAGGATCACAAGGATCAGGATCGGCAGGATATACCGGAAGTAGACCTTGAACTTCGGGGACATTTTGATTCCCTCGCCCTTGTTGCACTCGGCAAGGTACTTGTCAAAGCCCCAGCCGTTTTTGCTCACGCAGAACAGCAGATAGATGAGCGAGCCGATCGGCAGCAGCAGGAAGCTGACGAGGAAGTCCTCAAAGTCGAGGATGTCCTTGCCGGGCATCGGGTGGAAGCCGCTCCAGACGTTGTAGCCGAGAACACACGGGATGCTGGCGGCGAAGAGCACTGCGCCAACGATGCCGACGGATTTTTTGCGGCTCCAGCCCCAGTTGTCGCACGCGCTTGCGATCAGGTTTTCAAAGACCGCCGTAACGGTGGAGAAGCTTGCAAACGTCATGAACAGGAAGAAGAGCGAGCCCCACACGCGCCCGCCGGGCATATCGAGGAAGATCTTGGGCAGCGTCATAAAGATGAGCGCAGGGCCCTGACCCGGCTCCACATTGTAGCTGAAGCAGGCGGGGAAGATGATGAGACCGGCCATGATCGCCACGAACGTGTCCAGCGCGCAGATACGCACCGATTCGCCGGTGAGCGTGTGTTCGTCGTGCATGTAGCTGCCAAAAATTTCCATGGCGGCGATGCCGAGACTGAGCGTAAAGAACGCCTGATTCATGGCGTTGGTGATCACATTAAAAATGCCGACGGAGCGGATGGAGTCCAGATTCGGGCGCAGATAGAAGTCAAGACCCTTTGCCGCGCCGGGGAGCGTCATGCTGTGCACGGCGAGCACGACGATGAGCACAAGGAGGCACACCATCATGATTTTCGTGACCTTTTCAAGTCCCTTCTGCACGCCGCCGGAGCACACGAGCAGGCCGCCCGCCACGGTGATCGCCATGAAGATGCCCATTTCCACGGGGTTGGCGAGCATGTTGGCAAACACGCTGTCGGACGTTTCCGCCGTAACGGTCGTGAACGCGCCGGAGACGAACTTGAAGAAGTAGGCGAGCATCCAACCGGAGACGGTGGTGTAGTACATCATCAGCAGCAGGCAGCCGATGACGCACACCCAGCCGTGCCAATGCCATTTGCTCCCAGCGGGCTCGAGCGTCTTATAGCCGAGAACGGCGCTCTTCCGGCTCGCGCGGCCGACCGCCAGCTCCATCGTCATCACGGGTATGCCCATAATGATGAGGAACAGCAGATAAAAGAGGACGAAATACCCGCCGCCGTTTTGTCCGGCGAGATATGGGAATTTCCAGACGTTTCCAATGCCGATGGCGCACCCGGCGCTCACAAGAATGAACCCGATGCGCGAATTGAAGTTTTCTCTCTTCATTTTCTCTCCAACTCTCTTGGTAGAATGTAGAATATTGACATCATACCACGTCAATCGATTTAAAGCAATAAAAGCAGAAAAGATTTGAAGGTTTTTTCGGGGAAAGCACGGAAGAGAGGAACGTCAAACGGGATTTCTCGCCTGTGGGCGAGCCGCCTCGGGTAGCAACATGCCCCCGGCATGTTGCTAAGTGTCCTCGGTTCAAATCCCGTCCGTAAAAGGCATATACCAAAAAAGATTCCCTGCCCCATGGGGCAGGGAATCTTTTTTGGTACGCCAGACGGGATTTGAACCCGTGATTAGAAGTTTGGAAAAACTATTGAAGAAGCGAGAAAAACGAGCGTTTTCAATGGTTTTCTGGATTTTTGGAACAAAAAAATAAGAACGCTGCGGGAGCGCGGATGTGCGTTTTTAGGCGTTTTTTGACACTTTTTTACTAACGGATTTACTAACGGAGGCGGAGTAGAACTTGCGCATCTTCTTGGCAGAGCGTGAAAGGTCTTTTTCTGAAAGACGGAGATAATGATCGTGAACGGTTTTCCAGTTGCTCCACCCGCCGACGCGCATGGTCTCCTCTTCCGGCCAACCGAGATGGTAGGCGAGGGAAGCAAAGCTGCTGCGGAGCCCTTGGAAGCCGACCTCAGGGAGATTGTGTGCAGCGCAGATGCGGTTGATCCGACGACGGGTGTTATCGTTGCATGGACACATACTTCCGGTATGATCTTGGAGCAGCTCCAGCAGGCGGGGAATCTCGATGGGGACAACGCGCTGCGAGAGGGCGGACTTGTTCTCCTCGCGGTGGATCCATGAGCCATCGTCGGCGTAGACCGTGGAGCCGGAAACGCGGATCGTCTCGGACTTGCGGTCTATGTTCTCCATGCGCAAGGCGAAGATCTCCGAGCGGCGAAGGGAATGGAGAGCGAGCAGAGCCGGAAGCTCGACAGGGGTGCCGCGGATGAGATCGACAAAGACGAGGATCTGGTCATAATCGAGCTACGGAGTAACCGTTTTCGGTATCGCGCCGATGTCCACCGGATCAAAGGGAATCTTGAATTCTTTGAACGCTGCGGCAACGAGGCTTATCTCATTGTGCAGCGTCTTTTTTGCTACGCGCTTTGATTCGGCATCGATAGCCTGCGGCCAGTTGATGGAGCGGATATTTTTGCCCATATAAGCTGGGAACGCATTTCGGCGGATACCATTGACGAGACGGCGGACAAGCTGTTCGCGGGGACGAGGAAGATCTTGGAAACGCTGATCGGGAGGTGTGGATAATGGCGTTTGATGATGCGGCGCTGGAGCGGGCGCTGAGGGCGGAGACGAAGGGTAGGCTGACGCTCTGCGGCGGTGTGAGCGAGCTGACGGTGATCGGCTGCGGGTGGAGGAATAAACGGACAACAAAAAGCCCGCCGGGAGACCGGCGGGCGGCGGCGTATGACGGTAGTTAATGAGAGGGATGGCCGTACTCACGTTCCATGGCGGAGCGGGTGACGACCCATTGCTTGCCGAATTTCTGGACATCGATGCCGACGGTGAGCTTACGGTATTCCACGGCTTTGCGCAGGGCGCTTTCGCTGAGACCCCATAGGCCGGTGGCGTCGGCGAACGAGAGAAGACCGGAGAACGGGCTTTCGGCGGCGACGCCGTGCTCCCACAGCTCCTCGGCAGAGATGTCGATCTCGTCCGACCACGAAACGCCGTAGCCGCCGGGATCGACGGCGGCGGACGCCCAGAACGCGGGAGACTCCCGCAGCGGGGCGTAGACCTCCATGCGGTCGAGGAGCGGGCGGAAGTCGTAGGATTTCACGGAGCCGTCCGAGAAATTGGCGAGGAGCGTATAGTCCGGAAGCGGCGTGACGGATTTGAGCTTGTGAAACATGAGATACCTCCTTTACGGAAAGCTCCCGGCCTCATTCCAGAGGCGGGAGCACGCGGAACGACTGCGTTTTCCACATGGTGAGAAGCTCCTGCTGGTACGCGGAAGCCCATTCGAGGACGAGCGCGCGGGCCTTTGCGGGGAGGTCGCATTCTTTGAACGTGAGCGTATTGAGATCAAGGACACCGTTCTTTTCCCCATAGAGAATGTGAACGTGCGGGGGATTATGCTCCCCGCCGAGAAGATACATCTTCACGATGATCCCATAAAATCGGGCGATTACCGGCCTGATATTGCCTCCTTTCGTTTCTGACTATATTATATCACGATACCGTGACACTTGCAAGAGGAAAAACGAGGAAATTTCCGGTTTGATTTCTGCTGCCGGGGCGCGGCGGCGGAAATGAGGGCGGAAAAGCCTGCGGCGATACCTTATATAATTCGCGTGCGCGTGCGCGAATTTTTACGGACTTGTTTAAAGGATAACTTTACGACCAGGGAGGAAAAAGGAGTGTTTGCCATCATGGAGTACAAGATCATCTCCGGCAGGACCGAGGAGATCCGCCGCGTCTGGATGCCGACAACGAGAGGCGGCCAGCGTATCCGGCGGGGAACGAAAGCCAAGAAGTCCAGCATCCGAAAGATCCTGCGAAACGAGATCAACGCCGTGAAGAGCCTTGCCCGCACGCTCAACTGCAATTTCGGCACGGGCGACGTATGGCTCACGCTCTCCTTCGGGGAGGGAGAAATCTCATGGGAGGACGCCAAGGCGCACGGCATAGACGATGATCAGGCCATGACCTACGCCGCGGCGGTGGGCGCGATTGAGCTTGCCACAGAGGCGTTTTCCTCCGGTCTCGGCAAGGTCGGCGGAAGGAAGATCGGCACGGGCGGTGTTACGGACGATTTTGTGGAGGCGCTTGCGAAAAGGGCCTCCTCCGATCCGAACGTGCAGAACGCCATCATCTATGCAGGTGGCGTTGTCGGCGAGGGCTTTGAGGAATGGCTTTCCGAGTGGGGCGACTATGCGGCCAACCGCCTGCTTGTCGGATACGACGACCGAACGGTTAAGGACGTATGGGGAGATTCCAAGGAATCCTTCATGCAGGGCGCTATGATGTCCTCCCTGCTGAACATTACGCAGCTCATGCAGAGGGGCGTCCCGCCGAAGGAGGCGATCCGGCAGGGCGTGGACGAGACGGCGGCAGAGGCCGGTATTTCCCCCACGGAGCAGGTATCTCCGGCGGCGCAGGCCATGGCGAGAGCGGCGACACAAAACGCCGTGCAGGAGAGCGCCCCGGCGCGGACGGACATTTCCCCGGCGGCGCGGACGATGGCGGATGTGCTTACCGGCAAACAAAACCAAAACACCGGTTCTTCTGAACCGGTAAACGCAGGCCGTGTAACCACGATACGAAATCCATATCAGGGGAATGTTCCGACTCAAGAGTACACCGCGCCGCCGTCGCCGATAACAATCACGGCAGAAGCCTCGGCAGCCGCACAACAGGCGTATTCAAATGCCGTCGCAGAAAGCTCCGCCAGCAACACGCCTCTTCGCACGGTACTTTCCAAACTCTACAGCAAATTCAAAGGCCCGAAAGGCGTGGCCGTTAATGGTATGCAGTTTGATGGAAGGCAATACACCGTTGATGTTCCGAACAGCGTTCCTGCCAAACTTGCAAGCCAAGGGCAGACGGCGGAAGCGTTTGTATTGTTAGACAATCTCAACGAGATTATTTCAAGCGGAGAATATGTCGGCAGCGGCACCGCTTTGCAGCCGGACGGTAGCGGAAAGAAACAGATCATCCGATACGATTATTTTGAAACACCCATTGATATGAACGGTGAAAAAATCGTTCGTTGGGATGTTGAAGTTGTGCCGGGAAGCAACAACTACAAAACGCATCGCCTTGTGAACATAGAAATAGACCCCATCGCAGGGACTGACCGACCGGCTCAGTTTGGCCGGGATCTCCCTACAACAGGGTCTAATCGGGCGAACGCCGAAAACTCCGGCGCTTCCCGTAGTTTTAATGTACCACAGGGAACGTTGAATGTCAACCCGGAAGGCGTAGAAACGCGGCTTTCGCAGACAGCGGAGACGGTACGCGACGCTGCCGTTACGCCGGACGCGGTTAAACAGTCCATAAACGAGAATATCGAAAACGGAGGGTATCGGTATATCCCGGAATCCAACGCCGACGCGGTGGCTTCCGCTCGCGCCGGCATCAGGGAGAGCGGATACGCCTCCGTGCTGCGAAGCTGGACGGCAGATGCACGAGGTGCAGCACCGGGTGCAGGCAGCGGAGGGCTTTGCGAGCGGGACGAACCCCGGCTACTGGAACCGCGGCGAGAATTACGACAAGGCGGCGGAAAAGTACCGGGACAACCGGGCACGGCTTCTCAACGGACTGAGCGCTGACGAGGGGGCTCTCTACAATGAGTATCGCAGCGTTGATCAGGAAATGGGGCGCATGCTCGACGGCTCCGCACTCTACGATGAAGGCCGTATGGATACGCTGGAGAAACGCTCGGACGAGCTGTACAAGGAACTTTACAGCAAGGAATGGTTCGGAAAGCTGAGCCGGTACGACCGGATTCTCGGCGCCGCGGGCGAGGCCGTGAAAGAGTTCTACTGGAACACCGCCGGGGAGATTGAGGCGAGAGACACCGCTGCCCGCCGCCGGATGAGCGCCGAAGAGCGAAAAAATACGCCGCCCGATCTGGGCGACGCGGATACCGTGTTTGCGGATTTTGATTCTGTGAAGTATATGAGCGCGGAGGACGCTGCGTATGACGCCGAGACCGCGGGGATAAAGGAACAACTGATACAGAGTCAGGAAAAGCTTAACAAGATGGAGGTGGTATCGAAAAAAACCGTGCCAGAAAACTTGCGAAGCAAGCCGCAGGCTGCGGAATGGGCGATTAACGAACTGAAAGGGAAACCGGACTACGTTGACCGGAAAGGTGTTGGTCAGGTTGACGTAAGCCAAAAAGCAATAAGAAATGCTGTAAAATATGCGGATACTCCCGCTGAAAAGGCGGCCCTCGTTGCTGCACCCGACGTGATCAAAAGAGGAATTGAGATAGGAGGACACGACAACCACAAAAGCAGAGGGAAAAGCACGATGACTATTGCTGCGCCGGTCGAGCTGAATGGCCAGCGTGGAAACATGGCGGTCGTAATAAATCTACGCGGCAATAAGTACTATGCCCATAGAATTTTGACGCCGGATGGAGCCGTCTTCAAATTTGAGCATGGGAAAGAATTAAAAATAGATACGGGACGAGAATCGCAAAGGGGAGTGACCGTTTCCGGCTCTCTTGCCAATGCCACAAGTTCCGTATCTAACAACACTATACGCTCCACCGCGGGGAATAGTCAAGAAAAATCTTCCGGCAAAGCAAGTGTGGAGGTATCCGGGATCAACAGCCGCACAGCCGCGGAGCTGAACGACGGAAAGCGCCGGCGCCGGACGGTAGGAAACACGAAGCGCGACATTATGCAGCTGTTCAACACGGACCGGGCGAACCGCACGGACGTGGAGCGGGTGCTCAACCGGAACATCGGAGAGATGATGGCACAGGGCGAGATCCGAGGGGACGCGCTGGACACGCTTGTAAACGAGCTGCTGCAGACCGGAAGCGTTGTGTCCTCCTCGAAAAACAGCCCGTGGATCGATGAGACCTACGAGAGCATCCGGAGCGATCTGAAGGGCGGCAAGCTCTATGTATCGAAGGATACGTGCTACGAGCTGGACGCAGCCGAGCACTATGCGAAGCACGCCCTGCGAAACAAAGACGAGGACAAGGAGCTCGGCGACGTTTACGAGCGCGTAGCGCGGCAGGAACTCGACCACTGCGAGATGTTCCACGCGCAGGCCGTCCGGCTCATCCGGGAGCACGGAGAAGCGCCGAGCGAGGCGATGCGCGCCGTCTGGGAATATGAGCACGACAAGATCATGGAGCGGGACGCGGAGATCCGCGTAAAGCTCGGACTCTATGACGGGAGATAAAAAACAGAGCCGCAGTAGCGGCTCTGTTTTTGCGATTTTACTAACGCTTTTACTGACGAAAACGGAAAACGCTGTAAAATCAAGGGGTTTGTGGTACGCCAGACGGGATTTGAACCCACGACCTTTGGCTCCGGAGGCCAACACTCTATCCAGCTGAGCTACTGGCGCATATGTTGAAAGCTTAATTATTATAGCAAGTCGGAACGGAAAAGTAAAGAGGAATTTTGCCTCGTCTTTCGACAGGCGCTGGGGAATAGAATCGACCGGCTGCTTTTTGGGCAGCCGGTCTCGCATGGGGGGTCAACAAAGAGAAAAGGATGGAGATGGATCGATATATAACAACCGGGAAAGGGGAGTCCCGGTGTGTTACCGGAATTATTTTACAAGCTCGCGGCCGAGTTCGCGGCAGGCTTCGAGCTCAATGTCGCCGGGGGTCTCGCAGCAGATGACGCTCTCGCATACGAGCGAGATGTTGGCACCGCGGCAGTCCTGCTCCCAGGTGCGCATCCATTCGCCGTCGCCCCAGCCATAGGAGCCGAAGAGCGCAGCCTTTTTTCCAACGAACTGCTTCTTGCAGGAGGAGAACATCGGCTCGAAAACGTCCTCTTCAAGAACTTCAGAGCCCATGGCCGGGCAGCCGAGCGCCACGGCGTCCAGCCCGGCGAGATCGGCGGCGCTCACGGCGTCCGCGCTGAGAAGGGAGACCTCGGCGCCTTCGCTTTTCATGCCCTCGGTGACGGCGTTTGCCATGGCCTCGGTGTTGCCGGTGCCGCTCCAGTAGATCACAGCTGCTTTTTTCATAAGAATCATCCTTTCCGGCGCATCACACCGCGACAGCGAGCTCGGCGATACCGCAGCCGGCTTCGTACCGTTCGCAATAGATGTCCGTGCATTTTTTGTATTTGGCAAAAAGCTCTTTCGCTTCCTTCTCGTCGCCGTATACCTTCCACAGGCCGCTGAGCTTGTAGTTGGCGGCGCGATTTTCGATAAAGCCCTTTACATCCTCGGGGGGATAGCTGAGAAACAGTCCAATCTCGTGCGGGAACTCTCCGCCGCTGCGCAGTTTTCGCGTGAGCGTCGCGAGACATTTTCCGCAGCTCTCGCAGGGGTAGCCCTCCTGCCGGAGCAGTTCGGCGGCTTCGTGGTCGCACAGGTCGCGGCGAAGCTCCGCCGGACGGAAGAGATAGAGGAGAACGTTTTTCTCAGAATAACGCAGCGGCAGCAGGCAAAGCCCTTTCGGGGCAAAGCAGCGATTGAGCCGCCGCAAGGACTCTTCCACACTCTTGCGGGAGGTGTACGCACAGGTGAACAGGCTCCCGGTTTTGATCCCCGCCAGTGTTGGTGCGCCCAGTCGGACGATCACTTCTTCAGACATTCGTGAGTCCTCCTTCCGGGCTGCACCGCACAAAGGGGTGAGAGATAATGTGACATGGTGGAAAAGCATACATCCGGGGAAGCGTTTTCCCTGTTTGCAAGGTTATCATACGCTAACTGTAAAGCCGCATCCGCTCCAAATCGAGCGAATGCGGCTCCAAAATTGTTTTTCCCGGTTCGAAAACGGATCAGACCGGCGCGCAGCTGTCCGCGGTCGCCCCGCCGCGGTAGGCGTTGGGCGATACGCCGATGACGCTGCGGAACGCGCGGGCAAACTTGCTGGCGTTGTCATACCCGAACTGCCCGGCGATATCGAGCACCGTCCGGTCGGTCGAGCGGAGAAGCTCCGCCGCGGCGTGCATTTTCTGCCCGCGAAGGAACGCCGCCGGAGACATGCCGTAAACGCCCTGAAAGCTCTGCAATATCTGCGTGGCCGAGGCGTGAAACCGCGCGGAAAGCTCCGCCGTCGTCGGGCGCTCCTCTGTGGCGGAGAGCAGATACTCGCTCACGGCGGAGGCAAGGCGCACCTGCGCGCCGGAATATGCGGCGCGCCGCCGCTCGGTTGGAAGCGCGCTGAGAAAGAGCAGCAGCTCTAAAATCTTCACCTTGAAATATCCCTTGCGGATCTCCTCCGGCACGGAGTACAGCTCCGAAAAAATGTGCTCCACGCTCGCGGACGAGCGGGCGGCAAAATAGCCGCCGTCCGCGCAGAACTTTTCCATCAGCGCCGCCGGGCGGACGTTCACATCCGAGAGCAGGCACGAAAGACACTCCGGCGCTCTGGCCGGGTCGATCGTCACGGTGATGCCGTGGTAATGCCCGGTGGGGAAGCACGCCGCAGCGTCCGATGCGCCGCTGCGGGATATGGCCAGATCGCCCGGAGCAAGAAAGTAGTATTCATTTCCCATCGGCTGTTCGAGCCGCCCCTCGCGGCAATGGCTGATGCGCATGAGCGGGCCCCCCGGCGAATGGTCAAGGCGGCACTCATGCGCGTGGATATCATAGTACGCGATCTCTATGCCCGGAAATACCGGATAGGCGGTAACAACGGCTTCGCCGTCCGCCCCTTCCAGATGCCGGACGATCCGCCCGTCTGCCTCCGCCGCGGCGGTGCAGCCGGTGCAGGCATTCTTCTTTTCTTTCATGATATTGCGATGCATCTCCTTAGGTTAGCTCATGCTAACTACAGAATAGCACAAACCGGTCCGTTTTGCAAGCGCGGTGAGAGAGCGTCTTATTTTCCGTATTCCCTTGACTTTTTTACAGCAATACTTTAAAATAATGAAGCTTTGCAAATACGGGAAAACGAAAGGGTTTTCCGGTCAAGAGGGAAACGATGAAGAAAAAGAGTGTAAAAAGCTTTTCCACCCGCTGGGGCTTTATTCTCGCGTCGGTCGGCTCGGCCGTCGGCATGGCGAACGTCTGGGGCTTTCCAAACAAAATGGGCAGCAACGGCGGAGGTGCGTTTCTGCTCATCTATGTTCTGTTCGTGCTGATCTTCAGCTATGTCGGCCTCCCGGCAGAGTTCGCGATGGGACGCCGCGCCGCCACCGGTACGCTCGGCGCTTACGAAAACGCCTGGGCTACGCGCGGCAAGGGCGCGGGGAAGGCGGGCGCGGTGGTCGGCTGGCTGCCGCTCGCAGGCTCGCTCTGTATCGCGATCGGCTACGCCGTCATCGTGACGTATGTGCTCAAGGCGCTTGTAGACTCTGTGGCCGGTACGCTCATGACCGCGGACGCCGCGGCGTGGTTTTCGGACTTTTCCTCGCGCGATTACTCCGTGATCCCGTACCATGTGATCGTCGTTGCCGGAACGCTTCTGACGCTCTTCCTCGGCGCGCACAGCATCGAAAAGACGAACCGGATCATGATGCCGGTGTTCTTCCTCATCTTCGTTGTCCTCGCAGTGCGCGTGGCGTTCCTGCCGGGCGCGGCGGAGGGGTACAAGTTCATGTTCACACCGCGCTGGGAGATGCTTCGCGATCCCATGATCTGGATCTGGGCGATGGGGCAGGCGTTTTTCTCCCTTTCCGTCACGGGCAGCGGCATGATCGTTTACGGCGCGTATCTCTCCAAGGACGAGGACGTCGTCGGCGTGGCGCAGCACACGGCGCTTTTTGATACGATTGCCGCCGTGGTCGCGGCGCTTGTCATCATTCCCGCATGCTTCTCCTACGGGCTGGACGTCGGGGCGGGGCCGAGCCTCCTTTTCGTAACGCTCCCCACCATTTTGCAGGATATCCCGCTCGGGCGGCTGTTCGCGATCATTCTCTATGTTGCCATGATCTTCGCGGGCGTCAGCTCGCTGCAAAATATGTTTGAGGCAGTAGCGGAATCGCTGCTGCACAAATTCCCGAAGCTCAGCCGCAAGGCGGTGCTCGTGCTGCTCGGCATCATCTGCCTCGGCTTCGGCATCGGCATGGAGACGATCTCCAAATGGGGGCCGTGGATGGATCTTGTGTCCATCTACATCATCCCCATCGGCGCGACGCTCGGCGCGGTCTCGTGGTTCTATGTGATGAAAAAGGACGAACTGCTCTCCGCCGTCAACACCGGCGCGCAGCACGTGCGCGGCACGGTGTGGTACGCCGTCGGGCGGTATGTGTATGTGCCGCTCGCCGTGATCCTTTGCTGCGTGGCGCTCTTCCGCCATGTGGCGTTTTGAAAACCGGATATGAAAAGCTGCGGCGGCGTCTCTTTTGAGACGCCGCCGTCAGTTTCTCGACAGACTGACCGCCCGGAGGGCTTTCCTCCGGGCGGTTTACGTTATGCGGTTTTACAGGATATCGCGTCCCTTGTAGTGGACGTGCAGCAGCTCGTGCTCGCGCTCGCCGATGTCGCGCAGGAGCGTTTCGATGACGGGGTTCTGCTCGCTGCGTTTGATGAGCGCGGTCTTGTCGGCGTTGTAGAGCCCTGCGGCACGGTCGTATTTGTCCTTAGTCAGGCCGTGCGGCTGGCCTGCGCCGCCGACGCAGCCGGCGCGGCAGGTCATGACCTCGATGAGATCAAAATACTCGCGCCCGGTCTCGATCTCGTCGATGAGCTTCTGGGCATTGAGAAGACCGTTGCACACCGCGATGCGGATCGTCCGCTCGCCGACGAGCATATTGGCTACGCGCACGCCCTCCACGCCGCGAAGGCCGGAATACTCAATGGCCATCGCCGCATTTTTGGTCTTATCCGGGCAGCAGCAGCGCGCTACCGCTTCTGCCACGCCGCCCGTCGCGCCGAAGATGACGCCGGAGCCGGTCGTGATGCCGAACGGCATATCTACGGCCTCGTCCTCGAGATTGGCAAAGTCGATGCCGCTTTCCTTGATCATGTTGATGAGCTCGATCGTTGTGAGCACGGCGTCCACATCGGGCTTACCGTTGCGGGTGAACTCCTCGCGCTTCGCCTCGCCCTTTTTCGCGGTGCAGGGCATGATGGCGACGTGGTAGACCTCGCGGCCGTCGCTGTTCTTTTCGTAATGGTCGCGCAGCACAGCGGCGAACATCTCCATCGGGGACTTGCAGGAGGAGATGTGGCGGAGAAGCTCGGGGCGCTGATACTCGACATACTTGACCCACGCCGGGCAGCAGGAGGTGAACATCGGGAACGTGCCGCCGTTTTTCAGACGGTCCATGAACTCCTTCGCCTCGACGACCGTGGTGAGGTCGGCGGCGAACGAGGTGTCGAACACCTCCGCCGCGCCCATGAGGCGGAGCGCCGCGACCATTTTGCCCATGGCGTTGTCACCGGCGCGCAGACCGAACGCCTCGCCGATGGCGACGCGCACCGCCGGGGCGATCTGGAACACGACACGTTTATTTTTGTCGTGCAGCGCGCGCCACACGCGGCCGATGTCGTTATACACGGTGATCGCGGCGGTGGGGCACACGGCGGCGCACTGGCCGCAGCCGATGCAGTCGGTCTCAGCGAGCTTCTGGTCAAACGCCGGCATCACGCGCAGATCGGCGCTGCGGTGCGTGAAGTCGATGATGTTCATGCCCTGAATTTCCTCGCACGTGCGCACGCAGTCGCCGCAGAGGATGCACTTGTTCGGGTCGCGCACGACCGAGGGGCTGGAGGTATCGAGAGGGAGCTGCTCGCGGGTGTCCTCAAACCGGACGCGGCGCACGCCGAAGCGGAGCGCCAGCCGCCGCAGCTCGCACGCGCTGGACTTTTCGCACACCGTGCAGTCGCGGTCGTGGGAGGCGAGCAGAAGCTCAATGATCATCCGGCGGTATTTGAGCAGCCGGGCGGTGTTCGTCTGGATGGAGAGACCGTCGCGCGGCTCCATGGAGCAGGAAGCGTCGATGCGTCCCTTGTCGTCCTCCACGACGCACATACGGCACGCGCCGTAAACGGAGAGATCGGAGTAGTAGCAGAGCGTCGGCATGTTGATGCCCGCCTTGCGGATGACGGCGAGAACGTTTTTCTCCCCGTCGAACGCGACGCGCTGGCCGTTGATATACATGATTCCCTTTGCCATATCTTTACACCTCCCGAATCGCGCCGAACTTGCAGTTCTTGACGCAGGCGTTGCAGCGGATGCATTTTTCCGTGTCGATCACGAACGGCTTTTTGACCTCGCCGGTGATCGCCTCTACCGGGCAGTTGCGCGCGCAGAGGCTGCACCCCTTGCACTTTTCCGGGTCAATCTGCAATACCTTGGGCTTGCCGTTGCAGAGCGGGCAGAACTTGTCGCGCACGTGGCGCTCGTAGTCCTCGCGGAAGTAGCGCAGCGTAGACTGCACGGGCTTGCAGGCGCTCTGACCCAGGCCGCAGAGCGCGGTGTGGGAGATCGTGTCGGAGAGCTCCTCGAGAAGCTCGATATCCTCCTCGCTTCCCTCGTTGCCGACGATGCGCTCGAGAGCTTCCAGCATGCGCTTCGTACCCTCGCGGCAGGGGATGCACTTGCCGCAGGATTCCTTCTGCGTAAATTTCATGAAGAAGCGGGCGACCTCGGCCATGCAGGTGTCCTCGTCCATGACGACGAGACCGCCGGAGCCCATGATCGCGCCGACGTGCTTGAGCGAGTCGTAGTCCAGCGGGAGATCGAGATGCTCCTCCGTGAGACAGCCGCCGCTCGGCCCGCCGATCTGCACGGCCTTGAATTTCTTTCCGTCCTTGATGCCGCCGCCGATATCGAAAATGATCTCGCGCAGCGTTGTGCCCATAGGCACCTCGATGAGACCGGTGTGGCGGATGTTTCCTGCAAGCGCAAAGGCCTTGGTGCCGGGGGAGGTCGCGTTGCCGATGGCGCGGTAAGCGTTGGCGCCCTCGTTGATGATATAGGGGATGTTGGCAAAGGTTTCCACATTGTTGAGCACGGTGGGCTTTGCCCAGAGACCCTTTTCCACGGTGCGCGGGGGCTTGGTGCGCGGCATACCGCGGTTGCCCTCAATGGACGCGGTCAGCGCGCTGCCCTCGCCGCAGACGAACGCGCCCGCGCCGCGGTTGATGCGGATATCAAAGGAAAATTCCGTGCCGAGGATGTTCTCGCCGAGCAGACCGACGTCGCGTGCCTGATCAATGGCCTTCTGCAAGCGATCGACCGCGAGAGGATACTCCGCGCGGACGTAGATATAACCGCTGCCGGCACCGACCGCGATCGCGGCGATCATCATACCCTCCAAAATGGAGTGCGGATTGCCCTCCATGATGCCCTCATCCATGAACGCGCCGGGGTCGCCCTCGTCGCCGTTGCAGACGATATACTTGACCGGAGAATCCTGACGGCGCACGCTGTCCCACTTTTTGCCGGTGGGGAAGCCGCCGCCGCCGCGCCCGCGCAGGCCGGAGGAAATGACCTCCATGCAGATCTGCTCGTCCGTCATTTCAAAAAGGGCTTTTTCAAAGGCGGAATAGCCGCCCTTGGCGATGTACTCCCAAATATCCTCGCAATTGGAGAGACCGCATTCCCGGAGAATCAGCCGCTGCTGCTTCAAATAAAAGGGAATATCGTCGCGCGCCTTGTACTTTTTTCCGTCCTCCTCAAAGAGAAGGCGCTGGATCACCTTGCCGCCCTTTATGGTCTTTTCAATGATTTCCTCGCAGTCCTCGGGCTTGACATGGGTATATATGACGTTCATCGGGGAGATGTTCACAAGCGGGCCGATCTCGCAGAAGCCGTGGCAGCCGGTTTTCTTGAGATGGACGGCGTCGTCGGCGTGCTCCGAAAGACTGACGGAAACCGGCAGGCCCTTTTCCTTGCACAGCCGGTGCAGCGTCTCATATACTGCCATGGCGCCGCTGGCGATGCAGCCGGTGCCGGCGCAGACCATGACCGACAAGCCCTCGCGGGCAAGGGCCTTTTCCGCCTTCCAGCGCTGGGCGTCAAACGTAAGCTTTGTGCGTCGGATCATTTCGACTCCTCCTTCCGGATGCTCTCCACGAGCGCGATGGCCTTCTCCGGCGTCATTTTCGCGTGGACTTCACCGTTCACGGTGAGAACCGGCGCGAGACCGCACGCGCCGAGACACGCGACGGTCTCCAGTGTGAAGAGCATGTCGCTGCTCGTCACCTTTTTCTCATTCAGCCCGAGATGCTCCTCGAGCGCTTCCAAAATGGGCTGCGATTTTCGCACGTGGCAGGCGGTGCCGTCGCACACACGCAGAATGTACTTGCCCTTGGCTTCCAGCGAGAAACGGTCATAAAACGTCGCCACGCTGTACACCTTGCCCGGACTGATGTGCAGCCTGCCAGCGAGGTGCACCAGCACCTCCGGCGGGAGGTATTTGTAATGCTCCTGCACATCCTGCATCATGCCGATCAGATTTTCTCTCTTGCACTCGTGGTTGTCCACGATCTGATCGATCAGAGTGAAATCTCCATCAAATAACATAACGATTATTCCCCTTTTGTTGATTAGATGACGCTTTTTCACACAAAAACACTATCTCGATAAGCATATCATATATCTGTTCAGTTATCAACCTGTTTTTCAAACAATGACAGATTTTTTACACATATTCTCTCGTTGCGCCGGAGAATCGAATGTGCTATAATATAAAATTAGACTGTAAAAACAGGAGGCTGACCATGCCGGAACTGAAACTTTCCATTGTCCCCTGTGGGGACTACGCGCCGGAAACGGTGCGCGCCGCGCTCCTCGCGGCGCTGGACGCCGTCGGCGGGCTTGACTGGGTGAAGCCCGGCATGCGCATCGGCATAAAGCTCAATCTCTGTGCGGCGAGAAAGCCGGAGCAGGCGGCGACGACCCATCCGGTCATGGCCGCGGAGCTCACGCGCCTTCTGCGCGAGCGGGGTGCGGAGGTCGTTCTCGGCGACAGCCCCGGCGAGCCGTTCACTGCCGTGGTGCTCAACCGCGTCTACTCGCTCGGCAGCTACGCGCTTTGCGAGGCCGCCGGGGGCGAACTGAACCGGGACTTTTCCCACCATGGTGTGGAGTTCCCGGACGCCGTCACGGTCAAAAGCTTTGAATATACCGCGTGGCTCGAAAAATGCGATGCCGTCATCAACTTCTCCAAGCTCAAGGCGCACGGGCTTATGGGTATGACGGCGGCAGTAAAGAACCTTTACGGAGTTATTCCCGGCACGGTGAAGAGCGAATACCACTTCCGCTATCCCGATCCGATGGCGTTTGCCAACATGCTCGTCGACCTCAACGAATTTGTCCGCCCGGTGCTCTGCCTGTGTGACGCCGTGGACATCATGGAGGGCAACGGCCCCACGCAGGGCACGCCCCGGCACATGGGCGCGCTCCTTGCCTCGACGAGCTCCTACGAGCTCGACCGGCTGTGTGCGTGGATGCTCGGGTTGGAGGAGAAGGAGCTGCCGTATCTCACGGCGGCAAAGCAGCGGGGGCTGCTTTCGGAAGAGGGCGAGCCGCTTTGTGTGAAGGATGCTGCGGCCTACCGCGTGAACGATTTTGTCCGCTCGGGCGCCACATGCAGCTGGTTTGCGCCGAACCCAGAGGATAAGCCGTTCCGAAAAATCGTAAAAAAATGCATCGCCGTGCTGCTCCGCTCGCGCCCCGCGCTCGGCGAGGGCTGCACCGGCTGCGGCCATTGCGCGCGGCTCTGCCCGGCGGGCGCGATCACGATCGTGAATAAGCACGCCGTGATCGACCGGAGAAAGTGCGTCCGGTGCTTCTGCTGCCAGGAATTCTGCCCCTCGGGGGCGATGCGCGCGCAGCGCTCGTTCGTCGCGCGGCTTTTGAGCAAATAGCGGCACAGCATAGAGAGAAAAAAAGGAGAATTACAAGGGAAAACATTTATGCACTTCTTTTCACAGTATCGGGGGCTCCGCCGGGAGAACTATGTTCTCTTCTTCGGGCGGATCGTGACGAACATGGGCTCAATGGTCTGGCCGATGCTCACGATGATCCTCAACCAGAAGCTCGGCATGAGCGCCGGGAACATTGCCATACTGACAGCGGTGTTCGGTATTTTGATGATGCCGGCCAGCCTTTTCGGCGGCAAGCTTGCCGACCGGCTCAACAAGAAGAACATTATCATTGTCGGTGACATTGTTTCCGTAGTATGCTACATACTCTGCGGATGCGTCCCACTTGGCATGGGGACGATCGTGCTCATGTTTATTGCCAGCCTTTTCCAGACCATCGAGGGGCCGGCGTACAGTGCCATCATTGCCGACATCACGCCGCTCGAGGAGCGCGACAAGGCCTACTCGCTCCAGTACTGGGGCGCCAATCTCGGCCTTGTCCTCTCGCCGACGCTTAGCGGTCTGCTCTTCAAGAACTATCTCTGGCTCGCATTCATCATCAGCGGCGTCGCCATCGGCTGCTCCACGGTTCTCATCTGGTTTTTCGTCCGGGATATCACGCCGGTCGAGCAGGTCGGCAGCCGCGCGGAGTACCAGCGCGCGCGGGACGGGGAGAGCATTTTTGCGATTCTCCGCCAGAATCCGACGATCCTGCTGTATCTTGCCGTGTCCGCGCTGTGCAGCGCGGCTTACGACCAGTACGGCTATCTCATGCCGCTGGATCTCGGCCGCATCCACGGCGAGAACGGCGCCGTGATTTACGGTACGGTGTCGAGCCTCAACTGCATCGTTGTCGTTTTGTTCACTCCGGTCATCACGCGTCTTTTCCGCCGCATGGTCGACACAAAGAAGCTCCTGACCGGAAAACTGCTGTTTCTGGTGGGATATATCCTGTTTCTCACATTCCTGGGCACGATCCCGATGTACTATGCCGCCATGCTCATTTTCACCTGGGGCGAGATCATCAACACCATTGCCGATGGGCCGTATCTTTCCGCGCGCACCCCGGCCTCGCACCGCGGGCGCATCAACGGCGTGTCCGGCGTGGCGTATACCATCCTGCGCGGCATTTTCAACATTGCCGAAGGCAAGGCCTACGACGCTTACGGCTCGACGGCGGCCTGGGGCATGACGATCAGCGCTCTCACAATCTCCATCCTGCTGTCCGTCTGGCTCATTTTCCGCGATCGGGCACGCTACCCGCGCCTGTACGAGGAAAACGTCGTCGCACCGGCGGAGACGGCAAAATAAAAATATCCCCGAAGAGACCGCTTCGCAATCCCTCCGGGGATACGTTATAGATGCCGGGTCAGTCCTTCGGCGCATACCAGATCATGGGGATGTGGGGGATGTCGTCCTCCAGAAATTCCTCGCCATCCTGGCGGAAGCCGTGATCCTCGTAAAGCTTGCGCGCGTAGGTCTGCGCTTCGATGCGGATGGCTTCGGCACCGTACTTTTCCCGCGCCGCGGTGATGCCGGCGTCAAGGATCTTGTGGCCGTAGCCGCGGCCGCGCTCGGTCGTCAGCACGCGGCCGATGGATACCTCATCAAACGATACACCCCGGTCCAGCACGCGGAGATATGCTTTGATGCCGGTCTCGTCGCGCAGAAAGACGTGGTACGCCTGCTTGTCGCGTCCGTCTACCTCCTCATAGGGGCACTTCTGCTCCACGACGAAGACCAGCACGCGTGTGTGCAGAATGTCGTACAGCTCGTCCGCCGTCAGCTCGGAATAGTGTTTTACGACAAGCTCCATGGTTTTCCCTCCGAAAACGTTTTTATCTGATTATACTTCCGGGCGTGGGAAAAGTAAACCGCGTTTTCCGGTTCACCGAAAGGAGACTGCTTTCCTTGAAACGATGCCTTGCCGCGCTTTTGGCGCTTTGCGCGCTGCTCTCGCTCGGTGCATGCGGCGCCGCCGCACGGGACGAGAGCTCCTTCTCGCTGGACATTCTCGATACCGGGAAATCGGACTGCATCATCGTCTGCATGGATGGCGTCACCGTTGTGAACGACGCTGCCGACGAGGACGATTTTAACGCCATCTGCGCCGCGCTCGAGCGCCGCGGCGTACAGCGCATCGATTATCTCGTCCTCAGCCATTACGATAAGGATCACATCGGCTCCGCGGCGGCGCTCGTGCGCGCCTACCCGGTGGGGCAGATCGTCGGCGCGGACTACGAGGAGGAGTCCATGTATCTCACGCTGCTCGAGCGCGCCGCGGAGGAGAGCGGCACGCCCTTTCTCCGGCTGACGGAGGATCTCACGGTCGAAACGGAAAACGGCTCGATCACGATCGACCCGCCCGACATCGATTATGGTGACGACAACAATAACTCCCTCGTCACGACCGTCACATGGCGGGGCAAAAGCTTCCTGCTTCCCGGCGACGCGAAGAAAAACCGCCTGAACGAGCTGCTCGGCGTCGCGCTCGAGAGCTATGAGCTCATCAAGCTTCCGCACCATGGGGACAGCAACAAGCCTCTTGTAAAGCTCATTGCGCAGACGCAGCCGCGCTATGCCGTGGCGACCGTCTCCCCGGCGGAGGAGGTCGAAAGTAAGCTCCTCGCGGCGCTTGCCGCCGCGGGCACGGAGGTTTTCCGCACCGACGGCGGGACGGTAAGCGTCGAGTGGACGGGCACGGGCTTTGCCGTCATACAGACAAAATAAGCGGGACCGGCGTGGCTGCAAGGCCGCGCCGGTCTTATATTCAAGCGGATTCTATGCTGTTTAGAAAAACGTCTACGGCCTGATTGAACTCCGCAGGGTGCTCATTGGCAACAAAATGTGTTCCGCGGAGGATCGTCAAATGGGCGTTCGGAATGTTTTCCGCGATCATTCTCGTGTGGGACTCTTTGATTACGTCGTTAGTCCCGCAGACTACCAGCGTGGGCATTGTGATTTTTGCAAGCTCCGAGGGTTGGATGTATGGATCGTTCACCATCAATCCGAGCATTTCGGCATTTTTCCTCGCGTCCGGTGATCTGGCGGCAAAACGGCTTGCGATCCTGTATCCGATCTCTATCAAGAGCTGCGGCAGCCGCTTCACCCCCGAGGGGGCAAGATTGCCGCCATTCAAAATGAGGGCTTTTACCATGTCGGGGTGCTTCATTGCAAATTTCATCGCGATGTTCGCGCCGTCCGAAAAACCCAGAATGGTTGCTTTGTCAATCTTGCGCTCCTGCATGAAATTATAAAGATCGCAGGCAAACTGTTCAATGGTAAACGGCGCTTCCCCTCGCGGAGACCGGCCATGTCCGCGGGTATCCACGGCAATTACGCGGTACCGACTTTTAAAATAGTCGATCTGGTGCTGGAAATATTCGCTGCTCTCGCCATTCCCATGCAGAAGGATAAACGGCTCGCCCGCCCCGGCTTCCTGATAATAGAGTTTCATGTCCATATTATTCTCCGATACGGTCTATCGGTGTCCCGACGTGCTTATCGAGTCTCCATTGCGGTGCATCTCCGTCATCTGCCCAGTATTCATCCAAGGATACGATCTTATCGTTTTCCATCTGGATAAAGGACGTCACATGGAACGAGCAGCTCCGATCCTTCGGATAAACGCGTGTGACGGTAACGGTCAAGCCGTCCAGAGCGTCGATCCGTTCCACGACTCCGTCCCACTCTCCGGGATATTCGCAGTTGGCGATGATGAATTCATCCACCGTGAAATGCTCGTTTGTACAGTGCCAGTTCACATAGGCATCCGGGGCGAAATATGTCCGGATCTCCGGCTCGTCCTGCGCGAGAACTGCCCGCCAGAAGGCTTTAATATCCATGCCGTACCTCTCACTTACAATTCATATACGGCAACGATCTCGTTGCCGCACATGTCCCCGTTTTCCACAAAGCCGTACTTCCGGTAAATGTCTCTGGCGCGGGCGTTTTCCGGCTCGTAGGAGAGCCAGACCTTTTTTGCCTCGCCGAACGGAAACGTGCGGATGAAGTCGATGGCCGCGTCGAGCGTCTGCCGGCCGAGACCGCGCCCCTGATAGCGTTTGTCGATCATCAGCCGCCAGAGAGAGTAGTTTTCGCGGATCAGCTTGCTCTCGTTTTCGTTGCCTACGGTACCCTTGCCGATCATGACGAATCCGACGAGAGCGTCATCGTCATAAACCGCCAGAGGCAGAGCGTTATTTCCTTCGTTTCGCGTAGCGTAAGCTTCCGCGAGGCTTTGGATGTTTTCCGCAACGAAATCCTTCTGTGCCTCAAAAGGCTCCAGAGCGCAGACCTTCCAGATGTTCGCGTTGGTGATTTCTTCGAATCGGATCAAAATATGGTTCCTCCGTTAATTCGGCTCTGCCGTTTGACTTAATCTTAAATATAGTATCATGCCGAAACGAAAGATACAAGAACAGCCGCGGCAGGGAGGCCTGCCGCGGCTGTTGGATAACTATCGGTATATCAGGTTTTCTTTTCAAAGGCATAGCCGCAGCGCGGACACGTGATGCGGATCTTTCCCTTGCCGCGCGGGACGCGCACGACCTCCTTGCAGCTCGGACAGCGGAAGAAGGCGTAGTCCTTCCTCTGGTGAAGACAGCTTTTGAGCAGCCGGAACGAGCCGACAAAGCGATTCCGGCAGGAAAGGTACTTCCGGTTTTCCTCGCTCCGGGCGGTGACCTTTCGGGAGAAGATGCGCACATAGCACCAGATCAGCAGGGCGAGCGCCGCCGTGGAAAAGACGGCGGAGAAAAAGGCGCTCTTCCCGCGCACGGCTACCGAGATCAGGATGCATACGCATCCGCATATGGAAAGAAACCGGCCCAGCGCGTCGGCACCGTAACGGCCGGCCATGAAGGCGGAAAAATTTCGGTTGGGGGAACCACGCCGCATAAATAAGACCTCCGGGGAAAAAAGGGCATTCCTACGCCCGTTTCTGTCATAGACTTTAATACGAAATCGTAAATAAGTCGTGAACTTTCCGCTGAATTAACAAAAAATTCATTTTTTATCGTGAACCGAGCGCTGTAATATTGACAAAAAAACGCCGGAGCGGTATAATTTCATCAAAATTTTTATGCTTTCAGGGAAGCGAGGGAAAACAATGCGCCCGGACGGAATACTTGTAAAAAATGAAGACCCCATGTACTTTCTCATCCCATATTTCCTCACGAAGCGGTATGATGCAATGAACATGATCACGCTGGACATCCCGGAGATGCCCATGCGTGCTTATATGAACGAAAAGCGGAAAGAGGGAAAGCAGATCAGCCATCTTGCGCTGGTGCTCACGGCGTATCTGCACACGCTGGAAAAGTACCCGGCGCTCAACCGCTTTATCAAGGGTCATAATATCTACCAGCACAAGGATATCAAGGTATCCATGGTCGTTTTGAAACCGGACGGCAGCGACACCATGTCAAAGATCGATCTTCTCCCCACAGACGATGTGTTCGATGTGCAGGCGAAGATCACCGGCTATATTGACCAGAACCGCCAGCTCGGCGAGGCCAACGCCTTTGATACGGCGATGAAGATCCTCACAACAAAGCTGCGCTGGCTCCTGCCGCCGGTCATCGGCCTGATCCGGTTTCTGGATAACCATGGCCTTTTGCCGCAGTCGCTCATTGATCTGACGCCGTTCCATGCGAGCCTTCTCATCTCCAATCTCGCGAGCATCCGCACGAACCACATCTATCACCATGTCTATGAGTTCGGCACGACGAGCATTGCCATCACCATGGGCAACATGCGCGAGGTGCCGCGCCGCAGCAAGGACGGCATCGTCTTTGACCGGTGCATGCCGCTCGGCGTTGTGATGGATGAGCGCATTGCCAACGGCCACTATATGGCGCAGGCGTTCGCGCAGATCAAGAAATACCTTGCTGACCCGCACCTGCTGGAGCGCGAGAGTCTCGACGCCGAAAAAGCGGCGGAGCAGAGCGGAGAAGCGGCGAAAAAAGAAGCAGAATAATTTTTGTACTCAAACGGTCTCCCTCGGCTTTGCCGGCAGGGAGACCGTTTTTGCCGTGTAAGACCCGGCAGGTTTTGACAGATACAACGTAGTGTGATATTTTAAGTAGAAACAGATTTTTCTTTCGGAGGCGAGAAACATGCTTCACGATTTCAAGCCGTCGGACGACGGACTCGATAAGGCGCAGCGCAAGGCGGAGATCGCCCGGCTTCGCGAAAAAATCGCGGCGCAGCAGCAGAGTGTCATGGCGGCAAAGCTGCCCGTGGTCGTTCTGGTAGAGGGCTGGGACTGCGCCGGAAAAGGCCATCTCATCAACGAACTCATCAGCGAGATGGACCCGCGGTTTTACCGTGTGGCGGTCTATAAGCGCGTGCCGGAGGACGAGGAGCGCTATCCGTTCCTCCACAAGTTCTTTGAGCCCCTGCCGGAAAACGGCAAGTTTCTCTTCATGGATACCGGCTGGATGGAGGACTGCGTCTATAAATACCTGCGCCGGGAGATCACCTCGGACGAATACGAACGCCGCGTGGAGGCGTGCAAAATCTTTGAGCGGCAGCTTCGCGACAACGGCTATATCGTCATCAAGCTCTTTCTGCACATCTCGCGCGAGGAACAGCTCGCGCGCATCGCGCAGCTGCGGGAGGATATCGATACCGAGTGGCGCATAACACAGGACGATCTCTGGCAACAGAAGGAATACAACCGCTTCCGCCGCGCCTATGAGGATTTTATGGAGGAGACGGGCGAATGGCATATTCTCGATGCCGGAAGCCGGAAGAAACGTCTGCTCATGGGCTTTCGCGCCGTTACCGAGACGATTGACAAGGCGCTTGCGGATGGCCGCTATGTTGGCAAGGCGGGGAAGAACGCTTTCCCACTGCTCGGCGGCCCTTCACTTGGCGATGCCGATCTCACCAAAAGCCTGACGCCGGAGGAATATAAGGCGGAGCTCAAGCGGCTGCAGGAAAAGCTCGCTGTGCTGCATAATAAAATTTACCGCAAGCGCATCCCCGTTGTCATCTGCTATGAGGGGTGGGACGCTGCCGGAAAGGGCGGCAACATCCGCCGTCTTGCCTATCCGCTCGATCCGCGCGGGTTTGATGTGATCCCCATCGCGAGCCCCACGCCGGGCGAGCTCGCACGGCACTATCTCTGGCGCTTCTGGACGCGCCTGCCGCGCAGTGGCCATGTGACGATCTTTGACCGGAGCTGGTATGGCCGTGTCATGGTAGAGCGCATCGAGGGGTATTGCGGCGAGGATGACTGGAAGCGCGCCTACGGCGAGATCAACGAGTTTGAGAAGGAATTGGCCGATTACGGCACGATCGTTCTCAAGTTCTGGATCCACATCGATCCCGAAACGCAGCTTGAACGCTTTGAGCTGCGGCAGAATACGCCGGAGAAGCAATGGAAGATCACCGACGAGGACTGGCGCAACCGCGATAAGTGGCCGCTGTACGAAACGGCGGTCGAGGAAATGCTGCAAAAGACGAGCACGGAGTATGCTCCCTGGCATATCATTGAATCCGTGGACAAGAAATACGCCCGCATCCGTGTCCTTCAGATCGTGACGGACGCGCTGGAGCAGGCCGTGAACGAGCATATCACCCGAGGAGTGAAGAAAGAATGTGCCAAGCCGAAAAAGGATCGGAGCTGACGGCTCCCGTCGTGCCGGAAATGCCGGAGCCGGAAAGCGCGCTTCTTGCCGAGGCCAAGGCGGCAGGATTGTTTCTTGACCGCGAGCTGAGCTGGCTGCAATTCAATCTCCGCGTCCTCGAGCAGGCGGGCGACCCGACGGTACCGCTTCTCGAGCGGCTCAAGTTTCTCGGGATATACCGCTCAAATCTGGAGGAGTTTTTCATGGTGCGCGTCGGCTCGCTCACGCACCGCGCAGCGCTTCTCCCCGATGACCGGGACGAAAAGACCGGCCGAACCCCCGGCGAGCAGGTGAGCGCCATCCTTGCTGCCGTAGCCGCGCAGCAGCCGCGCGAGGAGCGCATCTACCGGCGGCTTTTGGAAGATATGCGCGATGCCGGGATCGACGTGCTGGATTTTCATAAAATGACAAAGCCCGAGGAGGTCGTGGCGAAAAAGTATTTCTCCGAGCTTCGCCCCCTTCTCTCGCCGCGTGTGGTGGACGGGGGACACCCGTTCCCGTTCATCGCCAACCGCGAGGTATATGTGGCCGCGACGATTGGCAAGGGGGACGATTTCCGTCTGGGACTCGTTTCGCTGCTGCGGCTGCCGCCGTGGCGTGTTGTGGAGCTGGACGGACGGCAGAAGGTGATGCTCACGGCGGAGCTCGTGCGCCACTTTGTGCCGCAGCTCTTCAAAAAGCAGGAGGTGCGCGACGCCGTCCTTTTGCAGGTCACGCGAAACGCGGACGTATTCATCGACGACGATCTGCGCGGATACGACGCGGATTTCCGCGCCAGCATGGAGAAAATGCTGCGCAAGCGCAAGCGCCAGCAGCCGGTGCGCCTCGTGATCGGCGGTAAGCCGTCCGCGCGGCTGCGCTCGGCGCTCATAAAAGACCTGAAGGTATCCGAGAGCAATGTGTTTTCCACAAAGCTGCCGTTCGATCTCTCCTTCGGCTCCGGCGTGAAGAAAGCGCCCGGCATGAAATATGCTGAGCGGCGAAGCCGGAAAACGGTGAAGCTCAAAAAGGGCGAGTTCTTCCCTTATCTGGAAAAGAAGGATCTTCTGCTCTCTTACCCGTTCCAGAGCATGAGCGCGTTTGTGGAGTATCTCTACGAGGCGGCGGACGATCCGGACGTTTTGTCCATCCGCATCACGCTCTACCGGCTCTCGGCGAGCAGCAAGGTCGCCGCAGCGCTTGCCTATGCCGCCGACCGGGGGAAGAGCGTCCTCTGCCTTCTGGAGCTGCGCGCCCGGTTCGATGAGCAGAACAACATTGACTATTCCGAGGTGCTCGAGGATGCCGGCTGTCAGGTCATCTACGGCCTGCCGGAGATGAAGGTGCACAGCAAGCTCTGCCTCATTACGCGAAAGCGCGGCGAGAGCGTGCAGTACTTCACGCAGGTCGGCACCGGCAACTATAACGAGGTCACGAGTGAGCAGTATACCGACCTCTCGGTCATCACGTCCGACGAGCGCGTCGGGCGCGACGCCGCGCAGACGTTTGAAGCGCTCGCCACCGGCCAGACACCGCCGGAAACGGAGGCGCTCTGGGTCGCTCCGCTGAGCTACCGCTCCCGCGTTCTGGAGCTCATAGAGCGGGAGACGGCAAAGGGCGAGGCCGGGCGCATCGCGATCAAGGTCAACTCCATGAACGACATCGGCATCATGACCGCGCTCATCCGCGCCTCACAGGCCGGGGTGCGCACGGAGCTTTTCATCCGCGGAATCTGCTGCCTGCGGCCGGGCGTTGCGGGGTATACAGAGAATATCACGGTGCGCAGTGTTGTGGGGCGGTATCTGGAGCATTCGCGCATCTTCACTTTCGGCGAGGGCGCGGAGCAGCGCATTTTCATCGGCTCCGGCGATCTTCTCAACCGCAACACCCGTCGCCGCGTGGAGGCGTTCATCGAATGCGTAACACCGGAAACGCGCGAAGGCGTGCTCGCCATTCTTGACGCGCTGCGCGCCGACCGGGAGAAAAGCTGGACGATGCAGCCGGACGGGACGTATGAGCGCGGCGAGACCGTCCCCGGCACGGCGAGCCACGACACACTCTATGCGTACTTCGGCGAAAAGACCGTGGAACCGCTCCCGCCGGAAAAGGAGCACGGCTGGCTCTGGCGGCTCTTTCACCCGAACAAAAAACTGCACGGAAATGAGGCATAAGGCTATGAACGATCCATTGGCGCTGGTATTTGATGTCGGAACGCAGAGCGTGCGGGCGATGCTCTTCGATACCGCCGGACACATCGTCTGTTCGGCGCAGGATATTTATGAGCAGCCCTACTATTCCCGCAACCCGAACTGGGCGGAGCAGCGGCCGGATTTCTATTTTGAGCATATGTGCATCGTCTCCCAGCGGCTGAAGGATCAGTCCCCGGCAGACTTTGCGCGCGCCGCGAGTGTTGCGGTGACGGTGTTCCGCGATACGACCGTCTGCATGGGCAAGGACGGGCGGCCGCTGCGCGACTGCATCCTCTGGATGGACCAGCGCCGCGCCGAGAATCCGAAGCCGCTTCCTGCCGACCGCAAGGCGCTCTTCGCGCTCGCCGGCATGACGGAGACCATCGAAATGCTCCACCGCACCTCGGCCTGCAACTGGATCGCCGAGAACGAGCCGGAGCTCTGGGAGGAAACGGACAAATACGTTTGCCTGTCCACGTATCTCAACTACCGTCTCACCGGCCGCATTGCCGACAGCAGCGCGAGCCTCATGGCGAAGATACCCTATGACTACAAAAACCGCAGGTGGGACAAAAACGGACTCACCCGCTGCGTGTACGACATCCCGCAGGAAAAACTCTGCGAGATTTTGCCCTCCGGCTCGGTGGTCGGCGGCGTGACGCCGGAGGCGTCGCGGCTGACCGGTATTCCGGCGGGGCTGCCGATGCTTGCCACCGGCTCGGACAAGGGCTGCGAGACGATCGGCCTTTCCGTCATCCGTGAGGATCAGGCGGCGCTCTCGTTCGGCACGAGCTGCACTGTGCAGTTTACGAGCAAGAAGTACTTTGAGCCGACGCCGTTCATGCCCGCTTACCCGGCGGTACCGAACGATATGTACAATCCCGAGATACAGATCCTGCGCGGCTATTGGATGCTCACCTGGTTCAAGCAGAACTTTGCGCAGGCGGAGGTCGAGGCGGCCAAGGCGCTCGGCTGCTCGGCAGAGGAAATTCTGAACAAGCACCTCGCCGACATCCCCGCCGGGAGCGACGGGCTGCTCGTGCTGCCGCATTGGACGCCGGGACTCTCCACGCCGAATACGCGCGGCGCGATGATCGGCTTCACCGACCACCACACGAAATACCACATGTACCGCGCCATCATCGAGGGGCTGAACTTTGCTCTCATGGACGGCATGTACGGCATGGAGCGCCGCTCCGGGCAGAAGATCCGCCACCTTTATCTTGGCGGCGGCGGCAGCCGCAGCGAGGAGATCTGCCAGATCACGGCGAACATGTTCGGCCTGCCGGTCTCCCGCATCCAGACGCACGAATCCTGCGCGCTCGGCGCGGCCATCTGCTCGTTCGTTTCGCTTGGAAAATTTGATTCCTACGAGGACGCCATCGCCCACATGGTGCAGATCCGCGACACGTTCACCCCGGACGCGGAGGAACATAAGCTCTATGAGCGTATTTACCGCGAGGTCTACCGCCGGTACTACCGCGCCGTGACCCCGCTCCACAAGCTTCTCGGCGCGATCACGCGCAAGGAAAAATGAGAAAAACCGGTTCCCGAAAACGTATCGGGAACCGGTTTTTCATTCGTCATATACGACCGGCGGACGGTTTGGGTCAAGAACGCTGTCCACATCGAAAAAGAGCTCATTTAGTATATCGCGGTAATACGTCATTGAGTAGCCGCCGATCTCGATGCGCGACTGCAGCGCATAGCTATCGTACAGCTCATTGACCACGTGGTCGTCCACGGTGCAGTAGATATTGAACCCGGCGTTGAGCACATGCTGGAGCGCGTCGCCCGTTGCACGGTAGCCAAAGGGGGCGAGAAAGAGATTCGTTTCGCCGATCCACGGCGATACGCGCTCGACCCACTTGTTGATGTCGTAGTAAATTTTATCGGGGTTGCAGCCCATGCCCCAGAAGCCGTATACGCCGGAATTGTGCGTGTAGCTGTGGCTGGCAAAGCTCCAGCCGTCGGCGCGAAGCGCGTCGGCGACCTTTTTTATCTCCGCCTGGTTATCGGGATCGTCGTAGCTCGGATAGCCGAACGCACCCTGAAACCCTGTGAGCGCGATCGTCCCCTTGTGTCCGTTCCACGAAAAGTCCGGGTGCTCGGCCACAAAGGCGTCCACCACGCCCATCACATCGCCGTCCGGGATGATGTCCACGCCGCCGGAGGGATTCGGCACCTCGTAGAGCAGCGCGCCGGTCTCGTCGACGAAAAGACGCCGCGCGTACCCGTCGCCGTAGGCATACGCCACATCGTCCACCGAGAGAATGAGCGGCATTTTCCCGGCGGGCAACCGGATCTCCTTTCGCTGCATTTTACCGTCGACCAGTTCATAGCACTCGTTCAGATCGTAGAGCACATACCCGCGCTCATAGAGCTGCGGCAAAATTTTTTCCAGCTCTGCCTTTTCGGAGAAACCGGCGTTGTACCCGCCCATCGGCGTTTCGCGGTCGGTGAACACCATCTCGGGATAGACGATCAGGCTGTGAAAGAAAATGTGCCGTATCTCGCCCTCATAGGGAACGAGCGGCTCTGGGGTCGGCTCCGGCGTTGGTGTCGGTTCCGCGGTAGGGGAGGGCGTTGGCTCCGCGGTCGCGGTGGGCGACGGCGTCGGGAAAAAGATGTCGAGCGCTCTGCCGCTGCACCCGGCGAGGAGCGCCGCGCAGAGCAGCGCCGTGAGAAGGAAAAATATCTTTCGTTTCATCATGCTCTCATACTATCCGCCGCACCGGAAAAAGTCAAGGCAAGAAGATTTCCAAATCTTGGATGCGCGGTATTGACAATGTTGTGAACGCTGTATATTCTTGGATTATATAAATACGATGTTCAACATTTGAATTTTGAATGGAGGAGCGTGGATCGGATGCGGAAACGGATATGGGTGATGCTTGCTTTTTTTTCTCGTCCTTGGCATCGTGAGTTTTTCTGTGCAGAGTGGGCCCCATTGCAATACACACCGCCTGCAAGTAAACGATCAACCGATACTCATGTATGAGACTCCGGAGGAAGCGTTATCTTCTATGACAGAGAGTCTTCTGCTGCCAGAGGTGAACCGGCTGAGTCTGTCGTGCAAGGGAGGCAGGCCGGAACATGATATTCAGCTTTATCTTCGCTTGGCCAAGGAAAACGACGGAACGATCCTGACTTCCCCCCTATGCCACGCTATATAATTTTTCGCCAACCCAAGACGAAGCTGCCTTTGCCATGAATGATGTATTGGATCTGGATGAGGCATCAAATTATGATCTTGTTCTGTTTGAGCTGATTACGTATAAAAAAGCGGCTGCACCCACGTATCAATATGCGGTTTTCCGCTAAACGTCATTTTCTTAAAGCGAACAAAGCGAAAGAGGACGGGAGCACCGTCCTCTTTCGCTTCCAATGGAAAGAATCAAAAAATCCCGTGATTGTACTTGATCTGTCCGTACAGAATGAATACCAGGCCGACGGCGAGCCCCGGAAGAACGATGAACGAAACGGCAGCCTCATTCCGCTGGGAAACAAAAAACGCCGCGGCGAGCGAAACGCCGATGATGAGCGTTCCCGTGCCGACGGCGCGGCCGTATTTCGGGATGTCCTCTTCTCTGACGTTCCGGCGGTTGTAGGCGTGGATCGTGCGGATGTTCCCCTTTATATTCACCGCACCGAGAACGGACAAAAGAATGCCCACAATGAGCAGCAGATAGTTTTCCATGACGGCCTCCTTAAAAATAAAACAGCTCTTCAAATTTCTTGTCCAGAGCAATGCACAGGACCAAAGCCAGCTTTGCCGTGGGATTGAATTGGCTCGTTTCTATGGAGCTGATCGTATTTCGTGATACGCCCACCATCTCCGCAAGCTGCGCCTGTGAGAGACCCTTTTCGGTGCGCGCCTCTTTCAGGCGGTTTTGGAGTTTCAGTTCATCGTTCATCCGCTCACCCCAATGAGCCGCACAACGAAAAGGACAAGGAACAGGAGAAACATGGCAAAATACAAAATCGTGAGCGTCAGCTCCGTTTTCCTTTTCTTTTTTCGGTATGTCACCAGACTGTGCGTGCCGAGAATGCTGAAGTAAATGATCCAGGGACTATAGAGCATTGTTTCGGTGACCCAAACAAAGATCACGGACACCAGACAGCACACACATGCTCCGACACGCCCGGCAATATTCCCGGCCTGCTGTGCTGTTGCCGCTTCCGCAAGATCCCGGTTCTTGTTTTCCCGGCGGCTGATCGCCAGAATTTCTTCCTTTTCCATAGAAATTCTCCTTGCCAAGTTTTCTTGTCATCATTATAGCAATGCCAAGTAAACTTGTCAACATGAAATGACAAAGAGGTGCAATGTGTCCCAAGGTGCTCGCCTTGCCCGGCGGATGGATTTGTGGTAAAATAACTTTCCATTCTTTTTAAGGAGACACCACGCATGGATAAATTCACCCCCCTTCTCGCGAAGGAGTTTTCCCGCCGGGAGGAGCATATAGAGAATATCCTCCGCCTGCTCGACGAGGGCAATACCGTTCCGTTCATTGCGCGTTACCGCAAGGAGATGCACGGCACGACCGACGACCAGACCATCCGCGCCATTGCGGACAGGCTCTCGTATCTGCGCGGACTGGACGAGCGAAAGGCCGCCGTTTTGAGCGCCATCGAAGCGCAGGGCAAGCTCACGGACGAGCTCTCCGCCGCTATAGAGAAGGCGCAGACGCTCGCCGAGGTCGAGGATATTTACCGTCCCTATAAGCAGAAGCGCCGCACGCGCGCGACGATTGCGCGTGAGAAAGGGCTCGCCCCGCTCGCGGAGCTGCTCCTCTCGCAGACCGTCGCGTCCGGCACGCTCGAAGCGCTGGCCGCACCGTATGTGAACGAAGAAAATGGCGTTATGTCAACGGATGACGCCCTCGCCGGTGCGGGCGATATCATCGCCGAGACGATCTCGGACGATGCCGCCATCCGCGCCGCGCTCCGGCGGCTTTACCGCACGCGCGGCGCGCTGTGGGCAAAAGCTGCGACGGACGAGGACAGCGTTTACCGTATGTACTACGACTACCGTGAGCCGGTATCCAAGGTGCAGGGACACCGCGTTCTCGCGGTGAACCGCGGCGAGCGGGAAGGCTTGCTCAAAGCGGGTGTGGAGATCGAGGACGTGCTTGCCCTGCAGGAGATCCGCCGGGCGATTTTCCGCGGTATCAGCATCTCGAACGCCTTCGTAAATGCCTGCTGTGAGGATGCCTGGCGGCGGCTCATTGAGCCGTCCGTGGAGCGGGAGATCCGCGGCGAGCTGACGGACGCCGCCGACGAGGCGGCCATCCGCGCCTTCGGCCAGAACCTTCAGCCGCTGCTGATGCAGCCGCCGCTCCGCGGCCGTGTCACCATGGGCTTTGACCCGGCATACCGCACTGGCTGCAAGATCGCCGTGGTGGATGAGACCGGCAAGGTACTTGAAACCGGCGTTGTGTACCCCACGCCGCCGCACAACCGGCAGGACGAGGCGCGCAAAACGCTTACCGCCATGATCCGCCGCCACGGCGTTACCGCCATTGCCATCGGCAACGGCACGGCGTCCAAGGAGTCGGAGATCTTCATCGCCGATATGATCAAGGCGCTGCCCGGCGTTGCCTACATGGTCGTGAGCGAGGCGGGCGCGAGTGTGTATTCCGCCTCCAAGCTCGGCGCGGAGGAGTTCCCGGACTACGATGTCTCGCTCCGCTCCGCGGTTTCGATCGCGCGGCGCTTGCAGGACCCGCTCGCCGAGCTCGTGAAGATCGAGCCGAAGAGCATCGGCGTCGGCCAGTACCAACACGATATGCCGCCCGCAAGGCTGGATGAAACGCTTCGCGGCGTGGTGGAGGACTGCGTAAACTCCGTCGGCGCCGATTTGAATACGGCGTCGGCGTCGCTCCTTTCCTATGTCGCCGGTCTGAACGAGACGGCGGCGAAGAACATTGTGACTTACCGCGAGGCAAACGGGGCGTATTCCTCGCGCGCCGCGCTGAAAAAGGTGCCGCGCATCGGGCCGAAAGCGTTCGAACAATGCGCGGGCTTCCTGCGCGTAACGCAGGGGAAAAATGTTTTGGACGCCACCGGCGTTCACCCGGAATCCTATGCCGCGGCGGAAAAGCTGCTCGCGCTGTGCGGTTATACGGAGGACGATGTGCGCGCGCACCGCGTGGAAGAGCTGCGCGAGCGCGTGAAGACACTCGGCGAGGAGAAGGCGGCAGCGTACTGCGGCGTCGGCGTGCCGACGCTCTCGGACATTGTGTCCGATCTCATGAAGCCCGGCCGCGACCCGCGCGACGAGCTGCCTGCGCCTCTCCTGCGCACCGATATTCTGGAGCTCAAGGATCTGAAGCCCGGCATGAAGCTGCGCGGTACGGTGCGCAATGTTGTGGACTTCGGCGCGTTCGTCGATATCGGCGTGCATCAGGACGGCCTAGTGCATATTTCGCGCCTTTCGGACAACTTTGTACGAAAGCCCTCCGACGCCGTCCGCGTGGGCGATGTGGTGGATGTTGCCGTCGTCGAGGTGGACGCGGCGAAAAAGCGCATTGCGCTTTCCATGCTCGCTGCCGACGTTGGCAGAAACTGACAGAAAAAAGTCAAAACTGTAACTTGCCCGAGCGCCCCGCGGCCCGTATACTTGATTTACATAAAAAACACTTCTTTCATTTATGTAAATCAAAACGGGGAGGCGCACCATGCGCATTATATACATCAAACACAGCGCATTTCTTGCGGAATGGGAGGACATTGTCTGCCTTTTTGACTATGCCGGGGGCGATCTGCCGGAGATAGAGCGCGATAAGCGCCTGTGCATTTTCGCAAGCCACCACCATTCCGATCATTTCAACCCGGAGATTTTTACCCGCTTTGCCGATCATCCGCGCCACACGTTCATCCTTTCGGACGATATCCGCACCGTTCCCGCCGGGGAGAACGCCCCCGTGGTCCGTACCGGGCCGAACTGCCGCCGCATCTTTCCGGGCGGAAAGAGGGGTGCGATGAGTGTTTCCACCATAGGCTCGACCGACTGCGGCGTTGCGTTCGTTGTAAACTACGCCGGAAAGACCGTGTACCACGCGGGTGATCTCCATTGGTGGGCGTGGCCGGACGATACGCCGGAGGAAGAGCGCGACATGAAAAACCGTTACTTTGCCGAGATCGCCAAGCTCAACGGCGTCCGGCTGGACGCGGCGTTCCTCCCGCTCGACCCGCGCCTCGGCGTAAACTACTGGATGGGCTTTGACGCCATGATGCGCTCGGCGGACATCCGCAGAGCATTCCCGATGCATATGTGGGAAAAATACGAATACATCCCCAAATTCAAGGCCATGAGCGTTACGGAGGCCTACCGGGACAAGATCGCCGACATCACCGCGCCCGGCCAGATCTTTGAAATTTGAAAGGGAGAAGAGCCATGAAATTCCAGATGATCCATGAGAATTATAACGTCCGCGATCTCGCTGCCTCACTTGCGTTCTACGAAAAGGCGCTCGGCCTGCACGAAAAGCGGCGCAAGGAAGCCGCTGACGGCTCGTATATCATCGTGTATGTCGGCAACGACGCTTCCGACTTTGAGCTCGAGCTCACGTGGCTGCGCGACCATCCCCAGGCTTACGACATCGGCGAGGAGGAGTTCCATCTGGCATTTCGCGTGGACGACTTTGCCGCGGCGCACGCGCTCCACAGCGAAATGGGCTGCATCTGCTTTGAAAACGCCGCCATGGGCATCTACTTCATTCAGGACCCGGACGGCTACTGGCTGGAGATCGTCCCGACGAGATAAAATCTCCCGGCGAACACGGAGAAAACTTATGATTTATTTAGAAACGGAGAGGCTGTCTCTTCGGAATCTGGAGCTATCCGATGCGGAAAGCATCAGCGGATACCGAAACGACGAGGCATGCCGACGGTATCAGCGGTGGGAGGCCTTCACGCTTCCGGATATCGAGGCGTATATTGAGAAGTTTCAAAGCGATGTTTTCCTGTCAGACAAGCAGGAACAGCACTTTGGGATCGCCCAAAGAAACAGCTTGGAGCTTGTAGGCGAACTGGCGTACTTTTATAAGCCGGGGGACTGTATCACGCTGGGTATCACCGTTGCCCCTCGTTTCCAGAGAAACGGATATGCCTGCGAAATGCTGCGGGAAGTGATCCGTTCCGTCCGGGAAAAGTATCCGACACTGGATATTGTGGCGCTGATCGACAAAGACAATCGGAAAAGCCAGTGCCTTTTTGAAAAGCTGGGTTTTCGGCAGGAGTGCTACGCGGATTCGATTGCCTCTTTTGTTTATGTGCTCTCTGCATAGGAAAAGTCCGCGGCGAAAATCGCCGCGGGCTTTTCCTATTTCGGAAACTGTGCTATACTGAAAAAAACACAACAGGAGAATATTATGTCAACTAATACACTGTATCTCGGCTACCATGTTTCCTCTGCCGGGGGATACATGGCGATGGGGAAGCGCGCTGCGGCGCTCGGCGCGAATACGTTCGCCTTCTTTACGCGCAACCCACGCGGCGGTGCGGCGGCTAAGGTGGAGGAAGCGGACGTCGCGGCGTTCCGCGCGTGGGCGGCCGAACAGGGCTTCGGCCCGCTCGTGGCGCACTCGCCCTATACGCTCAACCCGTGCAGCGACAAGCCCTCGGTGCGCGACTTTGCCAAACGCGCCTTTACGGAGGATCTCGAGCGCATGGAGCTCACGCCCGGCTGCTTTTATAACTTCCATCCCGGCAGCCATGTCGGGCAGGGGACGGAGGCAGGGATCGCGATGATCGCGGAGCTTTTGAACGCCGTTCTCACGCCGGACATGCACACGACCGTCCTTCTCGAAACGATGGCCGGAAAGGGCAGCGAGATCGGCGGAAAGTTTGAGGAGCTGCGCGAGATCATCGACCGCGTGGAGCTTAAAGACAAGCTCGGCGTCTGTCTCGACACGTGCCACATCTGGGACGGGGGCTACGACATTGTCTCCGACCCGGACGCAGTGCTTGCCGAGTTTGACCGTGTGATCGGGCTTGATAGGCTCAAGGCGGTGCACCTGAATAACTCCCTCAACGGTCTCGGAAGCCACAAGGATCGCCATGCGAAGATCCGGGAGGGCGTCCTGCCGGAGGAGGCGCTTGTTCGCATCGTCTGCCATGAAGCGCTCGCCGGGCGGCCGTTCATTCTTGAAACGCCGAACGACGACGCTGGATACGCTGCGGAGATCGTGTGGCTGCGGGAACAGTGGGAGGCGCATCATGGCTGAAATCAAGGCCGTCCTCTGGGATGTGGACGGAACGCTTTTAGACTTTCTCGCCGCCGAGCGCGCGGCAATAAAGACGTGCTTTTCCCTTTTCGGTCTCGGTGAGTGTACCGATGAGATGATCACACAGTATTCCGCCATCAACGTCCGCTGGTGGCAGGCGCTCGAACGCGGCGAATATACGAAGCCGGAAATCCTCGTCGGGCGCTTCGTGGAGTTTTTCGCCGCGCGCGGCATCGATACCGCCGTAGCCTCGGCGTTCAACGCCGAGTATCAGCTCCGTCTCGGCGATACGATCGTTTTCTGCCCGCACGCGAAGGAAACCGTGCTCGCGCTCCGCGGCAGGGTTGCGCAGTGCGCCGTGACGAACGGGACGAAGGTCGCGCAGGACAAGAAGCTCGACCGGTCGGGGCTCGATAAGCTGCTCGATCCCATTTTTATCTCCGAGGTCATCGGCGCGGAAAAGCCGTCCAGGGAGTTTTTCGCCCCGGTCTTAGCCGCACTCGAGGGGATAAAGCCGGAGGAGATGCTCATCGTCGGCGATTCGCTCACGAGCGATATCCGCGGCGGGATCAACGCCGGAATCCGGACGTGCTGGTACAACCCCAACGGCCACGCCGCGCCGCCGGAGCTTTCCATCGACTACACGATCTCCGACATTGCCGAGGTGCTGCAAATCGTGGAGAAAAGCGCGCAATGAATGGTGAAATTTGACCTATTGACTTTTCTGTGTCCAGCAGATAGAATCATCTGACTTTCAGATGTTTTACCAGGAGGAAGCAAGTTTCATGGAAACCGCAACGCTCAGCAAGGGCAAGCTTTTCGGCCCGGCGAGCTTTTATAAAAAGGCGCTGCTCATCGCGCTGCCGGTCATGCTGCAAATGCTCATCCAGAACATGGTGTCGCTTATCGACAATTTCATGGTCTCTGGCCTAGGCGATGTGAAAATGTCCGGCGTGAACATCTCCGGCCAGATCCTCTTCGTGTTCATGGTGCTGCTCAACACGATCTGTACTGCGGGCGGCATCTTCATGTCACAGTATTACGGCGCGGGGGATAAGCGCGGCATGCGTCAGTCGCTGAGCTTCAAGGCGGTGCTCGCGGCCGTCGCCATCGTGCTCTATCTTCTCGTTTGCATGGTGTTCCCGCGGCGGGTGCTCTCGCTCATGGTCGTCGGCAACTCGCAGGCGGACGCCATATTGGACGAGGCCGTGAAGTACATGTTCCTCATGGGCTTCAACGGCATCCCGATGGCGGTGTCCACGATCTGCTCTTCCTCCCTGCGTGAGATCGGCCGGGTACGCACGCCGCTTTTCATCTCTGTGATCGCAACGCTCGTTAATACGTTCTTCAACTGGGTGCTCATCTACGGCAACCTTGGCGCGCCGCGGCTCGAAGTGCAGGGTGCGGCCATCGCCACGATCATCGCCCGTCTCACGGAAATGACGATGTTCCTCGTCTACATCGCCGTCAAGCGCCCGCCGTTTTCCGCCACGCCCAAGGAGCTCGTGAGCGTCGATTTTCCTCTCTTTTTCCGCATGCTCAAAAAAGGCTCCATGGTGCTCGGTTCCGAAATGCTCTGGGTCATTTCCGAAACGGTCACGACCGCGCTCTACAATGGCCGCGGCGGCGCGGATGTTGTCTCCGGTATGGCGGCGAGCTTCGCCATTGCCAATCTCTTCTTTGTGGCCTTCAGCGGCATCACGACCGCGACCGGCGTTATCCTTGGCTCCACATTAGGACGCGGCGAGCTGGACAAAGCCCGGCAGGAAAAGCGCTGGCTCATGACGGCGGGCGTCGTGTTCGGTGTCTTCATGATCTTTGTCGGCCTCCTCACGATCCCGCTCATCCATGTCGTGTTCGGCCATCTGAGTGCGAGCGCGCAGAGCATCTGCCGCGAGATGGTGCTGCTCATGTCGCTCTTCATGCCGCCGTGGGTGTATATCAATGTTCAGCTTGCCGTGTCCCGCGCCGGAGGCGATACCGCCATGGGCCTCTGGGTAGACGGCACGACAACGCTTCTCATCATCATTCCCGGCATTTTCCTCGTGGCGCGTTATACGGCGATCGGCCCGGTGGCCATGTACGCCATGGTGAAGGCCGTGGACTTCGTGAAGATCACTATCGCGCACTTCATGCTCAAGCGCGAGCGCTGGGTGCGCAACCTCACGGATATGACCCGGCAGGAATTGGCTGCGAAATAAGATAGGAATTGCAAACCGCCCCTTTCGCACTTTGATATGTGCGAAAGGGGCGGTTTCTCTGTTCACAACGATTCTACGAACGCAGCGATGCGCGTGTCGATCTGCCCGGCGTCAAGCTGGGAGTAATCAGTTTCGAGCGCCATATACGGCACGCCCATGCTGCGGCAAAGCTCGCGGAGAGAGCGTCCCTCGATGAGATAGGTGTGGCAGCTCGAAAGAGCAATGTCAAGCACGGCGCCAGCGCGGAACTCCTCGATGAGCGCGGGGATCATCTCGAACCGGCGGCGGTTCGGCGTCATTACGGCGCAGCCGATGGCGAGATAGGCGTCGGCAATGGCGTCAAGAATATCGTCTGCCTCGGCGTCTACATGGCAGCGCGCCGGCTTGATGCCCGCGCAGTTTTCAAAGCAGACGACCTGCGCGCCCGCACGCTCCGCCGCACCGAGCACCTTCTGGTATACGCCGCCGATCGGGCAGCCGGTGACAAGAAGGCGCGGCTTCCCCGCCGGGGCGGAGGGCGGCGTTTCGCGCAACTGTGCGGCCAGCTCCTCCACATGCGCTACGGCGTGGGGGAGATCAAAGTCGAACCCCAGCCCGTCAAGCACTTTATAGAGCTCCGTGCCGGAAACCGGTGCGGGGTCGGCGCGCAGCACCTCCATGAGATGGGAGCGCGCTTCGCGCAGCGCGTTTCTCTGCCGCGCCGCGGCGCGCAGCGCGTCGGGTGTGATCTCGATTTCGAAGTGCTCTTCGAGATACGTCTTGAGCCGCCGCACCTCGGCGCGCCACATATCGCGCGCATACGGAAGATCGACGCCCTGCGGCAGATGCAGGAGAAAGAGCTCCTTGCCGCGCGCCATCAGCTCGTACATTTTCTTCTTGCCGTCGCAGGTCGTCTCGCCGACAATGAGATCGGAAAAGTAGGTATACGGGCATTTGTCGCTTATATAAAAGCCGTAGCTCGATTTGATGAGCGGGCAGAGATTCCGCGGCAGATCGACCTCCGCTGCCGGGATGGTCTCGGCGCTCATGCCGCAGAGACTTACCGTGAGCATACCGGCGGCGTCCAGAATTTCGAGCGGGGTAAACGTGCAGAGCGTCCCGGCCACGTGCCGTCCGCCCTCCTTGGCGGCCTTTACCTTGAGGAAACCCGCCTTGCGCGCCTCGGAATAGGCTTCAAATGTTTCGGGAAGAGAGAGCTCCATCGTATATGTCCTCGTTTCTATAGTATCGTGCTTATCGGGAGAGCCTGCGCGCGGAGAGCGCCGCGCCGATCGCCCCGGCAAAGCGTCCCTTCGGGTGCGTGAGGATCGGCGTGCCGAGCTTTTCGGCGACGGCGTCCGGGAGATATTCCGTTTGACAGAGCCCGCCGGTGAGACACACCGCGCCGTAGCTCCCGCCGAGCTTTTTCGCCTGCGTGGCGACCTTCCCGGCGATGGAATCCACGACCGCATAGGCAATATCCTCGCGCGATGCGCCCTGGCCAATGAGACTTACGACCTCGCTTTCGGCAAACACCGTGCAGATCGAACTGATGGACGCGCCGCCGCCGTGCGCGGCAAGCGCGCACAGCTCTTCGGGGCGCTTGCCGAGCCGGTTTGCCATGATCTCGAGAAAGCGCCCCGTTCCGGCGGAGCACTTGTCGTTCATAAGAAAGTCCTGCACCGCGCCGCCGGATACGCCGATGACCTTCGTATCCTGTCCGCCGATGTCGATCACGAGAAGATCGTCCCGCCCGTGCAGAAAGCATGCCCCCCGTGCGTGGCAGGTGATCTCTGTAACGCTTTTCGCAGCATACGGCACGGCGACGCGCCCATACCCCGTTGCAACGCAGGGGTACGTCTCCGGCGAAAAGGACGCCGCGTCGAGCTCAGAACGGATGGCCTCCGCAGTATCTACGCTGCTCCAGCCCGTTGGGCGCGCCGTGAGCAGAGCCAAAGAACCGTCGGAGGCGAGCACCGCCGTTTTTGCACACGTAGAGCCGATATCAATGCCGATGGAGTAGTCCATGCCGTGATTCCTCATTTGCTTCTTTGTTGCGCTTACTATAACACGCCGCGCGTCCTTTTGCCACGATAATTGAAAAAACCGCACGATCCGGTAAATTCAGCGAAAAAAACGATATAAATTCAATAATCCGATCGATTTATCGTCAAAGACGATAAAAAGAGAAAAACGATTCGGAACTCCAATTTGACGAAACAAGCGCCGCGATTATAATAAAAAAGTCTGAAATTCAAGAAAGAGAATGTGGTTCCATGCTTGATGAGGCAAAAACGAAAAAGGAACAGAGGGTCGATCTCGCGTTGCTATCGGGTCTGACCCGCCGCCAGCTCAAGGAACTGGAGGAAAAGGAAAAGACACCCGCCCAGAAAGCGGCAGAGGCGGTCATTATGGTATTGCCGCTTCTCTGCGGTGGTATTGCGCTGCTGGAGTATCTGCTTGTGCCGAACAACAGCCGCAACCGGAATCCCTGGAGCTATGTCTGGGCGCTTGGCGCGGCGCTGGCGGTATATCTTGTCTGCCTGCTCGCCGCCGTTTGGCAAAAGAAAAAAGGAAAGCGGCAGTTTTACGACACGCTGCATTATAAAGCGCCGCACTTCTCGGCGCTCTTCCTGTTTCTCACGCTCTATGACTATCTCACTCTCAAGACCGGCGTGCTGACGCAGCCGTTCGTGCCGTGCATGAACTATATCATCAACGCGTTCCTCGTTGACTACAAGCTCCTTTTGGACTGCACGCTCAACACGCTCAAGCTGCTGTTCCTCGGCTATTTCATCGGCGTGTCACTCGGCCTCGTGACCGGCATCGCCTGCGGCTATTCCAAGCGGGCTCGCTACTGGCTCGACCCGATCATCAAGTTTTTGGGGCCGATCCCGACCTCTACGTGGATCCCCATCATTCTTGTCGTGGCGTCCTCGCTTTTCGCCGGAGCGGTGTTCATTATTGCACTCGGCTCGTGGTTCGCCGTGACGGTCGCCTCGCTCACGGGCATTGCCAACGTGGGCAAGGAGTATTTTGAAGCGGCGCGCACGCTCGGCGCGAACGACCGCCAGCTCGTGTTCCGCGTGGCGATCCCGCACGCCTTGCCATCCATTCTGCAGGGCTGCACGCAGGCAATGAGCTCCTCGTGTGTCGCCATTATGATCGCGGAAATGCTCGGCGTAAAGTCCGGCCTCGGCTGGTATATGACATGGCAGACCGGCTGGGCGAGCTACGATAAATCGTTCGCGGCGCTCTTCGTGATCTGCTTCATCTTCACGCTGGTCACCAAGGGACTCGAACGGATCAAACGCTATCTGCTCAGATGGCAGAACGGAGCGGAAAAATAATGCCGAAGGAAAAGAACGATGTCTGCCTGACGCTCGAAAACGTCAGCAAGGTGTTTGCCAGAGTTGAGAGCGACGAGGTGACGCACGCGCTGCAGGATGTGAGTGTCACGATGAAAAGCGGAGAGTTCGTCTCCCTCGTCGGGCCCTCCGGCTGCGGAAAGTCCACGATCCTTCGCCTTGTGGCAGGGCTCATCCCGCCGACGCTCGGCCGCGCTGCCGTAAACGGGGAGGAGATCGACGGCCCTTCGCCCGAGCGGGGACTCGTTTTCCAGAACCCCACGCTCTTCCCGTGGCTCACGGTGGAGAAGAACATATCGTTCAGTCTTGATGTGCGCGGCGCGAAGACCGGAAAGGCCGAGCGCGTGGAGCGCATGCTCTCGATGATCGGGCTCGAGCGCTTTCGGAACGACTATCCCGCGCAGCTCTCCGGCGGCATGGCGCAGCGCGTGGCGCTTGTGCGCACGCTCATCAACGAGCCGGAGATATTGCTGCTCGATGAGCCGCTCGGCGCGCTCGACGAATTTACGCGCATGAACATGCAGGACGAAATCTTGAATATCTGGGCGCAGAGAAAGCAGCTTGCGCTCATGGTGACGCATAGCATCGACGAGGCCGTGTACATGGGCACGCGTGTGCTTGTGATGGAATCCAATCCCGGCCGCATCGTTGCCGATATCATGATCGACGAGGACTTCCCGCGCGACCGGTCATCTGCAAGCTTTGTGAAGTACCGCAACGAAATTCTCAACCGCCTGCACTTTGGCGGGAAGAAAGACGAAAAAGATTTATAAGGCAACGCCCTGTAAATAAATTATTTGAAGGAGAAAAGTACATGAAAAAGACCCTTGCTCTTGTGCTCGCGATTGTCATGGTGTTCGCGCTCTGCGCGTGTAGCGCAGAGGCCCCCGAGACCGGCGACAATGCCGAGACAGGCAACACCGGCGCGTCCACCGTGATCGCCGACTCCAACAACGACGGCCAGATCGAGGTCGGCACCGTTGAGGACGTGGAGGTCAACGAAGCCAGCGAGCATCTCGATGCGGCCGAGGCCTCTGCCACTGGCAACTGGGAAGCCCTCTTTGTTCCCATGAACATTGAAGGCCGCGCGATCGAAATGACCGACGTTGACATCACCCCGACCGAGGAAGAGCTCGAAGCCATGAAGAACGAGCCCGCCTATGGCCGCACCATTCACTACTACATGTCCGACGGCTGCACCTCCGGCCCGACCATGGCGGACCATCTCGGCTACTTCACCGAGGCCGGCCTGACCGCCGAGGGCGTCAAGGGCGGCAGCGACGTGGAAGCGCTCGGCACCGGCCAGGTCGACGTGGCGACCGGCATGATGGCGAAGATGCTCGTTCCCATCACCAACGGCGTGGACATCACCTTCACCGGCGGCGCGCACATCGGCTGCAAGTCTCTGTACGTTCTCGCGGACAGCGACTATAACACCACCGCTGACCTGAAGGGTCAGAAGATATCTGTCCCGAACGGCATCGGCAAGTCCGACTACAACATCACCGCCCTGCTGCTCGACGCCGACGGCATCAACTATGCCACCGACGTGGAACTCACGCAGGTCTCTGCTGACGCGTGCGTTGCCGCCATGCAGAACGGCGAGATCGCCGCGGCGCTGCTGAGCGATACCTTTGCTTACGCCATGGTGAAGGAAGGCATGCTCAAGTGCATTCGTTCCCAGCTCGACAGCGACTTTGCGAGCCGCACTTGCTGTGTTATGGCCATGAACGGCACGTTCGTGAAGGAAAACCCGACCATTGCCAAGAAAGTGGCACAGGCTGTGCAGAAGGCGCACAGCTGGATGCGCGACAACTCCGCGGAAGCCACCCAGGTTCTTATGGACATGGGCTGGAACGGCGGCAACTACGAGATGAACATCATGATCAACGGTTCCCTCCAGTTCGGCCTTTCTGACGAGTTCACCGGCGCAACGCTCAAGGAGTTCATTGAGCGCTACGTCCGCCTCGGCCTCATCACCTCCATGGACGATGTGGACGAGATTCTGGATCTTGCCTGGACGCCCGTTCTCTAAGCTGTTATAGAAAATCTCCCCGGATGCGTAAGCATTCGGGGAGATTTTTCTATCGTGAAAAAATTACTGTTTTGGCTCTTCGAGCCCGCGGCAGGCGAGAATCGCGCCGACGGCGCATACCGCCGCGGCGATCCACGCCGTTGCGGGGGCGGAGAGCACATCGAGCAGCCGCCCGGAGATGAGACTTGCGAGCACGCCGCCGATGGTCGTCATGCTGAAAGCAAGGCTCTGCCCCTTGGCGGCGTCCTCGTAGGGGACGACAAGCGTGACATACGGCACGATCGCGGGGGCATAGAGCGCGTAGGACGGCGCCTGGAGCGCCTCCGCGGCAAAGAGGAGCGGAATGTTGGGCGCCGCGGCGATCGCGGCGGCCTTGATCGCAAAGAAAATGAACGAAAACCGCAGCACGAGCGCGCAGCTTTTCCGCCGGAACATGCGCGAGAAGAGCAGCATCGTCGGCACCTCGAGCGCGGCGAGGAACGCGGAGAGATATCCGAGCGTTTCGGTGTCGCCGCCGGCGCGCTCCACATAGTTTATGAGAAACGTGGAGGTGGTGTTGTGCGAGAAAAAGAGAAGCGCCGTTCCGGCGAGCAGCAGACAAAACCGTGGGCTCTGCCGGAGAAAGGTGCCGAGTGAGCGCCCCTGCGGCGGCGCGACGGCATGGCCGGAGAGCATCTTTCGCCGCAGCCGCAAAAGCGAGCGGACGAGCAGCGCGTTGGAAACGCCCTGCACCGCGGTGACGGCAAGTCCGGCCGCCGGGAGGATGCGCACGCCGAACTTTGTGACCCACACGCCGAGCAGCATGGAGAGCGCCATATACGCCGCCGAGCCCATGCTGCGGGCAATGCCGTAATTGACGGGCGATTCGTAATGCTCAAAATCGGCGCAGAGCTTGAGATTGAGCGTATTCACCGCAAGCGTGAACGCCAGGAGCAGCGGATAGCAAAGGCTCGTAACGGCGCCGCGCGCCGGGAAGAGCAGCAGAAGAAGGAAGAATGCCGCCTGAAGTGCCAGCACCGGCCAGAGCACATCCGCCGCATTGAAGCGCGGCGACGTATCCACAAACGAGGAGAGCCCCGTGCCGAGCAGAAAGCCGAGAACGCTTCCCAGCGCGAGCAGGGAGCCGAGCTCCGTGTTGCTGTAGCCGAGCGCGCCGAGATACACGGCGGCAAAGCTGCTGGCCAGGCAGAAGATCATCCAGAAGGACGCCTGATTGAGCGAATAATATGCCGTGATCCGCTTCGTACTCACGACGCGCCCCCTTTCGCTGATGGTGATGATCCTATTATTCACGAAGGACACGCCGGTGTCAAGTCTGTGTGCTTGAAGGCGTGTCCTTTGTCAGATAATGCCGTTATCCGGCGGGAAAAAGACCGCGGATGCGGCGGCGATTTTTATTTTGCGGCGGCGTAGATCTTTTCGATGTCCGCAGCGTACAGGCGGACGAGACCGCCGATCTTGATCGTGTCGTTCTGCGTGCACTTGACGGCCATCTCGTGCATCTGCGCTTCGGTAATGTCGCCGAGACCGAGCTCACGCAGGTTGGACGGCATCCCGATCGAACGGCAGAAGCTCTCGAACGCGGCAACGCCCGCGAGCGCGGTCTCTTCGGGGTTTTCGTAATTCATCTCGCAGCCCATGACCTCCACGGCAAAGCGCGTGAAGCGAGGGAGATTGACGTGCATCACATACCGCGCCCAGCTGCCCCACACGGCGGCGAGACCGGCGCCGTGCGCCACATCGAACATGCCGCCGAGCTCGTGCTCGATCTTGTGCGTTGCCCAGTCCTGCACCTTGCCGACGCCCATGAGATTGTTGTGGGAAAGGCTGCCCGCCCACATCAGCTCGGCGCGCGCGTCGTAGTCGTTAGGGTCGGCGAGCGCCTTTTTGATGTTGACCATCACGGTCTTGAGCAGGCCCTCGCTCATGCGGTCAAGAAGCTCCGTGTGTTCGGTGTTGGAGAAATAGCGCTCAAAGGTGTGCATCATGATGTCCACGCCGCCGCTTGCCGTCTGGTACGGCGGCAGCGTGCAGGTGAGCGCGGGGTTCATAATGGCGAAGCGCGGGCGGGAGCACTCGTAGTTGACGCCCTTTTTGAGCCAGCCATCCTCGTTGGTGATGACGCAGGAGTTGCTTGTCTCGCTGCCCGCGGCGGCGATTGTCAGCACCGCGCCGATGGGGGCACACGCCCTGGCCGTTGCCTTGCCCATGAAGAGATCCCAGATATCAAACTCGGGATTGGCGAGCGCGTAGCCGATAGCCTTTGCCGTGTCGATCACGCTGCCGCCGCCGATGGCGAGCAGAAAGTCCGCGCCGGTCTTCTTTGCGAGCGCGATGCCGTCGCGCACGCGGCTGAGCCGCGGGTTCGGCTGCACGCCGCCGAGCAGCTCATACGGGATGCCCGCGGCCTTGAGAGAATCAGTGCAGCGGCCGAGCAGCCCCGAGCGCACGGCGCTGCCGCCGCCGTAAACGACGAGCGCATGCGTGCCGCCGCATTCGCGGACGAGCTCGCCGCAGCGGCTTTCGGTGTCACGCCCGAAAACGACCTTCGTGGGAACGCAATACTCAAAGTTCTGCATGATGGATCCTTCCTTCCAATGTGTCTATGTAATCTTTTACGTCAAAGGGATCGAGCGGCGTATCGCGCCGCAGATAGAGCGGATGGTGGGGGTGCCCCTTCACGGAGCGCTTGCCAGCCGTGAACCATTCCGCACCGAGCTCTTCGCCGATGGCGATCATGTCCGAAACGCAGCGGGGGAGATACCGCCGCATCTCGATGATGTTGCCCCAGGCCGCCCACACCGCCGGGCGGCGGGGGAGAGAGGCCTCGAGCACGTACCGGAATGCCGCCATGTTCTCCGCGTGCAGCGCGGCGTTGAGCGCGGCGTCCATGTCGTTCGGGCGCGTGGCGCGCTGGGCATAGACGTTGAACATGATGAAGCTGTCGTACCCGTTCGCGAGAGCGATGCGCTGCACGCTCTGGAGCGTTGGGTCAAGCGCGTCCGGCGCGGCGGTCGAGGGGTTCACGCCGATGCAGATGAGCGGCTTTTCGCCCCGCGTGCCGAGAATGTATCGGTATTCGGTATAAAAATCCGGGACATACAGCCAGCGCGCGGCGTCGTAATCGCCGCGCCGGCCGCTCTTTTCGAGCGCTTCCTGAAACGGCAGAAGCTCGAGTGTATCGGTATCGGCGGTCGGAATGTGCATGGAGCGGTCTCCTTTTCTTTCTCTATTGCCGCAGCAGTGCGCGGCGCGCCTCATGGTCGGGCATGACGGAGGCGATGAAGCGGTAAAAAGCCGCCGAATGGTCATGGTGGCGGATGTGCGCGAGCTCGTGCACCACAACATAGTCGATCGCTTCCTCCGGGTACTGCATCAGCCGCCACGAAAAGCTGATCGCATTCTTGCCGCTGCAGCTTCCAAAGCGGGTGCGTGCGCCGGTGATCGTCACGCGTGTCGGGTGCACGCCCATGAGTGCAGCATAGTGCTCGATCTTTGGCGGGAGGAACGTTCTGGCCTTTTTGATGAGCGCGCGGCGCTGCACCTCGTCCGGCTCGGGGTGTGCTGCCTGCCGGGCGGCGAAGCGCTCGTGCTCGCGCGCGAGCCACGCGCTCTCCTTTTCCACGATCCGGCGGATCTCCGCCTCGGACGTGAAATACGGCGCACGCACGACGAGCTTTCCGTCCCGGTCGAGCCGCAGCCCGACGGTCTTTCGGTTGGAGCGGATGATCGTATAGCTTTCCATCAGTACCAGATCCACCCGAAGAGGAGAATTTTGATGAGCCATTGCCCGGCGGTGTAGCTGACGGTCACCGGGATCTCCTTCGTGACGAACCCGTCGCCGGAAACGCAGGTGAGAACTGTCTCGCCGCGCCCGCAGGCGCGCACCTCGCCGGTATCGGGATCGGGCGAGGCAATATTGATGTCTGAGCTGTACCAGCGGACGGTCTTGTCGGAGGCGTCCTCCGGTGTGATCACGGCTTCGAGCGTCACGGTGTCCTTATAATGCAGCGTGAGAGCATCCGGGAGACCTTCAATGCCGGCCGCGGGAATGAGCATGGGGATGCTCTCCTCGCCGAGCAGCACGCCGCAGTCGGCGCAGTAGCGCTGGCGTAGCCCTTCGCGGTCATAGGTCGGCGCGGTGACGGTCATCCATTCACCGGAGACGTGCTTCGGTACGGCGCGCGTTTCCATCTCCGCGCCGCAGAGCGCGCAATAGAGCGTTTCTGTGCCCTCCTCCGTCTCGGTGGGCGCAACGGTCTGCACCCATTCCCCGGCGGTGTGCTGCGGCGGCGTGATCGTATCGCGGTAGGAATAGCCGCATACGGCGCAGGTGTGCTCGGTGTAGCCCCAGGTATCACAGCTCCCGGCGACGACCGTTTCGCTGTACGAGGGCTCCGCGCACGTCTCCGGCGTCACGGCGGCGGAGTAATCGAAGAGCTCGTTGCGCAGAAAATCGGCCGTGCATTCGGTGATGCTCGTCCAGGTGAGAAGCTCCCCGGCGTAGGCCTCGCAGTAGGCGCGCCGGTCGGCATTGTCCTCGAAGAACGTGATCCTGCCGCTCACGGCGCAGCCGGAGATCGTCCCGACGGGGACGGTCTTGTCATATTGGTAGAACATGCCGACGAGACCGCCGTTGTGCGCATAGCCGCGGCAGGCGGCGTAGCCGTCGAGCGTGACGGTACAGCCCGTGAGCGCGGCGTTGCCGCAGCCCAGAATGCCGCCGAGAAACTGCTCGCAGCGGAGGGAAGCGATGCTCTCGTCGGAGAAAACGAGCGTGGCATCCACGGCGCAGTTCGTATACGTTCCGCCGCCGAAGCCGATGAGACCGCCGATACCGGCGATGCAGCGGTCGTGCTCGTCGGCGGGTTCCCGCTGGCACATCTCGGTGAGATCGATGCGCGCGTCGTAAACGGAGATGTTTTCAAGCACCGTCTCCGGCGAAGCAAAGCCCGCGAGCGTTCCGGCATACACATTCTCCGGTGTCTCCGCGGTGATGCGGACGCCGCGCAGCGAAAGATCACGGATCGAGGCGCCGTTGAGAACGGAGAAAAAGCCGGTGAGCGCGGTGTCGTAGGTCTTGTCGTTCCCGTCCACCGTCTCGGCGCGGTTCGCGCCGAGCGAGGTGATCGTGAGATTATAAATGGTATGTCCGCCGCCGTCGAGCGTACCGGAAAAGGCCGCCGGTTCCCAGTCGATGCCGGTCATATCAATGTCGGCGGTGAGAACAAAGTCGCCGTCCGGTGTTTCGCGCAGAAGTGACAGCTCCTCCGCGGAGGAGATCTCCACCGGCGCGTCCGCCGACGCGGCGGGGCAGAGCGCGAGCAGAAGTACGGCGCACAGCGCGCCGGAAAAAAAGCGTTTAACGTTCATAAAAAAGCCTCCTGTGCTGCTGCCTAAGTATAGCACGCTCGTCAAATGTTTTGCAACTGCCGCCGCGATGCGGTATAATCAGAAAAAACCATTTCGGAGATTTTTATGAGATACTATTTTGCCCCGATGGAGGGCATCACGACGCATGTTTTCCGCGCGGTGCATTCGCGCCTTTTTCCCGGTGCGGACCGGTACTATACGCCGTTTTTCTCACCGACATCCGACCACCTCTTCACGCCGCGGGAGCTGCGCGAGCTGACGCCGGAGATGGGCTGCACAGCGCCGGTCGTGCCGCAGATCCTCTCCAAGTGCGCTGCGGACATTGTCTGGGCGGCCGGCGGACTGCGCGATATGGGGTATACGGTATTTAATCTCAATCTCGGCTGCCCCTCGGCGACCGTGACGGCCAAGGGCAAGGGCGCGGGACTGCTGCAAAAGCCGGATGCGCTCGATGCGCTGCTCGCGGACGTGTTCGCCGGCTCTCCCATTGCCGTGTCGCTCAAAAGCCGGATCGGGTATCTTGCACCAGAGGAGTTTCCACGCCTTTTGTCGATTTACCGGCGATATAACGCGCAGGAGCTTATTCTTCACCCGCGCACGCGGAAGGAAATGTATTCCGGCGTGGTGCATATGGACGCCTTTGCCCTTGCCGCGGCGGATAGCCCTTTCCCGGTCATATATAACGGCGATCTCTTCACCGTGGAGGACATCCGTGCCCTTGAGACTGCCCATCCGGAGACGCAGGCCGTCATGCTCGGCCGCGGCGCGGCGGCCGATCCCGCGCTCTTCCGCCGTCTGCACGGCGGCGCGGCGGCATCCCGTGCCGAGCTCCGGCAATTCCACGAGGAACTGTACGAGGCGTACCGCGAAGAACTCGGCGGCGTGAACGCCATGCGCAAAATGAAGGAGCTCTGGTATTATCTCTCTACACTCTTCATCGGCGGGGACGAGCTTGCCAAAAAGATCGCCCGCACGAAGGACGTATACAAATTCAACGATTACGTTTCCGAAGCGCTTTGTAAACTCCCGCTTCGGAGTGGGAAATAAAAATGAGCTGCCGCGAAAAAACACGGCAGCTTTTTTTGACAAACGGCGAAACTTTTTCTCCGCTTTTGCGACTTTAAGGCTGTAAGGAGGTGGGAAGCATGAACGACGCGGGCATTATTGACCTGTACTGGCAGCGCTCCGAGCGCGCCATCCCGGAAACGGAGACGGCTTACGGTGCGTACTGCCACACGGTGGCCTACAATCTCCTGCGAAACACCGAGGACGCAGAGGAGAGCGTGAACGATACCTGGCTCGCAGCCTGGAACGCCATGCCGCCGGAGCGCCCGAACAGCCTGAAGGCGTTTCTCAGCAGGATCACGCGGAATATCGCCGTAACGCGCCTGCGCCGCTGCCGCAGCCGAAAGCGTGGCGGCGGGGAAGGCAATCTCGTGATCGACGAGCTTTCTGAGTGCCTGCCGGGGCGGGACGACCCGGCACAGACGGTGGAGGCCCGGGAGCTTCTCCGGTGCATTGAGGCATTTCTCACAGCGCTTCCCAAACGCGAGCGGGTCATCTTTCTCGGACGGTACTTTTACGCGCTGAGCGCGGAGGAGATCGCTGCGCGGCTCGGCATGAAGACCGCAGCGGTAAAATCCTCGCTCTACCGGACGCGGCAACACCTCCTGCAAAAGCTGAAAGAGGAGGGGATGTGAATGAACGGCGGAGACATTCTGTTTGACGCGCTGGGCGGCGTTTCCGACCGCCTGCTGCTGGAAACGGAGGAAATGCTGAAGCTCGGCGAGGGAAAGCCGCGAGGGCGTGCCAATGCAAAGCTTTGGAAAACGGCGCTTATCGCCGCGGCGCTCGCGCTGCTGCTCGCCGCCGCGGCCTATGCGGCGGGACTGCTGCATTGGAAGGATCAGACCTACGCCATCGAGGGAACAAACCGCGTCATCGTTGTGCCGAACGGATTGCGCGGGACGAAAACCTACGAAGGCACCGCCGCGTGGTGGTCGTGGGCGGTGCAGCAGGAGACATGGACCGAACCCGACTGGAGCTTCACGCGGGGAGACGATGCTCTGCGCAAGACCTGCGAGACATACCGGGCGACGACGCCGGAGGCTGCGGCAAAGCTGCGGGAGATCGCCGAGACCTACGATCTCGAGCTCTATTCTGAGAGCTTCACCCTGACAGGGCGTGATGAGCTGTATGAGCTCAGCGGCATGCAGCCGTATGTAAAGAACGGCACGGACGAGGTACAGAGCGGGTATATTTTCCCGGATGGCTCCTTTTATACGGAGGGCTGTCTGGTATTCGGGGAGACGCGGCTTTCCGCAGCGCTTCAGCGCGTCTCGACCGGCGCGCTCTATCCGTTCGCCTTCCCCGCGCCTGCGGCGGAGTATACCGAACGGGAATACCGAAACGCTCTCGGGCAGAGTGTGAACCTCGTTTTCTGGGAGAACGGGCGGCTGGAGATCTGGTATCTCTCCGAGGATGGCGAAATGTTCGCGGCGCTGCGAATGTATGATTTTGACCGGCCGTCGGCGCGGGAAATGCGCGCGCTCGGCGTGGAAAAAGCAGAGAAGCTTGCGGAATTTCTTGCCGACCACATCGATTTCTCCGCGGTCTGCGCCAATAACGGCGCGGCGCGCTCTCTTGCGGAGAAAGCGCGCGGCGCGTCGGACAACCCGGACGCGGCGGCACGGCTGGAAGCGTTTTATGAAAGCAATGCCTTTTGCGCAGCGCGGGAGTTCCAGAACTTTTTTACGGAGCATTTTTACGGCGCGTGCTTCACCGGCGTATACGGCCAGAGCGGCTATGAAGATATCAGCGCGAAGCTCTCGGAGCTCGCGGAGTGGTACGACCTGCGGTATGCGAGTGCCAAAACGCAGGACGGGAACAATGCCTTTTACGATAACGGCGCGTTCTACGAGAAACTGCCCCTGCCGGAGGCGATGGGAAGCGCGTGCTGGCTTGTCCATTATATCCCCAAGGACGCCTTGTATACCCGCATGACGCACTACACGGATTTTGCCGAATACCGGAGAGTATGGAACTACAAGACGGTATCCGGGCAGAGCATCATCTGCGCGACGGACGGACCCGAGAAGATCAGCGGGAGCTATCTCTTTTATGAAACGGACGATGCCTACGTTCTCGTTAATGTTGGCGCGAGGGACGCCTCGCTCATGGAGCGTGCCGCCGAGACAATCGACTGGACGGCGTTCGACAGGGAAGGAGACGGAAAATGAAACGGATGGTAGTACCCTTGCTTTTGCTTGCGCTGCTGTTCGGCGGCTGCGGCACGCGGACGCCGGAGGCGGAAGCGCCCAAAGCGCAGAGCGTAAGCACTGCTGCGCCGGACGCTTTGCGCGACTGGTCGGAGCCGAGCGCGGTGGACGACAGCTACTCTTTTCAGCACGACCCGACGGCATACTATGAGCAGACCGGCGATGATTCCGGCCTCTACGGCTTGATAACGAAAAACTTTCTTCCGGAATACGTGGATCGCTGGGTAGACGGCGGGGAGATTTTGCGGACGGAGTTTCATGGCCTGAGCAGCGGCGGAAACCAAAACGGCGCCTATTACGGCTGGATCGCTTTTACCGGCACGCCGAAAACCGAGCTCGGCTGGCGCACGGCGGACTTCAACGGGACTAAATGCTACTGCCGCAGTATCTTTATCCGTGAACTGCCCAACGGGGACAATACATACACCATTGTTGCGGCCAAAAGCTGGCCCATGGACGTTGTCCTTGTCAACGATACCGTCGCCGCCATTGGGATCGAGGATCTGTTTTCCGGCCGCATGCTCCCAACGCTCGCGAGTGCGGAGCTGTACGTTCCGCAGCTCGGAAAAAGCTTTGTTATGACGGAGGAGACGGCGCTCCGCTCGCTCGAAAAGGCGCTCTCCAAAGAGCCGGACACCGTGCGCATCACCGCCACGGGAGCAGATTTCGGCGAACAGGAAACCCTCTGCCCGCTCTACCTGCGCTTTGCCGATGGGAGACGCGCACTGCTCTTCACCGCCGGGGACGGCGCGGACGGCTGTGCCGATGGGTCGCTGCTGCCATGCGCGGTGTTCGGCGGAGAGAGCGTATTCGAGCGCTTCGGTGTGCCGCTGGAAGCGGTGGGGTATACCAGAAATGCGGACGGCACCACGACCGTGACCAATTCAATGGGCGGCGGTACTTCCGACGGCATGACGAGCACGGCACGCTACGATGCACAGGGACGGCTGGTGTATTGGGAGCGGGTGTGGACGTGGGCTAATCTGGGAACCACCAGCGTCAACGCCGAGACGGTCTCGTACCGCGAGGACGGGAAGATCGCCTCCACGCTGCAACGCTCCGACCTCAGCGGGAGCAATGAGGAATACACAACACTCACAACGTACATCTACAATGAGCGCGGCGATCTCACGCGCATCAACGTGGAGTACGATCCGACGGATATTTTCGGCCCCGGATACTACCACGAACTGCGCTACGATGAGCAGAACCGTCTCGTCGCCTATGTGTTCCACTACGCCGACGGCAGGGAAGGACTGCCGAGCGGCAATACCTATTTCTGGTACACCGACGACGGGCAGCGCCGCTATTACCATGTGGACACAAACGGCAACCTGATCGGCGGACCGGATAGTGTGGCGGACGATGATCCCGTCCGCCGGTAATGCGGACAACCCCAAAACAGAAAGACAGAGCCTGCTGCCCTCAAACGGGGCGGCAGGCTCTCTCTTTTCAATCGACGGAAACATAATACGGCAGATCAATCGGTCTCATATCTCCATAACAGTTGAAGGCTTCTATTATGCTCGTAAAATACAGCTTATGTCCCCACTCGGTAGGATGGTGAATAAAATCTGCCATGACATCCCGGCTGATTGGCTTGATTTCTCCAACCCGATCAAAGATGTCATACACATCCGCGAAATAAACGTTTTTCCTGCCGGCAATGTCTTTCAGCACCTCGTTGTAGAGCTTGGTTGCCTCAACATTTTCCTCTTCCCACGTCATGTTCTGCTGCGGAAAACCGATCAGAATGACATCGATCCCGTTTTCCTGAAGAATATCAACGGCGCTTTCCATATCGCTCTTATAGCGGTTTATGTTTTCCTCCGCAGCGGCATCCGCATCGCAATGATCTTCCATGCCAAATTCGATCATGACCACATCCGGATGCAGCTCTATAATTTGAGGAATGCTTTCCAGCAGGTAATCCCGGCTTCCTCCTTCGGCCGATAGCTGCGCTGTGCTGACATCCCCGCCGTAATACTGTTCCAACGATCCGGCAAGATAATGTAGGAATATATCCTGACCGTTCGTATCAGCACCGGCGCCGATGGAATCACCGCATAAAGCGATCGTTATGCTCTCGCCATTAAGAACCTTGCTCTTTACGTCGTCGCTCAGATACGAACTGCTGTCCGTTACGGCTTCCAATTCCTTCTCACTGACCCGGTACTCATAGTCCACGCAGATATGATAGCTCCGGTTGCTTTCCGGATTCTGATTTTCGGAATCGCGGACCAGGGAAAACTTCCCGGAATCATACGTCACATGATGTTCGCTGTAATTTGGAATTGCCGACGAATCGGTCCTTCGTATTGTACCTCTTTCATAGTCAACAAGGTAATCGGTTCCTTCTTTATACTCAGTTACATTTCCGGCGCTGTCCATGCTGTAAACGCTTCGGACTTCCTCCGGCTTATGAAGCAGTCTTTTCGGCAGAAGATCGACCAGAACAAGGGTTTCTCCCTGCTCCGGCTTTGTGACCTCCGTCAAGCTTTCCGATTCAATCGCTCCGCACAGCCGCAGATCCTCCGCGAGAATACTTGTTCTTACCCTTTGCCCCTCGCTGTTGCAGTGATTTACCGCATCCGCCATCAAATCGATCGGGAACATGTACAACCGGGGATCGCTGATATAGGGGATCCCCACCAGCTCCTCTTCCAGCTCTGCCAGCTTTAAAAAATCATCGACACTGCACGAAACACTTTCATACAGAATCGGGGAGGAGACAAAATAAATGCTGGCGCCGCGCTCCTCAACATACTTTTTCAGATCCCTCAGGTATTCAATGCTTCGGTCGGTAATGCTTACGTTCCCGTTGTTATCGAGAACGGATATATGGCCGTAGGTGCTTTCCCTCTCAAAATAATCGGACATGGCATAATATCTGGGCCATGTCATCTGTGCATTCTCGGGGTCGAAAGCGCTTCTTGAATAATTGCCGGAAGAGCCCTCATACGAATGCTTCGTCGCGGCATACTGAAACAGATAGCCCACAAACTCTTTCCAGGCACTGGCCGGAACGATTTTTTTATACATATCAATGTTATCATCAATGCCGGACATAATAAGCGACTGACCCCAATAAGCGAAATTATCTACCCAGTCGTACTCGTAGCCTAATAAGACGATATCCCCTTCATTTATGTTTTCCTTGGCCAGTTCGCTGGTAAACAAGTAGCCGAATCCGGCGTGCAATCCCAGATTGGCTACCTTATAACCGGTTTGCTCTTCCAAAAGTTCCTGATCCAGCCCGAACGCGGAGGAACTGCCAGCGATCATTATGATCTTCTTTTCATCTGTATTCTCCAGAATCCTGTATTTATCTACGATCATGCTCTGGTAGGAAGGCTCGAATACCCCTTTTTTCTGGATCAGGATCCCGAATACTACGGCTTCAAACAGGATCAGGCTGAGAAGAAGCGTGGTTAACATGAATTTAATATATTTCGACATACGAATATCCTCTCAGAACTGGAAATACAGGAAGGAAGCGTCAACGAATCCATCCGTATTGCATGCGCCGAATATGCATACACAAACGATCGTCGCTATCAGCAGACATTGCAAAACAAAGGGCTGAGCCTTATACCGGAGGTATACCTCGTGCTCCTTCCGGCGCGCATTCTGCACAACACAGAATACGATCGTCACGACCGCGGTCACAAATGTCGCTGCGGCAGTACCGGCGATATTTAATAATTCCGGATCAAATATACTGACAAAATCAAAGAACAGTATCCTTTTGCAGATTTTCAATGCGTCGATAATGCCGGAATGGAAAAACGTCCAGGTCGCGGTTATCAAGCCGAAAACAACAAATCGCTTTAGGAATACAATGCTTTCCAGCTCTTCGGATACCTGCCATTTTTCGTATATTCTCTTTTTTGCGGGGCGTATCATCTGACCGGCCACGACCAGTAAACCATTGAACAGTCCCCACACGACAAAATGCCATTGTGCGCCGTGCCATAATCCGCTGATAAGGAAAACGATCAGAACATTGATGTATTTTCTCAGCGTTCCCTTTCGGTTTCCGCCGAGAGGGATATAGACATTTTCGATAAACCATTCGTTTAGGCTAACATGCCACCGGTTCCAGAACTCGGAAGTGCTCTTCGACAGATAGGGGTTATTAAAGTTTCTGCCAACATCAATATTGAGAAGCTTGGCAGCACCGCGCGCCATGTCGGAATACGCATTGAAATCCGCGTAGATATACAGCGAAAAACAGCACGCGGCTATCAGCAATTCCATGGACGAATGATGCAGATAATCATCCAGAATACGGGTAACGACCGCATTCAGATTATTGGCCACAAGGATCTTTTCAAATGCGCCCCAAACGAACAGGATCGTGCCCTTCTGCGCCTGTTCAAAATCGAATTTTCCGGGATCCTTTATTTGCGGTAGAAGTATCCTTGCTTTCTGTATCGGGCCGGATAAGACCGTGGGAAAGAAGGCGGCAAATGCCGCATAACGAATGAGGTTCTTCTCGGCGGGGATCCTTCCGCGATATACGTCGGACAAATATGCGCAGGTCTGGAATACGATAAATGACAGGCCAACCGGCAATACAACGTTCCATTCTATATTGAGCCCGGATCCGATATTCAGCGCATCGGCTAAAAGATTGCCGTTCTTTATGATGAACGGCGTATATTTAAACCCGACCAGAACGGCAATTTCCAGAGCAAAGGAAAGAATATATGCGCCTCTGGAGTGCTTTTTCTCGATGATCAGCGCACTAAGATATGATACAAGAGTTAATCCAACCAGTGTGATCAGCATGGACGGATGACCGAACCCATAAAACAGATAGCTTCCGACGAAAATGGCTATATACCGATATTTTGACGGGATCACATAATATGCGGCGAAGAACACCAGCAGAAATCCCAAAAAAGGAAGCGACAGAAAATTCATGTTCCCTCCAAAAGTGACATCTTTTTCCTTCTTGCTACACACTATTTGCCATTATACCATAACAAATCGTTTTTTTGGTTACTTTCTTGATATTTTCAGTAAAAAAGAGAGTCTGCGTGCTCCCGGATCGGGAGCCGCAGGCTCTCTCTTTATCTTTTTTATTTTCCGTCTAGCGCCTCGCGCACGATTTCCCAAGCGTCGACGAGCGCGTCGAGCGAGCGCGCAGCGTTCGCGGGACTTGTGGAGGGAAGAAAAATATCTTCCCGCCCGGTGAGCGGGTAGATATACTTTCGGTACAGCCGGTGGGCTGTTCCGCCGTTCGTGAAGATCTGCCGGATGGACGCCGTTTCCAGGATGGGTGTGAGATCGTTCGGCACGGCGTTTCGGATGGAGGCGTCGGACGAGCCCGCAATCTCGCACGAGGCGATCACATCCCAGAGCGCGATGCGGTGTTCGAAGAGAAACGCGCGCTTTTCCTCTACCGTCTGCGGCACGTCTGCGCCGAGCAGCGCCGCGAGTACCCGCCAGAAGCGGTTTTGCGGATGCCCGTAAAAGAACTTCTGCTCGCGGGACTTTACCGAGGGGAACGATCCGAGAATCAGTATCCGCGAATCCGGCGCATACACTGCCGGGAAGGGATGACAGAGCGATTCTTTTTCCATTCCATTTACCTCCGGCATGAGAACTGCCCCCAGTATATAACCGCCCCGGCGCCGTTTCAAGAGCCGGGGATCGTATGGCGAGGCGGCTTATGGTTTTTCTTCTTTTTTTCGATATCCAGGCGCCGTGGAGATCATCGCGGCCGCGGCGCAGACCTCGTCGATCGCCGTGCGAAAGGCGTCGGACTGTACGCTGCGGAGCATGCCGATGACGCTCACGGCGTACCGCGCCTGTCCCTCCACGGTATAGACCGGCGCGGAAACAGAGCGCAGACCGATCCGGTATTCGCCGTTTTCCACGGCGTAGCCGTCGGCGCGGCAGCGGTCAATCTCCTGCATCAGGGCGGGAATGTCCGTAACGGTGTGGGGCGTGAACTGCGTCATGCTCTGCGCGCGCAGCACGGTTTCCGCGCTGGTGCGCGGCATGTGCGCAAGGAACACCTTCCCCGGCGATGTGCAGTAAATGGGCAGTCGTGTGCCGACGTCCGATACAACGCGCAGGCCGTTTCCCGTCTCCGCCTGGTCAAGCGTGATGACGCTGCCGCCCTCGCAGAACGAGAGCACGACGGACGCGCCCGTCTGCTGGCACAGATGCTCCATATAAGGCCGCGCCGAGCGCGATATGTCCCACGAGCGCTTTACCTGCTGTCCATATTCAAAAAGCCGCACGCCGAGCGCGTACCGCCCGTCCGGCGTCTGCGTTACCACGTCGTGCGTCCGCATCGTCGTCAGCAGACTGAACACCGTGCTTTTCGGGTAACCGCACAGCGCGGACACCTCCTTGAGCAGCAGCGGTCAGTCCGCCCGGCCGAGGATCTGCAATAGTTCCATCGCCTTCGACACGGACAGAATGATATTTCCGTCTACCATGCCATACCAGCCCCTTTCCTGGGCAGTATAGCGCTTTATTTATTCTCAGACGAGAATAATACGGAGAATTCGGAGCAGAATCCGACGATGCCGGACACGAGGTTTGAAATGGGAGCATCCCGGATGGCAAAATCTAAAGGCTTTGAAACAGTGAGGTGCCGGTATATGAAGCTGGTTCGGACAGAGGACGCGGCAGGGCAGGTGCTCTGCCACGACATGACGCAGATCATCAAGGATATACACCGGAGTACCAGAAGCTTTACGGGAAACGTAAAGAGACCATTGAACGTGTCTTTGCGGACGCCAAAGAGAAACACGCGATGCGTTATACGCAGTACAGAGGCTTGGCCCAGGTGACAAACTGGGTGAAGCTTAAGTTTGCTGCCATGAACTTGAAAAAGCTGGCAACATGGAAATGGAATGACCATTTTCGACTCTTGCTTTTCCGCCTTTTCTGTTCGGAACACGAAAGAAACCCGGTTGCCGCTTAATGCGTAACCGGGTTTCTCGACAGACTGAAGGGACTGCCGCGAGGCAGTCCCTTTTCGCGTGTTCATTTGTCGGCATACTCCCGAATGCGCAGCTTTACAGCCTCAAATTTCTCTTTGTCAAACACATACGCCCCACGCGGCTTTACGAAATTCCGGCTGCCTCGCGGCTCATCGGCGTAGCGGGGGATGAGCTGGATATGGTAATGATTGTTCGGCCCGTCGCACATCGTGCAGAGGTATACTCGCTCACACCCGTAAACCTCGCAGAGGATCTTCATAAACTGCTTTGCAAAACGGACGATCTTCTCGTTGAGACAGTCAGGAGCCTCACTCATGTCATGATAGTGCTTGATGGTTGATATACACATGTGACCATCTGAGCGCGGATTGCCTACGAAGAAGCACTCGATGTCTGTATCTTCATACAGCATTTTGTCCGATGCGTCGCCATAGAGCATGCCACCGGTTTCCCGGTTTAAGCAGGTAGGGCAGATGCCCATGTCCACAAGCTCTCCTGCTGTGAGCTTTAATAGATTCCCTGGATTCCCTTGATTCATACAAATCTCTTTTCTCTTTATTCAGGTTTTCAAAACAAAATGACTCTTGTAAAAATCCAAAAGCCCCTCGCTGCGCATTTTTCCAAGCTCCTGCGACAGTCCGGTGCGCTCTACCGCGAGATAATCCGCAAGCTGCTGCCGGGAAAAGGGAATATCAAATTCACAGGTCCCGAGCCGCTGCGCCTCGGCGGAGAGGTAGGACATCAGCTTTGCGCGCGTGGTGCGCTGGCCCATGTGCGTGAGCTTTTCGCCGAAACGAAGATTCTTCTCGGCAAGCTCGCCGAGAAGATTTCGGATGATCCGGCTGTGGTGCTCACAGGCGGACGGACACACATTCAAAACGCGCTTTACGTTCAGGAACATTGCCGTGACAGGCGTTTCGGCTATTACGCTCACATTCAGCACCGACCCCGGGGCGCAGGCATAGGCGGCGGCGAACGTCTGCCCTGCGCACGCCTTAGAGAGAATGTTGCGGTTGCCCCAAATGTCCTCCTGCACGATCAGAACGCTGCCCAAAAGCACAAGACCGACGGACTCCGCTGTATCACCGGCGTGCAGCAGGAACGTATCCTTCGGGAAGCTTTCGGTTTTCGTATCGAGACAGGAGAGCATGGCTGTGAGCTCCTCCTCGGAAATGCCCGAAAAAAGCGTGGAGGAGTGAATGATTGGCCAAAATTCTTTCATAGAAATCCTTTTTTTGTTGAAAATTCAACCGACTTGTTGAAAGTATTATACTACAATCCAAGCGTAAAACACAAGGAGGGCATGGATATGAAAAGACGGATCATTGAGATCGATCAGGATAAATGCAACGGCTGCGGCGCTTGTGCTGCCGCATGTCACGAGGGAGCCATTGCTATGGTAAACGGCAAAGCGCAGCTTATGCGCGACGATTACTGCGACGGCCTGGGCGACTGTCTGCCCGCCTGTCCCACCGAGGCGATCTCCTTTGTGGAGCGGGAAGCGGCGGCCTACGACGAGCAGGCGGTGCTCGAAAACAAGCAGAAGAAAATGCGCCAGCAGGGGATGCGCCTTCCCGGCGGCTGCCCCGGAACGCGGATGAGAACACTCCGGCACGAAGAGCCGTCTGGCGCCGAGGCCGTACCTGCCGTGGTGCCGAGCCGGTTGTCCCAATGGCCGGTACAGATCAAGCTTGTTCCGGTGAACGCGCCGTTCTTCGAGGGGGCGAAGCTGCTCATCGCTGCCGACTGCACGGCATATGCCTATGCTGCGTTCCACGAGCGGTTCATCCGGGGGCATATCACTCTTGTGGGCTGCCCGAAGCTCGACAGCGTGGATTATTCTGAGAAGCTCACCGAGATCATCCGAAATAACGATATCCAAAGCGTCACCGTCGTCCGCATGGAAGTCCCCTGCTGCGGCGGATTGGAGCACGCGGCAAAGACCGCTCTCCAGAACAGCGGAAAATTCATCCCGTGGCAGGTCGTGACGATCTCCACGGACGGCAGGATCCTTGACTGAAAACTATATACAGACACACACTCCTTACGCCGACATGGCAGTAAGGAGTGCGTTTTTTATCCCAATATGTTTATTACGTTCTGGTACGCGATTCTTTTTGCCTCGTCCTCCGTGAAATCCATTTGGTCGAGAATGGAAAAGTAGGAGTCATAAATCTCCTCCGGCGGCAGATGCCGGTTGTCCGGATAATCAGACGCGAACAACAGCCGGTCGACGCCAAAGGAACGCAAAATTTCGTTTGTTTTCGCGATACCATAGGTGCGGACATAATCGGGCAAAATGGCGGACATATCCACAGAACATTCGAGAGGAAGCAGTGTCTCCCATTGGAACGCGCCCATGTGGGAAACGATCAGCTGTAAACCGGGGAAGCGTTCTGCCGTCTTCACAATGCGCGCTGCCACGGAGACATCGTCCTCGGTATTCGGATAGGAGTGGATGGCAACAGGGATCTTTCGCTGCTGCGCCAGCGCGAAGATCGGAGCGTTGTATTCGTCGTCCAGCGCCACTCCGGTATTGTTGGGGTGGATCTTGATGCCGTCCAGCCCGCAGCCGTCCACGGCCTGAATAATAGCATCCACAGATTGGGCAGAGGTGTTGCGCGTGTCGATGTCGGCAAAAGCGTAGAATCGGCCGGGGTATGTCTGCTTCATGTCCCGCAGATTCCGATGGACGGCATCAACGGTAAATTCCATGGACATGAGCCACGGATCATTCAGCGGCATAATGACCGCCTTTTCGATGTTCAGCGCGTCCATCATGCCGGCGTATTGGTGAAGGTCGGTGCGGAGCCATGCGTCCTCGTACCCCTCGTTGGCCGCGTGTACCGCGTCCGGCAGAATATGGATGTGTGCGTCGATTTTTTTGAGCGATCTCCAGTTGCTGAATGCCATAGCGATACCTCCTGATAGGGTCCATTTGAAATGTCAACAGCTTATCACTATACGGAAAAAACGTCAATGCGCCATCGGCAAAAATAAAATATTATTAAGTTAAATGAATTGTAATTTTGCCGATAGAGTGATATACTTCTTATGAGATCTTATGAGAAAGCGAGGGCAAAGACGATGAACTATCTTTCTGTCGCAGAAACAGCAAAAAAATGGGGGGTGTCGGAGCGCAGCGTGCGCGGCTATTGCGCTAATGGGAAGATCCACGGCGCGGTGCTGAAGGGAAAAACGTGGTATCTGCCGGAAAATGCACAAAAGCCGGAGCGCATCAACAAGCGTACTGAAACGCCCAAAACTCTTGCGGATGTTTTGAAAGAGGAAAAAGCTGCGCGGTTACCCGGCGGTATTTATCACAAAATTCAGATCGACCTGACCTATAACTCCAACCACATGGAGGGAAGCTGTCTCACGCATGAGCAGACACGCTATATTTTTGAAACGAATACCATTGGCATTACGAACGGAACATTAAAGGTTGACGATGTGGTGGAGACGGCCAACCACTTCAAGTGCATCGACATGGTGATCGACAGTCTCTCCTATGCCCCAAGCGAAGCATTTATCAAGCAGCTTCACGCCATGCTCAAGAGCGGTACTTCCGATTCCCGGCTGGATTGGTTTGCTGTCGGAGACTATAAAAAGATTCCAAACGAGGTGGGCGGAAGAGAAACCACGCCGCCGGAGCGGGTTGCCGAGGAGATGCGCAAACTGCTCGCGGACTATAATGCCATTCCCCGAAAGAGCTTTGACGATCTGTTGGAATTCCACTACCGTTTCGAGAGAATCCACCCGTTTCAGGATGGAAACGGCAGAATAGGGCGGCTGCTGCTGTTCAAGGAATGCCTGCGGCAGAATATTGTGCCGTTCATCATCAGCGATGATTTGAAGTTGTATTATTACCGTGGCTTGCACGAGTGGAGAAACGAAAAAGGCTATCTCCGTGACACTTGCCTGATGGCACAGGATCGGTTTAAAAAGGTGCTGGATTATTTCAGAATTGCCTATTAAGGCAAAATTTATGGGGAGGCATGATTGACGGTTGCAAATATTCAAAATCACAAAGAGAGATGGTAACTGACCAGAGTAAAACCATATCTCTTTTCCAGTTTATCCGTGAACTGAATAAGCTGAAGCAAAAGACAATCCTGAACACGAAAGATTACCCGTGTTTTTTGGCACTCTCTAACCTCCCGGACGACCCGGAAAACGTCAAAATATTTTACCGTGACCGTGTTGAGGATGAGGCAGAAAATGAGAACGGAACCAGCGAAAATATTCTCCTTTCCGTCCATAAGCCGGAGTTTCAGAAGTGCCCGGAGCCAGATGCTGTTTTCAAGGAGTGGCTTCTGCCTGGGTGGGACAGCTATCGCAATGAGGTACAGGTCAAAGAGTTCATTGAGTTGCAGGCCGAAGAGAAAAAGCCGTTGCTTTCACTCTTTGGCGATGTTTTTGAAGAATCAGAAGAAGAGCCGCAGCGGGAACTTTTTACTGACAGTTTAGACAGGGTAAAGCAGTATGAGAGTTGGCTTGCCAGGAGAAAAGCTCTATTTGTCTCCCGTTCTTGATCTGCACAGCAGCGATCCGGTCAGCTATACTATCTCGGATCGTCCGGTGCTGGGTATGGTAACGGCTATGCTGGACAAGGCTTTTGAGAATATCCCGGACGGAACAAACTTGATTCTGCACTCCGATCAGGGCTGGCAGTATCAGCACAAGCAGTACCAGCGGATGCTCCGAGAAAAGGGCGTCCGGCAGAGCATGAGCCGAAGGGGAAACTGTCTGGACAATGCTGTGATGGAAAACTTCTTTGGTTTGCTCAAGAGTGAACTGCTGTATCTGCAGGAATTTCGATCCATGGAGCACTTCAAACAGGAACTCATATTTCTGTATCTTTTTTTGACTTGCTGACTCTAATGTATAAAACGAGGTGATAGGGAATGAAAGAGTTCGACGCAATATTCAAAGAGTTCACCCCAATGGTCTATCATTTCTTGTTATCACTTTGCGGAAATGAGAGTTTAGCCGAAGAACTGACATCCGAAACGTTTTATCAAGCGTATCTTCATATAGGACAATTTCGTGGGGACTGTAAAATTGAAACTTGGCTGTGCCAGATTGCAAAAAATGCCCTTATAAAAGAGCAAAAGCGGCATAGTAGGTTTGCCAGTCCAGATACATTGGAAAACACTGTTGGTGACACGGATTTTTTTGAATCATAAGCGAATAAGGAACAAGCATTACAGATACATAGGCACCTCCACACGCTGAAAGAACCTTACAGGGAAGTATTTATGTTGAGAGTGTTTGGTGATCTGAGCTTCAAAGAAATTGCCGATATTTGTGGAAAGTCAGAATCGTGGGCTAAAATTACATTCTACCGGGCAAAAAGCAAGTTAATTGATGATATGGAGGGAAAAATATGAATTACAGCTGTGGTATTATTGACGATCTTCTTCCGCTGTATGTGGATGGAGCCTGTTCAGATGAAAGCAAAGCCGCAATCGAAGCGCATTTAGCATCTTGCAAAGCGTGTCGAGAAAAGTTGGAAAGAATGCAAACTGAAACTGTTGTTTCCGAAACAGTTAAATCCTCCAGCGAAATAACAGTAGTCAAATACGCAAAAAAAGTTAGGAAACATCGTATTAAATTAGCTGTAGGCGCTGTTGCAATATCTTTTATTGCTGCCTGTGTACTTTCCTTGGTTTTTCTAACGATAAAAGAAATGCATGATCAAGCAAACCCTGTAATCCATGAAGTTGAAACGGGAATATACAATTTAACATCCAACGATCTGGAAGTTGCTGTTGCAGATGTCGATGATTATATTTTCTTCACAAATAATGAGAAGATTGAGGTTTCTGTCGATAAGGATACAACTTATTCTGGTGAAGTGCTGCTGTGGAATGCTGATGATCAGAATAATCCTATTACTATTGGTTACGGGAAAATCACGTCAGAAAAAAGATCTTTCACATTTTCAAACCTAAGTTCGGCACATAGGTATATGATTACATGCAACGGGAACGAAGAATTGATTCTAACCATTACAGACGGTCGGAATGTTAGTTTCTTTGGCAGCATGAAAAATGTATTCAAAATGATTTTAGAGATGATACTATTTTGAGAAAAAGGATAAAACCGCTGCAATTTTCGTCTCGGAATAAGATGGAAATTGCGGCGGTTTTTGCTTTTTATGGGGATTTTACGGATCAAAAGCCACCATCGTTTCCTTTGGCAGTTTCTCATTCTCACAGCTCAGAAGATAAGAGGTCCCGTCAAGATTTATGCGCAAAATTGTTTGCAGGCTCCGACTGAATGAAGTC
>ENA-UOIY01000340-UOIY01000340.1-human-gut-metagenome-genome-assembly--contig:-P114-NODE-340-length-78286-cov-35.195984_pt1 | contig 78286 bp, 66 predicted proteins | sample MGYA00242335_ERZ723882 | MGnify/ENA metagenome assembly ERZ723882 | reverse complement strand
ACCGGCGCTACGGGAACGGGAGTCACCGGCCCAACCGGACCTACGGGTGCCACGGGCGCCACCGGCGCTACGGGAGCAACTGGTCCTACGGGCGCCACCGGTCCGACCGGCACGGCAGCAACAATCACTGTCGGCAGCGTATCCACGGGAGATCCAGGTACGGATGCCGCAGTGACAAATACAGGCGATGCGAACAATGCCGTGTTCGACTTTACAATTCCGCGCGGTGCCACGGGCGCCACGGGAGATACCGGTCCGACTGGTCCGACGGGAGATACCGGCCCGACTGGCCCAACTGGCCCGACCGGACCTACGGGAGCCACCGGCCCGACCGGCGCGGCGGCAACGATTACCGTCGGCAGCGTATCCACGGGAGATCCAGGTACGGATGCCGCAGTGTCAAATACCGGCGACGCCAATAACGCCGTATTGGACTTTACAATTCCGCGCGGTGCAACCGGCGCGGCGGGAGACACCGGTCCGACTGGCCCAACCGGCCCGACGGGTGACGCGCCTCCGCTGAACGCACTGTATGCGACAAACGTTCCGTCGCAGTCGCCTGCGTCTGACGGCGCCGCGCTTACGTTCGATACGAATCAGGTGGAGGAAGGAACGGCGATCAGCCACACGGCCAGCAGCGGTGATTTTACAATCAACGAGGCGGGAACGTATCTGATTTCCTATTCTGTAGTCGGAACGAATACAACCGGAACGGGCAACGCAAGCGTACAGCTCAGAAACGGAGGAACGGAAATCCCCGGAAGCACCAAATCCGGCACGATTTCTGCCACATCTGATACGACGTCGCTGTCGGCTACAGTTCTGGTAAGCGTAGCAGGAACTGCAACGATTACACTGAATATGGTAGGAACCGACTTCTCCTTTACCAACGCGTCTATGCTTATCATTAAAGAGGATTAATTCTTCTCGGCCTTTTGGCCCCTTTGGGGCCGAAGGCCGTTTTTTTTTTGCCACAATCCGTCATGCGGCGGAAAAATTTTCCTTTTCGAAGGCGGCGGTTTTCCGACGCTTATTGCAATTATCACGATGTTTTTTATCGGCACTTCTGGGGGAATGCTGAATTCGGTCTTGGCGGCGCTCATTTTAACATTTTTGGTCATAATCGGCATTTTTATGACGTTTGCCGTTTCAAGACTGCTTTCCGGAACGCTGCTGAAAGGGATCCCGTCGTCCTTTACCCTGGAGCTGCCGCCGTATCGAAGACCACAGATTGGAAAAGTGATCGTACGCTCCGTTCTGGACAGAACGCTGTTTGTCCTCGGCAGAGCCGCCGCCGTTGCCGCCCCCGCAGGCCTCGTGATCTGGCTTATGGCAAATCTCACGGTAAATGAAATCAGTCTCCTGAATCATTGCGCAAGCTTTTTGGATCCGTTTGCAAAACTCTTTGGGCTGGACGGCGTCATTCTTATTGCCTTTATTCTGGGACTGCCGGCAAACGAAATCGTGTTTCCGATTATTATCATGGCATATCTTGCACAGGGAAGCATCCTGGAGCTTGGCAATCTGTCCGAGCTTCACACCCTGCTGGCAGCAAACGGATGGAATTGGATTACTGCCGGAAGCACGGCGCTTTTTTCTCTGATGCATTGGCCGTGCTCAACAACACTTATTACAATTAAAAAGGAAACCGGAAGCATCAAATGGACGATATTGGCTTTTCTAATTCCCACGATGACCGGATTTGCCGTGTGCTTTCTCTTTGCCAACGCAGCGCGTCTGTTCCTGTGAAACGGCCACGGGATTTTTCTGTTGCCTTGCGTCGAGAAATAGAGTACAATAAATGATGCCTTAAACTGTAAATTTATCATACGTGGGAGGTTTGAAAATGAAGAAGGTTTTATTATTGACCGTTGTCGCCTCTTTGTGCCTGTCCGCAGCCTGCGGGGGAACGCAGACGCCGTCGGAAACTGCGCGTCCCGGATATAAGCTGTGGACCTCCGGAAGAACGGCGGCGGAGCCCGTGGAAGAAAGAAAAACGGAGAGCTATACGCCGCAGGAAGGAACCGCGGAGGAATTTACGGTGGCAAATTATTTCAGCGACGATATGATCGTTCCCAAGGACAAAGAGATTGTCGTCTGGGGCACGGCGCCGGAATCGCAGAACGGGAAAATCGTCGCGGCGGAATTTAAGGGACTCAAGGGCTCGGCGGAAATTGAGAACGGCGCCTGGAAGCTTGTGCTGCAGGGGACGCTTCCTGCCAGCGGGGAACAGGGCCACACGCTGACAGTGTCCGGGGGAAACGGAGTAAAGGAAGAATTCGAGGATGTTCTTGTCGGAGATATCTGGATCGTTTCCGGACAGAGCAATTCGGATCTTACGTTTTTCGGCACGGTCGCCGGCACCTCGACCGATATCCTGACGCTTTATGAAGAAGAGCTTGACGCCGCAGTGAAAGAAGACAACATCCGGATCCTGAGGCAGACGAATTTTGATCTTATGAACGACCGGTATCAGGAGCCGATGAACGAACCGCAGACGGATATTCTGAGCAGCTACAGATGGCATACTGCGGAGAGACGGCGCGTGGTCGGCTCCTCTGTTTCAAACAGCTTTTCCATGCTGGGCTATTTTTTCGCCAAAGAGCTGTATACGCTGAATCCCGACGTACCGGTGGGCATCATTATGGCGGGCTGCGGCGGCGCTCCACTGTCGCTGCTGGCATCTCCGGAGGCGAACGACGCCTTCCCATCCACGCTGAAGGATAAAACAATGACGCTCGGCAATTATCTGATTCCGGCGTGCGGAATTTATAATATGTTTATCGCACCGCTTACGAACGTGGGAATTACAGGGATGATTTTCTATCAGGGCGAGACGGACGCGCTGGAAGCCGCCGATTACGGAGACGCGCTTGGGATCTTTATAAAAGATCTCAGAGAAAAATTCGGAACGAATTTTCTGTTTCTCAATACGCAGCTGACGTCGTACGGCTATGAAAGCGGCGGCATACAGCTGACGGGTATTTGGGACGCGTTTTCCAATATGCGTTTTGCACAGGCGGAGGTCAAAATCGACGACAGTATTCCCGATTACGAAGTGATCCCGACGCTTGATCTCGGTTGGCGGGAAGGAGATAAGGACGGCGCGCATCCGTATTATAAAAAAGAAATCGGCCAGCGCGGCGCCGCGATCGCGGCGGCAAAGCTGTACGGGATTGGAGAAGCGGAGAACGTAGGATGCCCGATTCCCTCTAAAATTGAATATAAGGAAGATGCTCTGGAAATTACGTACGACTACGCCGGCGGCGGTCTGAAAACGCTGGACGGAAAGGCTGTGACGGGATTTGAAGTGAAAATGGACGGCGCGTGGAAAACGGCTGAGGTGGTTGTGGACGGAAATATGATTCTCGTACAGAATGTCAGCAATCCTGAGGGCGTGCGGTATGCGCCGGAGCTTAGATATGCGAATATGGACGATGCCAATCTCTGCTCGGGAACGGGATATCCCGCCGCCGCATTTTCCGCTGAATTTGAGTGATTTGCCGGATGACGCTGCAGCAGCTGAGATATGTCATAGAAATCGTAAACTGCGGCTCCATGAATGCGGCCGCAGAGAAGCTTTATGTTACGCAGCCGAGTCTGTCGAATGCGGTAAAGGAGCTGGAAAAAGAGCTTGGAATCGAAATTTTCCTCCGCTCCAACCGCGGGATTTCCCTCTCTGCGGAGGGCGCCGAATTTCTGGGCTATGCGCGTCAGGTTGTGGAGCAGGCGGAGCTGTTAGAGCAGCGGTATACCGATAAAAAGCCGTCCCGAAGGCTGTTCTCCGTATCAACGCAGCATTATGCATTTTCCGTCAACGCATTTGTGAATCTGATCCGTGACTACAACCAGAATGAATATGAGTTTACGCTTCGTGAAACGCAGACGCATGATATCATAGAGGATGTCAAAAATCTGCGCAGCGAGATCGGCGTGCTGTATCTGAACGATTTCAATGAAAAGGTCCTGCTTAGAATCCTCAGGGAAAGCAATCTCGGATTTCATCCGCTGTTTGAGGCAAAACCGCATGTGTTCGTCAGCAATGCGCACCCGCTCTCCGGAAACGCGTCCGTCCGTCTGGAGGATTTGACGCCTTACCCATGTCTTTCTTTTGAACAGGGAGTATACAATTCCTTCTATTATTCCGAAGAAATCCTGAGCACCGTATATCATCCCAAAAGCATCCTGGTCAGCGACCGCGCGACGCTTTTCAATCTGCTGATCGGGCTTAACGGATATACGATCTCAACGGGGATTCTGAGCGAGGATTTAAATGGCAGGAATATTATTTCCATCCCGCTTGTCAGCGACGAGGTCATCCGCGTCGGCTATATCGCGCAGAAGGGGATCGGACTGAGCGCTATGGCGGAGGCATATATTGCAAATCTGCGCCATTATATTTCAACCTGCGAAGGATATAAATAAAAACTATATCAAACCATAAAATATCGGAATTTACCATAACGGTTCCCCTTGTGCTATACTGGCACGCATAAGGGGAGCTGTTATTTTATTAATAAAAAAAGGAGTATGGAACATGAAAACATCAGTCATCGGCTATCCGCGGATCGGCGCTCTTCGCGAGCTGAAATTCGCATCGGAGAAATATTTTAAAAATGAAATTACCCTGGAGGAATTAAAGGAGACTGCGGCGCGGCTGCGTAAGGCGCACTGGGAGATCCAGAAACAATACGGCGTCGATTTTATTCCGTCCAACGATTTCTCGTTTTACGACAATCTGCTGGATACGGCGGCGCTGCTGAATATCATTCCGGAACGGTACCGCAGCCTGGGACTGAACGAGATGGATACATATTTCGCAATGGCGCGGGGATACCAGGGCGCCCGCGGCGATGTGAAAGCGCTGGCGATGAAAAAGTGGTTCAATACGAATTACCATTATATCGTACCCGAGGTTGAGGACGAGACGCGGATCGAGCTTAAGGGTACGAAGCCTTTTGCGGAATACCTGGAGGCAAAATCCTGCGGCGTGGAAACGAAGCCCGTTGTTACGGGCGCTTATACGCTGCTCAAATCCGTACGTTTTACCGGCACGAAAAATATCGCGGCTGTCAAAGCGGACGTCATTCGAGCTTATCAGGAGCTTCTGAAAAAGTTCGGAGAGCTCGGGACAAAATGGGTGCAGTTCGACGAGCCGGCGCTCGTGCTGGATTTGACGCAGGAGGATCTTTCTCTGCTTACGGAGCTGTATGGCGCCATCCTGGAGGGAAAGGGCGGCGTTAAGGTTCTTGCGCAGACGTACTTTGGCGATGTGCGCGATTGCTGGAGCGCGCTTTTGTCGCTCCCGTTTGACGGGCTGGGACTTGATTTCGTCGAGGGAACTCGTTCGCTGGAGCTCCTCCGCGGCGGCTTTCCGGAGGAAAAGACGCTCTTTGCCGGCGTAGTAAACGGGAAAAACATTTGGAAGAACAATTATGAAAAAACGCTCGACATTTTGAGTAAGCTTTCTGCCGCGGCGAAAAACGTAGTGATTGGGACGTCCTGCTCCCTTCTGCACGTACCGTATACGATTCATGCGGAGACAAAGCTAAGCGATGCATATACGCAGTACTTTGCGTTCGCTGAGGAAAAGCTTGGCGAGCTTTCTGAGCTGAAGGAAATCGCTTCCGCGCAAGCTCCGAAGAATGTGCCGGCATATGCGAAGAACCGGGACCTCTTTGCCCGGCCGCGCGACTGCGTAAACGAAGCGGTACAGAAAAAAGCCGCAGCGGTGACGGAGCAGGATTTTACGAGGCTCCCGGCGTTTGAAAAACGCGCGGAAATCCAGAAATCCGTACTGAAGCTTCCGCTGCTTCCCACGACGACGATCGGTTCCTTCCCGCAGACCGCAGATGTCCGCGCAAACCGGACCGCATTTAAGAAGGGAACAATTACGGAAGATCAGTATAAAGCGTTTAACCGTCAGAAAATCGCAGAGTGCGTTGCGCTTCAGGAGAAGATCGGACTGGACGTTCTGGTGCATGGAGAATTTGAACGCAACGACATGGTGGAATACTTTGGAGAATGCCTCGACGGATTCCTTTTTACGGAGAAGGCATGGGTTCAGTCGTACGGCACCCGCTGCGTGAAGCCCCCGATCATCTGGGGAGACATCTCTCGCTCCAAGCCGATGACCGTGGAATATTCGGTATATGCGCAGAGCCTTACGGAGCGTCCGGTAAAAGGAATGCTCACGGGGCCGGTTACGATTCTCAACTGGTCCTTCCCGCGGGAAGACGTCAGCTTCCGCGAATCGGCGATGCAGATTGCGCTTGCAATCCGGGAGGAGGTCCTGGATCTGGAAGCAAGCGGAATCCGGATTATCCAGATCGATGAAGCGGCGCTCAGAGAAAAGCTGCCCCTCCGGCATTCCGACCGGCACAGCCAATATCTGGACTGGGCGATTCCCGCATTCCGCCTGGTGCACAGCGGCGTAAAACCGGAAACGCAGATTCACACGCACATGTGCTACAGCGAATTTGAAGACATCATTAAAGAAATCGACGATATGGATGCCGATGTCATCACGTTTGAAGCGTCGCGTTCCGATCTGAGGATCATTGAAGTCTTGCAGGAAAACCATTTCCGGACTGCAGTCGGCCCCGGCGTTTACGATATCCATTCGCCCAGAGTGCCGAGCGTTGAGGAAATCGAAACGGCCCTCAGAAAAATGCTGGAGCGCATTCCGGCGGAAAAGCTTTGGGTCAATCCGGACTGCGGACTGAAAACGAGAGGAAACGAAGAAACCGTGCCGAGCCTGGAGCATCTGGTAGCGGCGGCGCATTCCGTAAGAGAGAGTTTGTGAGATGAAACTAAGAAATCTTTTTGATACGAAGCAGGTGCTGTCCTTTGAGGTGTTTCCGCCGAAGCGGACCGCACCGGTAGATTCTATATACGATGCACTCGATTCGCTGAAAAATCTGCATCCGGATTTTATCAGCGTAACGTACGGGGCGGGCGGAAGCAAAAACTGCGCCGCCACGCTGGAAATTGCGTCTTCTATCAAAAATAAATACGGAATCGAGAGCGTGGCGCATCTTCCCTGCATTTATCTGTCCAAGGAAGACGTCCTGGAAATGCTGCAAAGCTTCCGCGAAAATGGAATCGAGAACATTCTTGCGCTGCGCGGGGATCGCAATCCTGATTTGCCGCCGGGAGAGGATTTCCGGCATGCGAGCGATCTGATTTCATTTATCAAAGAAAACGGCGATTTTCACGTGATCGGCGCCTGTTATCCGGAGGGACATACAGAATCGGACGGCCTGGTAAACGACATCCGCAATCTTCGCAGGAAAGTGGACGCGGGCTGCGATCACCTGATCACACAGCTGTTCTTTGACAACGAATACTTCTATCGCTTCCGGGAACGCTGCCTTCTGGCCGGGATCGATGTGCCCATAGAAGCGGGAATCATGCCGGTACTGAACAAAAAGCAGATCGAACGGATGGTTACGCTGTGCGGCGTATGCCTCCCTGCGAAATTTACGAAAATGATGGAGCGCTACGAGCATAATCCCGAGGCAATGCGGGACGCCGGCATCGCGTATGCCGTAGATCAGATTGTCGACCTGATCGCACAGGGCGTGCAGGGGATTCATCTGTATACGATGAATCGCCCCGATACCGCATGCAGGATCCACGACAGCATAGCGGCGCTGCTCGCCTGAAGCCCTTTGTAAAGCCATTGTGCGGAAAAGACCTGTTGCAATTTTCCGCACAAGATGCTATCCTTTTTCACAGAAATCTGTTGGAAAAGCGAGGCGGGATTCATGGTATACAGAGATTTCGGCAATACGGGCGTCAGGCTCTCCCCGCTGGGGTTCGGCATGATGCGTCTGCCTGAGGACGAGAAGACGTCTGTGAAAATGGTGCGGAGCGCAATCGATGCGGGAATCAATTATATTGATACGGCCTATAATTACCTGGGCGGGAACAGTGAATTCATTACCGCCCGCGCGCTCGCCGACGGATACAGGGATATGATCCATCTTGCCACCAAAATGCCTGTCTGGATGATAGAAGGGGAGCGCGATTTCGACAGGATTCTGGGTGAGCAGCTGAAGCGCCTGCAGACGGATCAGATTGATTTCTATCTGCTGCATGCTTTGAACCGCGACTCCTGGAAGAAGGTACTCCGGTTCGACCTGCTCCGCAAACTGCAGGAGGCGCGCGATGCGGGGAAAATATGTTATCTCGGCTTTTCTTTTCACGATACGTTCGACCTGTTTAAGGAAATTATAGATGCCTTTGAGGAATGGGATTTCTGCCAGATCCAGCTGAATTATACGGATGTATATTATCAGGCCGGATGGAAGGGTATGAAATATGCAAATGAAAGAGGTCTTGGCGTAGTTATTATGGAGCCGCTGCGCGGCGGCTTTCTGGCGAACGTGCCGCATGAGGTTTCCGAGATTTTCTCGGAAGGCGAGCGCAGCGGATTCCGGAGAACTCCCGCGGAGTGGGCGTTCGATTTTCTGTGGGATCTTCCGGAGGTCGGCGTTGTGCTCAGCGGTATGAGTACGCCGGAGCAGGTGGCGGAAAATGTTTCATACGCAGAGCGCTCCGCGCCCGGCATGCTGTCTGAGGCGGAGCATCAGATTCTGAAAAAGGCGTACCGGCAGTTTCTAAATTATAATGCCGTGCCGTGTACGGGGTGCGCGTACTGCATGCACTGCCCGAAGGGCATTGCGATTCCGCAGAGCATCGCGGCTTATAATGAGGCTTTCAAAGAAAACAATTACCAAAAAGCAAAAAAACAGTACGAGGAGTGGGTCCCGCTGTTCGGCGCAAAGCCTTCTGAATGCATATCGTGCCGCCAGTGCGAGGCAATCTGCCCGCAGCAGCTTGAAGTCAGCAAATGGATGCATGAAATCGATTCGTTTTTTACCAAAGAAAGTGGCCGCCCATGAAAAACGGCAGCTTGCTTGACACCTTTGCGGAAGAAATCCGACATCTTGGCTTCCATACCTACCGGGCCGCGGAATGGTATCGGGGGGAGCTTTTTGTACACGAGCTTCTTCCGGCCTCCGCCTGTCTCAACAGCTATTCCATTGCAAAGGTCTTTACGGTGACGGCGGCAGGATTGCTGTATGACCGCGGACTGATGTCTGTGGAGGAAAAGGTTGCTGAAATTTTCCGGAGAGAATTCCCGGAGGCACATGATCCGAAATGGGAGCGGATGACGGTAGACCACGTTCTCAGCCACCGTGCGGGATTTCCTTCCGGATTTCTTGATATCGATGTACAGGACAGATCTGAATATGGAACAGATGACTTTCTGCAATATCTTTTCCGAACCAGGCTGGTCTGCGAGCCTGGCGAGCAATGGATTTACAGCGACGCGGCGTTTTACCTTCTTTCCCGGATCATTACGAAGAAAACGGGCCGGCTGCTGGATGAGCTCCTGTGGCGCGAGGTTTTCTCCCCGCTAGGATTTCAGGAGGCCGCCTGGAGCAAGTGTCCTATGGGCTATCCGATGGGGGCTACCGGCCTTTACATCCGCACACAGGACATGGTAAAGCTTGGCGCGCTGTATCTTCGGCAGGGAACCTACGCAGGCAAACGGATTCTGTCCGAGCACTGGACGAGGCTCGTGCTGGAGCGCGGCTACGAGCTCTGCCCCGCAGGGAAAAACGGCGCGTACGGAAAAGGCGGGATGTACGGACAAATGCTGATCGTATTTCCGGAGGACGAGCGCGTTCTCGCCTGGCATTCCCACGACGGGCGCGATCCCGCCCCGCTTCTGGACTGGCTTTCCCGGCATACGCAGTAGCGCCGCCCGCATCCGAACCGCATCCGCGTTTCGAGCATATAATAAAAAGACAGCGTGATGTGAGGATTGTTGGCTTATGTGTTCGATATGCGGAATGGTTGATTTCAGACAGGATTTCGACGAGGTACTGAATTGTAATATTTTACGCAGCATGGGTGCGTCAATGCTGCACCGGGGACCGGATCAGCAGGGGACGTATTTCAGCAGCGGCGAGATTTTCCTCGGCCTGCAGCATAACCGTCTTGCGGTCATTGACGTGGAAAACGGTCTGCAGCCAATGAGCGCGGTTTTAAACGGCATCAAATATACCATCGTTTATAACGGCGAGATTTACAATACGGCAGAGCTGCGGGACGAAATTACGGCGGAATTATTCCGGCGCACCGGGAAAGCTCCTGAATTTACGACAAGCTGCGATACGGAGGTCGTTCTCTATTCTTATATTACATGGGGGGAGGACTGCCCGTGCAAGCTGAACGGCATTTTTGCGTTTGCGGTATTTAAAGAGCAGATCGGCGCTTCCCGCTCCGGAGACGCGCCGCGTCAGAGTCTTTTTCTGGCACGTGACCGATTCGGAGTAAAACCCCTGTACTATTGTTGGGTGAATGAGCGCCGTACGTTCCTTTTCTCTTCGGAAATCAAGGGACTTCTGTGCCATCCCGCGGTTCGGGCGCAGATGGATCGGTACGGACTGTGGCAGCTGTTCTATCTGACGCCCGTTACGCTGCACGGTACGACGCTTTTTAAACAGATTTACGAAATTCAGCCGGCATACAGCGCATCCATCGATTGCACCTATTCCTGCGGCGACCGCAGGGAAATTCCAAAGCTGTACAGCCGCAAATACTGGCTGATGGAAGCCGGACGCTTCTCCGGGGAACGAGAGGATGCCGTTCGCGTTACGCGGGAGCTTTTGGAGGACGCGGTACGCAGACAGCTGGTCAGCGACGTACCGCTTTGCGTCTTTTTGTCGGGCGGGCTTGATTCGTCCGTCATCGCGGCGCTTGCGGCAAAAGCATACCGGGAAAGCGGCAGGCAGCTGGCAACATATTCCTTCGAATACGAGGGAAACAGAGAAAACTTCCAAAGCACGCTTTTCCAGCCGCAGGGAGACGATGAATATGCGCTGTACCTGGCGAACGTTTTGGGCACCGACCATACGGTGCTTACCGCGCCGACGGAGATGGTTGCCGAGCTGCTTTATGATGCCGTACTTGCCCGCGACTTCCCGGGGCAGGCCGACATCGATTCCTCCTTGCTTTATTTTTGCAGTCAAGTGAAAAAGCTTCACACGGTTGCGATGTCGGGAGAGTGCTCGGATGAAATTTTCGGTGGCTACCCGTGGTTCTATCGTCCGGAAATGCTGGAACGTGATTTCTATCCATGGATCCATGATCCGAAAATGCGCATCGGCCTGCTGCGGCAGGAAATCGCAAGAGCCGATGAAGGCTATGAATTTCTGTCCAGAATGTATCATGAGTTTGTTGCAAAGTGCCCGGGCTTGTCAGACGATTCGCCTGCCATGGCGTTGTCCCGCAAGGCTACATGGCTTTCCGCAAATTATTTTATGACGAATCTGCTGGAACGAAAGGATCGCATGAGCATGTACAGCGCAGTAGAGGTGCGCGTGCCGTTTGCGGATCACAGACTGATCGAACACGTATATAATGTCCCTTGGGAATATAAATTCGATCCGAGAGAAGGCGTGGGTGAAAAATTGCTGCTGCGCAGCGCCGTGCGCGATCTTTTGCCGGATAAAATATTACGGCGCAAAAAGAGCCCGTATCCCAAGACACATCATCCGGCGTATGAGGAACGCGTCACCGCAATGCTCGGGGAACGCCTTGCCCGGCCGGAAAGCGTACTGCATGAGCTGCTCGACCGCGCGAAGCTGGAGAACGTGCTGCGCGGTGAAAACGTCACATGGTTCGGCCAGCTGATGTCACGGCCGCAGCTGATTGCGTGGCTCTACCAGGTAGACGTCTGGTTTGATGAGTATAATATCGATCTGGCGCTGTAAACGTCCCGCTCAGAGACAGAAATGAAAAAAGCGAAGGATTTCGCCGTAGTCATTGCTCCGAAAGCGGACCGTCCGGCTTCCTTCAAGGACCGCTCCGGGATAAAAGCTGTATTTATACGCGGTAAAATGATTCTTATAGTTCAGCTCGACTTCGAAATGCTCCGGCATCCGGACGCGGCAATCGTTTTTATAATCGCCGCGCAGCGCCTCCCGGACCGTACTGCGGATCCGCTCTGCCGCTTCGTCGGGATGGATGGAAACAGAGGCGTTCCCGATGCCTTCGTTTACGGCAACAGTGGAAATGCCGGGGCAGATTTCCGCGGCGGAATCGCATAATGCGCGGTCGCCGGAAAGAAATATGACCGGAATGCCGACATAGCCGGCGATATAGGCATTGATTGTAAATTCACTCGCATATGCGCCGTTGATTTTCACCGATTCCATCTCCAGCGTCATTGTGTGGGAGAGGGGGTTCCCGCTGCAGGAGGCCCATGCGTGATATCCGGTAAACGCTGCGGCGTCAAATGTTCGGTCCAATCCGCTCATCATGCAGAACGGATCGCCGGGCCAGCCCCGCATCAGCTTCGTGCGCCGGGGGAGCATGGACGGATCGATGTTTTTGGCCGAACTGTGCGCGTCCCGAACGAAGACTTCTTCCGCGCCTGCATCCAGCGCGCCCTGCGCGCACGCCGCCGCCTCGCGTGACATTTGTTTTCTAAAATAGTCGGCGGTCGCAGAGCCGTGCTCCGTTTCCTCCCAGGAGCAAATCCCGCACGTTCCCTCGATATCGCTGCTGATATAGATTTTCATACAAAACTCCTTTCAGACACCACATTCAATAAACAAATCCATTGCAACAGGCGATGCGCGGCCTTTGAAAGGCCCGTTGCACAGGCTTATTAATGAAGCAAAGCCAAGAAAATCGTGATTTCATGCGGTTCCCCGGGATTTTCCGCTAGGCAGGACGCAGGGAAACCGTCTGCTGCAACCACTGCTACAACAACAGATTCGGTCATTTTTCGTTCTGTGTCGTTTTCCTTCAATATACCATAGTTTTCCTGATGAAGCAATTCGTTGGCGCCAAAGCTTTTTACGAAAATTAAGCATGTCATTTTTCTTCTCGCACATAAGCCAGCAAAATCGTATTGCAAATATTTCCCGTTTTTCACAGTATTTCTGCAATCGTGTCCGATGCAAAAGCCACAATTGGGCTATCGTTAAAATCTCTGACGGGGTTGTGCTACTATATGTGAGCACAAAAACTCAGTAGAAACTTGTTGTGATTAAATTGTTATGATAGAATATAAAAATAATAAAGTCGTGAGGACAAAAGGAAAAATGGAATTCTGATAAAATCAGAGGCGATTTTTGCGTCCCCCAATTTTATGAAAGACGGAGAGGTTATGTTTGAACTTGCTTTACCGCGTCTCTATTCTGTCATTCCTGCGCATTCAGATGAAGCAGTGTTTGTTATGAAGTTTTATCGGCAAAATATAGAAAGCTTGCACGGAAAACCGATATCACATGACGAATGGAAAGAGGCATTATCCTCGAATGACGAAGATGAACAGAATTTTCTTGTTTGCCGCAGTTGTATGCCGCTTGCATGGCTGCGTATTAATGGACTTCTTAATAAAGATATGGCTTGGATCAGTATGCTTGTGGTAAGCGACAAGCATCATCGTCAAGGGATCGGCAGCTATGCAATAGAATTTTCTGAGAAATTTGTGAAAGAAAGGGGGTTTTGTAAAATAGCTATTCACACGACTGAAGATAATATTCCCGCTCAAAACCTATATAGAAAATGCGGATATGTTATTACCGAATACGGTGAATGCACGACTGGGGACGGAGTTCGACGTATGGGATATACCTTTGTAAAAGAGCTGTAAAACGATTGAATCGTTATAAACGATATTGTATACGCTCTAAAATATCCGATTGGATTTGAATTGAAAACACACCCGACGGACCTTTTATGCGGATTGATCGTTTTTCCTTTGTGTTGGAGACATAGGAAAAGCCGCGATTCAGGGCTATGCGGCAGACGGGGCTGATCCCAAATGTACTATGATTATTAACAGTTTTCAGTTTATTCTTTTAGGCCCTTTCCCAACTGATACGCCATTACAGGATAGTCGGAATGCCGTGTCATAGATGGAGTTCCACAGCCTTTTCCCAAAATCATCCCCTGGTCGCGAAAATTGAGATAGCGTACCAACGTATGGTAGTGGGCTTCCAGCGACTCAAACGTCCAGTCATCGCTATTCCATGCCACGGCGAGCAAAGCAGAGCGCATACGCTTTCTTTGGATGCTGCCGTTAAAAGAGCAGAAACGATCGATTAAGGTCTTCAGCTGTGCCGACATTCCATAGTAGTAGAGCGGCGTAGCAAAAACCAGCATCTCCGCCTCTAAAATCATGGGGCGAATCGTCTCCATTTCATCCCTTTGGACACAGGGACCTTCATAACCGCAATGGATACAGCCGGTGCAGGGGAGTATCCTTGCGTGTGCTGCATCGACGGTCTGAACGCTGTGACCGGCCTCTTTTGCGCCATTCGCGAAGGATTCCACAAGCAAATGCGTAGAGCCATTTCGGTTGGGGCTTCCCTCTAATATGACGATTTTCATCTTGCACCTCCGTAAACTTTATTCAAATCCCTGGAGAAGTTTTACCACCATGGACTTTGTGATTTCGCAGATAGACAGAAAGACGTAATTGGTATGCGACTTCTCTAAGGCTTCTCTTTGCTTTTCTGTTACTACGGTATAAGGGTATATCCCAAACATGAACGGAAAAAAGGCGAAGATAAATCCCTGTATGTCGCTCACTGTCATCTGAGGGAAAAACTTTTCCAGACAGCAGGTTATGGCTCGCATGGAGTTCCCATATGCGGTTTTGAAAGCCACCAGATTTTCCATCCGGCTGTTGGCCTCCATGTCGTAGTGATTCATGGACATGAGCTTCAGCAGTCGGCTGCGACGCTCCAGCGAATGCGCCAGTTCCTCCGCGAACTGATCAACGGTCATCTTCTGGTGGCATTTTTGCATCGCGGTCAGATCCACGATCCATGCCTCGTACTCCCTCTGAAGCAGGGCAAGGAAAATTTCCTCTTTCGTATGAAAATAATAATAGATCAGTGTGCGGGTAAAGGATGTTTTAGTCCCGATGTCCTTGAGTGTCACATCCTTAAAATTCATGGTCTCATAAAGTTCTGCACAGGCGTTAATGATTTCATCTTTCCTGGCTTGGGTTAATTCTTCTGAGCCTTTTGGCATAACAGGTACTTCCTTTCACAATACTATATCAGAAGCGGTCATATAGCACAGTTTCAATCCAATGCAGCCATTATACCTACTTCTTGACATTGTGTCAAACAAGAACACTTCTGCCGCCTCTCACCGTTGCTTATTTTACTTCATTTCCTTTTCCCAACCGCGGATGGTGGAGACGTTTGCCATATCCGCAAGGGCTTCCAGTTCCCAAGCTTCCTGTTCCGTCAGAGAGATAGCGGCGGCCCTTGCCGCTTCTTCGACCTGTGCTGCCTTGGTTACACCGATAATCGGGAGCGTACCTTTTGCAATGGCCCATGCAGTAGCGATCTGGGCAACGCTGGCGCTGTGGGACACGCCTGTCTCGCGCAGCTTGTTCAGCAAAGCATCCAGCCTCGGCAGGATCGGGTTATAGGCGTTCGCGCGGTCGCTGACCGCAGGGAAGGGGTGAGCAGAATCGTACTTTCCGGAAAGAGCCCCTTGCTCCGGAACCATATAGGCGTAGAAGGTGATACCGTTCTCTTTACAGTAATCCAGAATGCCGCTGGTCTCAGATGAACGGTTCAGTAAGCTGAAATGGTTCTGCACGGCAGAGATTTTCAAGCCCGCTTCGCCTAAAATTTCGGCAGCTCGTTTGATTTCGGCAAGATTATGGTTAGACACGCCAATGCTGCGAAGCTTACCGCTTTTCGCCAGAGGGATCAGCATCGGAGTATATTTTTCCACATTCATGGGATTATGAATCCAGTAAATGTCAATGTAGTCGGTGTGCAAGCTGTCCAAGCTGGCCTCCAGCATATGTTCCATTGCCTGATGAGTGCCATCCTCGATCTGCGGTGTGAATTTAGTAGAGAGAATCACATCTTCCCGCTTGGTATTACGAATCAGTTCTCCCAGGATTCGTTCCGAAGTGCCCATACCGTATACAGTTGCAGTATCCCACAGGTTCAGTCCATTTGCCATAGCAGTTTCATAGACGCCCCGCAGGCTGTCAGCAGTATAATGGTCGCCAAATGTACCATCGTTTCCCCATGCCCAAGCGCCCAAGGCAATCCGGGGCAGCTTTGTTTCACTCATGATTGCTTCCTCACTTTCTCATAATTATTTGTTGATTACAGTTTTGGTCCAAGAGACCACACCTGTATGATCGAGCAGCTTGCCCGGTCTCCATGCTGCGGTCGGGCAATGCGCCCTCAAGCTCTTTCTCGCTTTCTGAATCCCGCTGCTGCCGGAGGCAGCGAAGGGAATCATCGTTTTTCCTGTTTGAAAGAAAGGCATTTTCCAATGATATCGCCGGTTTTCAGGTATTCATAGGTAGGAAACTCAAACAATACCGGCCTGAGGGTGCGGTAGTTCACCTTGCCGGTCTCATTCAGATGTTCCTCTTCCACATAGGTATTGTCAATGGAGCAGATAAAGCTCTCAAAGCCCGGAGTATTGTAGACATCCACCACAGAGCACTCCATAGTCAGCGGAGCCTTGCAAATGATCGGCGTACCGGCCTCGCCCAGCTCATACGCAAACACTTCCGATTTGTCCACCCTTGCGCCGCTGACCGAACCTACGAAGTCGGCTTCCGGGAGCATTCCCTCGTCCACAATGTTGACAGACAGCTTTTTTTTCTCATTAATAAACTGGTTGATATAGTGCGCGGAGGCTAAACTGATCAAAATTCTGTCGTGACCGATAATGCCCACATGCGCAACCAACGTCCAGGCGGGCTTTTCGCCGTTCATTGCGCCTACCACAACAGTGGGCGTAGGATATAACGCCAGAGCGGAACCAATGTTTTTCTTCATAAAAGTTACCTTCCTTTCTTTACTAAACATGCGTGATAAATAGCTCGCTTTTTGTTTTGACACTGTGTCAAACATAAGTCAAAATTTTTGCGGCCACATAGCCGCCTTTTGATTTTGACATCGTGTCAACATATATAATATAGCACTGTTTTGACATAGTGTCAATATTCTGCCTGAAAAATCTTCCTGCCTTTTCCTTTCGATTCCATAAGAACGTCCGGCGCGTCATTGTAGGAAACAGCGCCTTAAATGTCATCAGAAGCTCGCTTTCCTCATAGAAAAATAGTTCTCTTTGAGAGCGCAGCTGCTACGCTTACCTGCAAACTGAGATTTATCTTTCAAAATCAATTTGTACAAATTTCTTCCCGTTAGGTAATATATTTTCTAAAGTTTTGATTCCATGATAACCAATTTCAAGCATTGCATTTTCTAATGTGTGTGCATCCATCTGATGATGCACCTGTTCTAAACAGTCAAACACGTGAAGATATGGTGAGTTTGATACCCAGTTCTCCGCTGTATTGATCTGGATAATACATGAAACATACTTTGGATTGACCTGCTTAACAACTTTCTGGAAGCATTTATATCCAATATACTCAATTAATAAATTTGCGATAACCATATCCGCTTTCGGGAGTTTACCGGCACTGTCTAACAAATTAATACATTTACATTCTAAAATCCCGTTTAAATCCGGGTATCTGCGAACAACTTCTTTTAAATAGTCAGCGTTTACATCTATGCCATATACTCTTTTAAACTTTGACTTTTGTATGTGTTCCAGCCCATTACCGCCTGCAATCCCTAATATTGCTACACTGGAGATAGAATAAGCGTCTAATTGCCCTTTCATCATTTCATTCATAGCCTGCAGCTGCATAACAGAATTAAGTTTCATATGATTTTCGTAATCTGATAATGGAATTTCTTCCCATGGATTTTTCATTTCCTGCCTCGCCAATTCCCGATTTGTGTTTATGCACAGTATATCATGATTCTTCCGTATCGGCATTTCTTATCTGCTTAAAGCGTGCTGTCCTGCATTGCTTGCGCAATAAGCCCTCGGCAAACCATAAGCGAATAAGCTTTAGAATAATCAAGATTAGAAATTCTTTTTTTCTTTTCCTCCTACGAAACGGCCGGGAAAGGACTGTACAGTTCCGTTCTTGCCCGGCCTTTCATTACATCCGAAAGTCAAGCGGTGACTATTTTGCCGATTTACAGGCTGTCCTTGAAAATGCTGATAATTTCCTCATGGCTCAGTATTTTGTATCCGCCGTTCATGATCAGCGTGGCGTCGGCAAGTCCTTCAAGCATTTCCTCCGTGACGCCGAGCTCTGAAATATTCATCACAAGGCCCAGCTCCTTCATCCACGCTTCCATGGCCTGGAGACCTTCTTGGGCCACCTGTTCATCGGTTTTACCGGCAGGGTTCACATCCCACACATTGACTGCGAAGCGCTTAAACCTTTGCAGGCCATAGGGCAGAATATAACGGTAATAAGGCAAAGAAACTGCTGCCAGCGTCATCCCGTGGGTGGCGTTGGTATAAGCCCCTACGGCCTGCCCAAGCATATGCACCATCCAGTCGGTGGACTTACCTTTTGCAACCAGGGTATTCAGCGCCCAGGTGGCCGTCCACATAATATTGCTGCGGGCTTCGTAATCCTGCGGTTTTTTGTTGGCAATCCGGCTGGAGTGGAGCAGGGAACGCATCAGCCCCTCGCTGATATAATCGCTGGTATTGTCATCCTCACCGGAGAAATACTGCTCGCAGATATGGTTGAAGATATCATAGATACCGGCAACCATTTGATAGTGCGGCAGCGTCAGAGTGTATTGAGGATTCAAAATGGCAAATCTGGGCATGATTTTCTCATCGGCGAAAACATGACCGATTTTCTGTTTTGTTTCCGGATTGGTAATGACAGCGCCTGCATTCATCTCCGAACCAGTGCCTACCATGGTCAGCACGCAGCCCACCGGCAGCGTTTCACAGTCCGGCTCCTCAAAGCGCAGATAATATTTTTCCCAAGGATCTTCTTTGCAGTTGGCGGAAACGGAAACCGCTTTAGCGTAGTCACAGACCGAACCGCCGCCTACTGCCAGCAGAAGATCCGCGTGGTGCTTCCGGACAATCTCAATCCCTTCGTACAATTTCGGTAATGTAGGATTTGGCATAACGCCGGCAATCTCAGCCACCTCCTTGCCGTTGTCCTTCAGGATCCGAACGACATCGTCATAGATCCCGTTCTTTTTGATAGAACCGCCGCCGTAAATCAGCACAACATTCTTTCCGTATTTAGGCAGCTCCGTGTTCAGATCGTTTAGAGCTTCATCGCCAAAATAGAGTTTTGTCGGGTTGCAGTAAGAAAAATTTCCAAGCATAGATCGTTCCTCCTTGATCATTTCAAAAGATTCTTTTCTACAGGCTTCTGCCGAACTCCTTGAGCTCGCTTAATTTTTCCTGGGATTTGTTCTGCTTCTCATAGGCCGAATACATCCCCATATCCTCCAGCTGCAGATACTGAAGGAAGGAATTCTGATATTCGTAAATCGCACCGCTGTATACGTGATCCGATCCCGAGCTCATAATGAGCGCCGCTTTTTTCAGATTCTTCGGTTTGTCCAGCGCATAAATACGGTTGATGGCGCACTGCAGCTGGCCGGTAAAACCATGGTAATAAATCGGGGAAGCCAGCACGATCATCTCTGCCTCATCCAGCAGAGGGTAAACCTCCTGCATATCATCCTGCTGAACGCATTGCCGCTCATGGCTGGAATTTTTTTTGCGACAGTATTCGCAGGCCATGCACCCGGCGATTCTCTTTTGACAAACCGGGACGATATGCACGGTATGGCCTTTATCCCTCGCCCCTTCTGAAAATGCCGCCACCATAGCCGCCGTATTTCCATGCGCCCGGGGACTTCCATTCAAAATCAAAATGTTCATGGTATCACGCCTCTAAAGAAAAGGTGACGGTCACAGTTCCACTGCCCAGAGCTTCTTCCCAGCCAGTAAGATCGTCGATGCGGCCCAGCCGAGTATAGCTCCAGGAATTGGAACCATAGAATATAACGATCTGATTTCCCTGATACAGCACGATGTCGCCAGCTTGCGTCGTGGTCTGACTGTTGCTGGTCGGAAGGCTTGTTCCAAGCGGCCCAACCTTTTCAAAACCGGAATAGTCGCTCATCTGGATGGTGACAGGCCCCCGCTCCATCATTTCCACCAAAGCGTTCACTGCTGCATTCTCTTCTAAGGTAGCAGTAAAGGTACTGCAGCCAACCTGTACAATCATATTCATTACGCTGTTTTCCTCCTCAATGGTTTCACTATCTGTTGTCTGCGATTCCGATGATGCTTCTACTTGAACGGAAGCGCTGCTTCCCGGTTTACTCTCGGCCTGCTCGCTGTTACTGCAGCCAGCAAGCAGCACTGACAAAGAAAAAACGGTAATAAACAGCAAAGACCGCGTTCTTTTCATATCCCATTCACCACTTTCTTTATTCTGTATTATAAAAATAACCTGACAAAAACAATCATTCCAAACAAGCAAAGAACCGCGCCAAAAATTCGGTTCATGGTACGCAGCCGGAATTTTACGGCTTTTCTTTTAATCATCTGGGTTAAAGCAGAAAGAGTTCCCCACCAAAAATACGTTCCCAGAAATACGCCTGCCGCCAGTAAAGCACCATCTATCCAGCTGTTTACTTCTGAGATTCCGAAGTAAGTGAACGCAAATATAAAGGTTAAAATCGCCGCTGGATTGGTAATCCCAATGGCAAATGAGGTGAGAAACAGCTTCACCCCTCCCAGGGGGTTCTCGTCAGGCGGAGGTTCCCCTTGGGGACGGATCAGGGAGCGGAGCCCCATAATCAAAATCAATGCTCCGCCCAAGGCAGTGATAATTCCTTGCCAACGAAGCAGAAAATCCGAAATAAGAGTGAACCCAAAGGCTCCGACACAGGCATAGAAGCAATCTGCCACGGAAGAGCCAAGCCCCGTCAGCAGACCGGATTTAATCCCCATGCCCCAAGTCCGCTGAACGGTTAAAGCTCCAATCGCTCCTACAGGTACGCCAAACAGTAAACCAATTATCATGCCTCGCAACAAATAGTCCATGTCACTCCTCCACTCCGCAGAGATGAGCCGTGAAATTTCCCTCTGCCTCCTTATGCACAAGCGAAGACGCTTTTTGCCTCTTGCTTCTGCACCTGCACGGTTCCCTTTGCTTCTTCAAGATCCCGGATGATTTCGCCTACAGCTGGAACAATGATGCATCCGGACAGCGGGTTTTTGATGCTGAGAACCGGCGTTGTGATCGTAGCTTCCACATCGCTGCGCTCAAAGGCCAGGTCACAGCTGGTCATTTCACAATGAATAAGCTTCAATCCCTTGCAGTAGCACAGCGGCTGCGTACCGATGATTTTACAGTTTTCAAAGGTGACATTCTCGCAGTACCAGGCTAGATATTCGCCTTTTACGATGCTGTTGCGGACGGTGACGTTTTTCGCGTGCCAGAAAGCGTCCTTGGTATCAAAGGTACAGTTTTCAAAGATGGAATCCTCAATATACTGGAAGGAGTATTTGCCCTTCATGCGTACATTCGTAAAGTGCAGGCCGGTAGAACGCATCATGAAGTATTCACTCTCGGCGTCGCAATCCTCCATTTCGATATTGTGGACGGACCAGCCAAACTCCGGGGAAACAACGTCGCAACCTGCTATCTTCACATCGGCACATTCCCGCAGAGCCTTGATGCCATGAAGCTTGGTATTCTCAATGGTGATATGGTCAGAATACCACAGCGCTGCCCGGCAAAGTTCGGTCATCTCCGAATCGCGAATCGCAAGGCCGTGGTCGTGCCAGAACGGATATCGCAGGTTAAAAAAGCTGTGTTCCACTTGTACGTCTTTGCATTCTTTGAAAGCGCTCTCTCCGTCGGCGGGGCCGTCAAAGGAGCAGTTTTTCACCAAAATATCGTTGCTGCCATAAAGAGCTCGCTCTTCATCAAAAGTCTGATTCTGAATTGTTCTCATAAAAAAACCTCCATTTTATAAAAAATCCATTAGACTGCTGGTTTCTTTTTCTGTATTTGATAAACTAAATAATCTAGGCAATCGATCCGCTTCTCTTCTTTATGCACCCGATCTAATAGCTGCCGTCTGTGGCTGGCAAGCAAATCCAGCTGCTCTCTGATCTTTCCCTCTTCTTCCAGTTCCATAAACCGTTCTACTGTTTTCGCATCGCAGCCGGCATCTTTCAAATTTTGGATCACTGCCTGAACAGATGCATTATTTTTCACACTTTTCGCCATCCTTTTCTCACTGATTTTGAACTGATAAATCATTATTCACCATTGCTGATAACAACAATCTGGTTGCCCCAGCCTTCCAGAACAGGATTATTTTCTACGGCCTCCACAAATTCTTCTGTGGCATCGAACCGGCCGATCAGTGTGTACTCCTCGTTGATCTCTGCATCGCGATAATACAGGACAATGCGGTTCGGATCGGAATAGTACACTTCGCCCGCATGAGCCTCGGTTACGGTTTCGCTGTTGTCGGGAATTTCATACCGGCTGGGGATATCGTAATATTCCATCACATCGGATTCGTCGTAGCTGTACACTGGTAACTGCCACTGTGTCGTCCCAACATAGCCGGCAACTGCCGCAGCAGTGCTGTTATCCTCCAACTGCATCACAAATGTTTCTCCGCCGTTACCAAACTGGACAAACAGCTCTGTTATATTAGAGCCGGCATTTTCTTCGCCAGATGAATTGTCTGTCTGAGAGGAGACGTTAGAATCATTTCCCACAGAAGAATTAACATCGGATGAACCTGATGAACTGCTGCATCCGGCCATTGTAATACTGAACATCAAAAGTAAGCCCAATATGGTCATAAATTGTTTTTTCATGATATTTCAGCTCCTTCTTGCTTTTTGTCTCATCGCTTACAGGAAAGCTCCGTTGCACACCTGCAATACTTGCCCTTTCACGTGGCGTCCCATCTTGCTGGCTAGATATAGGCAGGCATACGCCTGATCCATGGGATCGCACTCCGGGCCGGGAAAGTAAACGAAATGGCCGCTGTATTTGAGCATTTCCGCCCCGCCGGGCTGCTCTCCCGCCTTATTGGCCAAGTGCGCCGGCGTAACTGTCGCTCCGGGCGCTACCGCATTGCAGCGGATATTGGTGTCAATGAGCCGCATGGCCACATTCTTGGTCAGTGTGTTCAGGGCGCCTTTGGTGGAAGTGTATGTTGCCCCGCAGAAAGGCCGGGTGCCGTTGACGGAAGAGACGTTAATGATAACCCCGTCGTTCTTGGGCAGGAAAATCCTCAGAGCCTCCCGAATATACCGCATGGGGCCACCCAGGTTGGTGTTCATCACATACATCATCCAGTCATCATCAGTTTCGTCGATCATTTTCTGTTCGCCGATACCGGCATTGTTGATGAGGATATCCACATCCCCGAATTCTTTCAGAGCAGTCTCAAATACTCTCTTGGTATCCTCGGTGGAGCAAACATCGGCTGTCACCCCGACAGCTTTTCCGCCTTTCTGACGGATGCCTTCCACAACGGCATCCAGCTTTTCGCGGTGCCGGGCGGTGATAACCACTGCCGCGCCTTCCTCCGCAAACAATTCTGCCATCGACCGTCCCATTCCATAGCTGGCTCCGGTGATGATAGCGACTTTATCCTTAAGCATTTGTTGTTCCATAGAAAAACCTCTTTTCGTTCCTATTTCTCTTTACGTCCATAGTGTACTGCCAGAAAATTTAAATATCAAATACTTATGTTTTATTGATTTCCATAAGAAAAACGAATGGAATTTTCTATTCTTCCGGCAATGAAGCAAGGGGCGTTTTCCGGATTTTTCCTGCCGCCAGATCAGCAAACAGGAGAAATAACACAATCACGACAATTCCCGGCAGTAGCACAGTGAAGATGCGCGGCTGGGAGGAAAAGTTGCTGATGCCTTCCATCCGCATGAGCACGGCTACCAATGGATCGGTGAGGAAAACGCTGAGAATTGTCCCCAAAATACTGCCCAACAGGGCGATCATCCCAAACCGTAAGGCAAAGGAGCGCCGCAGCCGGCCGGCAGAAAAGCCCAGGGTGCGAAAAATGCTCAAATCCTTTTGTTCGGCTCGCAGGAGTTTTCCCGCTGTCAGCAGCGTGACAACCAACACAAAGAGGATCACCATAGCATATAGGAAAATCATCAAAAGCTGCATGGCGGAAAGAATGCCGTAGAGCCCCGGCCAGGAATTTTCATGCAGATACACATCTCCTCCATAAGTCTCCTGAAGCGCCTGCATAATCTCAGGCTGGAGGGATGGGTCGGCCAGGAAATAGTGGGTACACCACATAGTGGGAGACTCTTCGCCAATCAGAGCATAGCCTTCCCGGTTCATGCCGATATTCATTCCCATATCGTTGGCGCACTGATAAATGCCGCTGACCACATATTCTCTGCTCCCGAGCACACCCGCCACGGTAACGGGATCTCCCACCCGGACGCCTAAATCCGCTGCTACAAATTCTGTCAGTACCACTTCATTTGCCTCCCGGCAGGTTTGCCCGGAGAGCAGATGAAACCGTTCTGGCTCCGTAATCACGTTGGCAGTCATATCCACCCCATTTACGGACACATTTGGCATGCCCAGCAGGTACGAATCCGTAATCGCGGTATAGCGCTCGATCGTCTGCTCTACCTGCTCGATGGAGGTTTCCCCCATAGGCTGGGCGGCGATGTGCAGATCGGCTGGGTTAAAGGCATCCATTAAGCCCTCGCCGCCGGGCCCCAGCCAAGCATCTACACGACCGATGAGCGAGGCAAAGAAGACCAGCAATACTGCCACCAGACAGGCCCCGATGTATCTGCGCTTGCTGCCGAAAAGCCGCCGAAGGGCAAGCCAAAAAGAAAGCCCTTTTTTTTGAATACGGAAACCCGCCCTTTTGCTTTTGAAGGATTTTTTCCAGTTCCCCCGGATCGCGCTTACTGGAGAAATTCTGCTGATCTTCCCAGTACAGAGCCAAACGAATCCCATCAGCAGGGAAAAAATTACTGCCATGGCAGCCAGGCAAATCGAGGCGGGCAGCGCGGACGGGATCAACAACCCGGTGGTTGTCACTGTCATCTGGCAAATAAACCCAGCTGCCGGGATCGACAGAAGCATTCCTGCAGCCATACCACACAAAGTAGTAATCAGGTATTGCAAAAGCTGGATTCTTCTCAGCTTCCCACTGGTAAATCCCATGGTTTTAAGGATTCCCATATTTGTATAATCCTGTTCGATTGTGCTGCCAATGCTGTGAGAGAGTACTGCCATGGACGCCAGAATCAGGATCCCCACAAAGGCCAGCAGCAGGCTGGTGAACACATTCTGTAGAGTCAGCATAAAGCCGGAAATGGCTTCACGGCTGTGGGTAAACTCCACCCAGCTTGTCAGGCTGGTGCTTTGATTGAGAACTGCGTTAAACTGCGCTGCCGCCAAGCTGCCGTCCTCCGACTGAAAAACGTGCAGCATAAATCCTTCCCGGGCCAAGCCGTCAGCGCCTGCCGCTCGAATCATCTCAGAAATTTTCTCATGATCCTGCCCGCTGATGAGAAAGCTCTTCATTCCGATCATGGAGCTTCCCATAAAGGGATCTTCAAAAAAGCCTGCCACGGTAAAGACCATATCTCCTCCGCTGCGGGCAATGGGAAAGGTAATGGAGTCCCCGATCCGAACGCCAAACATGGAGACCATAGAAGCGGATGCATATATTTCTCCCGGCGTGATCTCCTTGGGGGCGTCGCCATAGCCGGTCAAATCATCAATGAAAAATTTGTAGGGATAGCGCTCTGGCTCATAAAGAATCAACTGGCCTTCGCTGTCTGATTCCTGATTCCCGATTTCATATTCGGAGAAAATAAGGGACTGCACCCCTACGGAATCTACCACGTCCAGGGCAGAAATTTCCTCTGCCAAAGGAGCTGCCTCCGATAGTCCGGATACCCAAGCAGTTAAATCCCCATAGCCCAGCCGGTCCATCTCGCTGTTCACATACCGGTCGGAATTATTCCATACTGTCAGCACGGTTCCTAAAGACAGGGAAACCAGAAGGATCAAAACAAACACGCCAAGCACAGTTCCACGATGAGATTTAAAATTGGATTTTAGTAACGTTTTGCGTTCCATACAATGCTCGCCCCTTACCAGGACATAGAAGTAAGCCATGCGCTTACTTTTTCTTCCCGTTCTCTCTCTGCTTGTGCATCAAAGGACGGCAGGGAAATTTCATCCAGAATTTTCCCGTCTTCCAGATAAAGAATGCGGGTGCCCCGGATGGCTGCCTTCACATCATGGGTTACCATGAGGATGCTTTGTCCCTCCTGATTTAAAGCAGTGAGCAGATTCATGACTTCTTCGCTGTTTTTTCGGTTGAGCGCCCCGGTGGGTTCGTCGGCAAAAAGCAGTCCGGGCCGATTGATCATGGCCCTGGCAATGGCCGCTCGCTGCGCCTCGCCGCCGGAAGCCTGAGAAGGCAGACGGTCTTTGGCCTTTTCTACATGCATCTGAGCAAGCAGGGATTCAGCCCGCTCATTGACTGCTTTTTCGGATCGCCCTTTCTCCAGATATCCGGCTACCGCAACATTCTCGAACAAGGTCAGGTTGCTTACCAGATGAGTCTGCTGGAAAACAAAGCCGAATTCCTTGCTCCGTAATTCTGCCAGCTTCTTTTCCGACAGGGTGCCCAACTCCTGATCCCGGTACAGCACTTTTCCGCTGCTGAGAGCGTCCAGGCCGCTGAGGGCGTAGAGCAGGGTGGATTTCCCGGCGCCGGAGGGCCCCATGATAATAGTAAAATCCCCCAGATAGATTTCGGCGCTGATCCGGTTCAGCACCGGCTCCTGCGCGCCGGGATAGGTTTTTACGATTTCCTTTGCTGTTAGCAGCGCTTCGCTCATACCGCTTCCTCCATTTCCGTTTTTTCAGATGGGACAATCAGCGGCTTTTTTCCTGTGGCCGGATTAGGAAGAATCTCATCCACAAAACGCACATAAAACTGTACGTAGCTCAAATTTTTCTCCCGCAGGATTTCTTTCATCTGTCGGAGCATCTCTTTTTCAATATAGGGCTTCTGCTCTTCGCTTACAGCTTCCGCCAACATTTCAAACGCATCAGAAGCCACCTGCTGAAACTGGTAATCCCGCAGTCCGTCCAGGCAAAAGCCTTCCACAGCCAGCGGATGCAGAAAATCCCGATGCCCATTTTCATCTTCAAACCATAGCAGATCCTCATTCCGCCCTAACACGATTTCTGCGCGGGTAAAGGGACTTCCTGCCATTGATTCTTTCATAACTAAACGGTCGGAAATGCGGTAGCGGATCAGCGGCTGGGCAAAGTTATACAGACACGTCAGGTACATGACGTCGTCTTCCACTTCAATGACGTTTAGGTCGTCGAACAGCAGCATGCCGTCCTCTTTCCCGGTTTCTACGCCCAGAGCAAGAGACTCGCTGGCTCCATAAATATTGATGACCGCGCACCGGAGGGTTTCTTCCAGAAAGCTGCGAAGCCCGGCGCTCAAAGGCTCGCCGCAGGAAATCACACGGGCAATCCTCACGGATATCTCGCCTTTTTCCACCAATTCAGCAAGGATTTTAATGGCGGAAGGATAACCGATGATGAGATTCGGGCTGAATTTCCGGACGTTTTCAATCCATTCCGAAAGCGGGGTTTTAATGTCCAGATACATCTGTCTGGCACCCACACCGTCAATGCCATCTCCTACAGCCATGGCTCCGCCGTAACGTCCATCCGTGGCGGCTATGTAAATAATGCGGGGACGCCCGGCCAGCAATTTCAGGATCTGCGGCATGCTCATGTTCCATAAAGCACCTCGGATAATTCCCAGCAGCATGGTCTGCCAAGCCGCTTTATCATAGATGAAGTATCCGGGCTTCCCCGTACTGCCGGAAGAATGCACCACATGATATTTTCCAAGATAAGGCTTGCGGTCCGCTTGCGTCTCCGCATCAAATTTCCGCAGTTCCTCCTGGCACAGGTCCGGCACTGTGACAAGCTCGTCAAAGTGTTCTATCAAACCGGTTTTGTCAATGGCGGGAAAGGCGGAAAGGGGAAGCACATCCAATTGTTCTTCCGTAATACCGGCCGTTTCAAAGGTGCGCCGGTAAAAAGCGGAGCGCTCCCAAGCGAAATGAAGCAATGTCCGGAGCTTTTGATTTTGCAGCTTCTTCATTTCCTCTTCCGACAAACGGGTGTTTTTCATAAATGCAAACAAATCTTTCAGTGTTTTCAGATAGTTCATTTCGGTCGCTCCTTCCTATCGAGATTCCAATCGAAAAGTGTAGTTCTGGTTATAATTTTCCCGGTGATAATACCTGGCTTCACCGGCGGACAGGTTCATGACAATGCTCCACTCTGTGGATTCAAACTCTCCGAAATTGTCTTTACTTACGCTGTCCAAAGCATCTCGAACATCTTCCATTCCCATTTCCGGAGTTTCCTCTAGTTGTTTTATCAGAATGTCATACCGTTCATGGGATTGCTGGGTTCCAATGCCCTGCTTTTCGCCTTCCGCCAGATAGAAGTTCGTCAGCACCGGCGTTTCGATGACGATCCTTTCCCCCGCCACATACTCCACTGCCACACTGCGGCCTGTGGAATCTGCTATTGCGAAATGAATCATCATACCCATGGAACCGTGAAGGTCATATTGTCCCAGCAGCTCCAGCGCCTCATTCACACTCCCTGCTTTATCCAGCAGCAAGCGGATTGCTGTTGTCGTGGTGATGTCCGGCTTGTCCGTATCCTGCTCGATGGCTGCGCTGTCTTGAATCATATTCACTGATACCGCCAAGCCGGCGGCATTCATCCCGTCCAGCGGAGCATACAGGGCGGCAAGTGTTTTGACCTCGTCCGGATTCAGCGTCATCCCCACCATGCCGCCACTTATATTTTGGGCGATAAAATCCATATTGACAGTGGAAAGGGAAGCATATCCATTTTCGGGATGTGCTTCCACAACCATAGCCTCGCAGTTCTCCCAATCGAAATTGCGGCCAAATAAGGCATCTCCCTCCGGACTGGACACCGCAATGGTGCTGCATCCGAAAACACCTCCCGGCAAATCCTTCAGATTCAGCCCGGAAAGCAGATTGTTTGCCAGATATTCGATAACCTCTTCATCGGAGGATGCACCGCCACCGGCAAGGAAATCGTCAAACCCATAATCGCCGTCATAGCGCACGGCGGAAAAATCGTCTTCCAGCTCTACGATCTCAGATGTGAGTGTGATACTGTTTTTCTGTTCTTCCTGCGCTTCACTGCCGCTTTGCATATGTTGCATTTCTTCCGTCGTCCCTTCGCATCCGCTTATTGTTAAGGCAAAAACAAGCAGGAGGGAAAACCGGATCAGCCGTCTTCTGTTCAGGAACCTGTGATTCATTTGAAAAGCCTCCTTGCAGTTTGTTCGCTATCATCTTTTGCATTTTTAGTATAGTGCGCTGTTAATAATATAACAAATACTTATTATTGATAAATATGCATAGTTGAATTCAATAGAATATTGTGCTATACTGGCGTTAGGGAGGCGATACAAATGGAATTACGAGTCTTGCAGTATTTTTTGGCGGTGGCAAGAGAACAAAGCATTTCAGCTGCAGCAGAATCCCTGCATCTTTCTCAGCCCACACTGTCCACGCAATTGAAAGCAATGGAAGAAGAACTCGGCAAACAGCTATTGATTCGAGGTACAAAAGGCTCCCGGAAGGTGGTTTTGACAGACGAAGGAGTAATCCTTCGCAAACGGGCGGAGGAAATCCTGGATTTGGTAAAAAAGACCGAAAGCGAAATCCAGTTCTCGAATGAGTCTATCGCCGGCGATGTATATATTGGAGCAGGAGAAACCGACGTCATCCGTTTCTTTGCTCAGGCCGCCTGTGAGTTAAAGAAAACCTACCCTGACATTCACTATCACATATCCAGCGGGAATTCCGCTTATGTCATAGAGCGGCTGGATAAAGGGCTCATTGATTTTGGGCTTTTATATGGCACGATTGACCGCTCAAAATATGAATCCATTGAAATTCCTATCAAAGACACCTTCGGCGTATTGATGCAAAAAGACGCTCCTCTTTCTGAGAAGGAATTCATTGCTCCCGAGGATCTGTGGGACAAGCCGCTGATTATGTCCCACCAGGAGGAGCGAGACGGATGGCCTGTCGCCTCGCAGATCCGAAGGGACGTATCCAAATTAAATATTGTTGCCACCTACAATCTCCTTTTCAATGGATCTCTTCTGGTGGAAGAAGGACTGGGCTATGCCGTCTGTTTTGATAAACTGATTAACACGACCGGAGACAGCAATTTATGTTTTCGGCCAATAAAACCGGAGATAGAGACCGCTCCGTCTATCGTCTGGAAAAGGTATCAGGTGTTTTCAAAGGCGGCTGAGAAGTATTTGCAACAGCTGCAAAAATTGTTTGAATCGATCGAATAATCTTTGAAAAGTTTGGACGGTATCTTATCTGTAAGAGCAGAGAAAACAGGGGACGGTAAAAACATTGCTTTTTTGCGGACAATGAAAATATCCTGCATAGATAGAATCAAACAGCCATCGTTCGACACCGGCCTGTTTATGAAAACGGTTTCGTTCCGGCATCTGAATATTGAATGTTTTGCTCAAAATTGATAAATAAGACAGTCGTTTTACGAAGGAGGCGAGAGGATGAAGGCCTTGCCCCTCGGCACGCGGTTTTGGAGATTGCAGCTCTTTTCCGCTTTTCGGACAAGCGGCGGTGTGGTATAATCCAAACGTCTTATCCATCATATAAACGAGGTGTGCCCCAATATGATAAACGAGGAAAACCTGGCGTCTCTTTCAAAAGAGCAGCTGATTGAATTAATTGAGATTTACGCCAAAAACTGGCTGGCGCTTGACGGCGTATGGTTCCAGTCCGTGGAACGAAAGGAAGGGATGGAGGAAGCCATCTATCACGATCTGGAGGCGTGGAAACGGTTTACCGTAATCGAAGCGAAGCGAATCAAGGCATTTCTGCAGCTCCCTGAGCAGGCCGGCACAGACGGCCTTGCAAGAGCCCTGCAGTACCGTTTTTACGCGAATCTGAACAGAAGCGAAATTGTGAAGGACGAGAAAACGCTTGTATACCGTGTCGTTGAATGCCGCGTTCAGACCGCCAGGAGCCGAAAGGGAATGTGCTGGCATCCGTGCAAAACGGTAGGAATCGAGGAATATTCCGGCTTTGCGCGTGTGATTGACAGCCGATTCCGCTGCGAATGTCTCAGCTGCTATCCGGATGTTACAGACAAGAGCGTTTGCTGCGCATGGAAATTTGTTTTGGAAACGTGAATTTTTTTGGTAAAAAAGATTGCCGCGGCGCTTCAGGAATGTTATGATACCCACGGGTGATCCGATATGGAATTTTATACAGTGAGCTGCGAGAAACGGCCGGTCCGGCTTTCGCAAGAAACCAGACGGTTCGCGGAAGAATCGCTGAACGGGAAATATGGCGATGAAGCAATGCGAAACGTTGCAGTCTCCATGGACGGAACGGAAGGCTTCGAAACGATGTCGGAGCTTGAGAAATATGACGCCATGATCCGTAAAATTGCGGAAGAAGCGCCTCTGCGCTATTGCCCCGGAGAAAAAATCAGCGGAGCGGCGACATTGGGAGGCAGCATTTCCCATTGCGTACCGGCTTTCTATCGGAATACATTCGTGCTGCCCTCCGTGAGTCATCTAACCCTTGATTTCAAAACTGCCGTAGAATGCGGCATGGCGGTGAAGGAGCGCGAGATCGAGGACAGGATGCGCGGCGGAGAACTCAGCGCTTATCAGGAGGCGACGCTTCGAAGCATGTCGCGCGCGATGGAAGCGCTTCGAATCTGGCACGGGCGTTATCTTGCGTATCTGAGAGGAAGGGACCCTGAGATTTACCGCTGCCTGCGTCAGGTACCGTTTGGAAAGGCCAGGAATTTCCGAGAAGCGGTGCAGAGCGTCTGGTTCCTGTTTGCTTTTGAACGGCTGTGCGGCAACTGGCCGGGAATCGGTCGCCTGGATGAAATTCTTGGAAAATATCTGCGGCATGATCTTGAAACCGGCGCCCTGACCGTGGAGGAAGCGCGGGAGATTCTCGCGCACTTTTTCATCAAGGGCTGCGAGTGGATCCGAAGCGATGCCGTTCCCGGCTCCGGAGACGCACAGCATTATCAGAACATCGTGCTGGGCGGACGGAACGCCCGAGAGGAGGACATCACGAACGAGGCGACGTATCTGATCCTGGACGTTATAGAAGAGCTCCCGATCGGAGATTTCCCCATTACGGTACGCCTGAACCGGAAAACGCCGGAGAAGCTGAAACAAAAGCTTGCTGCGGTGATCCGCCATGGGGGAGGCATCGTTGCCGTATACAACGAGGACATAGTGCTGAAAGCCTTTGAACGTCTCGGATACGAGCGTGAGGAGGCGCTCGGATTTGCCAACGACGGCTGCTGGGAGGTACAGATTCCGGGCAAGACCTATTTTGAATACATGCCGTTTGACGGTCTGCGGATTCTGCTCCATGATACGCTGCGCCTGAACGAGGAAACGCCCGCTGCTTTTTCTTCGTATGAAGCGCTGTACGCTGAATATCTGAACCAGCTGCGAATCTTTCTGTCAGGGCTTGCACAGGCCGGGATTGGCGGACGCGGAACCTTTGACGAAACCGGACAATGGATATGGAAGCGGAAAATTCCCTGCTCGGTCATCTCTTTGCTGGAGGAAGGCTGCATTGAAAACGCAAGGAGCTATCTGGAGTCCGGAACCCGGTATTCCGTGCTTTCCCCGCATATGGGCGGGGCCGCAGATACTGCCAACAGCTTATACGCAATCAAAAAGCTTGTATTTGAGGACGGCAGAATTTCGCTTTCCGCGCTTCTGCAAGCGGTAAAAACGGACTGGAAGGATGCCGAGCCGCTGCGCGCATATATCAGAAATAAATTGACCTATTACGGGAATGACGGCGAAGGCGGGGCGGACGAGGTGATGGCACAGCTGCTGAATGATTTTGCTCGGATTACTGAGGAGTTCAACGGGAAAACACCTGTGATTTTCACAGCGGGCGTCAGCACGTTCGGGCGGCAGATCGAATGGCGCGGCGTGCGCGGCGCTGCTCCGTTCGGAACGCGGGCCGGAGAAATTCTGGCATCGAATGCTTCGCCTACGCCCGGCACGGACCTCTCGGGAGCGACGGCGGCAATTCGTTCTTACTGTAAGGCAGATCTGTCTCTGCAGGGAACGGGAGCCGCTCTAGACCTGCGCCTGTATCCCGGTGCGCTGGACGGCGCAAACGGCATTACGGCGATCGTCTCCCTGCTGGACGGCTTCTGCGCACTGGGTGGTTTTTTTCTCCAGATCGATATTACGGATGCCGCTGTGCTGCGGGAGGCACAGGAAAATCCGGAAGCATATAAATCGCTTTCCGTACGCGTATCAGGCTGGAACGCGCGCTTTGTTACACTGGATCGGGAATGGCAGCAGATGATTATAGAGAGAACGGAGCATATGCCGTGAAGCAGCGGAATATTGCGGTGACAGAGATTCAGCGCTTTTCCACACACGATGGGCCGGGGATCCGTACCGTGGTATTTCTGGCGGGATGTCCGCTTGCCTGCGCCTGGTGCCATAATCCCGAAGCGCGGACGGCGGAAAATCACATTTTTTATATAGAATCCCGCTGCATCGGCTGCGGGGAATGCGCTTTAGTCTGCCCGCGCCGCGTTCATACGGTCGGTGCTTCGGGACATACTGTTTTCCGGAAAAACTGTATTGGCTGCGGTCTCTGTACGGAAGCCTGCCCCACGGGGGCGCTGGAAAACACGGTAAAACAGATGACCTGCGAGGAAATTATGAGAATCGTGCTTCGGGATCAGGTCTTTTATCGGGAAAACGGGGGACTTACGCTTTCCGGCGGCGAACCGCTGGCGCAGCGGGAATCGGCCATGCGCCTTTTAAAAGAGGCGAAAGAGCGCGGAATCGGGACGGCCGTGGAGACGTGCGGCTATGCGGAGGAGCGCACCGTACTTGAAACGGCGGAATATACCGATTTGTTTTTATGGGATGTCAAGGATACCGATCCCGTTCGCCACCGTAATTATACGGGAGCCTCCAACGAGCTGATTCTACGCAATCTGCTGGCCGCGGACCGCGCGGGAGCTGCAACGATTCTTCGCTGCATATTGGTGGAGGGCGTCAATACGGATCCGGCGCATTACGACCGAATTGCGGAACTGTTTAAAGGGCTGCGGCACTGCCGCGGCGTGCAGCTACTGCCGTATCATACATACGGGAGTTCTAAAGCACTTCAGATGGGGCTCTCCGATCCCGCGCGAAAGGAATGGATTCCGAGCGCCGAACGGCTCCGGGAGGCGCGGGAGCAACTGAAAAAAAAGAGCGCTATTTTAATATAATTTAATACATATTTTCTAAAAATGAATTTTGGTTTTTAAATGAATGTTATTATAATTACAGGAGGAAAATATATGAAAAAAACGAAAAGATCCTTTTTGGCAGTCTGTGTAGCTCTTTGCGCTTGCTGTATTTTTCTTTTTGTCGGGTGCGCCGGCAACGAGAATGGCGAAGAAAAAAGTTCTCCCGCTGCATCCGCAACGGCACGTGCGACTGCAGCTTCCGTAGCGCCTACGACGGAGCCGGCAAGCCCGGAGCCGACGGCTACTCCTGACGCGGGACCGGAAAATCTGCTCGAATATGCGATTGAAGACGACGGGTTGCTGGGAGGTGATTCCTGGGTGCCGATCGAGGAATCCTGGGCGGGACCGCTTCAGGAAAAGCGCGATGGCTGCGAATCGCCGGCCATGCAGGAATTTGTGGAAACGACTTGCTCCGATGGAAATGAGGGAATCTGTTATCATTTCTATTCCGAGGCAACGACGGGACATCATATTGTTGCGAATACATACGGTATTTCCGATCTGATAGAAGCCAACAAAACGTACAAATTGACGGTGTCCATGAAATATACAGTACCGAATCCTGGAGGCGAACGGGATAACATGGCGGTTGGATGCAGTCTTGATAAATCATCTATGGTGAAAGTCAGCTCCAGTGAAAACTGGCAGACAGTAACATGTACCTTTACGGTGGGCGACGATTTTGAAACTGCTTATATATATGTCAGTCCATATAGTATAGATCATGAGCACATTATCATTGGTGAAATCCAGGCGGGATTTGATCTTTTAATTGACAGCATTTCACTGGTTGAGGTTTCAGCGTAACGGTTCCGGAAAAGACCGCCCCGCCGATTTACTGTTCGGCGGGGCGTTTTTTTTGATATCCGTATCTCTGTAAGCGCTTTAAAACACAGGGCCGGCGTACGATTCCCGAATCGATTTCGGTAGGAGCGCGCCGAGAAAAAGCATAATTCTATTTTAATATAAATTTACATATGTCTGAGAAAAAATTAAATATTAGTTTTTAAAATTTATATGGATTAATTTATATTCAATTAGGAGGGACATATATGGAAAAGATCAAACGGCTTATTATCGCAGCCTGCACCGCGCTTGCGGTTTGCTGCATTTCCCTTTTTGCCGGATGTACCAGTGACAGCGGGGAAGAAACGGAGCCTACTGCGTCTCCTACGGCGCCGGCAACGTCTGCTGCTGCTCCTACGGAGGCGCCTGCCGACGAGTCTTCGAGTCCGGAAGCAACGACGGAGGCGACGGCAACTCCGGATGCGGAAGAGCAGAATCTGCTCGAATATGCAATTGAAGACGACGGATTGCTGCTCGGCGGAGATTCTTGGACGCCCATTGAAGAAACCTGGGCGGGACCGCTTCAGGAAAAGCGAGACGGCTGCGAATCATCGGCCATGCAGGAATTTGTGGAAACGACTTGCTCCGACGGAAATGAGGGAATCTGTTATCATTTCTATTCCGAGGCAACGACGGGATATCATATTGTCGGAAACACTTATGGAATTTCTGATTTGATCGAAGCAAATAAAACGTATAAGCTGACAGTATCCCTGAAATACACGGTGCCAAATCCCGGTGAGGCGATGGATAACATGGCAATCGGCTGCAGTCTTGATGAAACGTCTATGGTGAAAGTCAACTCCAGTGAAAACTGGCAGACAGTAACGTGCACTTTTACGGTAGGAGACGAATTTGAAACCGCATATATTTATGTAAGTCCGGTTGAGCATGAACATGAAAGCATTGTCATCGGCGATATTCAGGCAGGTTTTGATCTCCTGATTGACAGTATTTCTTTGGTTGAGGTCGCCGAGTAACGGCGAAGGACAAGGCCGCTCCGCCGAATACTTGGGCGGAGCGTTTTTTATATTTCAAAATTTTTATTGCGGGAGACCGCTGCGTTTAGTATACTGAGAGCATACCGATGGAAAAGAATCGCGGAGGGTTATTATGAATAAAAACAGTCTTAAATGGATCTGGGCGGTCAATCTGCTGGCCGTGCTGCTGCTTTGCTTCTTCAGCGGATGCAGCGGAGCGGGAGAAGAGCCCGTTGAAAGCGGGACGCGCAACAAAACATACGATCGTGATCCTTCCGAGCTCCTGCAGCCTGTTTTCTCCGACCGCGGAGGGTTTTACGGGAATAAAATGGCGCTTCGGATTACAGTACCGGAGACGTTTCAAGCGTCAGATGTGTCCATTCGGATTACATTTGACGGGAGCGAGCCCGATGCCGGAAGCGAGGCATACGACGGCGGTGACATTATCCTCCCGGACGCCGGATGCGTAAAGACGGATTTTGAACGCAACGACCGGAATTTGTCCGTGTCCGTCGTACGGGCGGCCTGCTTTGACGGCGACGGGAACCGGCTTGGTCAGATCGCTACCGCTACGTATATCAAGCTGCCTAAGAAGGACGGGGAAGTCGATTGGAATCGTTTCAATATGCCGGTTATTTCCCTGGTAACGGAGGAAGGAAATCTCACAAATCCGCAGACGGGAATTTTTGCAAACGTCCAGGGACGCGGCTCGGAATGGGAACGCCCGGTTCACATCACTTTTTTTGAAGCCGACGGTACGCTTGCGTTTGCACAGGACGCGGGAATCCGCTTGTTCGGATCAAGCACGCGCGGACTGGCGCAGAAATCTTTCCGGATTACGGCGCGGAAAGAGGAGTATTTCAATACGGACAAATACGATGGAGCAGGAAAATTCAGATACGCGCTATTCCCGGATCGCCTGCAGAGCAGCGGGGAGCCGCTTGCCGCATACGACAGCATCGTTCTGCGCAACGGCGGAAACGATTCTATCCTGGTAGGAGAAGACAATTCCCGGATTTCTTTTATGCGCGACGGACTGGCGGCGCTTATCACACAGAAAGCGGCTCCGGAGGTTGATGCAATGGCATACCGTCCCGTCGTTGTATTTTTAAACGGCGAATATTACGGCATTATGAATATGCGTGAGTTTGAAAACAAAAAATATATCCAGAACGTCTACGGCATCGAGGATGAAGAAGGCATTGCGGTGATTTCCACCGAAATGGATACCAGCAACGGCGGGCGGTACGACGGCACCTGGTTTTATTACAGCCAGGACGACGGTCCGGAGGGAGAGCTCCAGCAATTCGTTACCCTGCTGGACGATATCGTATCGAAGGGACGGTATACGTATGAAGAAGCGGCAGAACAAATTGACATGGATAATTTTATGAAATACTGTGCGATCAATCTGTTTCTGTGCAATACCGACTGGCCGCACAACAACGTGCGTGTATGGCGTTATGCCGGCGATAACCCGGGCGCTCTGGCGGACTCCTCCGCGGCAGACGGCCGATGGCGGTTTATGCTTAAGGATGCTGATGTGGGACTCGGGCGTTATATCTGCGGAATGTACGAAGGATATCCGATTGAATTGTATACGAAAGCGGACAGTGAAAATTTCCGGCTGCTTCTTTGTCAATATCTGGATTTTGAAGATCAGTCCGGCTATCCGTCCGTAACGGAAAACTTCTATCCGGATACGCTGCAGATACAAGGGCTTTTTTATTTCTGCATGAGGGATGCGGGGTTTGCTTCCAGCTTTTACGAGTACTGCAATCGTCTTGCAACCGAGCTGTGGACGCCAGAGGCCCTGGAATCCCTGATCCTGGATACCGCCTCATTGCTGGAGGAGGAAATGAAAAATTATCTGGTTAAGGATTTCGGACAATGGCAGTGGGAGTCGTCTACCGATTACGATGCCTGGAAAAACGCCGTCAGCGGCGAGCGGGATTCCCTGATCACCTGGGCGCGTGACAGAAGCGGAGCGGACGGAGAATTCCTGAAACAGGTCGAGGAACTGCGGAATATGCTGGCGTAGGTAAGAAGCGCTGCGGCGCCGATGCCGGAACTTACATTTCCGGCATCGGCGCGCCGTAATACCCGAGCTTATGAAATTGATACCATTCGTTAATCTTTTTTTCCGGCGCGAGCTTTAAAGTCAGCATAACTTCCTTTGCAAACTCCAGTGCGGCGGTTCCGTTCGCGGTAACGATATTTTTATCGCTTACCGCCTGCTGCCGAAGATACCGGCTTTCTCCTGTATAGGAAGCGCCTGCCCATTGCTTTAGATCCTTCAGATCGTTGCTGGTATGATTTCCATAATTTAAAAGACCAATGGTTCCCAGAAACGCAGAGGCATCGCAGATTGCACCCAGGATTTTTCCTGCTTTATAGGCCGATTCCGCCAACGGTGCGACCTCCCGCGCGTTTTGCTTTCTCCATGTAAGTCCGCCGATTAAAATCAGCGCTTCATAATCAGAAGGCGCCGATTGAATTTCATAATCGGGGATCACACGGAATCCGCCGATCGATTGAACGGCTTCCTTTTTCAGCGATATCGTTTTTACTTCATAATTGTTCTGCCCGAGCATATAAATTGCAGAGGATAAGTAAGCGGCCTCCCAATCGGCAAACTGCTCAAGGATCACGAATAAAATACGCTTTTTCATATTACTTCTCCTTTTTGCCCGCGCGATGATTTTTCTACCTGCGGGAGCAGTTCTTATTTTACCACATTACTCCGTTCCCCGGCAGCATATTCCTCCGCGTTCAGACTGGATCCCGCTTCGGGTTCCATTTGCCCAGGCAGGACAGACGGTCCAGTGCCTTGAGCGCGTTTACTCCGGCGTGCAGCTCGGCTGCAGAACGGATATATGGGCTTTGCTCGTGAAGCCTGCACTGCAGCTCCACTGGAAGCGAGACGAAAAACGTCCGGCTGCTCCGGCTGTTTTGGAGCAATTCCTGTAAATTGTGATATTTCATGAGATCCCTCCTGCCGTTATTATTAACCGGATCGCATGAAATCCATTCCTATTTGAATGTGGCAATCAGAAAGCAGGAGAAATCAAACGGGACGGCGCACCGCGGCCGTCCCGTTTGATTTATATGATATTGAATTTTGAGGCCGGAATCGTCGTTTTCCCGATTTTTTCAGAGGTCTCTCCCGTACCGGAAATTCCGGAGGTATTCTTTCCCCAGACAGTGACGCTGCCGTCGGAATTCAATATCGCACTGAACCAGGAGCCGGCGGCGCCCGCGCGTGCAGATCCGCTGATCTGCACGGGGGACGGATGGGACGAAGCGGAGCCGGAGGTGATTTGATTGTAGGAATTCATACCCCAGCCGTATGCTTTGCCGTCTGTTGAGAGAATGATGGCGTGTTCATCCTGCATGCTGACGGAGAGCGCACCTGGAAATACCTTATGCAGCTTCCCGTCGCTTTCTCCCGCAGTGAAGGTCGCCGCATTTCTCCAGCCGAAATAATACAGGTCGCCGCGCTCGTCGATGCAGAAGGAAGAATGCTCTCCTGCAAAAACGCGGACGATACCGGAGGAAATCAATACCGGCGCAGTGAATTTTTCCGTACTGCTCGATATGAGCTTATTCCAGCGGTTATCTCCGATACCGTACAGTTTACCGTTTACAACGTAGAGCGAATGTCTGCGGCCTGCGGCCATCGAGGAAACGCCCGACGCGATTTTGGTGAACGAACCGACTGTGCCGCCCAGTCCCTCTGATCCGAGCTGGCCGTATGCGTTATTGCCGATCCCGTAAAGATCACCGTTTTCCATCAGGATCAGTGTATGGTCATAGCCTGCGCTGATATCCGCAATCGTTCCGGCCGGTACGTTTTGCACCGGTTTTATGGTGTAGAAATCAGAACCGCTGCAGCCGGTTTGAAGATTTGTGTTGTTTCCGACCGCATACAGCGCGTTGTCCGCAGTCAGAAGAATGGTGTGCGGCGCATCTCCGACGTTGCCGCCCTGCGCGGTGGCGACTTTTTTGACCGAGGTCATTATGACGGATACGGGAAGCGGCGCGCTGCCGGTGAGAATGCCGCACTGTCCATATTCACTGGCGCCCCACGCGTAAAGATCCCCGTTTGCTTTGAGGTAAAATACGTCCCTGGAACCGGCCACTAGCGCTTCTTCTGTATGGAATCCGTTTTTTCGTGTCAATACCGTTATGGTTGCTTTAGAAGAAAGCGTAATATCGGCCTCTTTGCTTTTGAAAACCGTCTGCTTTCCGTCCGCGGTTGTAACCGCGATTCCGGCAAAGGTGTAGCCGTCTTTAACAGATGCTTTTATGTTCAGCTTCGCACCGGCGTCGTACTGTACGGTGCTTCCCGCTGCGATTTCTGCGGAATTGATCCGGAGGGAAGAGACGCCCTCCGAGTAGGAAACGCTGACATCGCTTGGGACGATATTGAAATACTGGTAGAGGTCTTCTTTTGCATAGGCGCTTCTGTTTTCCAGGAAGCTGCGAATGACGCCGATCTGCCGGGTCCATTCTGCAGCGGTGAGCCCGGAGGCCTGCCAGCGCTGGATATTCAGACGCTCTGCCAGCTCGATTTCTTCGGCCATGGCCTCCAGCACAGGAATCATTTTATCGGCTGTATATACGTTTTCCAGGAGGTAAAGGAATCGGTCGATAAATGCGCTTCGGAAGCCTTCGTTTGCCATCATGGCGTTCATCAGATCCGACAGCACGGTGCCGCAGTTGATACGGCCCATCATGTCCTCCGTAGCCTGCCCTGCAAGGCCGCAGCCCATATCCATATCGACAAGCACAAAGCGCCATTTCGTATCGAAGCCGCTCGGATCCGACTCGTTTTTGTTCCGCCATACCTTAATATTATTTGTCGGCCAGTCGAGGTTGCAGAAGTACAGGTTCGCGATATAATAATCAATCAAATTCTCGACGTCCAGCTGAGAAGCGACATGCTCGTAATAGGATTTGACAGAAAGATCGTGCGTTTTGGCATAATTTACAAGCGTTTGAAAGGGCTTTTCGTCGCCCGGCTCTCCGTCGTTGAGCACATACGCGGAGCTGCCGTTCCCGGTAATGTGCGGGGAAGGGGCTTCGAGCATTACGATGTTTTCTTCTGCAATGCCGTAATGAGCCATGAAATATTTGGTATCATACCGCTCGCGGATATTGTACAGGCCCCAGAACTCACCGTTGATAAAGACCATGGCCGGCTGCGATTCCATGATGTCAAAATTCAGATCCTTGCTGAGGCGGTGCATCAGCGCGTCGCGCAGCATGGAGGACGTATTGTCGTTGCCGGAATTGCGCAGCACCAGCCTTTTATACGAATCGATCGTATCGCCGTTTGCATCCTGCACGCGGCCTTCGAAAATATCGTAATTCAGCTTGCCCGGATTGTTTGAAATGCCGGGCGCGGCGTCCTTTTTGAAATAAATACGCATCGATTTCTGCAGATTCCCCAGGGAACCGTTTCCATTCATGCTCAGCTCTATATACTGACCGGAGACCTTTGTTCCGGTCCGGTCAAACATTTCGCAGAAAGCGATTTTTCGTTCCTTCGTATCGAACGGATGATCCATGACGCTGACGTAAATTCCGCTTTTTGTGGCAAAATCGTTCGGAGCAAGGGAAATGGACACGCTTGGAAGACCGTATCTTCTGGAAAAGCCGGAAGAAACAATATACGTATTCGTTACGGTGTCCGTAACGCTGCCGCCCTTTTTGGCATATGCCTTCACGACGGTGCCGCAGATCTGGGAAGCGGGCGGCGCATATTGAAACGAGGCGGCTATGCTTTTGGTAAGCGGTCCGGCGCTTCCTGCGCTCTTTTCAATCGAAATCGGCCCTTCATATTTTTTACCGTTCTTCTTCGGATCGGAGCCGTCCGTCGTATAGTAGATAGTATATCCGTCGTCAGAGGATAATGTAAGGGAAAAGGCCTTCTCGTAGAATCCGCTTGCTGCGGAGAACGTAACCGTCGGCTCTCCGGGATCCGGTACAAGAATCGGCGCGGTTGGACCGTCGTCCTCCGGATCTCGGATGACGACTCGCCCTGTGGCGCCGCTTGGTGTCGCCGCAGCAGATTGTGAGGCGGAAGCGGACGGGGTTGCTCCTGCGGGGGAAGCAGTGCCGCTCCCGCTCGGCGTCTGCGTCCGGCCCGGTGTCTGAGCTCCTGCGGAAGAAGGCTTAGAGACCGAGGACGTGACAGCAGAAGAAGGCTCGGGTTCGTTCTTTTTATGCGCGCATGCGGCGGCGCAGAGCGCAAGCATGCAGCATAAAAGGACGGCAGAAAGTCTTTTTTTCATGATGTTTCCTCCGTGATACCGGGCAGCGTTCTGCTTTCCCTTAAAAGATCAGTGTTTTCCGTAAAGATCGGCTTTATGGTAAAAGAGTAACAGAACTGCGGATCGTCGAATCTGTATTGCGGAAGCAGCTCCGGTCCGCAGCTGTTGGAACCGATGCCCGACTGCTTATAATCAATTCTTACGATGGTTTCCTTTCTGGGCTGCAGATCCTTTGCAAACTGCGCGGTGTCGAGATCCTCCGCCGTATAGTGCAGCGCGCTGAATTCAAATTCCTGTATTCCTTTAAACAGCAGCCCGCGTCCCTCGGCGTCAAATACGGCGGCCCATTCCGTGCCGTAATGATTTCCGGTTTCCTGCGGGAAAATATACGGAGTAAATTCTTCCGTGACGGATGCGTCATAAATTCCTTTTTTGCAGAAATGGCGCATATCGCAGTATGCCGGCCCCGGACCGAAGCCGCAGTACCGGAGCTGCTCATTCCCGGGCGGCATTGCCAGCTCGAGGCCGAAGCGCGGCAGCATCCCCGCTCCGGGACGGAGCTCCGCCGTAACGCTCGCGCCGATTTCGCCGCTTCCGTAGATGACCCATAAAACGGAATATTTTACGAACGGCAGAAAGGACGGCGCGGCGGCCGAATAGGAAGCAAGCAGTGTCACGTATTTTCGGTTTACCTCCAGTACGCGGCAGGAATAAAGCTTTTCTTTCGCCAGCTGCAGGAAGCTGCCGTTCCAGGCCCGCCGGATATTTCTGTCGTTGTCCGTAGGCGCGCGGTAGACAGAAAACCGCGTAGGCGCGGCGAGCAGCTCGATCCCATTAAACACAATACTCGTAAAATGTCCTTTGTCCAGGTCGAAACGATAAACAAAATCCTCGCCCTCCGCCTGCAGAACGCCGCTTTGCGCTTCCCCGGAAAAGATAACGGTAAGCGGAGGCATGGAGGAGGTGGGCTCCGTTTCCGGCACCGTCTGTTTTACAGGCAGCTTCAGCTGGGCAAAGCCAAGCTCATAGCCCGCTTCTGCCCAGACGGTATCTTTTTTTGTATGGAAACTGAATTCCGTGAAAAATTCTTCGAATGAAAATTCCGGCAGCGTAAACGCAAGCGTTCCGGAAACCGTCTCCCCGGGCGCACATTTTACCGGCAGCACGCCCTGCAGAAATACGGCGGAAGGCGTCCTGATTTTATAACGGATTTCCAGTTCTTCCAAATCCGTAAAATCATATCGATTCGTGAAGCGATACGCCGGCATGCCGTTTTCCATTCCGGCGTCCTCCACCTGCACGGGGGCGATTACGTTCTTCAGCTCCAGAAGTCCTGTACTCGGATTCCGATCCGGATCGACCAGTCCGTCCACACAGAAGTTTCCGTCGTTCGGAACGTCTCCGAACCAGCCCCCGTAGGAAAAAAACGGACGGGCAGCGGCGCAGTCTCTGTTTTTTCCATACTGCGGCATGGAATCGCCGTACGCCGCACGCCTTGCGGGAACGACGCTCGGATCCTCGACGCTTCGTACCGCGTGATCCGCCCATTCCCAGACGCATCCCCCCGCGGCATTCGGATAGCGGTAGAACAGGTTCCAATAGTCTTGCAGATCTCCCGGCCCGTTGCCCATGGCGTGCGAATACTCGCATAGAAAAAGAGGCTTTTTATAATTGCTGTTTCTGCAGTAGTCTTCGATAAAATCGAGAGACGCGTACATTCTGCTGTAGACGTCGATCGAATCCTCGGCGGCGTTTTCACACCGCTCGTAATGCACGAGCCGGCCGGCGTCCCGGCTCTTGACATAGCGGGACATCTCTCTGTGATTTTCTCCGTAAAACGCCTCGTTCCCGAGAGAAATCATCACGACGGAGGCGCAGTTTTTATCGCGTTCATACATCCGCTCGATCCGATCCACGAAGGCGTCGCGCCATTCCGGATTATCGGTAAGCATAAGGCTTTGATCTTTTCCGTATTCCCGGCCGCCAAGCGCCGTGCCGTGTGTCTCAAGATCGGTTTCGTCTATGACATAAAAGCCAAGCTCGTCGCACATCCGCAGGAACGCCGGTGTGTTGGGATAATGAGAGGTCCGAATGCAGTTGATATTGTGCCGCTTCATCAGCAGCAATTCTTTTAATATGCCGCGAAGCGGCGTGCAGTGTCCCGTGTCGGGATTTGTGTCGTGCCGGTTTACCCCTTTCAGCTTGACAGGGGAGCCGTTGATCAGAAATTCGCCGCTTGGGCCGACTGAGACCGTACGCATTCCGACGCACGCCGGAATGACTTCGTTATAGGCGTGAATTAAAAGCGTATACAGATACGGAGTCTCTGCCGTCCAAAGACGCGGATTTTCAATTGTAAAATGAAATTCAGCGGCGCCCTCCCGGATTATTGCATCTTTTCTGGCGATTTGCCTGTGTTCGGCATCGTACAGCTCCACGCTGGCCGCTCCGGCGGCCGCCGTTGCTTGGAGGCGGACAAAGACGGCGTCTAAGGAGGTGCGGATTTCAAAATCCCGGATATGCTCCTTATTCCGCGCGAGCAGATATACATCCCGGAAAATTCCGGAGAGTCTGTAAAAATCCTGATCCTCCAGATAGGTCGACCACGCCCATTTAAATACAAGCACTGTAATCGTATTTTTCCCGGAATGAAGCAGCTCCGTAATGCGGAATTCTGACGGAAGGTGGGCTCCCTGGGAAGCTCCGGCGGACTCCCCGTTGATATATACATAAAAATACGTATCGACGCCCTCGAAATTCAAGTATATTTCTTCACCGGACCAGCGTTCCGGAAGACGGAATTCTCTTCTGTAGATTCCCGCGGGATTTTCATCCGGTACATGCGGGGGATCCAGCGGAATTGGATAAAATGAATTTACGTACTGCGGAACATCGTAGCCGTACATCTGCCAATTGGAAGGAACCTTGATCTTATCGCACGGGATGCCAGCCTGCCGGTTCGTTTCCAGTGCCTCCAGCGCTTCCGCTGCCTCGCGTTTATTCCTGCAGTAGATAAAATCCCAATCGCCGTTCAGCGACTTGTATCGTCCGTTCCGTTCTGCGATCACCTGAGCGCACGCAGCTCCTGCGGCGCTGCCGCTGATGATCTTTGCGCCGGAAAGCGCACTGCATCTGCAGCCGTAGGGAATGTACCACGCTCTTGCCGGCTCTTTCATTCTGTTTAAAACACTCTGGTTCTCCAGCAGCGAAAAATCAGGCAGTATCATATATACCATGCTCCTTTATGACGTATAGATTGTTTTGATTATATCAATAATAAATTAAAATGCAATAGTTCGGGATGCGGCGTGCCGCAAAAAAATTCGTCCGGGGTATTGACAAGACGTGCAATTCTATGTATAATTCAGCACGTTGTCGCCTTAACCGGCACACAGGATGCTGGTGTAGCTCAGCTGGTAGAGCAACTGATTTGTAATCAGTAGGTCGGGGGTTCAAATCCGTCCACCAGCTCCAGTCGTTTCAGCGGGCGGCGATGCTGTTACACATGGGAGATTTCCAGAGCGGCCAAATGGGGCAGACTGTAAATCTGTTGTCGATGACTTCCATGGTTCGAATCCATGATCTCCCACCATAATGAAAACACCATTGAGATCTGAACTCCCAGAGGTTGGAATCAATGGTGTTTTTGTTATAAATCTTTATAAACCTGGCCGTCTTTAATATTCACGATTCTTTTGCAATAGCTTGAAACTGTTTTGTCATGTGTCACAACGATGATGGTTTTTGCTTCCTGATTCAATTTTTTAAAAAGCTCCATGATCTGTTTCGAACTTTCGCTGTCGAGCGCGCCGGATGGCTCGTCCGCAAGCAGAACCTGCGGATCGTTAACGATCGCTCTGGCGATTGCAACGCGCTGTTTTTGACCTCCCGAAAGCAATTTTACCGGTTTTTTATATTGATTTTCGGGCAAACCCACATGCCGCAGTGTCTCGGCCGCTTTTTGCTTCATTTTCCGAAATGGCGTCTGATTGAAATAGAGGGGGAGCATTACGTTGAATAGCACAGATTCATTTTGTAAAAGGCAGAAATCCTGGAAAACGAAGCCGATTTTCTCATTTCTGATTCTCGATGATTTTCGATCCCGTATTTTAGAAACATCTTCACCTGCAAAGAGATACTTGCCGCTGTCAAAGCGATCCACCAGTCCGATAATATTGAGAAGCGTTGTTTTACCGGACCCGGAGGCTCCCATAATAGAAAGCAGTTCTCCGTGTTCAACCGCTAATGAGACATTTTTCAACGCCTGAAATTTTTCTTTACCGATTGGATATGTCTTATTGATCCCATTTAGTTCTATGATATTCATTATGACATTCCTCCTATTTCAATTCTTGGTTTTTAATTTCGATAAATGATTTTCTGTGATACGTTACAAAAATTTCTAAAAATATAATTCCCAATATAATAACGGCTTGTACGAGCAACAAATATAAATTGTCCCATGAAAATTGGATATCCCGTATGAGTTCAGGCCTTCGCTCTGGGAAATGGCAGTAAAATACATTGACTGCAGCATTGATTACAAATGCAAGCAGTTCCAGACAACCAATGCTTCCCAGAATCAAAAAATAGCTTTTCTTTTTACTAAGGCCGTATAAATAGTATATGGAGTATGTTTCCATCTTTTTGTCAAGCATCAGAAGGATCATAGAGACCGAGAATAAAAATGTTAAAACAAATGCGAGCATAGGAAGCAGAAGCGCATTTTTTATCTGTTCTTCTGTTATATGATTGGAATTGCTGATAATATCCTCATATGTATTAAATGAAAAATGCAGCTGATTCAGTTCTTCCAATATACTGCTTTGTTCGCCTTCAGTTGAATCATTTGTAAAAATGATAAATCCCATTTTGCTGTCATATATATCATTTTTCATAAGAAGCTTTTCTGTTTCCGGCGTTTTTGGTACGAATATCGTATTTGTATATTCTGATAACATATCATAATAATCCATTTTGTTACTGTATTGATTGAAATTTGGAAGGCACGCGACCGTTTTATATCTTCCTGATATAACGGCGGAAATATCGACTGTCTGGCCATTGGCCGTAACCTGTAAATTGATTTTATCCCTTAAATCATGGTTAGAAAATATTTTCGGCGTCAAAATAATCTGTAAATTGCCTTCCTTATCAATCCCTGTGTTATTCCAATCCTTGCTATTTTGCTCAAGACCAACGCTGCACCTTAACAGATCTCCGTCCATGGCAAGTATATTTATGCTTTCTCCTTGGAAGTCTATCGTTCCCAGATAAGACATATATAATATTCGCTCGACGCACTCTCTTTGGCTGATTTCCTCTAATATACATTGATACGTATTAGTGTCTGACGTTCCGGTCATCAAATTCGCTTCATATCCATAATATACAGATCGCTCGACATCCGGAATGTGTTTATAGCAGCGGTCGTAATACATACAGGTTCTATATTTGCCGATTAGGCTCAGCATACTGAACTGCGCCAGGAGAAATACGATAAAGAGCAGTAAAGAGGATAATCTTATATCTTTATAAAATTTTTTGATTAAGCATAAATTCTTCTTTATCATATGGATTTTTCTCCGGATTTGTTATTCACTTTGTTTGAGCTGAACCGTATATTGCTTAAATAAATAGGATACAGCATAGGGTATCGCAGCGATCAGCGACGCCAGAAAACATAATAGAGCTACAATTACATAATCGTTAAAAATCATTTTACAATCTGGAAGGTTCAAGATTCTATGCAGAGTATTCCGGATAAAAAAGTGAATTACAGATGCAACGCACATCGATGTTAGAACAAGGGTACCGCGTTCTAATATCAGCAAAAATAATATGCCTTTTTTGCTCTCACCTAATATTCCTAAAATGGCGTACACTCTTTTGTTTTTTTTCGACATATATTGCGCAAAAAACAGGAAAAGAATAAAAATAACTAATAAAATTATAAAGAATGATATAAGCCAACTCGATATGTCACTGGTAATAACTGACATTGTCGGCGCCGGGCCCTGTACGATGAATACGTTTTCATTTGCATACAAAAAGTCCTCGAGCGATTTGATTTCCTGTAAATTCAGTCTGCTTTGCACAACAAAATACATAGTATTTACTGTAAAGTTTTCATTTAGGAATAAACTGCACGGGATATAAATAGAACGTGGGATAATAGTATCTAAAACACCGATTATTTTCAGATCTCCAATTGCTTCGACGGTTATTGTATCTCCCAACTGTCCTAAATCCGGCGTTACAATTGCAACTCTTTCTGAATTTTTAATTTCATCTTCTGTGAAATAAAGTCTTCCGCTTTGTTTTAATGCTAATATAACATCGTGTTCTGGACTGAAAACAGAATGGATTGACAAAGAATCGGCCTGTCCGCTGAGCCGCGTCTCAACCTCGAAATGCCTGCTGTCTTTGATAAACATATTTTGATAGAATCGGCTGAGATAGTCGATTGGCATTTCTCCATCAAAATTTACAATATAACGGCAATCCAGCAGCTCTTTGCTTCTCCGCTCCGATACATAGGGGAAAAAGGCTCCATAAATAAATACGATCAGCAGTCCCATTAATATGTAAGAGGTTATAAAAACAATAAAAATACTTTTATTGCGTATCATATAATTTTTGATAATATGATACAATATCGATATTGTTTTCATCGCTTCCTCCGACTATGAGATAAAAATATTTATGTTTCAACCGTCGTCTCTATATTTATTCTCAAATTATCCGTATTAGTTATTTCGTATATTATTTATATAATACTATGCGGTTTTTGTTTTGTAAATATTTTATTGTAATTATTACATTGCGATTTCGATGCTAAAAATTAATAATGGCTGCACATACCTACTGTGAAAGAAAATAATGATGGACGATCCTTTACTTCCATTGAAAAGCCATCTGCACCTCTGCAGAACGGCCTGGACGGACGAAGAATCCGCCTCTGGAAATACATTAATATATTCGAGAGCGTATCAAGTCTTGCAATTCACGTTTCCGGCGGAAGTCCGGTTTTAGAGCCTAATCCGTTGCCGGTCATAATGAAGAAGGGGAGATTCCTCCGCCACTGTGCAATGCAGGGTGATTGATCTTTGAAAAAGGAAAGCAGAAAAGCCATAAAAAACCGGCAGCTCGATATTTGAGCTGCCGGTTTTTTCAAACTCCGATTTGCAGTTGGTTAATCCAGCTCCAGCGCGCCGGTATACAGCTGATAGTATGTACCTTTCAGCTTAATGAGGTCCTCATGGGTGCCGCGCTCGATGATGCGTCCGTGATCCAGCACCATAATAGCGTTGGCATTTTGCACGGTGGAGAGGCGGTGTGCAATAACGAACACCGTACGCCCGCTCATCAGCGCATCCATACCGCGCTGCACAATGGCCTCTGTACGTGTATCGATCGAGCTGGTCGCTTCGTCCAGGATCATTACCGGCGGATCGGCCAGAGCGGCACGCGCGATGGCCAGAAGCTGGCGCTGGCCCTGACTGAGGTTCGCGCCGTTGCCATGCAGCATGGTGTTGTAACCCTCGGGCAGGCGGCGGATGAAGTCGTCTGCGCCGGCAAGCTGCGCGGCGGCGATGCATTTTTCGTCGCTTGCCTCCAGATTGCCATAGCGGATATTTTCCATCACCGTGCCGGTAAAGAGATTCGTATCCTGCAGTACGATGCCAAGGCTGTGGCGCAGATCCGCTTTCTTGATCTTGTTGATATTGATGCCGTCATAGCGGATTTTTCCGTCGCTGATATCGTAGAAGCGGTTAATCAGGTTTGTAATGGTGGTTTTGCCTGCTCCGGTAGAGCCGACGAAGGCGACCTTCTGTCCCGGCTTCGCATACAGGGAAATGTTGTGCAGCACGGTCTTTTCCGGCGTATAGCCAAAGTTGACGTCGTAAAAGCGCACATCGCCCTGGAGGCGGGCATAGGTGATGGTACCGTCATGGTGCTGATGCTTCCAGGCCCAGACATTGGTGCGCTCCGCACACTCGCTTAGGCTGCCGTCGGCATTTTCCTTGGCATTTACCAAAGTAACGTAGCCCTCGTCGGTCTCGGGCTGCTCATCCAGCAGGGCAAAAATGCGGTGCGCGCCCGCAAGGCCCATGATAACCATGTTTACCTGGTTGGAAACCTGGCCGATTGCGCCGGCAAACTGTTTGGTCATGTTCAGGAACGGGACTACGATGCTGATGCTGAACGCCATACCGGAAATACTGATGTTGGGAATATCCGTCAGAAGCAGCGCGCCGCCTACCAAAGCCACCACTACGTACATCACATTGCCGATGTTGCTCAGCAGGGGCATCAGAATATTGGCAAAACGGTTGCCGTTGCGGGCATTGAAGAAGATTTCGCCGTTGACCTTGTCGAAGTCGGCTTTTGCGCCCTCTTCATGGCAGAATACTTTGATCACTTTCTGTCCGGTCATCATTTCTTCCATAAAAGCCTCTGCCTTGGCAATCGTGACCTGCTGGCGCAGGAAGTATTTTGAGGAACGATTGGTGATGGCACGTGCGGCAAACGCCATACAGATGACGCCGACTACTACGATCAGCCCCAGAATCGCGCTGTAGTACATCATGATGCAGAACACGGTCAGCAGCGTCACGCCGGAGATCAGGATCTGCGGCAGGCTTTGGCTGATAAGCTGGCGCAGCGTGTCTACGTCGTTGGTATAATAGCTCATGATATCGCCGTGGCCGTTGGTGTCGAAATATTTAATGGGAAGCTCCTGCATATGGCTGAACATTTTCTCACGCATCTTTTTCAGAGAGCCCTGGGTGATGATGGCCATCATCTGGGTGTAGAACGTGCCGGCAACAAGACTGATGACGTACATCGCAACCAAAATGGCCACGTAAGTGAAAATGCGCCCTGAGACAGAGGCCCAATCGCCGCTCTTGTAGGTTTCGTCAACGATGGCGATGATATTCTGCATAAATATAGAGGGAACGGAACTAACGATGGCGTTGATAAGAATGCACGCCAGCGTAACGGGCAGCAGCACCGGATAAAACTCAAACAGCGTTCGCAGCAGCCGGCGCAGCACGCCCTTGGGCGCGCGCTGGCCCCGAGCCGTAGTGGCGGGAGCGGAATTGTTTTTATTCTTTGCCATCTTGATCACCTGCCTTATTCTGAGAAGTAAATACTTCGCGGTAAATTTCATTGGTCTCCATCAGCTCGTCGTGGCGGCCGATGGCGCCGATGCGCCCTCCGTCCATCACGATAATGCGGTCGGCATCCTGCACGGAGGCGACGCGCTGAGCGATGATGATCTTCGTTGTTTCAGGAATGAATTCGCGGAAGCCCTGGCGGATCAGTGCGTCGGTGCGTGTGTCCACGGCACTGGTGGAGTCGTCCAGAATCAGCACCTTGGGTTTTTTCAGAAGCGCACGCGCGATACACAGACGCTGCTTTTGGCCGCCGGAGACGTTGGCGCCGCCCTGCTCGATCCACGTGTCATACTTGTCGGGGAACTGCTGGATGAATTCGTCGGCCTGCGCCAGCTTACAGGCCTCGAGCATCTCTTCGTCGGTAGCGTCGGGATTTCCCCAGCGCAGATTGTCTTTGATCGTACCGCTGAACAGCACGTTTTTCTGCAGCACCACGGCTACGCTGTTGCGAAGCGCCTCCAGATCGTAGTCGCGCACGTCTGCGCCGCCGACCTTGACGCAGCCCTCTGTGACGTCGTACAGGCGGGGAATCAGCTGTACCAGCGTGGATTTGGACGAACCCGTGCCGCCTAAGATTCCGATAAGCTCGCCGGATTTGATGTGCAGATCTACATCGGCCAGCGCCATGCGCTCGGCTTTCTTTGAATATTTGAAGCTGACATTTTCAAAATCGATCGAACCGTCCTTGACTTCCGTAAGGGCGTTCTCGGGGCTGGTCAGACTGCTCTTTTCCGTCAAAACCTCCACGATACGCTCGGCGGATTCCATCGACATCGTGATCATTACGAACACCATAGACAGCATCATCAGGCTCATGAGAATCTGAAAGCTATAAGTAAGAATGGCGGACATCTGCCCTACATTAATTTCTCTGCCCTGTCCGGTGATGACCGCATAGGAGCCGAAGGAGAGCACAAATACCATACCCGCGTACACGCAGAACTGCATTAAGGGGCTGTTGAGCGCCATAATGCGTTCGGCTCGGGTGAAGTCCTTGCAGACATCCTCGGCTGCGGCGGAAAATTTCTTTTTTTCGTATTCCTCGCGCACATAGCTTTTAACGACACGCATAGCCTGTACGTTCTCCTGAACTGAGTCGTTCAAGGCGTCGTATTTGCGGAATACGCGGCGGAAAATCGGCGTAGCTGCGCGGATGACCAGCACCAGTCCAATGCCCAGCAGCGGGATGGTGACCAGGAAAATCATGGCCAGGCGGCCGCCCATGGCAAAGCCCATAATAAACGAGAAGATCAGCATCAACGGGCCGCGAATCGCCACGCGGATGATCATCATGAAGGACATCTGCACGTTTACGACGTCGGTGGTCATACGGGTAACCAGACTAGACACTGAAAATTTGTCGATGTTCTCAAAGGAGTAATCCTGGATCCGGTAGAACATATCCTTGCGCAGGTTGCGCGCAAAGCCCGTGGAAGCGGTAGCGCAGGTGTTGCCGGCCGCGACGCCGAAAATCAGTGACAGAACGGCCATGACCACAAGCTCGATGCCGTAACGGACGATGACATCCATCCCGCAGCCGGCCTGCATCTGGTTTACCAGATTGGCGATCGTGAATGGAATGATACATTCCAGAATCACTTCGACCGTGACCAGAAGCGGCGTCAGGATGGCCGTTTTTTTATACTCGCGAATGCTGCGAGCAAGTGTTTTTATCATACGTGACATTCCTCCTCCAAAACTTGACGCACCGGCGCGTACGCGCATGATGCGTCATAAAAATGATTGTGGAAACATATGTGCCGGATACCGGCTAACGATCCAGGTTTTCGGACATGTGTGCAATCGTTTCCAGAAACAGCGTAACCTGCGTGCTCGACAGGCCGTGCGTGAGGCGCTGCTCGGTGCGGCGAAGATATTCCTCAACCTGGATATCCAGCTGCGCCGCCTTTTCGGTGGGAATCAGACTTTTCAGGCGCGCATCGCTGGCCACGCTCTCTCTTTGAATCAGACCGTTTTTTTCCATCAGCTGCAGAATGCCGGTGGCTGTGGAGCGGCTGAAGCCAAAGACATTTTCTACATCGCGCTGGAACACCGGCCCGTCAGCGTATTTTACGAGGATGTAGTGCATTACGCGACTCTGCACCCCGGTGAGGCCTAGGCTCTGCACATTGGCGTTCATGCACTTTTTCAGCTTATGGGACAAGACGTTGATCCATATTCCGCATTCTTTTTCCATATGTATCCATCCTCCTTTCCGACTGCAAGGCTGCCAAGCCTATTTGTTCGAAAACGAACGAATTTTAGCGCACCAAGGAAAGATTGTCAATATATAACATTTGACCGTTTTTTGTAGAAATGAAATTTTGCGCGGATGATGCATTCGGAAAAACGCCGCGCATTTAGGAGCAGAAAAGCTGGAGCGCCGTTCGCGGCGGGAGCCGAAAACTATAAAAGAAGGCTGAACCAACAGGCAGCGCTCCGAAAAACAGCAACGGGGCCCTCTGGCTTGTAAAATCATTTCACTTTATCCACTAGCAGCGTAAAGGTGCTTCGTCTGCATGCCAGCACGTGTTCTTTCCGAAGCTTGCTGATTTCCGCAGAAAGTCCGCTTCGTTCCACTCCCAGATAATCGGCAAGCTCCTGACGGTCGTACGGAATTGTGAAGGTGCTGCTTTCCGCGTCTTTTGCCTGCAGGAGCAGGTATGTCATCAGCTTTTCTCTTGTAGTGCGCTTGGAAGTGATTTCGATTTTCTGATGAAAAACAAGATTTTTCTTTGCCATGACAGTCAGGAGATTAAAAATGATCTGCCTGTGAAAGGAACAGGCCTTGCTGCAGCACCGTGTGACACGCTGTGCATCCAGCAATAAAACCGCTGTCTCTTCTGAGGCAATCACATGAACGGGCATCGACTGCAGTCCGGCACAGACGAACGCTTCGCCGAAAATCTGCGAAGCTTCGATGCTTGCCAGGATACTGCGGCTGCCGTAATAATCCACGCGGATAATTTTGACGTTTCCGGAAAGGACGATCCCCAAATACTTTGCCGCTTCTCCCTCGGCAAAGATCGTATCTCCCTTCTTGTAGCGTCGTTCCTTCGCAGCAAGACAGCCAAGCATTGCGGCTAGGCTCTCATCCTCTATGGAATTAAAAAGCGGACACTTCCGCAGAATCTCAAAATAATTTTTCATTTTTCTCCTTGGTATGTTGAAATTTCAACATAATTTACGATCTGATTATACTATAATCAAATCGTAAAAATCAAGAAAGGAACAGGAGAGAAAACAAATGCTCAGAAAGATCATAAAAATTGACGAGGAAAAATGCAGCGGCTGCGGAGCATGCGCCGCGGCCTGCCACGAAGGAGCCATTGCGATGGTTGACGGCAAGGCCAGGCTGGTACGTGAGGATTACTGCGACGGATTAGGCGATTGTCTTCCCGCCTGCCCGACAGATGCGATTTCTTTTGAGGAGCGGGAAGCCCCGGCATATAACGAAGCGGCGGTAAGGGCGTCGAAGGAAGCAAAAATGCATGGAACGATTCCGAACGGATGCCCCGGAACGCGGTTCAAAGCCATCCGTCATGAAAGCACGGCTTGCCAGGCAGAAACAGGAGCAGGAGCAAGTCAGCTTTCCCAGTGGCCCGTACAGATCAAGCTGGTTCCGGCTCACGCCCCGTTTTTCAAAGACGCCAATCTTCTCGTCGCCGCCGATTGTACGGCGTATGCCTATGGAAATTTCCACAATCAATTTATTCGTAATCACATCACTCTGATTGGCTGCCCAAAGCTGGATGACGGTGATTACGCCGACAAACTGACACAGATTATTGCGAGAAATGACATCAAAAGCGTAACCATCGTCCGCATGGAGGTACCCTGCTGCGGAGGACTTGAAAATGCTGTCAAACGTGCGCTTCAGGCAAGTGGAAAATTCATCCCGTGGCGGGTTGTTACAATTTCTACTGACGGAAAAATATTAGATGAATGATAACAATCGTTCAGCGTAATTTTTATATAATTACTCAGGAGCGTGTTTGCAGCCTGTATTCTCTTCTTCCTTCCTTACGGATATACCTGAAAAGGTGATAAAGCATGCCGGAAGGTTGGTGCGCGCGGCTATTAAAATACGGGCTGCAGGTGATTGCTCATATAAATAAAGATCTCGTTCACAGTGTTTTTTGAAACAGCAGGTAAGGTATCGCAGGAGAATATTTCGGCGGATTTTGTATATTTATCAGCCGCCGCAATATTTTTACCGTTTTATATTCTGCGGACTGACGTTCGCAGAAAGCTTTTCATAAGAACGTCGGAAGTTCTCAGTCTGGTGTGATCCCGGAACGAGGCTGCCCTCTTATGTCGCCTGATTGCATATGAGAAAATATGGTTTGTTTCTAAAGTCATCTTTCAGATTCATTTTCTAATTAAGTCAAAAACGAAAACAAAACAAGAAAAATCAATTAAGTATTTTCGGGATGAAAAAGGAAAGACATATGATACAATCGTTCCGAAAATTAATATTTTGTGTGCATTTTGGTTTGCGTAAAGGTAGTTATTTCGCGTAAATTCAGATCGCAAATATTAATATTTGTTTATGTTGATCTTTGGAATCGAGAATCATGGAGGCGTTATGCGTGGGTCCGGTCAGAAAACAAAAGAAGTCTTCCAAACGGCGGGAAGCTTTCTGCTTACCTTCATTACGGCGGCAGTCGCGATCGTAGCGACTCTTTTCATTTTGGTCAGGCTGCTTGGATGGAACTTGCTTTCAATCGATAGCGGCAGCATGGCTCCGCAGTATCCGACCGACACTTTAGTGGTCGTGCAAGATGCCAAGCCGGAGGAAATTAAGATAGGAGACATTATTACATATGTGCTCAACGAGGACGGCGTTCTGGTTACGCACCGCGTGATCAGAATCGATTCAGAAAACCGCACGTTTATCACAAAAGGCGACGCCAATAGCAGTGAGGACGCACCGGTATTGTGGGATAACGTAGTAGGAAAAGTCTTTGTCGGAATTCCGAGAGTGGGGAAGGTGTTCCGCATGCTGACGGCGGCAGAAAACCGGCCGGTCGTAATAACGGGAATCGTTGCGCTGTTTGCCGTTCCGTTTGCATGGGATTTGATAAGAGGCATCAAGAAAGGACGTAAGAAAACGAACGAGGAGGTTTCCGCGGCCGATTCCGAGCGGTAAAGCTCTGAGCAGTCTGTTTGTGGCGCAGACGGAAATTCCGGCGTGCCGCTTTGCAAGAAGAGAAAGGGGGGAAAACAACATGAAAAAAAGTCAAAAACTAATGATTACGAGTTTACTGGCCCTAGTGGTTGTACTGCTTGGCGTAGCGCCTACGCTGTCGTGGCTTTTTTCGACGAGTCAGCCCGTTATCAATACGTTTTCCGGGGGAACGATCGCCATAAAGCTGGATGAAGCGCTTGTAGATGCGGATGGAAAAGCGATAGAAGGAGAAGGAGCGCAGCGCGTCACGGCTAACCGCTACAAATACGTTGCAGGCGCCGTGCTGGACAAAGATCCCACTGCCACGGTACTGAAGGGCAGTGAGGAATGCTATGTGTTTCTTTGCGTGGAAAACGGATTAACAGAAAAATTTACCATGAATTATGACACACAGTCGTGGCGGAGGGTAGCGGAGGAGGAAGGAAAAAGCGTTTTCATCTATAACATAAAGGTGGACGCATCGGAATCGGAAACAGACGTTGTACTGCCGCCTGTTTTTACAACGGTAACTGTTTCGGAGGAACTGACCTCTGAGGACATCGAAACGCTTGGTGAGCGCACGATTTGTGTGACGGCCTATGCCGTACAGACGCATTCACTTACCGAGAAGGATGCAATCGCGCTTGCCGTGACGCAATTTCTGCCGGACAACACGCCTGCCGATACTCCGATCATTGAATGACGAATTTGCGTATCTGAAAGGAGGTATTTCCCATGACGCGGCATAGAATCTGTCTCATTGCATGCAAACAGTTTATTTTGCTTTTGCTTTGCGTTTGCCTGATATCCGGGATTTACTCTCAGCAGATAAAAGGTACGGTTTCCTATATTACCTCGCTTTCGGTAATCTGTGTCAACACCTTTACAGGCGATGCAGAACTGCCGCCTGAGCCGTCTACTCCCCCGATGGATCCGGAAGATCCGGGAACTCCGCCGACAGGCGACGGCCGCAATCTGGAATGGTATGTAATCGGTATGCTGACGAGCATTGCGGCACTCATGCTGCTTTGGAAAGCAGACCGCCACAAAGAACGGTCCAAGAAAAACAGGCGATAGTAAAGATGATAATGAGGATAAAACGGATGAAACCCAGCAAGAAAAGCATTCCGATCAGAAGGAAAACACAAAAATCCAACAGTAGTAAAAACATAAATTAAATTATAGGAAGGAAGGTAAAAAAATGAAACCTAGTAAAAAGAACATTCTGACAACCGGGCTTGCAGTGGTGCTTGCGGCGGCGGCGGTGCTCGGTGGCACTTTCGGCTATCTGCAGGACAGCACGGAGAACGTGACCAACACCTTCAAGGCTAATCAGGTCACGGTAAGCCTCAAGGAGACAACAGGGGATGCTTACGAAATCATCCCTGGAACAGAGCAGGAAAAGGATCCGACGGTGACCGTGACCAATACGGTAGACGCTTATGTTTATGTGCAAGTAACCGATACGACGCAAGATTTGGTCGATTACACAATCGCGGAGGGCTGGATGCAGCTGGACGGTTATGAGAACATCTATTACCGTGAGGTAGGAAAAGACGACGAAACAAAAATGTTCTCCGTATTGGAAGATGATACGGTACGTTACGATGCTGCCCTGACAAACGAGAATATGACAGACAAGACGGATCTCAAATTAATCTTCCAGGCGTATGCGATCCAAAAAGCTCCGTTTGCGGATGCGGCGGCGGCATTTGCGGCAAAGGATTCCGTAATTGCGGATGATGCTGATACTGTGAAGACAGCGATTGCGCAAGGACAGCCCGTTGTTCTGGCAGAGGATGTTGAACTGAGCGGGAATCTTATTATCAATGATAATGAGAATGCCGTAATTGATCTGAACGGGAAAACGCTGACAATCGGAGCGATGGCACAAAACGGCGGATCGCTGACCGTCAGAAACGGTAATATAGATACTGATGTATTCCAGGTTAGCGGCGAAAATAACTCGTTAATTCTGGACGGGGTAACAACGGATGCATACGTTCTTATTAGTGAGGGTACCGAAAACTCTACTGTCGACATCACAAACAGCACAATTACAGGCGCACTTTATGCCTTTAGCACTAACGCAGCAGTCGCCGGCAGCGGGCAGGATGTTGTTGTAAACATCACGAATTCGACGCTGACCGCGCTCCCCGATCCCAACCCTAATGCTGATGCTGCTGATTGCACGGGCGTTCTTTTCAATATCTGCGGCACCCTGAACATTACGAATAGTACCATATACGGCGGCCGTCAGGCGGTGATCGTCCGCTGCGGTACCGCAAATATTACGAATTCTACGCTTGTTAAAACCAGTGCTGTAAAGGACAGCGAGATTGATAAGAAGAAGGATTACACCGTAAGCGACTGGGAGGATGGAAACCGGGTAGTTGCAAGCGTTCTGACAATCGGAAACTATAAAGAAGGAGCATCTGCATCGTATGCGGAGGATGCAGCCGTCACTTTAAGCAAAGTTACTCTGACACGGCAGGAGGGCGACACAATGCCGACGGTGTATCTGGGCTCGAACGCTGACTACTCTGCCAGCCTGTCCTGCAGCGATGAGAGTGTGGCAAAAACGGATATCGGATACAGCGGAACTTCCTGCTATTTCAACAGCGAACTGTTAACCGGAGAATAATATTCCTCCTCTGCCTGTCAATTCCTGTGAAAGGAGGCAGGAGTATCTGACGCTCTGACGCAGGCTGCAGGCCCTAATACGGGCTTGCAGCTTTTTTTGTCGGTGCGCCCGCAAAAAAACGCCGACCGGCCCGTAAATTTTTCTTGACTTAGAGTCCGCTCCAGATGTTATGCTATAATGACGGCAAAGCCGGGCGTAAAGGATAAAAATTCTGATTGCGGCAGGAGGGCTGGCATATGAATTATCGGATGCTGGGACGGACTGGACTGTCCGTCAGCGAGATTGGACTGGGATGCGAAGGCTTCGCGGGAAAGAGCATGGATTTTACGAAAAAAATGTTTGACCTTGCGATCGACAGCGGGGTAAACTGTATGGATCTGTACAGCCCCGATCCCGAGCTTCGAAGCCGGATCGGGACGGTACTGAACGGGCGCAGGGAGCGCTTTATTCTGCAGGCGCATCTGTGTACCGTATGGCGTGACGGGCAATACAAGCGCACGCGTGATCTTGCGGAAACACAGGAATCGTTTGAGGATCTTCTGAGGCGCCTCGGGACCGATTATATTGATATCGGCATGATTCATTACGTAGATTCCCCGAAAGAATGGAAATCTCTTTCCGAAGGAAAACTCATGGAATACGCACTGAAGCTGAAGCAGTCCGGAAGAATCCGCCGGATCGGCCTGAGCAGTCATAATCCGCTGGCGGCACTGGCCGCAGCAGAAAGCGGTCTGATCGACGTGCTGATGTTCAGCGTAAATCCCTGTTATGATTTACTCCCGGGAAACGAAGACTGCGAAACGCTGTGGGCGGACGACAGCTATGCAGGACCGCTTCTGAATATGGATCCCGACAGGGAAAAATTATACGAAACATGTCAGCGGCTCGGTGTCGGGATTACGGTAATGAAAGCGTTTGGCGGCGGAGATCTTCTGTCGGAGCAGTCGCCGGCGGGCAAAGCGCTGACGGTCAGCCAATGCCTTCATTATGCGCTGACGCGTCCTGCGGTAGCGTCCGTGATGACGGGCGTTCATACCGTATCGCAGCTGGAGGAAAGTCTGGCGTACGAGCATGCGGCGGACCATGAGAAAGATTATGCCGCGGCACTTGCCGCGTTTCCGAAGATCAAATGGGAAGGGCATTGCATGTATTGCGGCCACTGCGCGCCGTGTCCGGAAGGCATCGATATCGCATCCGTCACAAAATTTTTAAATCTTGCAAAAGCGCAGGGAGTCGTGCCTGAAACGGTCAGGGAGCATTACGGCGCGCTGCCGCATATGGCGGGAAGCTGCATCCGCTGCGGCGTCTGCGAAACGCGCTGTCCGTTCCACGTGCCGATTCGGGAAAATATGAAGCAGGCGGCGGAAATATTCGGGAAATAAAGACGCGCTATTAAAATTGAATCCGATCTCGGGGCACAGCGTCGTTGGGAACCCATACGACGTGCGCTTAGAGGTTGTGTCTTAAATTATAATTTTGAAATGAATTGCAGAAATGCATTTTATATCAATCGATACCTTGAAAACTGCATGACAAATTGAAGCCATCCGAATTGTAGGCGGCGGCAAAGGCTTTGAAAGGATTTGCTCCTGTTTAAAACCGCAGAGGCTCTTTGCGAGTGCAGCCTCGTTGTCATGCGGCATTAACCGATGCGAATAAAGAAACTGCGGCCGGCGTTTCCTTTCAGCCATTCAGAGCCGGAGAAGCGGAACGGGCTGCAGCATCTTAAAACAGCATAGCCAATCTGATGAAAACAAAAAGCACGGCTATGACTATTATAAAAGCAGGAGTGAGATTTGTTATGAAAAAACTTGGATTTGGACTGATGCGCCTGCCGCTGACAAACGCAGAGGATCCGAAGAGCATCGATCTGGAGAAGCTGAAGCAGATGACGGACGAGTTTCTTGCCGGAGGATTTACATATTTTGACACTGCATATATGTATCATGATTTTCAAAGCGAAATCGCGATCCGGAAAGCGCTTGTCGAAAGATATCCCAGAAGCGCCTTCACGCTGACCAGCAAGCTGCCGACGATGTTTTTGAAAAAAGAAGAGGATATGGAGCGGATTTTCTGCGAACAGCTTGAAAAATGCGGCGTAGAATACTTTGATTATTATCTGCTTCATAGTCTTAATGTTTCCCATTATGAGACGGCCGAGCGGCTCGGAGGCTTTGCGTTCCTTCAAAAGAAAAAGGCGGAGGGCCGGATCAAAAAGCTCGGCTTTTCCTATCACGACAACGCCGAACTGCTGGACCGGATTCTGACGGAGCATCCGGAAACAGAAGTTGTGCAGCTTCAGATCAATTATTTGGACTGGGACGACCAGGGCATACAATCCGGAAAATGTTATGAAACCGCCAGAAAGCATGGCAAAGAAATCATCGTCATGGAACCCGTAAAGGGCGGTACGCTTGCCAGGCTTCCGGAGCAGGCAGAGCATCTGCTGAAGGACTATGCGCCGGAGCGCTCGCCGGCCTCCTGGGCGATCCGGTTTGCCGCCAGTCTGGACGGCGTCCTGACGGTGCTGAGCGGAATGAGCAATTTTGAGCAGCTTCGCGACAACATGAGCTATATGAAAGCGTTTACTCCGCTGAAGGAATCAGAGAAAATGGTACTGCAGAAGGTCGTTTCGGCAATCCATAACGCGATCTCCATTCCTTGTACGGGGTGCAATTATTGTACTGTCGGATGCCCGCAGCACATCCGGATCCCGGAATATTTTTCTCTGTACAATGCGGAAAAGCGCGCGCCGAGCAAGATGATTTCCCTGCAACGGGAATATAGTAATTATACGAAGAATGCGGGAAAGGCGTCGGACTGCATCGCCTGCGGGCAATGCGAACGGCAATGTCCTCAGCATATCGAAATTATCCGGCATCTAAAGGATGTCGCGGCAATCTTTGAATCAAAATAAGGAGGGGGTTCCCGATGACCATTGCAGAGGTAAGCAGTCAATACGGCCTTTCGCCCGACACATTGCGCTATTATGAGCGGATCGGCCTGATTCCTCCGGTGCGCCGCACGGCGGGCGGAATCCGGGATTATTCCGAGAACGACTGCAGGTGGGTAAGCTTTGCGAAATGCATGCGCGGCGCGGGGCTTCAGGTCGAAGCGCTGATCGAATACGTTTCCCTGTTTCAAAAGGGCGACGCCACGATTGAAGCAAGAAAGCAGATTCTGATCGAGCAGCGGGACCAGCTGCTCGCCAGAATCGAAGCGCTGCAGTCTACGCTGGAGCGCCTGGACCGCAAAATTCAGCATTATGAAGACGTGATGCTGCCGTGTGAGCAAAAGCTTGCTGAACGGACGGAGGAACACTGAACGGAGTGCTTCAGAAAATACAGGATACGGCTTGCAATTCCGGATCCGGGGGAGTATCATTTTTGTGCGAATAAATAGCGAGGAGTGGTTCGCGTGAAAAAATGCCTCATCATTGTAGACTATCAAAACGACTTTGTAAGCGGCGCTCTCGGCTTCCCTGAAGCCGCCGCGCTTGCGCCCCGGCTTGCTGAGAAAATCAGAACATACAAAGCGCAGGGAGACGACGTGATTTTTACATTCGATACGCATGGGGAAAATTATTCCGATACGCAGGAGGGGAGGCATCTGCCCGTACCGCACTGTATCGAAGGGACGCAGGGCCATGCGCTTGCGGGCGAAATCGCAGCCCTTTGCGAGGAGACGGACCGTTGCTTCCGCAAAAACACCTTTGGATCCGATGCACTGTACGAATATTTGAAAAGAACGCCGTACGAGAGGATCGAGCTGGCGGGTGTGGTTTCTAATATTTGTGTGATTTCCAACGCCGTTTTGGCAAAGACGGCGCAGCCGGAAACGCCGATCCTTGTAGACGCCGGCTGTACGGCGAGCGGCAGCGCCGCGCTGCATGCGGCGGCGCTCGATGTCATGGCGGGACTGCAGATCGAAATCATTGGAAGGAAACAGTAAAGATGGAAGAAAGAAACTTATCGATGCTTTGTGACTTTTATGAGCTCACAATGGGAAACGGATATTTCAAAAACGGGTTTTATAATAAATACACGTATTTCGACGTGTTCTTTCGAACGGTTCCGGACCGCGGCGGCTTTGCGATCGCTGCGGGACTGGAGCAGATCATTCGATATCTGGAACAGCTTTGCTTTACAGAGGAGGATATCGCATACTTACGCGCCAGAAAACTATTCGACGAAGAATTTCTGTCGTATCTTCGCAATTTCCGTTTTACGGGCGATCTTTATGCGGTTCCCGAGGGGACTCCCGTGTTCCCGAACGAGCCGATTCTGACCGTGCGTGCGCCTGCGATCGAAGCGCAGCTGATCGAAACCTTTTTGCTGCTCACCCTGAATCATCAGTCTTTAATTGCAACGAAGGCCAACAGAATCGTGCGCGCCGCGCAGGGAAGAGCCGTGCTGGAGTTCGGTTCGCGCCGGGCGCAGGGAGCGGACGGCGCCGTGCTTGGCGCGCGCGCAGCATATATCGGCGGCTGCGCCGGGACAGCCTGTACGCTTACGGACGTGCTGTACGGCGTTCCTGCCGGCGGAACCATGGCGCATTCCTGGGTTCAGATGTTTGATACGGAATATGAAGCGTTTCGCACCTACTGCGAATTGTATCCCCATGGCGCAACGCTTCTGGTCGACACCTACAGTACGCTGAAAAGCGGCGTGCCCAACGCCATCCGAGCTTTTCGGGAGGTTTTGCTTCCGCAGGGAATCACGGATTTTGCAATCCGGCTTGACTCCGGAGACATTTCCTATCTTTCCAAAAAGGCCCGGGAAATGCTGGACGATGCTCATCTGGAATCCTGCAAAATCGTTGCTTCCAATGCGTTGGACGAATATCTGATCCGCGATCTGCTCATGCAGGGCGCGCAGATCGACACGTTCGGTGTAGGAGAGCGTTTGATCACTTCAAAAAGCGATCCCGTATTCGGCTGCGTATATAAGCTCGCGGCTGTGGAAAATGAGAACGGGACCATTATCCCCAAAATCAAGATAAGCGAAAATACGGCGAAGATCACGAATCCTCACTTTAAAAGGGTTTACCGTCTGTTTGACAACGAAAGCGGAAAGGCCATTGCGGACGAGCTTTGTATTCATGACGAGAAGATTTCGGAGGATTGTCCGCATACGATTTTCGATCCCGAGGCGACGTGGAAAACGAAAACGCTGACGAATTTTACCGCAAAAGAACTGCTTGTTCCGATCTTCCGCGGCGGAGCGCGCGTATATGAAATTCCTCCGCTGGATGCGGTAAGAGCCTACTGCGCCGAGCAGGTGGAATCTCTCTGGGATGAAGTGAAACGCTTTGAAAACCCGCATAAGTATTATGTTGATCTTTCTCAGCGTCTTTGGGACGTAAAGCACGCCCTGCTGGAGAAGAATAAACAGGGAAAACCCGATTGACAGAACGCTGCGCCTGTGATATCATAAGCCCACTTTTTGGAATCGAGGGACAGAAAGGTTCGCTACGGATGGAAATTTCGGTCACGACTTGCTACGATTACAAACAGCTCCTGCGCTTTCAGTATTACCACATGCTGCAGAGAAAAGCGATGTGGGTTTTTATCGCGATATGCGACCTGCTTCTTTTATGGCTGTTTGTCGCTTCCTATCTGGCATATGGCTTCCGAATGGAGGTTCTGCTCAACCTGATTCTTCTGCTGCTGGTGTGGTTCGGCGTTCCGTTTGCCGCATGGGCCGTTCCCCGCATTACGATGAGAAAAGCCGCTACGCTCGGCGCGGTCTGCAATTACACCTTCGGAGCCGAGGGCTTTCGGCTGAAATCGGAATCTCCCCAATTCCTCGAGGACTCCTTTGTGAAATACGTGTCGATCTACAAAGTATATGAATCCAGATACTGCTTTTATATCTATATATCAAAATTTCAGGCGTATATCCTTGACAAGAGCGATTTTACGGAAGGCACGCCGGAAGATCTGCGGGAGCTTCTCCGCGATACGACGGACGAAAAAAAGCTGAAGCTTTTAAAACGGTAAAGGACAAAACGGCATGCTCCGATTTGCATCCGAAGGAATCGGGTAAAAGCTGTACTCCGTTTTGCCGGAAATCCTGAAAAGGCAGGGCGCCAGAGCTGTCTATGCCGTGCGAGGCCGAGTGGCTCGCAAAGGGGAGCTAAAAGCAATAACAGAGCCGGTTTGATTGCAGCTGTGAAACGAAATTTGACAGAACAAAATATTGCGTTAAAATATTAAAGAATAATTTATTAAACGGAGGAGACCGCACCTTGTTCGAGCGTGTTTGTGTGTTTGGGGATTCCATTGCAAAGGGCGTCGTGTACGACCAGGAGAAGAAAAAATACATCTTCCTCGGAGAAAGCTTTGTTAATCTGCTGAGCAGCGAGAAGCAGATTGAAATTCTCAACTTCTCCAAGTTTGGCTGTACAGTGGACAAGGGCCTGCAGGCCGTCGGAAAAAACATAGAACGGATCGAAGGCTGCGACCTGGTGGCGCTGGAATTTGGAGGGAATGACTGTGATTTTGACTGGGAACAGGTGGCTGCGGATCCCGAAGCAGAGCATTTACCCAAAACGCCGATCCGGAAATTTGTGGATTTGTACAAGTCTCTCATTGAAACGGTCCGGCAGGCGGGCAAGAAGATCGTCGTTCTGAATCTTCCTCCTCTTGACGAAAACAAGTATTTTAAATGGATCAGCAGAGGCCGCAGCGCAGAAAATATTTTAAAATGGCTCGGCGGTGCGACGCGCTTTATTTATCACTGGCAGGAATCGTACAGCGTCGCTGTGAGCGGCATCGCGAACGCGCTGCAGGTGCCCTTGCTCGATATCCGCAGTATTTTTCTCAGAAACAGGCGTTATACGGATTTTCTGTGTGAGGACGGGATCCATCCGAACCTGGCAGGACACAGGCTGATTGCGGATGCCATCCATGCCGTGCCGATCAATTGAGGCCTGCCGGCTCACAGCTTTCGCAGCAATTTTAAAACGGTTTCTTGTTCAGGCGGCTGCGTTCCTCTTGTGAGGCAGGCCGCGCTGCCAAATGCGGCGCCCCATCGCAGGGCGCTTTTCAGATCCGCTGTGTTTTCGTGAAAAAAGCCGTAGATTATACCGGCCAGCATGCTGTCTCCCGCGCCAACGGTAGAGACTGTGCGTTCTGTCTTGGGCGCGGTCAGAAAACCGGAAGCGCCGCCCTTCGAGGCGTACGCGGCGCCGGCCGCTCCGCAACTGACAACGGTGTGGGCACATTGCCCGCGGATGCAGAGCTGCTCCGCCCAAAGCACGGCCGTCTGCGGCGAGGGTGTTTCGGAACGCGGAAGACCGAGCAGTCCTGCCGCTTCCTCTGCATTCGGCTTCATTAAAAACGGTGCGATTGCGGCTGCCGCTTCAATCGTCAGGGAAGGGCAGTCCAGGAAGATTCTGCAATGCGGCGCGGCCCGCCGGACGGATTGCACGAATTCAGCAAAATCCTTTTGCGTGATTCCGCGCGGCAGACTGCCGGAAAATACCGCTGCATCGGCGCGAGCCGCGGCGGGAAAAATCCGGGCGGAAAGCTCGGAAAGCAGAGCGGGGGAGGCGGTAAAGCTTTTGCTGCAAAGCCGTGTTTCGGAATCCGGGGCGTTTACAGAAATATTTTCCCGCACGGCGCCTTCCGCAGGAACATAAGAAACCGGTACGCCGTAACTGCCTGCCAGCCGGAGATATTCCGAAGCGTTTTCTGTACCAAGCAGCAGAAACGCTTCGGTGGAAATGCCGAATGCATGCAGCGCGCGCGAAACATTCATGCCCTTTCCGGCAGCAAAAAGCTCACGGCAGGAAACAATGTTGTCCCTGCCGATCACAAATTCTTCCGTATAATAATGAATATCAATTACGGGATTGACCGTAACGGTGAGAATGTCCGTCATACGCCTTCGTCCGCGCTTGCAAGGACGATATCCGGCTCCAGCTCGGAAAACAGCTTCCGGAATTCGTCGCCTGTCAGGTTTTCCTTCTCGTAAAGCACTGCAGCGATTGCATCCAGCGTGGCCTTGTGGTCCTTCAGAAGCGCCAGCGCTTTTTGATAACAATCTGCGATGATTGCATGCGTCTCCGCATCGATTTTGGCAAAGGTAGCGTCTGAACAATTCATCGTCTTCGTATCGACAAGATACATGCTGTTTTTCTTTTGCCAGTTGACAAATCCAAAGGTGTCGCTCATTCCGTAGGTCGTGATGATATTCCGCGCCATCTCTGTGGCCCGTTCGATATCATTAGAGGCGCCCGTCGTAACGGAGTCGAATTCGATCTCCTCGGAGGCTCGGCCTCCAGTTAAAATAATAATTTCCTCAAGCAGCTCCTTCTTCGTCAGCAGAACCTTTTCTTTCTTTGCAACATGCATGACGTATCCAAGCGTTCCGGACGTCCGCGGAATGATCGTAATTTTATGCACAGGCTCTGTATGCGTGAGCAGGGAGGTAACCAGCGCATGCCCCGTTTCGTGATATGCTACGATTTTTTTCTCCTCGTTTGACATCACGCGGTTTTTCTTTTCTTCTCCGGCGATAATGACCTCGATCGCTTCGTCGAGCTCCTGCTGGCTGACGCGCACCTTCCCCGCGCGTACCGCTCTGAGCGCCGCCTCGTTGATGATATTCTCAAGATCGGCTCCCGAAGCGCCCGGCGTCGCTCTGGCAACGACTTCAAAATCCACGTCGGGCTCCATAAGTACGTTCCTTGCATGAACCTTCAGAATGTCGACGCGGCCTTTCTGATCGGGGAGATCCACGATGATTCTGCGGTCGAAGCGCCCCGGCCGCAGAAGCGCTTTGTCCAGTACCTCCGGCCGGTTGGTGGCGGCGAGAATCACGACGCCCTTTGAGGAATCAAAGCCGTCCATTTCTGCCAGAAGCTGGTTGAGCGTCTGCTCCCGTTCGTCGTTGGAGCCCAGCCCGTTGTCGCGGCTTTTGCCGATGGCGTCGATTTCGTCGATAAAGACGATACACGGCGCGTTTTCGACCGCCTGGCGGAACAAATCGCGGACGCGCGAGGCGCCGACGCCCACAAACATTTCTACAAATTCAGAACCGGAAAGAGAGAAAAACGGCACCTTCGCCTCTCCCGCGACCGCTTTGGCAAGAAGCGTTTTACCGGTTCCCGGCGGTCCGACTAAAAGCGCGCCCTTGGGCAGCTTCGCCCCGATCGCGGTATATTTTCCGGGATTGTTTAAGAAATCGATGATTTCTACGAGATTCTGTTTTGCCTCGTCCTGACCGGCAACGTCTGCAAATGTTTTTCCGGTGGACTTTTCCGCATAAATTTTACTTGTGTTCTTTCCGAACGACATTACGCCGCCGCCCATCCGCTTGTTCATGGAACGCATCAGGACTACGAACAAAACGACCATAATTACAGTTGGGAGCACATAGGCGATCAAAATTTCCAGCCAGATATTCGAGCTCACGATCGGAGAATCGTATTTAATCCCTTTTTCGTCCAGCAGGGACAGAAGCGCCGTGCTCTCGTGAAACTCGTTGTTAATGTTTCCCGTGACGTAGTAAACGTTGGAGGTCTCGAAATCCTTCGGCTTCATCGTATATTGCTTCGAATTGACTTCTACCTGCTGGGCCTCGTCATTTTCCACCTTCTGGACAAATTCGCTGAACGAGATTTCTTTATAATCCGGCTCCATGAGCTTCGGAAGCATCGTATAGCTGATGATCAGAACGATCCCCAAAAGAATAATGTAATATGCGAAAATCGGTATCTTTTTTTTATTTCCCGGCTTGTCGTTCACTTGTAAAATCCCTCCTAAATTGGGCTTTTGTATATTATAGCAAACAATTGTATTTTCCGCAATTTATGTTAAAATATCAACGAAATCCAAAAACACGACAGGAAGTGAGAGAATGGTAAAGCCGGAAAATCTCAGAGTGAATCTCCTCGCGGATCCTACCGCGGTGCCCTGCTGCTGCCAGACATTTTCCTGGGCATTTTCTTCCGATCAGCCGCTGGTCGCACAGAAGGAATACAGGCTCCAGGTTCGTAAACCCATGGAACAAGCACTTGCGGCGGATACGGGATTTGTCGAAGACAGCCGGTCGTCGGGGATTGAAATCGCTTCATGGGCGCATCCGCCGGAGCCGGACAGCGTCTATTTATGGCGCGTAGCAGTCCGCGGCGATCAGGGGCAGGAGGGCGTCAGCGAAGAGGCTGCATTTCTCACGGAGTCGGCATTTATGCATGCTCCGGCCGGAATCTGGCACGGAGGAAAGCCCGACTTCTGTATCCTGCGCGCATCGTTCCGCCGCCCGAGCCGGAAGGTGTATAAAATCCTGGCAAACGTTACGGCGTGTTCTCCTGAGCCTGCGAGACAGTACGTATACAGCTTATACGTCGGCGGCGTATTTGCCGGCCTTGGGCCGTCGCGCTACGGAAAGGACGCGCAGGGAAACAACATTGTATATTACAACGGAATTGATATCACGCCGCTTGTCTGTGCGGAGGAAAACGCGGTTGCTGCGCTGAATTACACGAGCGCGGAGAAGTCTTTTTTCTGTGAGATCCGTGCATATTATGAGGACGGCTCTTCGGAGTCCCTGCTGAGCACGGCGGATGCAGACCGCTGGGAGGCAGCAGATGTAGCCGCTGTATTTCGACCGTCGGGCTCTATCGGAACGGGATATTATTTTGCGCCTGCGGAAAATTTCGATGCAGAGGCGCTCGGGCGGCTCTGCTGGGAGCCCGCCGTGCCGGCGTTTCTGCCGCCGGGAGCTTCCGTGCGGCCGTATCCGGCCGAGCCGATAAACCGTTATATAATTTCGCCGCGGAAAACCGGAGATCTTAAGGAAGAGGGTGTCTTCTTCGTCGATTTCGGCAAAGAGCTTGTCGGCGGAATCGGTCTGGAGATTGACGCGCCGGAAGCCGCCGAGATCATCGTGCGTTTTGGCGAGGAGCTGGAAAACGGCCGCGTCCGCTACCGGATGCGTACGGGAAACTGCTATGAGGAAACGTGGCGGCTGAAATCCGGAAGGAACAGGCTGGAAAATACGGGAATGAAAACATTCCGCTATGTGGAATTGCTGAATCTTCCGGCCTCTCCCGCGCGAATCTGGGGCACCGCCATCCGCCAGGAATTTGATGAAACGGCGTCCTGCTTCGAAAGCAGCAGCACGCTACTGAACCGAATTTACGATTTTACCAAATATACGGTGAAGGCTACCAATCAAGACCTGTACGTCGACTCGCAGTCGCGGGAACGCGGCGCATATGAGGGCGACGCGCTGATCAACATGCTTTCGGCGTATGCCGTGGAGGATCGCTATGCGCTTGCCCGCTTCACTGCCCTGTATCTGAATACGCACAGAACCTGGCCTGCGGAATATGCTTTGATTTCCATTCTGATAGCATGGGAAGACTATCTTTATACCGGCGACGCGTCGCTGCTCCGCAGCGATTACGAGCTTCTGCAGGGGAAGCTGTTTCCGGAGAAGTACGCGGACTGCCAGGGACTGTACGGCAGAGGCATTTTGCAGAAAGGAAACGTAAATGCGGTGCTGGTAGACTGGCCGGCATCTGAGCGCGACGGTTACGCCTGGGAAGAATCGGAGTATAATACCGTTCTGAACTGTATGGTTTATAAAGCGCTGCGCTGCCTTTCCCAAATCGCACAGGTATTGAATAAAACGGAAGACATGCAGCGCATGGAGCGCCGTGCGGATGAGCTGAAAGCGTCTCTGATTTCTCTGCTGTATGCGCCGGAGCAGGGCGCATTTTACGACGGACTCTGCGCGGACCGTACGCCGGCGCGCCACTTTTCGCAGCATGCGTCCGCCTTTGCGCTGTATTGCGGCGTCTACGAGGGGGACGAGATGCGCCGGGCGCTGATTTCTTTTCTGAAGAAGCAGGGCAAGATTAAAATGAGCGTGTATGGGGCATTTTATCTGTTGGAAGGACTGTACGCGGCCGGAGCCGGAGATTACGCCGCGGAGCTGCTTCTGCAGGAGGATACTGCCGACGGCGCACGGACATGGGCGTACATGCTGGAAAAGGGCGCCACGATCACCACAGAAGCATGGAATCCGACAAACAAGCCGAACATGACGTTTTCGCATCCTTGGGGCTCTGCGCCTGCAAGCCAGATCGTGCGTGGAATTTTCGGAATCCGTCCGCTTGAACCGGGCTTCGGCCGGTTTCAGGTTTGGATCCAGGCCGGTACGCTCCAAAAAGCGTCTGTCACAGCTCCGACAGTGAAGGGCCCGATTTGCGTCTCTTTCGAGAGATCCGAGGGCGCTCCGGAAAAATTGGAGGTTGTGCTTACGGTGCCGCCGAATACACAGGCGGAGGTCCGTTCGGGCGCGGACGGGAGCGCCGTCTGCCGCTTCTCCTGCGGAACGCATCGCTTCCTGCTGCCGGCGTGAAGGAATACTACACATTTTCCGGAATCCGTGATATACTAACGCACGAGGTAGTAAGAATATGCTGAAGAAAATTCTGATAAGCGTTTTAAGTGTTTTGGTATTTTTGATATTGATTACGGGCGGGTTCCGCTACGCTGTGAATATATGCAATGACTATCTGCTGCCGGAGGACGGCTCCGTTACAAAAGAGGAATTGGAGGCTGCGAAAAATAGAACCGTGGATTATCTGTTTGCTGTGGATTCGGCATCCGCTGAACCGACTCCGGCGTCCGCCGCACCGGTTTCGTATTCTTCGGGCGGTTCCGGATTGCTTTCCGGGGGCGCGGAATACTGCGCCGTGATCGGAACGCTGGCAGAAGAAAGCAAATATTATTACGCAATATACGACAGATCCGGTACGCAGAGGGTGTACGGAGAATTCGGCACGAGTCTTGAAACGTGCGTAATCCATGATATCCGTACCGGAGCGGAGGAAATCCGGATCCTCTGCGAGGAAGACGGTTTGTGCGTCCTGTATTCGATCAGCTTTTCGGCCCGCGTTAACGGCGGGGCCATGAAAATTTCCAAAAAAGCGGAATTTGATCCCCGGCGGGAAGAGGAAACGCTTCTGAAGCTGATTCTGCCCGATGAAAAGATGGAATATATCGTTGCGGCCGGCACGGAGAGCGCGGTATTGTATACCGCGGACGGACAGGCCGTAAGAACGTATGAATATGAGCCGAAAAATGTCATCACCTGCGGAGTCCTGCAGGACGGGCTGCTGATTCTCTGTGGGGCGGCCTCCGGAGAAGAGGACGGACACGGCTTTAGCTACGGCTTTGCGGAGGCATTTTCCGAGGCGGGCGAGCTTCTTTGGAGTAAAAGCTTTCTGAACGGGAGCGAATACATTTCAGCCATAATGGAATGCCAGATGAAGCCAAACGGAAATCTGGGAATTTACGGCAGATATTTTGACTACAGCGAATCCGATTTTCAGATGACCTCGCTGGAGGCGGAGCGATACGACGATTTCAAAATATACGGACACGGAATCGATTACTATATTTATACGTCGAGAATCCGCGGCGAGGAGGGCGGAACGGTTCAATCGTCCGCTTTTCTGGCGGAGCTTGACCTTGCGGGCGGCGAAACGGATATGAGGGTATACTCCGCTTTAAACGATTTCCGTGTGCCGAGCATTTCCCAGACGGGATCGCTTAATAAGCTGAATCCTGCGGGAGAATTCCTCCTGACGAGTGCCCAGGCAGAAGCGGAGGACAGTCCCACGTACCATTTGACGATTGACGGAGAGGCTGTGGAGATCCCGAGCAATCTTGAGGTTTTCTATGATCTGGACACGAGCGGCGGAATTTACGCATATCTTGCGGAAAGCGGTACGGGGATTTACCGGATGAAATATTTTGCCTCCGCGGAGGATTTTTCGTCGGCGATGATCGGACTTCGGCGGGCGCTGAGCGTCTCGTCCGTACTGGACAGACTGCCCGAGATCATGCCCTGGTTCGTGATTTCCGTGATCGGAATCATTTTACTTGCAGCAAAGCATAAATGGAGGTATAGCCGCGGCGATGAAGAAGATTGCTAAATTTATCAGTGCGGTATTGATTGCTGCCGCGGTAATATTCGTTCTGCATTTTGTTTTGACGCTTGAGGCGGTGGATACGTGGCTGACGGAGAAAATCGGCGGCGAAGCGCCTGCGGACGCTTCTCTGATCCGTACGGAATGGGCAGAGGAGCGCTACGGGTTTGCCGAGACGGACAGGCCGTGCATCTTTGCGCGGGAGGATCGGCTTTATCTGACGGCGGGAGAGGACGTGGCCGATATTACGCCGGAAGAAATCAATATTTCTTACTACGGCAGCTTTATGGATTTCAATGAAATCCTCAGCTATAAGAAAAACTGTGTCGTAAGTGAAGACGGCAGGTATATCGTATACCGTCTGGAGTTTAACGATATTCCGTATCTGTATTATTATGATATTGAAGCGAGGAAGGCGTATTTCATTTCTGACCGGGTGGACAGCTTTGATCTCGTGGAAAACGACGGGACGGAGGCGCTGACGCTGATTTATGCGACGGGCTACGCTCAGAAAAATAAATTGTTTTTATATCGCTCTGACCCGGCAGGGGAAACCGCAGGAAGCACTCTGCTGCTTTCGGAGGACAACGCGGTATCCGGCGTATTCGAGGCATACGGCAGCATCGTTTCGCTGTCTCTGGAGGGAACGCTTTCTCGATATGATCCCGCCTCCGGCGCCGCACAGACGCTGTCGGAGGGAGTGGAGGCTCTTTATTTTCCCGGAGACAGCACATACAATTATGATGACTACTATAAAGAGTTTACCGTATGCTGCCGAAAGGGCGGACAGGATTACATCCTGAACGGTTCCGCGGAGGCCGTCATAGAGGGGGGCTATTATAACGTCATTCCGAAGTATACGTATTCCGGTGTCTCCGGTGAAACGTATTATTATTCGCTTAGAAATAAACGGATCGTCCGCGTGTCCGGAGGCGCCGAAACGGTGCTTTATGAAGAGCTTGGCGATCTTTATCATGTGTTTTTATATGTTCCAGGGGAGACGGAGGACGAGCCCGGTTCTTTTGTGGCGGCGTCCGGCAGTACGCTGTACCTTTTGGCTGAGGACGGAGACGCCGCGTCCGAGCTGATGCGCCTGCCGGGGCGGTACCGGAGGCACGCCGAGATGCTGGAGGAGCATATGGCAATCTATCCGGCGGAGAACGGCGTATATTATGTCGCCATGCTGGCTTCCGGCAGTCTCGTTTTTAATACAAAAAACGTGCAGAGCTGGATGAATGCGGCCAGCAGTTATAATTACGGGCTTACCGTCCTCCGGGAGGATGCGGGGGAATACACGGCGGAGCCGCTTAACGTACCGTTTTCCCGAAGCATCGAAGGTCCCGTTCCGGCCGCCCGGGACGGCTCCAGCTCCAACAACCTGATCCACGTTTCCTATTTCGCGGACGGAACGGTGAAAGCCGTCTCGCTGCTTTCTGCCGAGGGCGCGCTGCTTTCCGCAGATATGCTGGGCACGTCCGGATATGCGCAGGGGCAGTGTGTGACTGAGGTATTCTCCTGCAGCGAGGGTACGTACATTTTACGCGAAATACAAGAGGAAAACGCTGATTTTTATTTTCTTTCCGGCACGGATCCGCAGCTTGCTCCGGCGGCGGACGAGACGGGTGTTCTTGCGGAAGCCAATGGGGATTTTACCGCGGCCGTGTCGTTCGGAACGCTTGTTATTTTCTGAAAAGCGCGGTATAATGAGCCCGTACAACTTAAGAAAGGGGTTATTTACACATGAATTACTCGCATGAAGTAGAAAAAATGATGTGTGTCAAGCAAGGGCCGAATCACGGGCCGGCGCCCATCCCGGAAGAAGGAAAATGGGTAAAAGCAAAGGAAATATCCGACATATCGGGATTGTCGCACGGAGTGGGCTGGTGCGCCCCTCAGCAGGGAGCCTGTAAGCTGACGCTGAATGTGAAAAACGGCATCATCGAAGAAGCGCTTGTAGAAACGCTGGGCTGCTCCGGAATGACGCATTCCGCAGCGATGGCGGCTGAAATTCTCGGCGGAAAAACACTCCTTGAGGCGCTGAATACCGACCTTGTATGCGACGCCATCAACGTGGCGATGCGTGAAATATTTTTACAGATCGTATACGGCAGAACGCAGTCCGCATTTTCCGAGGACGGGCTTCCGATCGGCGCGGGGCTTGAGGATCTCGGCAAGGGACTTCGCTCTCAGGTCGGAACGATGTACGGAACCAAGAAAAAGGGTGTGCGTTTCCTGGAAATGGCGGAGGGCTACGTGCTCAGCATCGGACTGGATGAAAATGACGAGGTGATCGGGTATCAATTCGTAAATCTCGGAAAGATGATGGATGCAATTAAAAAGGGCAGCGATCCGAAGGAAGCATATGAGAAAAATATCGGTACATATGGAAGATACGCCGACGCCGTTAAGGTCATTGACCCCCGCAATGAATAAGGAGGAATCGAACCATGGTAAGATTTGAAGGTTATGAGAGAAGAATAGACGGCATCAACAAAGCTATGGCGGAATACGGGATTGCTTCCTTGGAGGATGCAAAGGCAATCTGCGATGCAAAGGGCGTGGATGTTGCCGGAATCGTAAAGGGCGTACAGCCGATTGCTTTCGAAAATGCAGTGTGGGCCTACACGCTCGGCTGCGCGATCGCATTTCAGAAAAAGGTGAAAAATGCCGCGGAGGCCGCGGAGGCGATCGGGCTTGGGCTGCAGGCGTTTTGTATTCCCGGCTCCGTTGCGGATGCCAGAGAGGTCGGTCTCGGGCATGGAAATCTTGGCGCCATGCTGCTGCGTGAAGAGACGAAGTGCTTCTGCTTCCTGGCGGGCCATGAATCGTTTGCCGCTGCGGAGGGCGCGATCGGAATCGCAAGGACGGCGAATAAGGTCAGAAAGGAACCGCTTCAGGTCATTCTTAACGGTCTGGGCAAGGATGCCGCGTATATCATTTCCAGAATTAACGGCTTTACGTATGTGAAGACGGATTTTGATTTTGCCACAAGAGAGCTGACCGTTACGGAGGTCCGGAAGTTTTCGAACGGCGACCGTGCGAACGTACGCTGCTACGGTGCAAACGATGTCAACGAGGGCGTTGCCATCATGCAGAAGGAGGCCGTGGACGTTTCCATTACGGGCAACTCTACGAATCCGACGAGATTCCAGCATCTTGTAGCCGGTACGTATAAGAAATGGGCGATTGAACATGGCAAGAAGTATTTCTCTGTGGCGTCCGGCGGCGGTACGGGACGTACGCTGCATCCGGATAACGTTGCGGCGGGACCGGCTTCTTACGGTCTGACGGATTCAATGGGCCGCATGCACGGGGACGCGCAGTTTGCAGGTTCTTCTTCCGTTCCTGCTCACGTTGAAATGATGGGATTGATCGGTATGGGCAACAACCCGATGGTTGGCGCTACTGTGGCCTGCGCTGTTGCTGTGGAAGAAGCGAACAAATAAGGCCGAAAAAGCGCATAAATACTGGATTTATTCCGAAAAAGAGCTGGCTGCTTGGGGCACCTTCCTTACGGAAGGTGCCCCAATGATTTATATTTGGCTTCTTTTCAGATTGTGGTGTCACAATCCGATGCTCGCTGCTGCGCATGGGGACAGTTGCACCGAACTGTGTACCCTTTCTGCTATCCCCCAAAAGAGAATCGGTATCCGTTTGGGTGGAGTGCCCGCCAAATGCTCTATGGTTTATTTCGCCGCAATACTCTATAATAAAAACACGATCGGTCGAATCATTTCACATAAAGGAGGAGTTTTACTATGTGCACCATTGGAGAAAAAATCGCAGAATTACGCAAAAACAGAAAGATGACACAGGAAGAGCTTGCCAACGTGATCGGGGTGTCTTCGCAATCGATTTCTAAGTGGGAAAATAATACTACGATGCCGGATATCCTGCTTCTTCCGATCATCGCCGAAATTTTCGAGGTGACGCTTGACGAACTGTTTTCCATTGAAAAAACCCAAAAAACAAAGTGCATACCGATGGAAGAAACACCGCTTGCGGTATATGACGCCGTCCTGGATACCATGTGGGCGGGGCAAGAGGCAGACATAAAGAAAATCAAAGGTAGTCTTTCAAACAATCCAGATCAGCACACCGGTTTTGTTTCTATGCAGCGGGGTGTCTATGCCGACAGGGATTTGGCCGTGGTCTATATCGCGGATTCCGATGCCTCGGCAGAGTTGCTTGGCAGGGAAAACGCAGCTGATTTTCTATATATGCTTGCCAATCCGGATGTGCGTAAAATTATGAAATACCAGTTGGAAAACCGCGGCGTAACCTACACGCTTTCCTCCGTGAGTGCAAAATGCGGGATCCAGGAAGAGAACGCGAAAACAGCCTTGGAATGGATGGTCAAGTATTCCCTTTCCAGAAAACAGATGGTTGATATGGGAACGGGAGAAAGAATTGACATTTACAGTCATTGGGGGGATCATAAGTTCCCGCTGCTGATTTATCCACTTTTGTCACTGGCTGAAAAGCTGTCTGATTTCAAGGAGAACTGGTGCGGTTTTCGTTCCTGAATTTCATACCGTCATTCTGTTATTCCTGTTGATTGTAAAAGCATTAAAGGGAGACGCTTCCTTACGAAGCGCCTCCCTTGGCGGCTTTTTTTGCTTTCAAAACTCGCTTTCAGGGGCAAAATTTTATGCTTTGTACCCCTTTTGTACCCCAACTTGAAAAGCATTGTCCCTAAAACCCGCATAAATACTGGATTTTTCGCTCTTCTCGCAGGGTAAAACGAAGTCAAAATCCGGGGTAAAAACAGCTGCTTCCGTACCCCTTTCGGGTAAATTTGGGGTACAGGAATCATCAATGGGAATCTGATTCAAAATTTCAA